>Ga0315281_10001326_pt1 | contig 36314 bp, 53 predicted proteins | sample YL17G07_0_MG_FD_204540 | JGI IMG/M metagenome (GOLD analysis project Ga0315281, IMG submission 204540) | Sediment microbial communities from Yellowstone Lake, YNP, Wyoming, USA - YL17G07_0 | ecosystem: Environmental > Aquatic > Freshwater > Lake > Sediment | place: USA: Wyoming | collected...
ATCACCGCCAGGTGTTTGGTCTGCGTCCAAAAGCGAAGCCTTTGAGTGTTCTGAGGTGATGCAGTGTTGCTGTGGCGCTGTACGTCACACCGCTTGACCAGGCAGCACCAGCAAACGCCACGCCGCCGCTCACGGTTGCCGTTGCCTTGGACGAATGGGTAGATACAGCAGCAGCCCCGGCGAAACTCATGCCGCCGGTTGCGACCCGTCCACACTTGCGAATAGCCGCCGCCGTGCCGCCTAACGTCACGCCGCCCGATACCGTCCCGGTTGCTGATGATGTTCCGACCACCGAAACCGATGCGGCACCGGCAAACACCACGCCGCTTGAGAGAGATGGGGCAACCTTGCGGATTATTGCGGCTGCACCGGCAAAGGCTATGCCGCCAGATACCGTTGCAGTTGCACCCCTGGCCGCGCCCGCGCTTCCTGCGAATGCGATACCACCCGATGCCGCGACAACTACCTTGCGAATATTGCTTGCGCCACCGGCGAATACTACGCCGCCGGATGGGGTTGGGCTGGCCTTGCGTATTGCTGTTGCACTACTTGCGAAGGCGATGCCACCCGAGACCGTTGCGGTTGCGCTGGCCCCACCCCCCGCACTCGCTACGAATATTGGGCTGGATTGTGGGGCGAATATTTGCCAAGGGTTAATCGACAAATCACGCGCTAGGGTATCCCCGACATTGACAGGGATTATCCCAAATGCGTGGAGTAAGCTGTTTTTTGCTTTTAAAGATGTATTTTGCCCATTATGGTCACAGCCCAGCGACAGGTTCTGAGTTATTGCTGGACTGACTGACAAAGCATCACTATTTGCGGCCCACGTGGTTATGCTTACGGATTTACCGTTGATCCAGATTCGATGCCTATCAGTGCCCGATCTGGACGCATCCCACGTACAAACCACAAATGCCGTTTTGTTGTTTTCAAGGATACCCGACCCGCTACCATAGCGAGCTTCATAGACGGGGCCTGATTGAGAGGCAACCGCAAAACCTATATTCGGGCCATACCACTCAACCAGGAGGACGTTTTCAGTACCCCAGTGGGCTATCAATCGCTCTTCGTTTGTTCCCGTTGGTAATGCTCTTGGTGTCACTACCACTACAAACGTGACAGAGGTTGCGCTTGGTAGTGGGCTGCCATCAGCCCCACTGATGTACGCGCTATCAGACGCTTGTGAATTGTCAAACAGGATACCTTCACCACCTTCTGGAGTTCCACCTCCAGACTTTATGGTGCATGGCATGGCACTTCTGGTTTTCAGGGCGTAAGCGTTTTTGTCCGCAGCCGTCCACAGCAGCGGAACCACCCCCAATATTGGATTAGGCGCTACCTCCCCCGTTACCGGACTGGTTCGCACCTGGGTGTTTATAATGAGTGGCATTATTTATGCGGCGGCTTTTTTGGTACGCGGTGTGACTTTCAACGTCCACCCAGCACTGATGGTCTGGCCGGTATTGTTTATCAGGTAATATTCCGCTTCCTCTGGAACATCTCTGACTGTGCAAAGCAGGTACTGATCAGTGTTCGCCGCGACAGCAGAAACTTTAAAGCTCCCTACGTAGCGATGCGTGAATGTAGCAGTTGGTGCTATCGCATCATTCGTGGAATCGAAATTTAAATCCCGTGCAAACAGGTCTATTGTTTTATTCTCGATACTCGTAATGGTGGCCCACTGGCACCGCAGGGCAAAATCCGCGTCTGCATAACTGGCACCATCTGCCACAACGCCATAATTAGCATCGTTCGCTTGTATGATTGCGGCTGATGCACAACTACCACCGCTTGCCTCCAGTGTTTTTTCTGTACCCCATACTGTGATGACTTCGTTTGACATATATCACCCTTTATGGATTGGCGTTAAACGCTTTCGATACATCGTAATCGCTGATCTGGCCGATATAATTCAGCTTCGATGCTGTAACCGTATCAGTCGTCGCGCTTGTGCCACCCATGATCGCCTCACCATTGGTCGCTTTACGCAGGCACTTAGCAAGTACTGCTGGGGCGTCATCACCGGGCTTACTTGTTGACGTAGCCCAAACATCAACAACAGCTTTACGTCTGGCATTTAATCGCATATCCTGTGGCGCATAGTCCAAAAATAACCGCCATGCGTCGCGCTTGCCAGCAGTCAAATTGTCAAATTTTGTGATATCCATTGAGTCGAAAAGATCATGACTGCCACATGACTCGTGCCACGCATCAGTAGTGCCGCTTGCGTTGAGCCAGTTTGCGATAAGCACGTTATCTCTGGCAGTTACAAGTGGTGCGAGCACGGAGTCATTGGACGCTTTCAGTGCTGCAATTAGTGTGGTTTCTTGTGCTGGTGTGAGCATATTCATTTCCCCTTTTTACACGCACAAAGTTCGCGCTCAATCCTGTCTTTGATGTAGCTGGCTTTTGTATCCTGCCAGATCATGTTTGCCGGAATATCCAGCCCACCGGCACATAATGGGTAGGTGTGATCCACGACATACCCCGGACATGCGCCGGTGGTGCTCCCCGTAGCCGGGCACGGGTTGGCCTTGCGAAATAGCCGCACCTGGGATGGGTCACGGGTATCGTTGGGATAGGCGGACTCGATACCGATGCCGATTAACAGCAGTGCGAGAATGCCGGCCAGGTAGAGGTGGAGCGGGTTACGCATGGCTTAGTTGGCCGTAATCGCAGGCGTCAGCAAATACTGATCGCCGTTGTTGGCCGGCGTGAAGTTGGTTGTCGCCTCGGCCCACATCAGTATGCCGCTGGTTGTCTGCGTCACGAAGTAGCCATAAATCGTAGCGTTGGTAGTGAGCCCCCCAGTAAATGTCCACGTTTGCTGCGCGTAGCTGGCACCGGTAGGACTCGGACCGGCCACGGACCAGCTCGAACCGGTCATAGTCTTTTGCGCATACCCGCCGCCGACCGCCGCCGTAAATGCTGTGTGCGTGTCGGTTTCGGCTGGGGTTACGTTGGTAGCGAACAGGTCAAGCTTCTGATCCTGCCCTGCGGTGTGATTGAGGAAAGCTTTAAGGGCAAGCGCTTCGCCTACTTGAGTGACTTTGAGTGTCATGGTGCCGCTCCTTTATTTGTAGCCGAACTGCGCAGCACGATCAGCATCGGGACGCCTGCTTGCCGGTATGCTGGCATGCGCCGCCTGAGCCAGGCTGGAAAGCATCGTGTGGACCAGCATCAGGTTGGTGCCGTCATCCTGGGTGAGCATGACGTCTGCGATGCCTTCCGCATTCGCTTCCATCAGAATGCCGGTTCGGCCTTCACTGGTTGTAACCCACATCCCGGAGCGTAGCCCTTGGGCGGCAATGGCGTTGCGCCCGGAACGGTCTGGCGTGGGTTGCTCGGCAACAACACGCTGCCCCTTGCTGGTCTTGAAATAATCGAGAAAGCTCATGTGTGTGCCCCCTTACTTGAAATATGAAATGTTGAGTTTGGCGCTGGCGGTTGTTTCGATGAACTTAATGGCCGATAGCGTCCCGGTATAGACCAGGTCGTAGCCCGCAGCCAGCACCATGCCGATGCTTGATGTTGGGTTTGTGCCATCATCGCGCCAGCGTACTGATTGCACCTCGGCCTGTATGATCGCCAGCCTGGCGCCGGCTGGAACGGTCAAAGCGGTCGCTGCGCTCAGTGAGGTGATCTGCTGGTAGCCGAGAGGGGTTAAACCGCCCTCGGTCACATGGGCGCTTCCGGCTGTACCGTATTGCGGTATTGGGCCTCCGGTTTCTGTGTCTTTCAATCCAGGCATGATTTACCTCTACATTAATGGTGAGTTTCCGGCCTTTTCCTGTGCCGCAGCAACTCTCGCGAAATGATCGGCGACCTGCTTGCTAACTCGCGCATGATCTGTGTGCTTGGGGTCTTTGTAGGCTTCGGAAGCCACCAACTCCTCAATGCCATTAGCACCGGCTGGGCCGCCACCATTGTTGAGCGATTTATCCTCACCCATTTCCGCGCCAACTTTGGCCAACAAGCGAATGAAACGTGGGTCGTTACCATGGTCTTTGATGAGTGAATCGGCATCCTTCCCAGCGTAGGCAACGGCTGCATTGTAGGCTTTGCCAACTTCAGCGTTGTACTGCGCTTCCGTTTTCCACTCGCCCTTTAGCTCGGCAACGCAATCATCAGCAGAAAGCTGTTGTGCGCCATTTACAAGTTGCGGTGCCAGTTCCATGTAACGGTTCATGGCCAGATCAACCTGTTTCTGTGTAAATCCTGCTGCATGCGCATCTTTAAGGAAGCCTTGCAGCAGCGGGTCATCTTTCGGAATCCAGGTTTCTTTAAGATCTTCCGGGACAGTAACCTCGTATTCTTCAAAGGTCTTCGGGGGAATGTCGCCAGTTCCTATGCGCTTTTCGAGGTTGCCATAGGCTTCGGCCAACTTCAATGAGCTGGCTTCAATATCGAGCGAACCGTCCTCTTTTTTGACTTGATATTTATCCGGAATCTGCGAGGTTTGCTGAGCGCCTTTGCTGAGCGCGTTTCCACCTTGATCTGCGGCCACCTCAGATGCAGCGACATCGCTTACAACGTCTTCGGCAGGAGTATCTGTAATAACCGATGTATCCTCCACTTCAGCGACATCGCTTGCAGCGCCACCGCTTGCGGTGCCATCCGCTCCAGCCTGGTCCATTAAAACATACTGGAATCCTTTTCTGAACATGGGTTATTCCTCTCCTGTAGGGTCTTCTTGAACGCCGTTTGCACGGTTAATTTGGCTTACAACAAAATCGAGTATTTGCCTGCGACCGATAAACTCATGGGTATCGAGAATGCGGTCAATGCCGCTTGATTTGGATGGTTGCCGGCCAAAGCGCTGAATCAAATCCTCCAGAATGTGTGCGCCGCGCCGGTCAACCTCAAACAGATCGGCGTAGTCCTGGGGCGTAGGGCGGTCTTCTGGCTTACTCATCCCATCACCTTCTGCGCAATCGCAGGTGCGGCCTTGGAAAGCATTTCCTGCTGCATAGCCTTGGCCTGGTCCTCTTGCGCTTTCTTGGTGCGTGCATCTCTAATTTCGGCAATTGCTTTCGCATCGCGCCGTACCTTGGCTGGTACACCTAAAGCCTCTCCACGAACCGCTTGCGTGGCATCAAAATCGATGGTGTCAAGAATGTCTGGATGCACCTGGTAAACAGCCACGGCTCCTTGCACATACTGGTCAATCGCCTGTACCTCTTCCATTTTCTGCGACCTGGCCAACGGGCTGATGTATTTGACTGTGAACATCTTGCCCAGTAGCGACTGTGGCGCTTGACCCAGGATTCCGGCACGATAAGCCAATCCGAAGCAGCGAGTGATAAGCGGTTGTAGGTATTCGGCTTGAAGGCGACCGTAGATAGGGCCTAGAAGTTGACGAATCAACTGCACCCGTACATGCACCTCAGTTGCGGTCATTGCCGGACCGCCTTGCGGCTGCAATTGGTCAGCCAGCAATATTTTACGAATGGTCGCCTGCAACCGGTCTTCCGCGGTAAAGGCCACCTGAAAATTCGAGCCAGGCGTTAACGATTTCATACTGTCCACGCTGTTTGCCACGATGACTTTCCGCGCACCGACCTTGATTGTGCGGGGGTTGAGTACGCCATCATCCTCGGCGATCCACATGCCAGCCACGGCCATATCGAGATTGGCAAGCTCGAAACCCTTGATGTCGTTGATGGTACGAATAGAGCCAAGTGCATTGGACATTGGCCCAGTGCCGTAAGCCGATCCGGGTGTCAGCATCCAGCGCGGAACTACGCAAGGAAATTCGTGATATCCAGATTCGCGCAGCAGTTGCTTGGTAGCTAACTCAACATGCATGGATGCGAACGGCAAATTCTTTGCCATCCGCGCCCCGACCATATGCATGGCGCGCGGGTAGATTGCTTGTACTATTTTGATCTTGTCATCGAACTTTTCATTTCGATAGGCTTCGGCCACGGCGTTGGAAACGTTGTCGATACCGTACTCAGTGACAACCTGCTCGACGGTCTGCTCAACTTCGCGATAAATCGTATCAACCAACCCCCCCAGCTTGCTAGATGAAACATAGCACTGAGCGATTGGCCATTGCTCGAATGAGTAGCCGCCTTGTTTGGCCTGGTCAACATAGAGCACGAACCACCCGGCCGGCACAATATCGATGCAGCACTCATATGCTGCTGCATCAAAGTTTGCCGAATGGATATTGGCAAAGATGGTACGCGCGGCTTCGTCGAGGAATCTGTCCTCATCGTCCATTTCGCTGGTATCGTCTTTCTCACTGCCAGAATCCAGGCCAAACCAGATTGAGTTTGCGGGAGTGGTTCCGGATACCAGCCCAGCACTCAGAATGCGCGCGGAGTCTGCTGCGGTATCGTCCAAGATACGGTTCTTTTTCGATTGGGCATCTTGCGGAGTCGTTGTCGAACCGTTCAACCCTTGGCCGCGCTCCGGGAAGCTGTAATCAAAGCACTCCTGCCAAGCCTGCTCATGCGGCTGGCGCTGTGATTTCAGTGTGCCCAACCGGCGAATGATTGCCTGGGCATCCATCACCCTCCCCCGCCGCTGCCAAGCACGGTTGAGCCAACAGGCGCGGCGCTTTGTGGGGCGGCTGAGGCGAGCACCGTCCCGCTTGCCTGGTCGGTAGACAGCAACCCCTTCTGCTGACGCTTTCTGCGCGCATCGGCCAGCAGTTGCTCGTTCGCTTTTGTCGCGGCCTCGGCCTCTGCTTTCATGCGCTCTGCGGCTGGATCGACCGATGGTGCCGTTGGTGTGCTGCCACTGTCAAAGCACATGTCAATTACCGTTTTGCAACCGGGCTGATCCAGCCCTGTTTGGTCAGCACGGTTGTTTTCAGCTTGGTCGGGTCAATGTCATCCTGGTCTGGCAGGTCGTTGTTTGCGCTGCTCGTTCGCATTTTACCGGATTCGAACGCGGCTATACGTTGCTTCAACGCTGCATATTCTGCTTTCGGTACGTTTACCATTTCGACTTCGGCCATGTCGGCGTTAACAGGCCCAGCATCATCGGCCCTATCGTTTTCATGTGCGCCTGGCACTTGTGGATCAAGGTCTTTGCTCATAACGGAGGCTCCAAATTTTTTAATGTGGTTACGCTAGATGCGAGTATCTCTTGACCTTGTGGACAGTTTCCTGACTTTTCCCGGTTACTTGTATCCAAAGATCGATCAAGCGCTGCCCTTCCTCGTACCGAGGCGTTGCGCCTTGCTTCCATCCCTGGACAGTGGACCTACTCACCCCCCTGATCACCGTGGCAATGTCTTGATGCGTGTAGCCATGGGATGAACATAAATCCGTAATAATGCGGAACCAATTTATTTTCTCATCGCTGGGTATACTCATCCATCATCTCCAAATGCGCGCATGCGAAGGGAAAAGCGCTGGATCATTCAACCTCCGTTCAACGCCGCTATCGTATCGGCCAGTAAGTCCATTTCATCTTTTTTCATTATCCTGAGCATGGTCTGGTCCCCGTGAATGCCGCGCTTCCCTGTGTGGCAGTCGGGGCACAATGCGATAACAAGCCAGTTTTGCGCCTTCTGCGACATCCCCTGCCCTTCTCTTGCGTGGTGGAGCTGCACGCCATGCGCCCCGCACAGTACGCAAGGCTGTTGCGCTACCCTGTCCATGTAGGCGCGTTCGGCCTTGGTCAAGCGGCTTCCCTCAGTTCGATATTTTTTTCTGCTGCAAACGAATAAATCAGCTCAATCAAATCCGAAAACTCGGACTTGCTCATTTTGCTGGTGCGCTGGCCCAGCACCACGAAACCGCCGCCGATACCGGGAACCACCTTTTCTTTTCGCAGTGCCGCCGTGAAAACATCCTTCCACTCCTCGCCGGTCAGATATGCCCCGTACCATTCCACCTGCTGCGAAACCTTTTCAAGCAGCGCCCAGAGCAAAGCGTTCTGTTCGAGATTGCGCGTTGGCTCTTTCACTTCCACGATCCAGCCCTCCTGCGCGTTCAGGCAGTCTTGCGCGGCACGTTTCCGGGCTTCGCTGTGAACTAGCCGGTAGATTCGTTTCATTTCCCGTCCGCCTTAAGTTGGTTCCCAATCCTTACCGCAACGTCCCGCCCGTAAACTTTCGCCCAGTGCGCCAGGCACCCCCTGACGTAGGGCGGCCCGAACTTGCCCAGCACTTTGACCTGATCTCGGGCGAACCAAATTAGCGAATCCTCTAGCGGCATGGTGTAAAACTCAACATTTTATTTAATCCACAGGCGCATGGATAGTGGATTGCGGGGTAGTTGTGGTGCAATTGTCGGAATTTTTAGGGTGTACACTTTATGTTAGGGGTCAGTAATCTGATCCCTCTGCTATCCATCCATTGCCGCAAATTACGCAGTGATATTCCACGTCCTCATGGCATCCTTCATCGTCATAATCTTTAAACACCAATCCTCCCGGTTTCCAGCATTTTCTGCACTGGAAGTTTTTATATTCTTCTGGTAGTGTCTTGTACCCAAGCGCCTCAAACCGTTCAATTTCTATCGCCTGCTCCACCCCTAACCCTACGGTCAAGTCGGACAAGCCGCCATCGGCGTTGTTTTCGGTTTGTAGTTGCTCCACCTTCATCACTCCTTTTCAGTTTCGTGGTGCGGCCTGCCGCTTACCTTGGCGTTAGAGCGCATCAACACCGCTCACCAGTGGGCCGCCGTCAATACTCACCGCGCTCGGCGCCCATCCACCTTGAGCCACGCGCAACCATCCTTCGTAACTCCCGGTCGAGTCTCCGAAGGCACTTGCGCCGTTGTCCGTCAGCCACCGCGCCAATTCTTCCGGCGTCTCGAAAGCTGGGCTTATCGGCGTTCCCTCGCTGGTGTCCTCGTACATCATCAGGTGCGTGCGCTCGGCGTCGGGCCAATCCGGGCGGTAGTAGTCCGGGTCAGGCGGATGGCCCGACCACTCCCAGTACGTGTAACCATCGCTGCTTTCAGGGCGTTCGCCGCGCTCCCACGCCTGCCAGCTTTCGTACCACTCGCGCATAGCCGGCGCAAACGGTTGGTCGTACATCGGCTGGTAGCGTTTTTCCATGCAGCCTTTCAAGTAGTTTGGCCGCTCAATCTTCGGGTGTTGCCATTTGGCCGGCACGCGCCTTACTTCTCGTCCCATCGTCGTCTCCTTAAAATTCGCCCCTAACACGCCATTCCACCGGACAGCGCATAAAGCCGCGCTGCTCGGTGAATTCAAACGTTCGACACCACCGGGAACACGCGCCGGTATGTTTCGGCACAGCGTTCAGACCCCAGCCACTGTTCCAGGTAATTCCAATATTCCTCGCGCAGCCCCCTGTACGAGGGGCATGACACCGCCGCCAGCGCATCGCGCAGATCGGCGCATCGCTCACACGTTTTATAGGTCGAGAATTGCCCCTCAAACACCAGAGCAACGCGTTGGTATTGCTGCCCAATTATTACGGCTTGGCCGCACTCACAGCACGTATGCTGTTTCCGCGCCTTGTGCCATGCCTCGATGTGCATGCTAGGCATATCGTAATCGCAGTAACAATCACTCACGTCGAACCCTCCATAATCCCGCCCTCTAACCCATCCATATCGAGAGGGATCGCCCAAAAGCGGGCGCACCCCTCATGTCAGTTGTTTATGCATTCAAGTCGTCCATGTGGCGCTCAATCGAACGCTGCATTTCCAGTCGGCCGAGAATTCGTCCCTTGCGGTACGCAGCCTGCACCGCGTTGGAGATGCCGTGCGCCTTCTCGAAATCCGGCTCGACCGTCCGCAACACCTCCTCACCAGCAGGCGCGTAGCACACAAGTTCACCAGTCTCTCCGTTGTGTTTCATCACACTTTTCATTGTTTCCTCCATGCATAACGTCGTTCAACTTTCGCTCCGCAAAAGCGCGGAGCCGGTTAACTCTACGTTATGCAGCAAATCATCCAGCGGCATCGGAGCAAGCCCAATGCACTCCGCCGACACGTTGATGTATCGTGCATCGTCAATCTTGGTGCTGTGCAAATGCCCGTGAATGTTCGCCTTGTAGCGCCCGAACTGCGATGGATGCACCGGCACATGCGTCAAGATGCAACCGTGCATTTCGGCGGCTCCGACAACCTGATTGAAATGCTCCAAGTACAACCTGGTTGGGTAGCGGTCATGGTTGCCCATCACCAACTTCTTCACGCCGTTCAGCCGCCCAAGAATCTCGAACGTGTCGCGCCCAAACAGCACGTCGCCCAAGTGCCAAACTGTATCCTTCGGCTTCACGGCTGCGTTCCAGCGTCGCACCCCTGAATTCAGACGTTAGAACCCATGTTGCCACTCTCCGCAGTTTGGACAGTAAAACCCGTCTGGTGTAGCGTAGAACAGGTCGCATCCACACGCACAATGCCAGTGATGGCCGTCGCGCTCATGCTGCGCGAAAAAGCGTCCACGCAACAAAGTGCAGGCTGGGCATTCCATCCACGTTATACCGATTGGCGCTACCGCAACCCATTCGTGTTTGCACGCCAAACACAGAGCCTTACCAGAACTATTCGGTTCGCGCTCTTGCCTTTCTGCTTGCAGGTCTATTATCGTCATGTGTTCTAACGATTAAGGTTAGGCACCAATGCATTCAACCCGCGATTGGCCCGATACTTCACGAACGCCACAATAAACGGTCGAATCTCCTGCCGTTTCTTTTCGCTCACGTCCAGGCTGTTCAGAAATTCGCGGATATCGTCGCCTTGCTCGACTACGGCGGCGCGAGAGTCTACTGGCGCGGGTGGTGGGACAAGGGTTGGTGCGGCTGGTGCCGATACTTCTTCGACCTTGGCTACCGGATCGGCTACCTTAGCCGCTTCCACAACCTTCGCAGCAGCCTTGGCTTCTTCTTCCTTCTGGATTCGCTGGCGCTCTTCCTCGATGCGCTTGTCTTGCTCGGCTTTGTGGGTGTCAATGCGGGTCGATATCAGTAAGGTAAAGTCATCCATCTGCTTCGTGATGATCTGCGGCAGGTCTGGAAATAAGGCGTCCATTCCGGCAGCATTTTCTTTGCACCATGCCAACTTTGACCGGATATCCTTGGCGCAAAAATCAGCCGCAATCGTGGCATTTGCCAGCGCGGTATTGATCGCGTCTTGCATGGCTGTGTAGTTGCGCTTACCCTTAATGGCATCGGCGAATCTCGGGGAAAGCAGATTCAGTTTGATCGGGACGGTTTCGGCCTCCAGTTGGGCGATATGCGCCGTTAATGCGTTATTGGCAGCGCCCACCATTTCGGCCTTTTTCGCCAAATCTTCGCGCTCCACGTCTTTCTCCAACTGCAAAGCGGTTGCGTTCAAATCCTTGGCCCAGGCATCCATCTTGCGCGCTGCCTCGCCAATAGTTTCGGTCTGAGCCAGCATCGCTTCTTTTGATAGCGCAATCGCCTTGGCCGTATCGCGGAATTGCTTGGCCGCATCCTTGGCGTTACTGAAATCCTGATCTGTCACCAACTCAATTGAGCGCACCTCGGCAAGCCTGCCGGTGAGAGCCAGGCCAAACGCTTCCATGTTGTGTTCGGTGATTTCGCCCCTGGCGTGTACGAACAGGGTGGGCAGGTCAATCGAGACAACGGCCTTGGGCATTTCCTTGATTTCTGCGGGGATGTAGGCGGCCAGATCGCGCTCGAATTGATCCCAACCGGCATTAATTCGCTCGAACCAAACCGGGTCCGGCATTACTTCCATGTGCGCCAGGTGCTCTACCGTCCCATTTGATACAACGAAGATTATTTTTTCAGCGCCTGTCACCATCAGCACTTGCTGGCATTGCGGCATATGCTCATCAGGGAGATTCCCGCGCAACACGTTCGAGAAAAGCGTCTGATTGAATTGCTTGTGCTCGAAAGCAACAGAGTCGTCCATTGTCAGGCCATCGCAAGACGCGCTCAACTTACCCATGGAGCAAGTTACTGGGTACAGTTCTCGCCCGATTATGGCCGCCACCAGAGGGCGCGCAAGCGCTTCGACTTCGTGGCCTTTATCCAGAATATTGGCCTGCACCCAGTCGCTAAACTCTTTTTGCATCCCGGTATGCTTCATATGCAAAAGCGCGGTGCGTGTCGTCTTTTTAGAAAGCCCCAGCATGGCCGCCGCCTCGCTGGCTCCGTGGTGGTTGAATCTGAACTGGTGCCATTCAGGGCTCCCCTGAATTAAATCGTGCGCTTCGTACATTATTGCCCCTCCTGTTCCCAAGAATCGATTGTCATTACCTGCTCGTCGGACAGAACCATTGCCGTGCTTGCTGCCGCGATCATGGCCTTGGCCTTCTTCTTCCCGGACCTGACAAGCGGCTCCCATTCATTACGTCTCTTCTCAAATTCCTCGGCGGTGCATTCTGGTAGCGTCTTTTCTTCGGTAATGTCGTTGGCGTTATTCCCAAACTGGCCACCAGCATCAACCACGATCCCGTTTTCAATCGTCGCACCACGCATGCCTTCGGAGGCGTTGCTGATTTCAATGGCGTTTGCCATTTCCACAGAGCAGGGCATATATTTCAGAACCTGGAGCAACGGCACCTTGCGGCAATACATTTCCCAATCGCGAAAACTGTAGTGCGCCTTCCCAACCTTGTTGTATTTGTCGCGGTGCTTTTTGATTTTCCCGACCGTCCACAACTCGATAACCGGCATTGACGAATCACGTACCCATCCGATTGCGTAGGCATGGGTAACATCTTCCGGCGCATCAAGGTCGGTTTCGTTGTGAATTATCAGGTCGCGCCTGGCGCCATCGGTGAATGTGTATTGCTGATCCTTGAATATCACACCGGTAAAGACTGTGCCGCGACCGCTGCGCGAGACTAGATCAACCAGACCTTTCCAGCCTGGCACAAAGGTGCAGGTACGGCCATAAGGGATCAGATACCCGGCACCATTCACACCCGGCTCAAGGCCGAGCTGGCCTGCCGTCATGATCGATGCTGCGATGCTCATTGGGTCGCACTCTTGCAATTTGGGGCTGGTGCTGAATGCAGTCACTGCAAGACGCGCCATGCGGTCGGCGGTAAGATGTTTCGGTATTGCCTTTGCCAGTTGTGGCTTCATTTTATCCATGAAGCTGCTGAACGACGCGACTGGGCCTTGCGTTTTTACTTCTGTACTCATTTCAACCTCCATGAATAAACATTTCCAGCCCTAATCCACGCCAGGCGGATAGAGAACCCCTGATGCTTCCAGTACCCGTAGGCCAACTTGATTTGGAAGATAGCCCTAATTAAGCGGCGCATGGCGAGCCTCCTATTTCGTTGAGTGCTGCCAGTCTTGCCGCTTGAATTCGTGCAGCCATGTCAGCAGGCGGAATCACGATCGCCAGACCAACGCCACGACCACACACCAGAATGCCACCAGCTTCCTCGGCCAATGCCAGTGCATCATCAAGACGCTCCGCAAGGCGCGGGTGAATCGCTATGCTATTTGCCATGCCGCCCTCCTTTATCGAAAAGTGCCAAAGTGAGGATCACGAACCCGATCCACGCGAACCCCACAGATACAACCGCAACCGCGCTAAATATCGTCATCCAAACCACCCGGCCAGCAACACCACTAGGCCAATAATCGCGCCAAAAAATATCCACGAATCCATTTGCGAAGCAAAGTTCAGTTGTTGCTGTGTCATGGTTACCTCCCTTTGAATTAGTGACCGTCTTTCCGGTCTGCCAGAGTCTTATATGCAGCATGTCGCGCCATAAAGGGGCCTGCTTGTCGGTAGGTACTCGTCCAATTGCCGTTCTGTCTCTCGGTAGCCACACCTCAATCAAACTTTCCTGATAGTCACCGGCTGATAACGCACATCCGGCAAGCGTCATGATCGTGCTGTTGAATACATTAAACACCACGTTTAATCTTCTGTCAAACAGTTTGTTTAATTTATTTTACACATCACGAGGGATAGACGAAAAAAAACCTGCCGAAGCACTAAACATATCGTTGTTAAACGCAGCGTTTGACTTTTGTATAAACATGGCGTTTAATCTGGGTATATTCATTTCAATTTAGGTGATATCTCATGACAACCGATGGCGTACTTATCGAGTCGCTTGGTGGACCGGCAAAGCTCGCAGAGCTTCTTGGATATGAAAAACATGGCGGAACTCAGCGCGTTCACAACTGGATCACTCGGGGCATTCCGGCAAGGGTAAAGCTCGACAGACCTGATCTTTTTCAGAATCAAGAAATCTTCAAGGAAAGAGTGGCTGCATGATTTTAATGCTGGCAACGGGGGCACCCGGCCTGCGTAATTCCGTCACACAGGCACGCCAGCACCTTATCAATGGACGGAATGGGAGGCGGGAAAATGGAAAAGAAAACATCTTACGTTGAAAAGTTAAAAGATCCTCGGTGGCAGAAACTTAGGCTTGAAGTTTTCCAGCGCGATGGATTCGCTTGTCGCATTTGCGGGGCGGTTAACAAGCCACTGAATGCACACCACTCGTTTTATGAGAGCGGGGTAGAGGGGGTTTGGGATTACGACCCAAGATCAATCGTAACGCTTTGTGATGATTGCCATAAGGAAGAGCATCAATATTTAGCGCAAGTCAAGTCCGCCCTAATCCAACAGGTGTGCATTATGGGGTTTTCAACCACAGAAAAGATGGCGCAGCTTAACGATATTTTAACGGCAATGTGGCTAGGTAGAGCAAGTGCAGAAGCCCGTGAAACATTTAACAGAATGATCGCAGCATATTGGGATGGAGAGCCAGTTTAATCATGCGTGACTACTCGAAAGTAAGTCCTAAATTCTGGATTGGATCAACGGGTAAAAAGCTACGCGCACAAGGTGGCGATGCGCAGCTTGTCGCTTTGTATTTGTTGACGTGCCCACACGCAAACATGCTTGGGCTGTATTACTTACCTGTTATGTACATTGCGCACGAAACTGGACTGGGCTTCGAAGGGGCTTCGAAGGGGCTTGCATGCACCATCGAAGCGGGGTTTTGTAAGTATGACGATGCGACTGAGATGGTTTGGGTCGAAGAAATGGCCGTATACCAAATTGCAGACCGCCTGGAACCTGGGGACAAGAGATCGAAAGGTGTTCAGAACGACTACGATGATTTGCCGGATAACCCTTATTTGGCGGCCTTTTATGACAAATACAGCAACGCTTTCAATCTAACAAAAAAACGTGATATTTGCCTTGTTAAACAAAGCCCCTTCGAAGCCCCTTCGAAGCCCCTTCGAAGCCAAGAACAGGAACAGGAACAGGAACAGGAACAGGAACAGGAGCAGGATTCTTTTGCCGTCGCTGGCGCTTCGGCTGGCGGAAAAGTTAAGGATATCGAAACCGATTTGCAAAAAGCCTGCCGGGAAACATGGAGGCGCTATAGCGACGCCTATTTTGTGAGGTATGAAATTGAGCCGAAACGAAACCAGAAGGTTAACAGCATCATTCGGCAATTCGTTCAGCGCATTGGTTTTGAGGAATCCCCGCATGTTGCTGCTTTTTTTGTTAGCCATAACGACAGATTTTATGTTCAAAAAATTCATCCGGTCGAGGCAATGCTGAAGGATGCGGAAGGGTTGAGAACCCAATGGGCAACGGGGCGAAAGATGACGACCCTTGAGGCCAGGAGTGCCGAACAGGTTGACGCGGTGCAGGCTCAAATCGAGCGGGTTGGTCGAATTTTGGAGGCGCAAGCATGAAATTGATCGAGGCGGTAGCGGTGACATACGCGGCAGTGGGTCAGGAATTGAGCGATGCAGCGCTGGCGATGATTGCCAAGGATTTGTCGGTGTACCCGGCGCAAGGTGTTGCGGTTGCTTTGTCACGCTGCCGGAGGGAATTGAGGCGCATTGCACTGGCTGACATTTTGGAGCGCATACCGGGCGGGCGTCCAGGTGCAGAGGAAGCGTGGTCGATTGTCTCGCCAACGCTGAACGACGAACGGGTGACGGTCGTTTGGACAACCGAAATGCAGCAGGCGTTCGGTGTCGCGCTCAAGTTGCAAGATGACCACATAGCTGCCCGGATGGCGTTCAAGGAAGCCTACACGCGCCTGACGGCTGAGGCACGGGAGGCGGGTGCGCCTATCCGATGGCAAGCCAGCCTGGGCCAAGATGCTGCTGGCCGCGAATCGGTGCTGGTGGCAGCGGCGGAAAAGGGGTTGCTCACCGTGCAGCATGTTGCCGGTCTGTTGCCGTATATCGCCGGATCGGATGCCTCTCTTCGGTTGGACAACCTGAAAAAAGAAGTGCAAGCGCGGTTGTCGGTAGAGCAGGCCGCCGCATGAGCGAAGCTGCCCACCAAGCCGCCCTGTTTCAAATGGCACGCCGGCCCGACATGGTGCGGAAATATCCGGGTTTGGATTTATTAGAGGGGAGCATGAATGGGGTTTATCTCACGCCACTACAGGCGATCAAAGCTAGGCGCTCTGGCATGCTCAAGGGCGCGCCGGATATTCGGCTACCTGTTGCGCGCAATGGGTTTAACGGGCTGGCAATCGAGCTCAAGCATGGCAAGAACGTCCCGACACCGGAGCAACTTGCAATCGCGGATCGCCTACGCGCAGAGGGTTATTTCGTGGCGTTTGTCTGGAATTGGACGGACGCTTGGTCGTGGATAGTGCGGTATTTGGGGCGCAACGTAGAAGTCACCGGCGCTATTCGGGAGAGGAGTACATGATGTTGACAGACGAAGAGTGCGAATATTTCAGGCGATTGCCGGGGAGTTTTAATGATATGGTCAGGGCCATACACGATGCCGGAGCAGAACGAGGAATATCTGAGGCTCTCATAAGCGTAAGCCATGCGGTGTTAGAAGAGCGCGAGGCGTGCGCGAATATTTTTAGTGATGAGTTAAAAAAATACCACCCCGGAAACGGGAAAATATACGGCGTTTTAAAATGGGCGGAACGGCACATATTATTGCGCCCAACGCAGAAACCTGACAGCCGGGCTTTATCGGCCAGTCCGGTGGATACGAAGGTGTAACGAAAGTTGAACGATTGGTTAGGGGTCGTAAATGATTGCAGCACTGTACGTTAAAACTGACGGGGCATACTTTGGAATTGATGGCGTGGAACCTTGGGACGAATCAAAGGACGCTAGGTTATACGCAGGGGAAATGCCTGTAGTCGCCCACCCACCATGCCAGCGGTGGGGTAAGTTTTGGGCAGGTCAGCCACTGTGGATTGCGAGAACGGGAGAGCGGAAGAAAAAAGGTGATGACAGCGGATGCTTTGCTGCTGCGCTGGAAAGTGTGCGGCGGGTTGGCGGCGTACTGGAACACCCTTGGGGAAGCCATGCGTGGGCGCACTTTGGGCTTGCTGTGCCTTCCCGAATTGGTGGATGGGTAAAAGCAGACAACCACGGCGGATGGACGTGCTGTGTTGAGCAAGGGAGATACGGCCACTACGCTAGGAAGCCAACGCTACTTTATGCAGTTGGTGTTGATCTTCCAGATCTTCGATGGGGTAAAAGTGAGGCTGTGTTTCCACAGTGGGCGATTGACAGATACGGAATTGAGAAATGTAAGAGGGCCGGGGAATTGGCATTCAAGGGAGGCGGAACGAACAACGCTCACCGGATAGGAACACCACAAGAATTTCGGGATTTGCTCCTGGCTATGGCAGCCACGGTAAAGACCCCTAACGCAGAGCTAACCGGGTGCGGCGTGACCAAGCCCGAATAAAACAACACCGCCATCCCGCGCTCCGGTTGAGCGTAGGGTTAGAGAGTAGTTTACTACGGAGAGAGAAGATGGCGAAATATACGGAATGGAGAAAAAAATCAAAGCGTTTTGCATACACAGTTTCGTTGTTGCCACGAGCTGAAGACGCATTAGACGCGCTTGCAAGAGCGGCGTATGGAGCCGGAGAACGCGCCGGACTAAAAACCGGAGAGGATTTAGCAAAGCGAGCAATTGAATTGAGTGAACTCATGCGCTTTTGCGCATGAAATCAGGGGCGGCGAAGCCGTCCCGCTGGAATGACGTGTTAGAGGGCAAGGGGAGAAGTGATGCGGGTTGAAACTATAGGGCTGGCTACGCTGTACCTCGGAGATTGCCGGGAAATACTGCCTACGCTCGCGCCGGTGGATTTGATTTTGACGGACCCGCCATATGGGATTGGCATTAACAAAAGCGCCAGATTAGCAACCAGTCGTGGGCATGGCGGAGAAACGTGGGATGACAAACCGGCCCCGCAGTGGCTGATGTTAATGCTGCGAGATTTGGCAAAAGACCTGATTGTGTGGGGGGGAAACTATTACACGATGGGGCCGGGGCGCGGGTTCTTGATCTGGGATAAGCAGAATGATGGGCGAGACTTCGCTGATTGCGAGATGGCGTGGACAAGCATTGACGCTGTGGCAAGGATTTTTAGAAAGCGCCCAATGAATATGGACGGCGGCAAGGAGCACCCGACACAAAAGCCAATTGACCTGATGGTGTGGTGCATTGATAAGGTGGCTGGTGTTGAAACGGTTTGCGACCCATTCATGGGTAGCGGCACAACGGGCGTGGCCTGCGCCCAGATGGGCTTGAAGTTCACCGGCATTGAGCGCGAGCGCCGTTACTTCGACATAGCCTGCGAGCGCATATCGCGGGCGCAAGCACAAGGGCAACTGCTGCCACGGGAGCAGCCCCTGGCAGCGGTGCAGGAGGTTCTGCTTTGACGCACAACGCATAGCTCAGGCGCGGCGGTGCTTTTCCGCCGTCGCGCTGGAGCGCCGGGTTGGGCAACGCTTTACAACGGAGATAGAGGAATGAAGAACAGAGACGGCAGCACGGCAAACGACCACTGGGCTACACCAAAGTGGCTATATGACAAACTTGACGAGGAGTTTCACTTCGACTTTGACCCGTGCCCGCTGCACGCTGGCTTTGACGGCCTTGCAATGGAATGGGGGATCTGCAATTTTGTGAACCCTCCGTACAACCGCCGCGATAAGCCGAGATTTGTGCGCAAGGCATACGAAGAATGGCTGAAAGGCAAAACGAGCGTGCTTTTAATACCAGCGGCAACGGGAACAAAAGATTTCCACGAAGTGATACTCCCGAACGCAGAAATACGATTTTTGAAAGGGCGGGTAAATTTTGCAGGATACAACAGCAAGGGGCTTTACGTCACAAATAACAAAGGGAAGCACGACAGCATGATCGTGATATTCAGGGCGCGGACTGCGGTGTCGAACGACCTGGCTCAGGGGGCGGAACGCAGTGACGCTCCCGCTGGAATGACGTGTTAGGGGCGAATTTATGGTGGAGAACATGACACAACTGAATACACAAGAGCAGGTGGCGGTCGAAACATTTGGGCCGCTTGAGGCAGACCCGAACGGAAAGAAACCGGACGAGTCTGGCGCAAAGCTGGACGCAGGGAAGAACCGTGTTGGGTTGGTGTTGTTCGGGTTTGCGCTGGCGTTGCAGGAAGTGAGCAAGGTTGGCACTTACGGCGCGAACAAATACACCGACAACGGATGGATGGAAGTGCCGGACGGAGAGAGGCGCTACACGGATGCGATGATGCGCCACCTACTGCGGGAGGCGAGCGGTGAGCAATGCGACCCCGACACCGGATTGCGCCACGCAGCACACGCGGCATGGAACGCACTGGCGCGGCTTGACCTGGCACTGAGGCAAGCCCTTAACGAAAAAGTTAACTCGGCTGGCGGCGATTTATCGGCCAGTCCGGCGACTGAAGGGAGCGAAAGTTTGAACGACTTGTTATGCGCCGCTCTCTTTGTGCAGCCGACCGGGTGTTACGCGGGGATGCCTGACGTAGATGCTTGGCCGGAACATCGAGACGCGAGACGATATAGCGGCCCTCTTCCGGTAGTGGCGCACCCGCCCTGCCAATTGTGGGGCGCGATGGCGGCGGTGAATTACAGCCGATGGGGCGGAGAGCATAACCGCCCTGGGAACGACGGCGGATGCTTTGCCGCTGCATTGGACAGCGTGCGGAGATTTGGCGGAGTGATTGAGCACCCGGCGAAGACGAAAGCATGGGCGGCACACGGACTGGCGCAACCGGCGGCGATTGGCTGGCAGCAAACCATAGATGGTGGATGGGTGTGCGAAGTTTGGCAGAGCGCCTACGGACACAGGGCAAACAAAGCGACTTGGCTTTATTACTATGGCACGAACGCGCCTTTTGATCTGCGATGGGCGAGACCCGCAGGAACGCACCAGATTGGGTTTCACGATCAACGAGGGAAGGCGGCGAACAAGCCCACCCTCGGTAAACGAGAGGCGAACGCCACGCCTTTGGAATTTCGTGACGAACTGCTGCGCTTGGCGATGAAGGCGCATAACGTAGAGGTAACAGGCTCGCCGTAGGCGAGTCCAGCGGAGTGAAACGAAGCGGTGTTGACCGCAGGGTTATACGTTTTTGGAGGTGGGGAATGAGCCGTACAAAGCACCATAAGGAACAAAAGAACCAGCATATAGGTGAGGATTTGTGGAGCCGCAGAGCTGGTATGGGGCATGCAGCGTACAACGCTTTTAATAAATGGCTAACTCGAAGAATTGAACGGGCAATGGGTAAACAAGAATTGGCAAAGATTAAGAAATTACCAGACGACGTATAACGTAAAGTAGGCACCCTAAAATTGCCAGAAAAAACGACACAACTACCCCACAAGCTACTGTCCGCCCCCGCAAATCTCCCGATCTTTCACCACTACGGCTTGACAGGCGTTGAGCTGCTCAACGATCCCGTCTGCTCGGCTGGCTTCGCTTGCGAGAAATTCACTAATCTGTTCAGAAAGATGGCTTCCCGCTTGACCATCACATCCGCTGGAGCTGGCGACAGATGAGGGCATGGCGCCTGCACCAGCCGGGTTGACGGTGCCTGGGTCACGCAGGCGGAGAGCGCCAGCGCGCAGATCGTGAATAACGCGGTCTTTGGTGTCGTAGACATTTTGTAGCTCCTTCTGGTAGTGGGCTGAGATATTGGCCAGGTCTTTCTGGTGTGAGGCTTCGCGCGTCTCGACATCCGTCTGCGCAGCAGCAAGATTGTCCTGTACGTCATGATCGGCCTTGAGTTCCTTGGTCTGCCATTCGGCACGCTCGATCTTCTTGCCGTGGTTCATTCCATAGAGGAAGCCGGAACCGCCGGTCAGGGCCAGCACCAGAATGCCGATAAGCCAGGTGTACGGGTTCAGGATGCTCATTGGCTGGGCTCCGTCTCTTTTTTAAATCCCAGCGCGGCACCCAAAGCCGCGAACAGTGCGCCCAGCCCAATGCCGAACGCCTGCATATCGAACGGCTGGCCCTTGTGGACTACGGCATAAATTTGCAGACCGAGGGCCACCAGCCCGGATACCATGCCAAGCCAGCGCATGAAGTCGTGGGTCACGCCATCCCGGCCGGTCACTAGCTGCTTTAAAATCTCGATCATGCCAGTGCCTCCGTTGCGGTTTCCAGTAATGCCAGCCGGTCTTGATAGCCGTTCAGCCCGCCATTAATGCGGCGGGTGATGGCCTCAAAATTCCCGGTATCGGCCAGCTCGTTGCAGCCGTGCGATTGCCAGAACCATGCTGCAGACATGGCCGCGTTGGTGGGGATTTCCAGCAGTTCCGGGTTGGTCTCGAAATCCTGCCCGAGCGCTTCGCTACAGGACCGGTAATTTGCGCGGCCAGTGATCTGGATCAGGCCGCGCCCACGGTAGCGTGAGCCATCGCCCAGGTGGATGTTTCCCAGGTCTACCCGCCCCTGGTATTTGGCCTGCCACGGGCACTGTGATGGATTCCAGAGTTCCCTGACGTAGATCAGCCGCCCGGATTCGTGGCCCACTTGAGCCAGAAATGCGCATCGCCTGGCGGCGGTGTCGATTTGATACCGCTCCATAGCCGCGTTGAGGGGTTCTGCCCATTTTTCGGCACTCTCTAATGCACAACCAAGGGAGTCCGCCAATTGTCTGGCAGTTATCATCGCTGCACCCCGAATATGCGCTGTACCAACCGCTCCAGCCCAGAGGTGCCGAGGCTGGCGATCAGCGCCGCCAGGCCAAGTTGGGCCGCAAAGTGCAGGTCTGGCAACCACACAAGAATTGCCGCGCTGGATGCGCCTAAGCCGAGGCTGGAAAGTGCCCTCCCGATCACGATGCGCCATGTCAACTGCTCCCGGCTGGCCAGTAGCTGGCCGATGCCGACCATGACGCCCATTCCCCCCAGCAGCCCCGCAGTCTGAACGACTTCTTTCACGTTTTCTGGCACGGCGGATTCCTTTTTTGATTAGTTATTTTTTGGCTTCGATTGCCAGCCAGACAATGACCGTGATTGCCCCGGCCAGGTATGCAACGCAGCGCGTAAAGATCGTCATGTTCGCCCCCTATTTTGTTCCGTCATTCACGCGCTATAACCCATTCTTTACCAACCTCTTTTAATACGCACAGTAATGCTGACATTCGTCGAGATTGACCGGAACGTTCCCCCAGTGTCGTAGTAGTTCATCATGTAGGTTTGTCCGGGACGTACTATCAACGCATTCCTAACGGTATTAGATGCAGCCATAGCAAAATTATTTTGACCTGCAGTCCCATCTATATTCGAGTCTATATGGTATGGAAGCCAATTCCCGTTCACTGTGTCGCGAACCCATGCGTCAAAATCCAACCACTGAGCCGTGTGCCCCATGTTATGGTTGAATGTAGAATTAGTCCCAGCGGTTAACGCTGTTTCCGCAGACGAATACTGGCCCATATAGGCATACGCAATTGTGCTGGTAATTGTTGACGCACCGGCAACCGCCTCACCTACAATAGTATGATTCACGGCAGGGGCGGCTGACCCGTTGCCTAAATACATGGTCATTTGCTGGATATTGAATGTGTATTGTCCGCTCGTGACAGATGGTGTGCCACCCCATTGATAGATCGGCGCGAGAATTACCGGAGATTGTGTCGTCAGCGTTCCGTCTGCGTTAACTAGCACCGGCAGGTAGTTGGTCTGGTTTGCCGTGCAGCCGCTCCATGTTAAATTTGCAGTTGACTGGCCCACTGCGTTCACCGCGCCGTTCACCCCGGCACCCTGAGCAGCAGTTACCACTAGGGCATTTGTTCCGGTGCTTACGTTTTGCGAAGTGATGTTCAGATTGGCTGATGTAGCTGGAAGAAACGTCGGAAGGCCCGACGTATCGACTGGGCCTTGCAATATTGTTTGCCGAACCGGGACAGATTTCACCAAATCGGCGATTCCCTGCGCTGTGACGAGTTTTGCTGCGCCATCTGCACTTGTATCAGTAATGCAAACCAAATCATCAGCAGCGACTGTTACCGTGCCGCTGTGCAGTGCTTCTTTAGCATTCAGTTGTGTCTGAATTGCGCTTGTTACGCCAGCCACGTAGTTTAGCTCAGTGCCGGTTGCGGTTCCGAGGCCCAAAGTGGCGCGTGCAGCAGCAGCGTTGTCATCATCGAGCAGCGTGGAAATGTATGTGGAAACCGTTTGCATGGACAGGTCGGCAGGAGCTTTCAGCGCGACATTTCCACTTCCGTCAAATCCAAGAAGTTTATCAATGCGTTCTGCCACATTGCCGGCGATTACCTGGTCGGTAGCAGTATCAACCGAGAGTTTCAGCGAACGAATGGCATTCTGCTGAAGCGCTTGCAGGGTCAGCCAAATGCGATCAAAATCGAGATTCACAACGGCGGCAAGCCAATCACCGAACTGTTGATAATCCGTGCTACGCTTGAATATGGGGGACAAATACCGGACGACTTTTATTCCATTCACGGGGGGAACGGTGAAGGTCACATTACCGCCAGAAGGGCTGCCGACTCCGGATATGACGAAGCCGGTGGTTTGAATAACTCCATTCAGTGTGACGGCTAAATCTTCAGCATCGATGATCTTGAAACCATAAGGGAAAACGGTTGTCGCACCATTTGCAACAGACGCGGTGAAAGTTACTTGAACTGGGATTGTCATAGCCTGCCTCGCACACTAGGTATGCAACTGATTCTGAGGCAAAACGCCGGTCGGTTTCCTGACTTACTGTTCAAAAACGACCTCATGCACGCCTGAGTTTGGCCGCCAATCTTCATGCTTTCGTGCTGGGTCACTTTCCCTGATCTGAACCTTGATGCGCTCTGGAATATCGGCAATGGCCGCTGCGCTCACGTCTATGTAATCGTCGTCCTGGTTCTGTGTGCCAGGGTTAAAGTCTTTCATTTGATCCCAAATAGGACCTTGAAGCACGTCCACATGCGCCCAAAGCATGCCTGCCGATATGACCGGCTCAAACGCTTCGAGGATGCGCTTGTTTTTATTGGTGACGCTAGGCTCTTCCCCGACACCGCAAATCAGCTTCCGTTGCTTGAGCGCTGCTTTCATCACGGCGGGGGCAAACACACCGACGCCGTTTGTCTCGATCGTGATGCGCGGCACATGGTACTTTTCCACGATGTCACAGATTTGCCATACCTGGCCACCGAGTATGCGGTTTCCGTTGGCCGAAAACTCAGCGACTTCGCCGGTCAGAGCGGCGACCGTGTGCATGTACCGCCTGCCATGTTCGTCTTGCAGCACCAGTGCTACCGCCGACACGTCACTATGCAGCTTGGCGCCCGATGGGTCCCAGCGCATCGCCATACCGACGATACGCACATTGCCGAGCCACATGGTTGCTGTCTTGTTGGCATGACGAATAACTGGTTCAACTGCGTAGGGGATAATCCTTGCCGGGTCAATGCGTACCTCTGAAACCGGCTTGCTGTGCAACTGATACTGGCTATCCCACTCGTTGATTGTCCTTGTTCTGGTCCGGCGCTTTATTAACTCTTCCCGGCTGAAACGTTCCGGCCAAGCGCTTCCGGCATAACAATCAACCAACCCATTTGGCGGCGTGGAGAATCTTATTCCGGAATCTGTAAGCCTGTAATCTGCGCCTTCATCCATTACCCTTGCGGTTTTGCCGATTGAGAAAAAAACAAATTCAGGTTTGAAATTGATAAAGTATTCTGTGCCGGTGGCGTTTTCAATTCGATGCTCATGCTCAAACATGCGAATGGTCAGGCAGTTTGCACCCATGCGCTCCATTTCGTCATAAAGGGAATCGTGCGTATGCGGCGTGCCAATGAACAGCATTCTCCCACCAGGCACAAGAATATGCGTCTGCTCCCCCAGCCGATAGCGCATTTTCTCCCGTGACTCAGGGTTGCCGATGTTCTTTGGCACTTCGACGTCATCATTCTGGATTTCATCGGCGCGGCTTGACGTGATACCGCTGGTAATGCCAGCCGCTTGCATTGATGGGTTGCGCTCATCGTCGGCACCCGGCACCCACCAGAAAGCAGACTCGCCCCTTGTGTCGATCAAGTGGCTGGTCATGGGGTGTCTCATCAAAACACGCTTCGTATCGCGGCTTGTTTTATAGGCGGTTTTGTCCTGGTCGCCTTGGTGAAGAATCCGGTATTGCCGGTCCTCTGAATAACGCCAAGCGTTGTAAATTGCCAGTATTGTTGACTTGCCGAATCCACGGAAGCAACGTAAAACGCCAAGCTCACCAAACGTTGCCAGCCAGATGCACGCCCTGACATGTATTTCAGGAACGACCCACCCCATGCGATCAGCCCAGCAGAGGAAGAACGCCAAAAACCTTACATCAGCACTTTCCGGCTGATTGGATGGCATCAATCATCTCCCGTGCCTGCTTCTCGAACTTCTTTATTTCTTTTTCAGAATCGTCGTCATTTATCTTATCTGCGCTTGGCCCAGCGCGGCTATCTCGCTCTACCAAGTCAAATACACGGGCAAGCAGAGTCCCAGTCTGTATTGCGTTTTTTTTGTCCCAGTAACGGTTTCCACGCGATTCAGAATCAAGATCGCGCAAGGGGATACCCGCACCATTCCAGTTGTCCGGGTCGGCTTCGTTCAAGAAAACTTCACCAACGCGCTCGGCAATGTCATGAAGCCGTTCAATCTGGTCTTGTCTCATGGCTTTCCTTTCTTACCTTGAATTTGCTGAATCAATTCATCTGCTATGCGCCGCATTTCGGCTGCTTTCTGTTCTGGCGGGATAACCTGCATTCGGGCTACTTCGCGCGTCTTGTTGAAAACCTTTTCATACACAGATTTCTTCATCATGTCGGGTATTCCGTCCCATGAGTCCGACCCTACAATTTGTCTGAGAATGTCATGCGCCAATTTCCCGGATATGCCGGTGAATTGGTTTTGCTGTTCGGGTGTCAGCGTTACCTTTCCTATTTCTTTTTGATGCATGGATGGCAGTTCGACGCTCTTGGGCGCTTTGGCTACGCCTACACCCAGCCTGGCAGCCTCAGTGCGCACCTTGTCATTGCTGACATCTGATTCCGTTATGGGAGAAACCGCACCAAGTCGCTCACGCGTCTGGATGGGCTGCCCGAATACATCCAGATTTGGTAAAAGATTGTCTCGCAATCCTGGAATGCGCGCCATTACCGCTTCACGCACGCTGTTTACCTCACGCCCTACCGGATCAAGCATAGCGGTTGGCTGGCCAACGATATTTGGAATAGATGATGCAGCGAACTGTTCAACGAGTTTCGGCCCGAATCTTTCCGGTTCATCCAACGCCCGAATGATATTGGTAAAACCCTGCAAGAAGGTCTGGCTGGTAATGGCATTGGCAAAGGCGACAGAGAGCATTTTTGGAATCTTGTCTGATTCGTTTGCATCCATGCGATGCCACACTTCGCCAATGTCAGCAGCCATCCCCATCAATGTGCCAACAGGCTGCAAACGCTGGTAGTTGTACCAAGTTCCGTTGATCTTGATCGAATACGGTTGCCAGCCTGCGGCCATCGCCACCCTGCGCTTGGCCGGGTCTGGATCACCGGCACCGCTGATTTGTCCGTCCAGTGCATAGGAAAAGATGGCGGACATGATGCCAGTGCCAAGCATGACTTCAGCCATGGCATGATCCCGGGCAATGCCGCCTTCTGCAATCGCAGTTCGCCATTCCTTTATGGCTGGTGCAAACGGTGTCATGCGGATCAGTTCCTTGGCAATGTTGCCAGGGGTGCGGATGAACGGAACCATAAATTCGAGATGCCAAGTCTTGACGAAAGACTGAACAGCATGCCCTTTATCGCCCATGTCGGCATTAAATGTGTAGCGTTGGCCGGCGTCCCAAATCTGCTGCACCATTTCCGGCGAAGGGTTCTGCATGATCTCAATCGTGCGCTCACGGAATTCGCGCGTTGTCGGGTTCAGCCCTTCGGTGATGGCTTGGCGCGTGGCCAACGCAAAAGTCTCACCGCTTTCGTTCATCGCTTTGAACACCGCATCTTCAGCGCCAAGCGCGCGGAACGGAAGGCGGATGATTTCACCTTTCTTTCCCTCAATTGCATGGCGGAATGATTCGGCCTTACCAACCATCGCATCTTCCTTGGCCAACATCGCAGCGCCAATCTTCAGCCCATTTTTTGTGCCCTCAAGGATGCCGGCCATCCGGGCGAGCGGTTCGAATGCGGATAATCTCTCGCCTACCGGCGCGCCGCGCAAGGCTCCGATGGTGGCAGCCAGCGCATCAATAGGCACGCGCATGGTAGCAAATGTCGTGTTGCCCATGATGTTGGCAAGGTGCGTCACCGGCCCGGATACCAGGCCAGATTTCCAACCCTCGATCAACTTTTCCCATGTGCTTGCCTTGGTCGCTTCTTTGGCGAACTTCGCCATACCTTCTTTTGTGTCGATTTCCCCAATCATGCGCGCCAGCTCGTGCGGATCATGCCCATATTGGGTGAATAAGTTGCTGGTATTCCTGGCAATATCGGCCATCTGCTTGGCGGCTTTGCGAGCATTCAGCGCGCGGGCTATCTCTGCACCGTTCCCCTGATCAACCGCCTGCAAGAAAGCAAGGTTTTCAATGGCTACAACTTGCGCCTTTATGTCCTCTGGCGTGGCTTCTGGCCCCTTCGCTCTGACGTTACGCGCTGCCTCGGCCACATCGAATGCGGCTTTCTGTGCCATCGATTCCCATGCCATTGCACGCGCCGCCAGGTTCTTGAAGTCTCCCCCGTTCGCCTGAAGACCAGAGTTTTTGATGATCTCCATTGCCTTGGCTTGGGTGGTGTCCCATGATTCCTTGCCGCGCACTGCCTCGATCTGCTTTTCAAACACTTCGGAAATCCGGGCATGCACCGCCTTCACATCCTCCGGGCTTTCGACGTACTTGTAGTTGATGTGGTTCGGGGCTTTCTCCGATGTGATTTTGCCCATTGGGTTTTCCATCACTGCGGCGATGTTCAGCGCGTGCTGGCTATCAGGAAGGGTATTCTTGACCATCATTTCCCGAGCAATTGGTACGTAAGCCACGGGGATGGGTATTTCAGCAGAATTGGTTGCGTCAGCGGCCTTGCCATGAGTTGCAGAGTCAGCAGGTTGAGACATCAAATCGGCTTTGATTGTTGGGTCTGCATGCGCATCAGCCACCACCTGGCTGGGTGGTATTCCGGTTTTTTCGACAATCGCCGCCAACTTTCCGTTTAAGTCTTTCGCCTTGGCCGGATCACCTCCGGCCAGCACCGTTGCGGCATCGCTGAGCTCCTTCGGCTTCACAAAGGTTGGATTTCCACGCGGCCCAAAGACCCCGAAGCCTGCACCGATGATCCCGTTCAATAAGGCATCTTCGAAAGTTGCCGGTGTCTGCATATCTGTAGGCATGTTGTTGTTGGTGTACTGCCGATTCACCTCACCCGTTACAGTCCCAGCCGCAAAACCAGAAGCCGCCCTGACAGCGACATTCCCGCCAGCCGAAAACGGGATGATCGCCATTGCTGTGCTGGTCAGGTAAGCAGACTTCGCCGCGTTGAATGCCGCCAGGCCATCGTTAGTATGCTCAAAAACTTTCTGCCCGGACTCGATAGCAGAACTCATGGAAGGTGCTGCCATGGCCCCTATGCCGTGCCGAAGCATGCCGGTAATGGTTGGCCATAGATCGGTGGCCGCTTGCAGTGTGGATGCGGCTGGGGCGGCTGGCATGGTCAGTTGAGCGCCAATGATGGTTCCAGCAACGCCGCCGACTGTGTGCGATATCTTGCCGATTACCCCCGCATCCGGGCGCACGGCCATATCTTCTTTGATTTTATCGAGCGGGGCAGTGGTCAATGAATACCACTTATCAGCCAGCTTGGTTCCAAATGCTTTGTCTATCGCCAAGGGGATTGTCGCACCGGCCAGGCTCAAACTTTTGAATCCGGTAGCGGCTACCAGGTTGGCTCCCTTGAGAATATCAAGGGGCACATTTTCCAGATCGTTCCCGATGTGGGATTGCTCTGTTGGCTTGGCTGTGGCCAAGTCAAATCCTGTTGATATTGGTTCCGGCTTGGCTGTTGCAAGATCGAATGGCATTACTTGACCTCTTCATATTGCTTGCCGTCCGGACTGACATAAGCCTTGTTTCCCTTGGCATCCGTCTGCAATTTCCAGCCTTTAGCGTTCTTTGGCGGAACATCTTTGCGGGCGCGCGGGTTGTCTTGCGCTGCCTCTCTAAGAATTTGGCCAGATAATTGCTCGACTTGATTCTTGATCACATCGGCACCGCTGGAAGCAAAACCATTGATGGTCTTACCAAGGTAATCTTTGCTGGTTGGATCGAGAAGATCGTGCACCGATTTCCCAGCCTTGCGCTGCTCCGCAAACTGCTGGTCGAAATAAGTGTTCCATTTATAAAAATTCTCTGCGCCCTTCGGGTCTTTACCCATGATCGTGGTCAGATCGATTCTGTCCTGGGCCATTTTCTTGAAGCCTTTAATCATCTCACCTTCAGGCTGATTCTTACCCTCAACTTCAGCACGTAACCGGCTCATGTCGGTGATAGACAGCCCTTTGCCCACATAGGGGTAGATCTGATCGGGTGCGGTAATTGCATTGGCTGTGCCGGGTGCCGCATGTATCCGGTTGAAGATGTCCATGAAGGTGCCCGGATCGGTTCTATCCATTCCCTTGACTGACGATTCGATGATGTTCTTCATGTGCAACTTCTGCTCAAAATCAAGCGTTGGATTTTTTAGCACCTCAGTAACCGTGAGCTTACCCTTTGTGGTCCGGGTCAAATAATCCTGCATGATCTGGTCCTGCTGTTGCCGTTTCTCGTGTTCCGCCATCACGCGCGCCTGGTTCGCGTCAATGATGGTGCCGTGAATCTGCTCTTCGACCTTGTAGAGAAGTTGCGTGCGTACATTCGTGTCGAGCTTGTCAGAGTAGGTTCCCTTGGGGTCTTTCAGGTCGGCCTGTATCGCCTGTAATGCGGTAACGCTGTGGCTATTGCGCTCGATGTTTGCAGCAACTGCATTTGTCCAAGTCTTGTCGGTGAATTCCTGTTTGAGCTTGGCCCATTCCTTGCCGTAGGATTTAACCCCCTCTGCATCGTAGGCGTTAAGAGAAGCTAGTTCTTTCGTTACATCTGCACCCGGCATACCAGCCAGTTTCCCGATTTTGTCCATGCCCAAGTCGACGGCAGACTTCTGTTCCATCGTAAGCGCACCGGATATCATCGGCTGAATCGAGTTCATGCCTTCGGCAAAGGTTTGCGGAATGGCGCCCTTCAAATGCTCTGCAATGATTGGATCGCCGAACGAAGTAGGGTCCGGCTTCTGTATCGCGTCCACCAATTCCTTATATTTCGCCGGAGCATCTGCGGAGCTGACTGAGCCATCCTTAAGCATTCCTGCGAGGGTAAGCCCAGCAGCCTTTGCAGATAACTGGTAGTCCTGAAGGGCATTAGCTGCTTTCACCCGATTCAGTGCCTTCTGATCTTCCTGCATTTGGTCGGCGACGTTCATTGCCATGCCGCCAGCCTTCTGCAATCCTTCCCCGGAATTGAAAGCACCGGCCGGAATGTTTACGCGGGGAGCCGCATCGGGGATTGCGTTACCAAAGTTGCCTAACGGGATTTGCATATCATGCGCCCTTTTTTGACGTTTTGGCCCACCCACCGGCAACCGTTGCCCCAGCCGCAAGCACTGAGTTTGTCACCGCATTGTCACCAGCCTTACCGAGCAACTGAGATTCCTGTTGTGCCGAGGTGGTGATGCGCTTGCCGTTCAGGATAGAGGTCAGTGCATCTTGCTCACTGTTCTGTGTGATGTTCTTCTGGATTTCTAGCGGCGTACCTTCCCCGAGCTTTACTCCAGAACCTGCAAGCGAGGCATTCGCAGCGCCTACCTGAGCGCGTCCGGCCTTGCGAATCTTTTCTGCCTGTGCCGTGGCAGCATCGGAACGGTAAGCTGCATCGTTCAGGGTTTGCTGCGCCTGGGCGTTATACATTTCTTTTTGCTGCTGGCCCTGCTGAATCTGGCCCACGGCAGTCATCGCAGTACCGGCCAGCAATGCAATTTCAATTCCAGTACACATTTCACACCTCGAAGCCGAATGAAAAAGGTTTTAGCCCGATGGCCAGATAAAGCGCGGTCGTTTCTTCAGTCATCACGCCGGTCGATATTCCAATCTGAATCAGTTTCGCATTCATCATCTTGCCCCACTGAATATAGGCTCGCGCAAGGCGTACTGCGGTCAAGCCGCCGCGATGCTCTGGCAGGATGAAAACGCCATATTCATTGGCCACCAAATCATCAGAGAACCAGTGTGGCGCAACAAATCCAGCAACAGCACCGATCACATCACCGCCCCGTTCTGCTACCAGCAGCAAGCAGTTCTGTGAGCTCATTAGGGTGACAAACAGGTTTAGTACCTTGTCGTGAGAGAAAGACAGTTTAGAATACCGGGGGGATTCTGCATGCATGGATACTGCAATCAGCATCAGCAGATCAAGATCATCTTTTGTGGCAGGCCGGATGGTAGTTTTTCCCATGTCAACCGCCGTTAATCGTCACTGAACGCACGATCCCCAGCACGCTAAAGGGGAAGGGCGCGGCCTGTGACAGCGTGACGCTCCCGCCATCATCCCAGCCTATCATTGACGCCGTTACCAGTTCGCTTTGAAGCGCTGGGGGGAAATCAAGCTGTGTTGGCCCAACCGTTCGCCCTGGTAGCACTTCATCCCCGTTAATTGTCAGGCTGGCGGTATTGTAAACCTGCACGTAAAAAGCATTGACACTGAGCGCTGAACCAATGCTAGACCCTTCTTGCGTTTGAACTACGGGAGGCAGCAGGCCGATGCTTGGGAAATACATCAGCCCGATCAGGGTGCGTTTGGCGGTACGCGGCAACGTTATCTGGCCAGACGTAACGGTAAAGGTGCCCATGTCCACGCCATCGGCCAAACAGCGCACCGTCTTTCCTTCGAGATGGCCAAGACCGGTCCATACTGCCTTGCCTACCGCATCATCCTGGCTGATGGCACAATCGAGCTGAAATCCCCAATTAAATGGCTCATCGCCAAGAGGAAATGTATTCGGGTCGGGGGATGCAGTTCCATAAATTGGATACCAGCTCGATTGCATACGCTCAACTAAGCGCACGATGCTGCCATTAACCGAGCGCCGGACAATCATCCAAACCTGCTCACTGTCACCAGAAGGAATCACCGCAATAGATTCGACAGCGCCATCCGTTTCGTGATTGTTCCAGGCGATTACGTCCAGCTCGCGGTCAAAGGTAACGCTCACCAGCTTGCCGTTGGTCATTGCCATCCAGATGATAGGGTCAGGCTCTTGCTGCAATGCCATGCAGGCCACACCCGTTTCGGTGATATGCGCCGCCAATGTGGTAATGTCGGGGGATTTGTAGCCGTCCTGGGTAAAGTCGTAGCTCATGGCGCGCAACTTGCGCCCAGCGCGCTGCGGAAACAGGGTTTCTTTTCCTACCTGAATCGGTCTAACCGTCTTTGACCCATGCGGCGATTGAGGCTTAACCTGTACGTTGGTTGGGGTGATGGGTTTCTCGACGCCACCACGCATTGAGAATTCACCGCCGTATGTCAGCACCATCAGATTCAGCGCTGACACTAGATAGTTAATCATGTTCGCCTGGTTGTTGTTACCGGCCAATGTAAAAGCGAATGCATCATCATCGTTAATGCCGATGGTGTAATCCAGTACTTCCCCTGATTTGCTTCCCCATACGGTCTGCGGGTTCTTGGTTGTTCCGGCTGTAACAAGGCGTTGCTCATGCAGTGTACCGGCACGCGGGTATCCGTTAGCCGTGCCCCATGCAGAAGACTCAAGAGTCCACGCAAGCGCCGGAGCGGCTACTGTCGAAGTCAGTTCCTTGATGATGGTGCCGGAAACAGCCAGAGCGGTAGAGTAAGCAGTGATTTTGACTAGTCCACTGTTCAGACGCACAAATTTTCCGACATCGCTTGCGCGCCATCCATCTGTTGTCAGCGTCAGCGTAATCGACGCGCCTACCGGGTCTTTGGACGAGGCGGCGCAGGAGGTCTGCGGACTCGAATCGAGATTCCATAAGCCGGAAGTGATTGCCGTTGAATCGAATATCACCTTAACCTCGACCGTCACATGCGTTGTGTCGGTGAATCCCGTTATCGCAGCGATACCGGCATTCCATGTAATAGCCCTGCCTACATCTGAAGTAAGGAATACCGCAGAAGCAGCCGTCATGGTGCGACCGGTGCCGACCGTGTTCGCGGAAAGAGTCAGCGCAACGGCGTAATAAGCGCCCTGCTCTGCAAAGGGCGTGGTCGTGAATGGCGCTGGTGAACAATCCCATTTGTTTTCAGCAAAATATCGAACTCTGTTCGGGTACACGCTGCCATGGAACATGAACATCGCATCCTCGTCTTGCGAATGATCAAGATCGGCAATATAGGCTTCGGTGTAGGGCGTCACGATCTCATAAGGTCCGGCAACCTGCGTTCCGTCCTGCTTGAATACACGCATGTACAGATCGCCGAATTCAAGCATGTAGGCAGTATCCCGGTTGATCACGTAGGGAACGAGAATCGACTTCTTGGCTGAGTTCTTAGTAGTTGCAATGTATTGGGTTCCGGCGCGCTTGTCTGCACTGCCCAAAGTGCGAGAAATAACATTAACCATTCGCTTCGCTGCGTTGGGATACCGGGCAATATCAACCCGGCTGGATGCTTTTGGCGAAAGCTCACCAGATGAAAAGTTGCTTTGGAGTATTCGGACTTTGGCCATTACCGATACCGGCTCGACAATAGCGGGAAGTCGCCCAGCGTTTCCGGTGGCGCTTCTTGTCCATCCACAGCACGCGCCGTCTTGAGTACCATCTTCACGATTTCCTCTTCCGTGGCCTGCTTGGTAGTAGACTTTGTAATCGGGTAAGTCAAGGCCGCGACCATTACCTGCGTCATAGCATCAATAAGAATGGCATCCCAAGTGGCCTCGACATCATTTTTGAAGATATAGCGTAGGTAGCACACATTCCAATTCATCAGGATTTTACGGCCTTCCTGCGCATAATCATCCGCAATACCGTCAAGCCCGACAGAAAGCGTGCGTAGCCAATCATCCGGCAGGGTAAATTGATAAGCCCAGTCAAATGCTGGAGCATCAACATCGGGAGAGAGAATAACGCGCTTGGTCGCACAATTCCAAGGGTGTAGGCGCAACACCTTGTCACGCTTGGATTGGTACAGGTTAGCAACCAGCCGCGTCCGATCATTTTCTACAAGGAAGCTGTCAATCGGCTTGTCTCCAAGCAACAGGAGGGCATTGCTACAAATTGAAACATCGCTTGTGGACATAGTGGCTGCCTGAAAAAAAACCCGGCCCTTTATCGGAGCCGGGCAAACCCCGTTTACACGGCGGAGGAGACTGGTTGCTTATGGGCCAATGTAGTCCACTTCGATGCGCACTGCCTGGTTTGCCGCCAGTACTGCACCTTGAGCGGTCAGGTATACCTCTGCATCGTATGCCGTTACCGAGTCGATACCGGCAGCGATCAGCGCACCGTTACCGCAATCCAGTGATGTAGTCGTGGCGGTGGTCAGTGCAGAAACCGCAACCAATCCGTCCGCATCAATCACCGTCTTTGCCGCATCGGTCTGGCGCAAGCCAAGATCGAACGTGCTGGACGCAGTGCCGGTGCCGTGATTCTTGCGTACAGCAATCACACGACTGCCCTTGGGGATAATTATCCCGGTCGCCATCGTGTCGGCAATCGCCAACTGAGCAAACACCAGCGGCGTAGTGATTACCAGCGTTTGCACCTTACCGTTCGAACAGTGCGCGATTTTGTTTCCCGCTGCCGTGAGTACCAATTCCTTCGAGCTTACTTCTGCCATGATGTGGCTCCTTTAAAAGTTTCAGAACAAGAGGCCGAAGCCTCCTGTCATGCGTTACGCGGTAAAGGCGATTTCAACCACCTTGGCTTCGTCCTGGCGCCCTGCACCGTAGCTTGCGCCCATAGACACTTGCCACAAATCCTTTTTGTCAGCGCGCCGCGAAACGTTGCCCTCTTCGTAACCCTTGCCCAAATGAATACCGGACTTGGCCCATGCGTAGGTGTAGAACGATGTTGATACCTTTGTCATATTCTGGAAGGGAATCCAGGTAAAACCGAGCCATCTGGTCCCGACATTTCCGCTTTGCAGCATTTGCGTTGACAAAAAATCCGCATGCGTGAGCGTGGTGTCAGATAGGATCGTGTTCAGAGCCGCATCGTTATACATGATGAACAGTTCTTCGCCGGTTTCTTCATCGCACTCGTTTGCGCGAAAGATCGACCGTGCCTGAATGATCTTGGCCTTGGTGAATGCTGTTCCACCCACCGCGATTTTCTGACCTGCGGGAAGTACGTTGCTGGTAACACCGTCTTTGGACAGAATCGTTCCGCCCATCGAGTCATAAATCAACTTGTCCATCTTCCGGTTGCGTCCGTTGATGAGCTGGCGCATATAGTCGCCACCCGTTACCGGATTAACCAGCATCTTCGGGATGTCGTTACGATCCAACGGTAGGGCTTTGTAATAGTCCCGCATGGTTGCAATTCGGTTGGTGTGGTTGGTATCACCCCACTCGGTATCACCATGGCGCACGGTATTTTCATCCATCTCAATAGCCGCCAGGTTGTTGATGGTGAAGCCATCGCCCGAAATGGTCCCGCGATCTGTAACCGCTTTCATCAGGCGCGATTCGGTTTGCTGTGCTTGAGCACGGATGCTGGTGTCCCATTGCTGGACAAATGCTTGCGTGATTGTACCCATGATTAAATTCCTTTAAAGGTTGATTTGAGTTTCAGCCTTCAGGGTGTCCGGCAACCGGGCCTGCTACGTTCTTAATGCTGGCCTCTGAGCATTAAGCTGCGAGCTTTAAGGGTGTCCGTGTGCTATCACGGGCCTATTGATGTTGGTATTGTGTTGCAGATGTGTAGACAGTTTCCTGACTAAATCATGATTTATGCGCTATCACCGCCAGGTGTTTGGTCTGCGTCCAAAAGCGAAGCCTTTGAGTGTTCTGAGGTGATGCAGTGTTGCTGTGGCGCTGTACGTCACACCGCTTGACCAGGCAGCACCAGCAAACGCCACGCCGCC
>Ga0315281_10001327_pt1 | contig 36312 bp, 31 predicted proteins | sample YL17G07_0_MG_FD_204540 | JGI IMG/M metagenome (GOLD analysis project Ga0315281, IMG submission 204540) | Sediment microbial communities from Yellowstone Lake, YNP, Wyoming, USA - YL17G07_0 | ecosystem: Environmental > Aquatic > Freshwater > Lake > Sediment | place: USA: Wyoming | collected...
GACTCAGCCGGAGGCAGCTGCAGTCCGTCGACAGCAGACAATCTCTCGGTGTACGCGGCTGCGATGGCGCGCTTGCGCTCCACGATCTGGTCGACGCGATCGAGCTGGGCCATGCCGAGCGCCGCCTGCATGTTCGTCATGCGGGCGTTCCATCCGAGTCGCTCATGTTCGAACCTTCGCTCCGGCCCGAAAAACAGGTTGCGAGACGAACGCAGCCTCTCGGCCAAAGCTGCATCATCGGTGAGCACCATGCCGCCCTCGCCCGTGGTGATGAGCTTGTTCGCGTAGAAGCTGAAGCAGCTCGAAGCGCCCATCGAACCGCACCGCACCCACCCGTCGCCCGAGAGATACTCCGCGCCGTGCGCCTCAGCGGCATCCTCTATCACCGTCAAGCCGTGCGAGTCCGCCAGAGTCAGCACCGCGCTCATATCCACCGGGTGTCCGTAGATGTGCACGGGCATGATCGCCGCGGTGCGCTCGGTAACCCGAGACTCGAGGTCCGACACGTCCATCGTCCACGTTGCCGGATCGCTGTCGACGAGCACTGGGATCGCCTCCGCTCTCACGACGGCCAGCGCGCAGGAGATGATCGTGAAGGCCGGCATGATCACCTCGTCCCCCGGTCGAAGGTCGAGAGCATCTATCGACAATTGCAGCGCGGTGGTTCCGCTGGAAACCGCGACCCCGTGTTCGCGGCCGCAGTAGGCCGCCCAGCCCTTCTCGAAAGCATCGATGGCCGGGCCCACGGATGAGACCCAGCCGCTCCTAACGGCTTCGGCTACCGCCTTGACCTCCGCTTCTCCGAGCGTGGGCTCGTTCACGGGTATCACGGGCTAGAACCGCTCCTTGTCCGCGTCTCCACCGAACGGGCCCTGCTTGACTTCGAATAGGACGGTATCCTCGAGCGCTCTGAAACCGTGCGCCCCTTCTCCCAGGAAGACGGCAGCGTCGCCGGCGCGCAACTCGACGGTCGCGACCAGCGAACGCTCGCCGTCGTAGACGTCCATCTCACATCGCCCCTTGCGAACCGTAAGTGCCTCGCTGGTGCCGACGATGGAGCGCTCCACCGGCAGATGATCGTGCCGAACGACTTCCCCACCGGACGGGACAACCACCAAGCCGACCTGAAAGTTCTCGGAAGGGTCCGTGATGAAGGTGCTCTCGGGGGGATCCATCTCCGCCTTCACGACGTAGGCGAGGACCCTGCCAGCGGACGAGATCTCCTCAACGTGTGCCAAGAGCTCCTCCCCTTCACTCGGCCGCGATCGACGCAGCCTCCATGACCGCCCTCAGGCGCTGCCGGAAGTCAGCCTCAGTGTATAGCGACAGCCGTGCCTCGCCGGCTTCAACGAGCTGCCGGCGGCGCGCGTCATCGGTCCACACGGCCTTGATCCCGCGAGCCAGGTCTCTCACCGACTCGGGGTCAACGAGCTCGGCCGCGTCTCCGACCTGCTCGCGTATGCCGCGGATGTCCGAGGTGACCACGGGGCACTTCATCCGCCACGCCTCCACTACCGGGATGTTCGTCGGGCCGAAGAACGTCGGGAAGACCAGCGCCACCGCGGCCGAATAGAGAGCGGCCATGTCCTCGTTCGGCACATACCCGAGATGCCGCACCTGGCTCTCCAAACCCAACACCTTCGCTCGCGAGAAGACCTCCTCGAACACCTCGCCGCGGATGTCGCCTTCACTTGAGCCGGTGAGCACGAGGGCGATCGAGAGCCCCTCGTCCTGCAGCAACCCCAGCGCCTCGATCAGGCGCTTGTGGTTCTTGTGCGGCCAGAACTGCGCCGGGTAGAAGAGATACCGTTCCGGCAATCCATGATCGTCACGAACCCGACCGAGGTCCTGCTCCGAGGGCGCGTCCAGCAGGTAGCCGGGCGGGAGGAAGGGAAGCACGTCGATGCGGTCGGGATCGGCTCCGAACTCGCCGTAGAAGGTGAGCACGTCCTCCTTCCCCGTCTCCGAATCCACGACGACCCTGGTCGCGCCCGCGATGCCGTTTCGGAATAGGAACTCGCGTTCTTCCGCTTGTCCGTTCGCTGATACCTCAGGGAACTGCGGGTTGATGCGATGCTGGAGGTCGTGAACCACGAGCACGTAGGGAACCCCGACCTCGAAGGACATCGCCAGCGGCAGAAGGTAGACCATGAGCGCTACCCGCTCACGTCCGACCCAGCGTTTGTTCTTCGAGCTCCGCCATGCGACCGACACGTCCGAAGACTGAGTGGCGAGCCCGCCACCCACCTTGGGGAACAGCTTCCTGACGCGTGGGCCGATGCCTCGCGGCGGGGTAACCACTCGCCATCCGTCCGAGATGAGTTCCTTCGCCGCAGTGGTCTTCGGATCCCACGTGAAGACCACCAGTTGGTGTGGCTCCGCGTACTCGCCGGCCCAGTCCCGCAAGACCTTCAACACGGTCATGCTGTACTGGTGAACTCCCCCGCTAGCCGGATCCAGACTCGGCACGATCCCGATCCTCATGTCGGTCTTTCGAGAGGACTATCTCCGACCGGCCTGTAGGTAGTCTCAGCGAACTCCGAGCGGTCGGCGCGCGCGAAGAACAGATCGCACTGCCACAGGACCCCATCGGATGGACGATGCATCACGTCCACCAGATCGATGCAGCGGAACCCCCTCCCCTCCAGATAGGTACACAACTCGTGGAACCGCAAGCTCCCGGACGTGAGTTCGAAGTTGTAGGCCTCGACCACGAGCAAGTCGGTCTGCTCCAGCGTCGTCGCCGCGCCCTCGAAGATCGGGACCTCGAAGCCGTGCGTGTCGAGCTTGAGCAGGAACGGCGGGCGCAGCTCGAGGCGATCCACTTCCGCATCGACCGTCGTCATCCTCACCACGATGTCGTTCGGGCCGGTAGGCTCCCGCGATGCCTCGCCCGACATCGGATCCGACGCATCGAAATGGAGTGTTCCCTCAGCGTCGCCGGCAGCGGCGATCACGTATCGAACGTTGGGATGCGCACGTGCGAATCGGGCGAGGGCGGGCCCGTGCGGTTCGGCTTGAGCCTCGACCAGCAGGTAGTTCGCGTCGGGATAGTGGCGCATGACCAGAGCGGACCAAGCGCCGTCGGACGCACCGACATCCACGACCGACGCGATATCGAAACGCTTCGCCGACCGTTCGAAGGCTCCGGCCATCGAATCCAATCGATCCGTCGTGCGTCGCACCTCGAAGCCGAACCGCGTCAGGACCGTCTTCGCCCGACGCTTCATCCGCCTCACGGCAGTTCCACGATCGTCGCCAAGGGCTACATCCACCGCCCGTGTTGCCAGTAGTAGCGGATCAGCCCTCGCGGATTGAGCCACTTGCGGATCCGGGTTGGCAGGTATCGTTCGCCGGCATCGAAGAACGCGAACGCGCGGTCGAGCAGCGATGCCCGGCCCCTGTACGCGTCGAACTCCGCGAGATAGGCGACCATGTCCGATGAGAGCTGCCCCTCATGACGCCTCCAGCCGCCGAGGTAGGACTCAACGATCACCGGCTCCGCCTGCCCAGCGAACGCCCGCCACAGGTACATGTCCCCGGCGAGCCTGAAGGTCGCCAACTCGTCCAGATCGACCGCCGGGAGGAGATCGCGATGCCAGAAGGTCGACTCCTGCTGCACGCCGAAGGGAACGAGCTTGTACAGCAACCCTTTCCGGAGGAGCCGGCGCCGGCAGCGGTATGGGAGATGCCAGCGGATAACCTGGCCTTGCTCGTTGTAGACGACGTGCAGACCCATCAGCCAGTCGATGTGCTCGTGTTGCTCCAACACGTCGGCGACCACATCCAGAGCCGTCGGCGCGTAGGTGTCACCCGCGTTGAGGTAGCTCACGATGTCTCCCGACGCGCGACGAAGCCCGCCGGCCAGAGCCTCATACATCCCGCGGTCGGGTGCGCAGATGATCTCGACCCGGTCGCCGCAGACCTCCCTCACGATATCCAAGGTGCGATCGTTCGACGCTCCGTCACAGACCAGATACTGCAACGTCAAGCGGCCGGACCGGACCGCAGTCTGGACCATGATGGACTCAGCGGTGGCGGCGATCAGGCGTTCCGCGTCGCGGCACGGCGTGATCACGGTGGCCGAGCGGATCTGCCTAGCCGCTTGGTCCGACATGTCGACCATTATCCCTTCTGCTCATGCGGATGCGTGACGCCCGACAGGAAGTCGCGCACACGAGCCAGGCCGCGTTCGGCCGCCATATCTCCTCGTGCATAGGCCTTCCCCCGTGAGACCATCTCCGCGGCGCGTTCCGGCTCCGAGCGGACATCGAGAAGTGCGGCCAGCAGCATGTCGGGGCGCCCCGCGGGGACCACGAGTCCCGCCCCGCTGCGCTCGATCTCGGCGGCCGTCGCGCCCTCCGTCGGGACCACCGCCACGACGGGGCGCCCTGCGGCAACGTAGGAGGTGAACTTGGCCGGAAGCGACATGTTCAGCATCCCGGGTCGCTCGGAGATGAGCAGGATGTCGGCGGCCGCCAGGAGGTCGGCATAGGACCCGGCCTGCTGCGGCGGCAGGAATCCCACGTTGTCGAGCCCGCGCCCTTCGGCCTCCAAACGACGCCGTTCGCTCCCGTCGCCCATCAGGACGAAGCGGATGCGCGAACCGCCGGCTTTCGCCAGGCGCGCGGCCTCGATCACCTGACCCAGCCCCTGCTTGAGCCCCATCGCGCCAGCGTGCAAGACGACCACGCTGTCCGGGTCCCACCCCAGCCGCGCTCGCATCTCCTCTCGGTCCGCGGTCGAAGGGCTGACGTAGGTCCAATTCGGTAGATAGGTCATCCTGCCGGAGGTGACTCCGAGATCTCGTAGATACGGCTCGAAGCCCCTCGAAACGATACCGATACCGCTGGCCTTCGAGAACGCCCACCGCTCGGCGAAGCGCACGGGACCCGCTACCCAGCCGCCACCGCGGATGCCGCTCTGCACCGCTCCCGGCGCCACGAGGTCCTGAACGATCAGCCCGAAGGGCACCCGGAAGCGGCGGGCCAGGATCCTGGCCAACACCGCACCGCTCAGGCTCGGCGTCACGCCGACGACGACGTCGGGCCGACGAAGGCCGCGCACCGTCAGCGCATTGGCCAGGAACGACCCTTCGAACAGCGCGCGCTGTCCGGCCGACTGGCGTCTGGGCACCCACAGCCACGATCGCACGAGTTCGACCCCGCCGCGCCATTCCCGCATATGCGCGCGTCCGCGGTAGCCCGCCCGCACCTGCCACTGCGGATAGTGGGGAACAGCTGTGAGGACGGTGACATGCACGCCGTGCGCCACCAGGTCCTCCGCGGATGCGGTCGTGTAGGGGGCGTTGCCGCTCTCCTCGGGCCAGTAGTTGGCTCCGACGATGAGAACGCGCGCCGGAAGGGGTGGAGCCGCCGCCGTCACTCCGCGTTGGTTCCCTTGATAACCGCCACGACCGTCCGCGCCAGGATCTGCAGATCCAGCGCCAGCGACCAGTTCTCGATGTAGCCGTTGTCCAGCTCGAGACGCGGCTCGAGCGGACTCGATCCCCTGAACCCCTCTGTTTGGGCGATGCCGGTCATCCCCGGCTTGATGCGGAGACGGTAGCGGTACCACTTGTTCTCGACACTGAAGCGTTCCACCAACTCCGGGCGCTCGGGGCGCGGACCGACAAGGCTCATGTCACCGTTGAGAACACTCCAGAGTTGCGGCAGTTCGTCCAGACTCGAGCGCCGCAGGATCCTGCCGAGCGCCGTGCGGCGTGGATCGTCCTTGACGGTCCAAACGGGGCCGGTCTCAGACTCGGCGTCCACCATCATCGATCTGAACTTCCACATCTTGAATACCCTGCCGTCGACGCCCAGCCTGTCTTGTCCGTAGAAGATCGGACGGCCGGCTGTCGCGAGCTGGGCGACCGCGATCACCACACCGATGACGATGGCGACGGGAGCAACGACGATGGCGACCAAGAGATCCAGCACCCTCTTCTGCACCGCTCGCACGCCGGATATCCGCGGAGGAAGCACCTTCATCACCGCAACCCCGGCGATGTCGCGCATCGTCAGGCGTTGCGTGGCGACGGGCCGCAGGCCCGACATGACGAACACCGGTGAACCTCTCTGGCCGGCCGCGAGCACCACCTCCCACAACGCGTCCTCGTCGCGATCGTTCGTGTCGATCAGCACGGCTGTATCGAGCCCGCCTCCCGCCGCCGAGTCCAGCGCAAGAGCGTCCAGGAACTCCTCGGCGCTCAGCCTCTGAACCACGCTGAATTCGCCGAACACGTCGGGCACCGTTCGGGCGCCATCTCCGGTGATCAGAACTGCCTCCCGTCTGTACGAACCGCGCTCCCTCATCCCGGCCAGCACCTTCCTGAACGAGACCCTCTCCAGAGGTATGAGAACAGCAGACAAGAGAACGGTCATCAGGAACCAAGAGCGAGACAGCTGCTCGCCCCTGACGAGGAACCCGGCGATCGCGACCACTGCCACGCCTTCCATGATGGCCTGCCACACTCTGGCCATCTCTCCCCCACCCGCCGTGAGGGTGTCTTCGTCGTAGAGACCGCGAGCGGCGAAGCCACGCATCACCGCTGCGACCCATAGGCAGCCTGCGAGAACGTAGGCCTCCCAGGAAAGATCTGGATCCTCCTTGAAAGCCAACCAGCCCAAGTCGAACCTGGCGAGTGCGGCAAGGCCGAGCGCGAGGCCGAGCGCGAGGCCGTCGACCAGCACGTGCGCCAGGACGATCCTCTTGCCCATCAGCAATCTCCCGATGCGCTAGTGATGGACGTCCCGGAACCCGGGACGCAACTTCTCGAAGGTCTGTTCCACAAGTTCCGGAAGCACCCTGGTCTCCCCCAAGATCGGCATGAAGTTGGAGTCGCCGTTCCACCGGGGAACCACGTGCCAATGCAGGTGTCCGGGCACCCCCGCACCCGCGACCCGCCCCAGGTTCATGCCGATGTTGAAGCCCTCCGGGGTCATAGCCGCCTTGAGCGCGTCCACGGCCTGTTGCAGGAGTCTCCCCACTTCGGCCATCTCCTCGGAAGCGAGTGACTCCAGATCCGCGGTATGCCTCCGGGGGGCCACCATCACGTGACCGGGGTTGTAGGGATACAGGTTCATGACGACGAAGGCGATACCCGTGTCCTTGAGAACCATCGCGTCTTCCGCCTTCCCCAACGGAAGGTCGCAGAAGATGCAGCCCCCTTCCCGCTCCCGCGCGGTTTCGATGTACTCCATCCGCCAGGTTCGCCAGAGCTTCTCCACCGTTCTCAGATCCCTTCGAAGGTGCTCTGCTCCAGCGACCGCGACGCAGCTTCCTCGGCGAGTAGGGCCACGAACGCGTCGAACTCGACCCCTTTGGTCTCGGTCCCGGCACGATCGCGCACCGCGACGCGTCCCGACTCCATCTCGCGATCGCCGACGACGAGTGTGTAGGGCGACTTCATCATCTGTGCCGCGCGCACCTTCTTGCCGACGGTCTCGCTCGACTCGTCCACGTGCGGGCGGAGGCCGGCAAGGCGCAGCTTCATGGCCATCTCATGAGCGAACCCGACGTGACGGTCCGCGACGGGTGCGATACGTACCTGCTCGGGAGCGAGCCAGAGCGGGAACGCCCCCGCGAAGTGCTCGATCAACACGGCGCTGAAACGCTCGAGCGAACCGAAGATAGCTCTATGCACCATCACCGGACGGTGACGCTCGTTGTCGGCTCCCGAATACTCCATCTCGAAGCGCTCGGGCAACGCGAAATCGCACTGCACGGTAGTGAGCTGCCACAGCCGTCCGATGGCGTCCTTGAAATGGAAGTCAACCTTCGGGCCGTAGAACGCTCCCTCGCCCTCGGCGACCGTGTAAGCGAGACCGCTGCGGTCCAACGCTTGAGTGAGGGCTGCGATGGCCCTCTCCCACATGTTTTCGTCGCCGATGGCCACGCCTGGCTTCGTCGAGAGGTTGACGACCGGCTCCTCGAAACCGAATGTCTTGTGTATCTCTAGCGTCAGGTCGAACACCGCGAGTATCTCGTCCACAAGCTGGCCTTCGGTGCAGATGATGTGGGAGTCGTCCTGGGTGAGCCCGCGCGCACGCAGCAGTCCGTGCAAGGTCCCGACGCGCTCGTAGCGGTACACGGTCCCAAGCTCCGACAGTCTCATCGGCAGGTCCCGGTAACTGCGCGTCTGCGACTTGTAGATCAAGACGTGGAACGGACAGTTCATGGGTTTGACGAAATAGGACGCGTCGTCCCGGATCATCTCGGGATACATGTTGTCCACGTACTTCGCCGTGTGACCAGAGGTGTCCCACAGCACGCGGCGCGCCAGATGCGGGGTCTGCACTATGTCGTAGCCGCGATCCAGATGAATGTCGCGAGCGTAGTCCTCCAGTTGCTTACGGAATATGCCTCCGCGCGGATGCCAGACCGCAAGGCCTGGGCCCAACTCGTCCGGGAACGAGAACAGATCGAGCTGACGCCCGAGCTTGCGATGATCCCGCTTCTCGGCTTCCTCTAGCCGGTGCAGGTACTCGTCCAGGTCTTCCCGAGTCGCCCACGCGGTGCCGTAGATGCGCTGGAGCATCGGACGCTTCTCGTCGCCCCGCCAGTAGGCGCCGGCCAGCGACAGGAGCTTGAACGCACCCAGTCGCGAGGTCGAAGGAACGTGGGGTCCGAGACAGAGGTCCTGCCAGTCGCCGTTGCGATAGACCGTCACGCTGTCACCTGAGTCCACCTCCCCCTCTTCGGCCTGCAATCCCTCGATGATCTCGACCTTGTAGCCCTGATCGGCGAACCTCTCGAGAGCGGCTTCGCGACCCAACTCCTCGCGGACGAACGGTTGGTCGTTCGCGACGATGTCGCGCATGCGGGCCTCGACGCGTTCCAGGTCTTCAGGCGCCAGCGCCCGTGGGACCTCGAAGTCGTAGTAGAACCCGTCCTCTATCGCCGGGCCTATCGCGTAGCGCGTTCCCGGGAACAGGTCGCAGACGGCCTGGGCCATGACGTGGGCCGTGGAGTGCCGCAGAACGTGCAGTCCGTCGTGCTCGGTCGGATGCACCGGAGCCACATGGGCACCATCGTGGGGAGACGTCGACAGATCCACCAGCGCTCCATCGACCCTCGCCGCGATGGCCCCGGGAGGCAGGACGGAACCGAGAGGTTCACCTTCGGGCAGCTCGACGACCACATCGTCGGGAAGGGCGAGTCTCGGCATGCGCCAATGATACCGGGACCCACGCAGGCCCTCTCCACTACCTCAGCTAGGAGCCTTTGCGCCGTCGTTCGACTCCGAACAAGCGCCTCACGAGATCGGGGTTCATGCACGGCCTCTCGACCGCCAGGAAGAACGCCGTACTTGCCGCAAGGATCAGCAGCCCGATCATCACCAGGTCGAAAGCCAGATCGAGGGCGAAACTTCGCCAGGGGACGAACACACGAGGGAATCGCCAGAGGAGCCGGATCACGAGGGGGTGGATCAGGTAGATCGAATAGACCATCCCTCCGATCGTGAAGACCCAACGGATCCTCAGCGCCGCGGATGTCCGCCGCCCTCTGAAGACACCCAGGAAGAGGGGTACGAATGCGAGCGGCAGGAGCCACAGCCATCCCGTCAGGATGGCCAGAGCCGAGAGGACGACTCCGATCACGGAGGCCCAATCCCATCTGGCCTCCCTGGCTGGTTCGCGCTTCCAGTCGACGATATAGATGTCCGCGATCAGGAAACCGACCAGGAAGTACTGGATCTGCCCGAGAACCGAGAGGCTCAATCGCGCCTGACCCGGAAAGAGGACCGTCTGCGCGATCACCGCCGCGGCGGCCAAAGCGACGAAGACCGAACGGCGCAGTCGCGTGGCCGAGATAGCGAACATGCCCGCCAACAGCGGCATCAGCAGGTAGAACTGCACCTCGACCTCGAGCGACCACAGGCCCGGGTTGATGGTATTCGCGGTTCCGAAGACCTGCCCGTGCATGTAGAAGAGCCCGGCCACCAGGTGGGGCGGCACAGGCTCATGCGGCGCAGGCAGGGCCGCCACCACGAGAGCGAACAAGACCAGACTGACGATGTAGGGAGGCTCCAAGCGCGTGAGCCTGCGAAGGTAGTACCAGCGAAGGTTCAACGGATCGGCCTCCTCGTGCCGTGAGGCGAGGAACGGCAGAGACAACACGAAGCCACTGATCACGAAGAAGAGCTGGACCCCGTACCCTCCGGCCTGGGCCGCGCGCCAGAGCGGGTTCGAGTGGACCATGGAGCCGCGGGCGGCCAGGTATGCGCTCCCGCAGTAGAGCGTGATGTGCATGAGGACGACCATGACTACGGCGACGAAGCGCGCGCCGTCGATCTCCGGGATGAACGCCCCCGACGATGTCCGCCGAGAGAGGCGCCTAGCTGCCAAACACTCCTCCTGCCCGAGCGGCGCCCGTCCATATGAGCTTGGTGGGCGCGGTAGGATTTGAACCTACGACCTCTCGCGTGTGAGGCGAGCGCTCTCCCGCTGAGCTACGCGCCCGGAGCCGTAAAGATAGCACCAAGCCGCCTCACGGAGCGCCCCCGCAGGGCCGCCGGGCTCCGGGTAGAGTAGGTCCCATGCAGGCACGGATGCGGCTGATCCTTCTCTCGTTCTTGATGCTGTTCGTCGAACTCGTCTTGATCCGTTGGGCCGGCGCCAACATCGTCTATCTCTCCTACTTCTCCAACTTCGTCCTCCTCGGATCGTTCCTGGGCATCGGGATCGGATTCCTTCGGTCCCGCCGGGAACGCGACCTCTCGTCCTACGCGGTGGTCGCTCTCGCCGGACTCGTGGTCTTCGTACTCGTGTTCCAGGTTCGCACACACCTCAACCCCAGCGAAGTGCCGGCGTACTTCGACAGTCCGGGCGAGACGGGCTTGCCTATCTGGGTGACGCTCCCCTTGATCTTCGCCGCGGTCGCCGGCGTGATGGCTCTCATCGGGGAATGGGTCGCCCGCACCTTCAAGCTGTTCGAACCCCTCGAGGCGTACCGGCTCGACATCCTTGGAAGCCTGCTCGGCGTCGTCGCCTTCTCGGTCATGTCCTTCCTCAGCACCAGCCCCGTCGTCTGGGGGGCCGTCGTTGTGGTCCTGTTCGTCGCACTGCTCCGGCCGCACATCGCCTGGTACCACTGGGTCGCGATGGCGTGTCTCCTGGTCGCCCTGGGCATCCAGTCCTTCGGAAACGCGTCCTGGTCCCCCTACTACCGGATCGAGACCCACGCTTCGGGCGCCATGACGCGTGCGTGGGTCAACGGGCGGCCACACCAGTTCCTGGCGACCAACGCTCAACTGCAGCACGGCTGGGCGCAGTATTGGGCCCCATTCCAGGACCGAGCGAACCCAACTCCCCCGCAGGACATGCTGATCATAGGTGCCGGCACGGGGGTGGATGCCCAGGTGGCCCTCTCCGAGGGCGTCGAACACATCGATGCCGTCGAGATCGATCCGGGTATCTACAAACTGGGACTCTCGCAGAACCCCGAGCGTCCGTACTCGGACCCGAGGGTTTCCGCCTACATCACCGACGGCCGGGCGTTCCTGGAGAACACCGACAACAAGTACGACCTGATCTCGGTCGTGATCCCCGACTCCCTCACGCTCATCGCAGGCAATGCCGGCGTTCGATTGGAGAGCTACCTGATGACCAGGGAGGCGATCCAGGCGGTGAAGGAGCACCTCGCGCCAGGTGGCGTGTTCGTCTTCTCCGACTTCTTCCGAGAGGTCTTCGCGGTCGACCGTATGGGGGTCACGCTGCGGGACACCTTCCTCGCCAGCCCGTGTGAGGTCATCATCGGTTCGGAGGGGCACGACGTGATGTTCCTCACCTCGAACGACCCCGGCGCCATCATCTGCAAGAACGGTGCCGCCTGGCAGCCTTCGGCCTCGCCGCCCGCGCCTTCCACCGACGATCACCCCTTCCCCTACATCGAAGGCCGCGTCATCCCCGGCTTCTACCTCGCTTCGCTCATCGCGCTGCTCCTGATCTCTTTCACCGCAGTTCGGGCAAGTTCGGGGCCGTTCACCCAGATGCTCCCCTACACAGACCTCTTCTTCATGGGCGCCGGGTTCCTCTTGCTCGAAACGAAGAACGTCGTCCAATTCGCGCTCTTGTTCGGCACGACGTGGTTCGTCAATGCACTCGTGTTCGGGGGCGTCCTGCTCACGGTTCTTGCCGCCATCGAGACGACCCGTCGCACCGAGTTCAAACGGCCAGGCCCGCTCTACGTCGCGCTATTCAGCTCGCTGGCAGTGGCGTGGGTCGTCTCGCCCTCATGGCTCCTTCCGTTGCCGTACGGGCTTCGATTCCTTGCCGCGGTTCTCATCGCCTTCGCGCCCCTGTTCCTGGCGAACCTCGTGTTCGCCCGCCGCTTCAGCGACGTGGGAACATCCACGGTGGCGTTCGGCGCCAATCTCCTGGGCGCGATCCTGGGCGGTGTGCTCGAATACGCGGCCCTGATCATCGGCTACCGCGGCCTCACGATCCTGGCTGCGGCTCTCTATGGTTGTGCGTGGCTATTCGGACGACGCATCGCCGCATCACCCGGGCCATCGTTGGCGCGGAACCTCTAGCCAGCACCCTGGCGCGAGACGATGTCGACCCCCAAGATGTAGACGAATTCCCCGTCCGGATACGTGGCACGCGCCGATTCAGACTCGCCCGGAGGTACCTTCGTCCGAAGGGAGAGGATCAGCCGCGCCACCTGTCGGCTGTGCCCGCCGACCAGACGTCCGAAGATGGTTCGTGGCGGTAGCTTGACGTTCCTCTCCGCCGCAACGATGAAGAACTGGCTCCCTGAGGAATCCGGAGCGCCTGCGCTGGCCATCCCAACGGCCCCCAGTTCGGGCTTCAGACCGCTCGCCCGGTCATCCGGGATGGTGTAGCCGGGTCCCCCGGTGCCGCACGTTTCGACGCTCGTCGGACATCCCGGATCCCCCGACTGGATCACGCCAAGCCTCCGGTCGATCCGGTGGAACACCTGCCCGATGTAGAAGTCATCCTTGGCCAGATGGATGAAGTTGTTCACGGCGATGGGCGCTTCCTTTGGAAGGAGTTGCACCACCATCGTTCCGCACGACGTTGTGATCTGGGCTCGGTACGAGCGGCTCGGGTCAAGGGTCATGGGATAGGGCTCTTCCCGTTCAACCCTCATCGCGAGCAGCGCGGGTGAGAGATTCTTGCAGACGGGCACGTACGGCGACGGAGGAGGGGAGGGTGGAAGGGCCGCTGTCGCAGCCTGGGGCCCCGGTTCGGGTTTGGAGAAGCGGACCACCAGCCCAGCCCCCGCGACAGCGACGAGGAGGGCGCCCACGAAAACAGCCCTACCCGTAAACCTACTCACGGGGAGATCGATAGCCGTTTGGGAGGTCGTTCCGGGCGGTCGCCATGATGTCCGAGAGCATACCGTACGCAAAGAGGGAGACCCGCCGACGTATCGGCGGGCCTCCCTCTTCTGACTACGGAGGCGCTCTAGATCTGGGTTCCCGTCTTCATGAAGGCCGGGTAGCTCGCGGCTGCGTTTGCGTTCAGCCCGCCCGTTGAGGCCTTGAAAAGCACGTACCTGACACACCCGAGCTCCGGGGCGCCGATCTGCCCCGAACTCTGGGCCGCACAACCCGTGGTGGTGGCCCCCGGCTTGTCGAATTCGAGCGTCGGGGTGCTCGATGCCAGCCACAGGTACTGATCGCTCGGAAGCGCGATCGCGTTCCCTCCCATTATCGCCGGGATCGCCACCCGCGTGAAGTTGCCCTGGACACCCTCCCAATCGATACCCCAGTTCGCTCCCGAGTTGCCCGACTCCTTGTAGAGGATCTCAGAGCCGGGGTCGAACTCGCCCCTGTCGCAAGGCGTCACGGGCAGCGGTATCTGGGCAGCGGTGCCGTCGACGCCCTTGCAGGCCTCCCAGACCACGCCCACACCGGCGGTGCCATAGAAGGCGAGCGACGGGGAGGTGAAGTCCTCGTACCCGGTGGTGGGGTGCGCAGCAGCCTTCCCCGAGCAGGGATCAGCATTGGGCAGCTTCGTCATCGTTGGTGATCCGCTGAGATTGGCTACCCCCCCGAACATGTGATAGGCGTTGGTCACCGAGAAGTTGTTCGTCGTGACCGTGGCCCCAACGACCCAGTCGTTGTTGTACTGGTTCTGCGCGGCGCCAGCTACCGTGATCCCTTCGATGTGGACCACATCGCCTGCCGCCAATCCGTGGCTGGTCACATTGAAGCTGAAGTTCGAGTTCCAGTCCTTCGCTACAGCACCGAAGCTGGTTCCAGGCCCAATGCCGTTGGTGGCCTCGCCTCCGTAGTACGCCTTCTGCCACTGCACCGTGAAGTGAGTGGTGTCTGGCACTGCAAGCACTGGGAAGCTATTCCCGTTGTACGCCTGCGGAACCATTCCCCATATGTGGATCCAGTCGCCGATCGCGAGTCCGTGGACTGTCCCCGTAGTGAACGTGACGACCTGAGTAGAGGCGACCTGACTGGCAGCTGTGATGGGCACGACCGTGGCCGCGTTCGTTACACCCAAGATCGGCTTGGAGTTGAGGGCCGAGACCTGTCCGACTCCGGTCGGGCCGTTGACCTTGCCCTGCATACAAGCGACGATGATCCCGTTGCCCCAACCAGTGGCGCTGTTCCAGTTCCGGTAGTAGAGGCCTCGGGGGATGACCGACACACCTCCTCCCATACCTTGTCCGCTGTCGTTCACCCAAGCGAAGCCGATCCTGGTATTCGAGCTCCCTGCGTCCCCGGCCACGACTGAGAAGCCCTTGGTCAGGGACTGATCACCACACGCTGCCTGACCCTTCGTCGCACCAGTCTGATACGTGGTGGACTTGTAGGTAGCTGGCACTCCGCCGTTCGGGCCGTTGGCCACCCGTTGCTGACTACCGTAGTCGTACGGGCAATCTATCGGTCCGCCGATCGTGCAGTTGAAGCCGGGGCAGAGTCCACCTGCGCCTCCCGCCGCGAGGGTCTGAACGGCACTCCAGGATGTGCCGTTGTACACCTTGGCAACCAACCTGTCTTGGTCGGCGTCCTGGAGCCACGCCGCACCGACCTTCCCGTTGAAGGCCGCCACGCGCGCCACCGCCGAATACATGTTTCCCGGACCCATGTTGTTTTCGTTTGTCGTTCCCAAGCTCCCGCGCACGGGGTTGCTACACCGTTCTCCCCCCAGGGACTTTATCCCCTCCTGGGGCGGGTAGTAGTAGGTCGAGCTCGAGCCGTAGACGGCGCCGAGCCTGGTCGTCGTGAAACTGCCACCTTGGTTGGTGCTCTTGTAGAGAATCACATCGCCTGCGCCTCGGCCCGAGACTCCTGTCGCGCTTTCGATCGAGAGGATATACACATCACCGTTCGCCTGGTCGATGGACAGCGACGGGAAGCCGGCCTGTCCATCCAGCGGGGTGACCTGGATGGGCGCGCCCCAGTGGTCCCAATCCCCATACTGGTTGTTGACGCGGAGGTACGCGACCCTGGGGTCGTTGGGGCAGATATTGGACCAGTAGTCTTGTATGCCGCCGTTCGTGGAGAAGAACAAGGCGTATACGTACTGCCCGTAGGCCTGCACCGACCCTCCGGTGGTGTGCATCTCGCTCAATACGCTCTTGATGCCACCGTTGGTCGAACCGCCCGCGATGTTGAAGGCTTCTTCCGAACCGCATGTCGGTCCGGCGACGCAGCTGCTCGACTTCTGTATGGTGCCGTAGGTTGTCATCGGCGCCGAGCCGAAGGCGGCGCAGCTGGACACGCAGTTGATCGTGAGGGTATTTACGGTCGGGGTGGTGGCCACCTTCCAGACGGCGTTGGCACCCGTGTTGGGTGGTACCGAGTTCGTCGAAGCGCCTCTGATGGTGACGGTGTCACCAGCGATCAGCCCATGGGCAGCAGCCGTGACGCTCAGGACGGTTGCGGTAGCGGTGAGTGCAGTGATAGCCACTGCTGGCGACTGGGACCCGACACCGCCGCCGTCCCATGTCGACCCGTTGTCCGACGAACGCACGTAAACGACCCTGCTGCAATCGCTTCCACGCTGCGCATTGCCGGTCGTGACGGTGGACAGGGCACCTAGTGCCCTACCGAATCCGGTGGCCCCCGCAGGGGCCGCCGCCACGGTGTCGAGCACCGTGAATTGCGTGGTCGAGGGTACGGTTGCCACCTTGTAGGTGCCGTTGTAGGCCGCCGGCGTCATCCCAGAAACCGTGACGGCGTCATTCACCACCAGCCCGTGAACGACCGAAGTAGTGAAGGTCTTGACGGTCGTGGATGAGGTCGCGGCCGATATCTTGGCGCCTGGGACCGTGGCGTACCCGAAGTCCGTCCCTGCACCCGGGTTGACCCCGCTGGTGACCGTGAATTGCGTGGTCGTGGGTACGGTTGCCACCGTCCAAGTGCCGTTGTAGGCCGTCGGCGTCATCTGCGCGAGCGTGACCGAGTCACCGATGCTGAGCTGGTGAGCGGTCCTGGTCGTGATGGTGAAGTTCGTAGCGGTGCTTGCTGCCACGGTTACCTCTTTGGTGGCGTAGTCGGTGCTGTTGATCGTGGCCGTTCCCAGCTGGGTGAAGACACCGGCCACGCGCGGACTGTTGACCGAGAAGTCCGTCGGCGTGGTGCCCTGGGCTATGACCCGCCAGGTTCCGTTGTAGGCCGCCGGGAGGAATCCGGTCGTCGTGACCTTCTCCCCGATGATCACGGCGCCCGAGGGGGCAGCAGTGATGGTGAAGGTCAGGGTCGCTCCGTTGTCCACCGCGTTCGTTACGTCGAAACTCTGGATGTTGTCGGTGATGCGCGTGACCTGGCCGGACGTCATGGCAACACCGGGCATGACCGTTGGCAGGATAGCCGCCGCCGTGAACTGGTTCGGTGAAAGCGTCGAGTAGGCCGTGATCTTGTAGTTGCCGTTCCATGACGCCGGCGTGGCGTTGGTGACCTGGATGCGCTGCCCGAGGGCAGCCCCCTGGAACATGCTGGCGGCACCGACTGTTGGCCCGGTGTCTGTCCCAACCGACCGCGGTACGCCTTGGCTGAACACTCCGCCAGTCGTCGCGGTGGCCGGCACCGGCGTCAATGGAGTCGCGGTGGCTACATCGGCAGTCGCGGTGACCTGATTCCACGGGTGGACGGGAGGGGTGGCTGCGTTGTAGTTGTCGTTGGTGATCGTCCAGTACGGTGCGGTGTTGAGGGGATCGACGTTCGCCTTCACCGGGCCGGCTCCGGTCACCGTGCGGTTGAAGACCTTTGGAGCCCAACCGGCCGTTTGGAGGCGATCCCCCACCTCGTAGTAGTCCATCTGTGCAAGCGCGGGCGACGTGAAGGTAGCGATGTCGTCATGCAAGACAGCTGTTGCCACCGGTCCGTTGGGAATGGCAGGATCCCCGCCGCTGTTGGTGGTTTGACCACCACCACCCTCCAGGGTCTCGGGGATCCAGGCGCCCTTGTAGAGCCCGAAGTCGTCGGCGATAGGAGACCCGCCGGAGTTCGCCCCGCCGGCGTGCGGCCGCATCACGGCGCAGTCGCCCATCCAGTAGTGGCCGTAGTACGCGGTCTCGTTGAACACCGGAGCATCGTTGCCGCCGTAGGAGACTCCAGCGCCGAAGTAGGGATACTTGGCCGACCGTCCTGCCATGTCGTTGTAGTCATTGGCCCCTCCGCTGCCGTCCGTGGCAAGGATGCTGTGCATGTAGTGGGTGGTTCCGTTGTTGCCTATCGAGAGCGGATCCGGGCCTATGTAGTGGTTCCCGCTCAATAGGTCAGAGGCGGTGGTTCCGCTGGGGTTGGTGACGTACCCAAGGTTGTTCCATGTACGAGGCTGATTCATCGCACGTTGGTCGTTCTTCTGCCACAGGATCCCGGCAGTGGCCTGGTATGTGCTCCCCGTCACCATCAGGAGGACGAGTATCGATCCGAAGATTCCGCGTCTCGTTGGCTTGTTCATCGCCTGGTCTCCTATTCGGGGCAGGATTGGGCTATCCGATAGCCTGCATAGTAGCAAGGGCTGTGTGCCTGCGCCACCCCCCCCAGGTGTGGACTTCCACACCTCCATATGACTACTCCGAATGGCCTACGCGTGGGTCCGAGAACCTCGCGCGCCCGGGTAAGCTCACGAGGTGGCCCTGTTGAACCCAAGGAACGGTACGTGGTGCGACGCCCAGTCCTGACGGCGGTTTCGGCGCTCATCGCCCTCGCGGCACTAGCCGTCGCGTGTTCGAAGCACGGCGGCCCGATCGCAGCGCCGGTGACGGTGAAGTCACCGTGCGACGTGGGACCCGTCGAGGAACACTCCATCCCGATGGTTCCCTCCGTGATACATCCGCCCGTGGTCAACGCATCGAAGTTCGAGACCGCGACGCCGATCAAGCACGTGGTATTCATCATGAAGGAGAACCGCACCTTCGATAATCTCTTCGGCGCGTTCCCGGGGGCCGACGGCGCGAGCACCGGCTTGCTTGCCGACGGCTCGACGGTGTCGTTGCGGACCCACTGCTTCCCCCAGGTGCTTAGGGAAGACCTCAAGCACGACTACCCCAGGGCGATCGCGGATCTGAATGGCGGCAAGATGGACGGATTCGGCTACGATCGCAACGCGCAGGAGTGGGCGTACATCCAGGCCCGAGAGAAGGACATCCCCAACTACTGGCGATGGGCTCAGGACTTCGCCATCGGCGACAACTTCTTCGCATCCATCCTCGGACCATCCTTCCCCAACCATCTGTATTCGATCGCGGCCACCGCCAACGGAACGCACGACAACCCCGTGCCACCCTCGACGGCGCCGACCTCCCAACTCATCGCCGACCAGGGCCGCCCCGGCGGTATCACCGTGAAGTCCTGGGGCTGTGACTCCCCCACCGACACCTATGTATTGGTGGATGCCAAGAAGGGTCCCCCTACGCATGAGTACCCCTGCTTCGATATCAAGTCGATGCCGGACACCTTGAAGGAAGCCGGCGTCCCGTGGGCGTACTACGGGTCGAACGGCACGCAGGTGGGCTACTTCTGGGTTGCCCCCGACTACATCGATCCCATCCGCAACAACCCGGTGACCTGGGAGAGTCGTGTATACGGAGTGGATCAACTCATCCCCGACATCACCGCCGGACATCTCCCTCCGGTCACGTGGGTGACCCCGGCGTTCTGGTTGTCGGATCACCCGGACGCGAGCCTGTGCTACGGAGAGAACTGGACCACCGAGGTCGTGAACGCGATCATGAACGGGCCGATGTGGAAGGACACGGCCGTGTTCATCTCCTGGGACGACTGGGGCGGCTTCTACGATCACGTCGTACCGCCCAAGGGACTCGGGTTCCGAGTTCCGGTCATGACCATCTCGCCGTATGCCAAGCGTGGCTACATCGACAAGACCCAGGGGGACTTCTCTTCCATCCTGCGGTTCATCGAGCACAACTGGGGACTCGACCCCCTGACCAAGGGTGAGCCCAATCCGGGCAACGATATGACGCAGAACTTCAACTTCAAGCAGACGCCCTTGGCGGCCGATCCGCTACCTACGCGACACGACTGCCAGGGGCAGGGGCTCGAATATGCCCAGTTGGATCCGAACTGACCGCATGAAGAAGGTCGTCGGAGCATCCATCGCGCTTCTCGCGTACTCCGCCTTGGCCGTCGCCTGCTCGGGTGGCAAGACCGCGACACGGGAAGCTGCATCTGTTCAGAAGTCGCCCTGCGAGCTGGGCCCTATCACGAACGTGCCGATCCCCATCGTTCCCTCGGCGATACATCCGTCCGGCGTCAGCGCATCGAAGTTCGAGACCGCGACGCCGATCAAGCACGTGGTGTTCATCATGAAGGAGAACCGCACCTTCGATAACCTCTTCGGCGCGTTCCCGGGGGCCGACGGTGCGAGCACAGGCCTGCACGACGGTTCGACCGTGTCGTTGCGCTCCCACTGCTTCGCCCAGCGGATCCCGAAGGACATGGTCCATGACTACCCGATGGCCCTGGCCTCGCTGAACGGCGGCAAGATGGACGGGTTCGGGCCCACTGCATATTCGGCTGAGTGGGCCTACACCCAAGCCCAGGAGAGAGATATCCCCAACTACTGGCGTTGGGCTCAGGACTTCGCGATCGGCGACAACTTCTTCGCATCCATCCTCGGGCCATCCTTCCCCAACCATCTGTATTCGATCGCGGCCACCGCCAACGGAACGCACGACAACCCCGTCCTGGCCCCCACGGCGGCCAATCCGGCCCCTAACGATGTCGGGGGGTATGCGGACTGGGCCTTCAAGTCGTGGGGGTGCGATTCACCGGAGAGCACCTACGTGCTGGTGGACTCGGATCGTGGGCGACCTAAGAAGAAGTACCCGTGTTTCGACATGACGGCGGTCCCGGACACGCTGGAACGGGCCGGCGTCCCGTGGGCGTACTACGGGGCGAACGACACGCAAGGCGGCTACTTCTGGGTTGCCCCGGACTACATCGACCACATCCGCAACAACCCCGCCCAGTGGAGCCACGTGTACGGCGTGGATCACCTCATCCCCGACATCACCGACGGACACCTTCCTCCGGTCACATGGGTGACCCCTGAGTTCTGGTTGTCGGATCACCCGGACGCCAGCCTGTGCTACGGAGAGAACTGGACCACCGAGGTCGTGAACGCGATCATGAGCGGGCCGATGTGGAAAGACACCGCCGTGTTCATCTCCTGGGACGACTGGGGCGGCTTCTACGATCACGTTGTTCCGCCCAAGGGACTCGGGTTCCGAGTTCCGGTCATGACCATCTCGCCTTATGCCAAGCGTGGCTACATCGACAAGACCCAGGGTGACTTCTCTTCCATCCTGCGGTTCATCGAGCGCAACTGGGGACTCGACCCCCTGACCAAGGGTGAGCCCGATCCGGGCAACGACATGACGCAGAACTTCAACTTCAAGCAGACGCCCTTGGCCGCCGATCCGTTGCCGACGCGACACGATTGCCAGGGCCAGGGGTCCGTCGCCCCTCCCTTCGATCCGAACTGACCCCTACGGTGAGGGGTAGCTATCGAACTCGGGCACGATAACTGGAGAAACCTCCGGAGAAGGAGCCGGCGAGGCCCCCCAGTCGATGTGGGGAAGCTTAGGAGGCGGTGAGGCGCCGCTCGCGATGTCCGCCACGTTCCACGCGATCCTTCCGTGTCCCGTGAACCGGACCGCCACGATGCGCTGAGTGGCCTTGGTCTGGAAGACTATGGTCCCGGTCACGCACTCGCCCGGGGAAACCACGGCGTTCCGGTAGCTCGCGAACTCCGTGAGCCCGAACCAGCGATGCGCTTCGGGATCGGACAGCATGAAGGTGTCGGCGACGAGATTGAACAGGTAGGGCAGTTGCAGGACGCGCAGGTTCCACATCCCCGGGCCGGCGCAGTAGCGAACGATGGCCCTCGAGTAGAGGAACCCGGGGGTGTGGGGAGGCCACCCATCCGGCTTCCCCGGTATCCAAGACAGCACCGTGACGGTCGCCCCCGTGAGGAGAGTTCCGGTCTCACCCAGTTCGAGCTGTGTCGGTGGAGGAAGCGAGCTGGACGGAACCGCGAACGGATCGAACGAGGCAGAGGCGGACGACGCCGCAGAGACCGGATCCGAGCGAGGCGCAACCGTGTAGCCGACGAGGCCCCCTACGATCGCTGCGACCACCGCGACGACTGTCAGGTTCCCCAGTTTCGCTCGTCCCGGCGGGCCGGCCGTGCGGGAACGTTCGTGGTTGGACCCGTCTTCTGGGGTATCTCCGTTCACATCCCGCTCCTCGGTCAGGCGTTCTATGCCTCGAACGACTTGGACGATCGATACCGATCGCCGCTCGGAATCATACGGCGCTGGCCCGTGGGTTGTTGGCCCGTGGGTTGCTGGCCCGTGTGAACGCATCTAGAGTGGGGCGGATGAGAGGCCCCAGGGATGTGCGCTGGTTCTCGCGCCTCGACGGGACGCGCCGGGTGACGCTCGTCGTGGTGGTCGCCGCGGTGTCGCTGTCCGCCTGCTCCCACACCGATACGGTCTCTCTTCCGTCGTCTCCGTCGGTCACGAGCCCGTCGCCCTCCCAGACGCCGTCTCGCGGCGCGTCGCCGTCCCCCGCTCACATCCGGCCCGGGGATCCGATACCGCTTCCCCCACTGCCATCTCCGAAACCGCCCGCCGACTCCCATTCGATGAGCGGCAGTTCCGCCGCCCGCGTTGGCGGCGCCGTGGACCTCAGTCTCGACTTCCAGGGGATGGACCCCTATTCCTTCTGGTCCGGCATCGGGGGCCAGTCTTCGCTGTCTTTCATCGGCCCGAGTGGCGGCAGCCTCTCGATCGGCGGACTGTTGCAGCGGGGCAGCCAACGGACCTCAAGCAAGGTCGCGCTCTCCCTATCGGGGTCCTTGGACAACACGCCCTTCGTCTTCAATTCCGGAGACGGTTCCTGCCGCATCACGGTGACCGGCGCGACCGACGCCGGGCTGGAGGGATCGTTCCGATGTGATCACGTGGAGATCTCTCCAGGCGTGACCGTCACCCTCGCGGGCACGTTCTCGGGTTCGATGCCCATCTAGGACGAGCCTGACGCGCCGCGCCCCCCCCGCTCGGCACACAACACCTCAATAGCCCGACACGGGGCACACCAGCCCTCCTCCGAGGGCATGAGATACAGCGTCAGCCAGCGGCCTCGTCGATTGGACGTCAAAACCGTTGCCGACATCGTTCGCCTGCACGACGACCGTCCAGTTCCCGCCCTTCACCACCCAAGCCGATTGCCCGGGCGGGGTGACCGGACGGCAGGTTGGATGCTCTGTTCGCATCATCCCCGAGGCGATGACGTTGAGCATCCCCACATTCCCGGCCGGGGGGTACGGGGTGGAACCCGGTGAGCTCCACAACGTATGGAACCGGTAGTCCGGAAGTGTGCACCAGAAGTTACGTCCCCCGTATCTACCGACCTCCACGGGGGTAGACCAATCTGAGCACGGGACGTCTGAGTCGCGGAAGGCCTGCAGCATCTGATCGGCGGTCAGATATGACGCCCGCGCTCCGCCCGAGCCCGCATCCCCTTGCTTGCGCGACAGGAGGATCCCGGAAACAACGACGAGAACCAGAAGGACAACCGCCGCGATGACTCCCCGGTTCACCGTCGAGCGATGAGCCGGCCCGGAGGGCCCACCGCTCTGGATCTCCGGGTCCACATCATCCGGCGGCACGTGGCCCCCGCTGTCGGCGTTCGGCATCCAACCCTCCACGAGACCGGAATGGTCCACCGAATGGTACACGGGGAGACTCCGTGAGCACAGGAGCGTGGACAGACATGCTGGGGTACGCCCCTACCCCGGGACCCCGCCCGGGGCGTCGTTCTGCTCACGCGCGACCTCCGAAGCAGTCCCCTCCGGCGCGTGAAGGATCGCCCCGACCGCGGGCCAGATAACGACGACGAGCATGGCCCCCGACACGGCCCACCAGACAGGTGCCGCCGATCGCCACCCGATGAAGATGCAGTACCACACCGCAACAAGAGGTACGAGCCGCCATTCCCACACCCGATGTGAACGCGCCATCTCGAACAGGAACAGCGTCACGACGCCTGGGGCTATGTAGTACACGAACAGGACGGGCTCGAATGCGAAACGTGCGATCAGCGTCACCCCGAGCGCGGCGGTGACGCCCAAGAGGTCGGATCGACCCCGCATCATCCACGCGACGGCAAGGACGGCCACGAAGAGGAGTGCCCGATACGGGCCCGCAGTCGCTGACAAGGCTTGCGACGAAACCCAGACTGCACGATGGCCCAGCTGAGGGGAAGTCTCCGCGTTGAAGAGGGCGTGGCTGGCGGCACACCAGTCGATCGCGAGGGTCAACGCGAAGTACGCCCCGGGTACGAGGACAGAAGGCACGAGGAACCGGAGACGGCGCTCCTTGGGCGTGACGACGGCGAAGAGAGGAACCGCCAACCACGCCCACTGTTTGAACAGGATGGCGATCCCAAGCATGACCGCTGATCGGATCCACCGCTTGCGGCCCAGGTCGCGACAGGACAGGAGGACGAAGGCGCAGGCAAGGGCGTCCTCGAAGTGCCCGACGATGTAGACCATCGGTATGAATCCCATGAGGACGGCAACGATCTGGATCCGCACGAGCTTCGCGCGAACGCCGAGCTCTACCGCCAACGAGCGAACGGCGTACGTGAACGGGATGGCGGAGATCAGCGTCGCGTAGGCGGCGTACGGTGGCCACATGCTGGGTCGCGGGATCAAGGGCGCGGGGAGCATCGCCCCCAGCTCCACGAGGTGGAAGTGCTCGCCGATAGCGGCCAAAGGGGCCAACAGGATGGGCAGCAACGGTCCGGCCAGGTACTGCGGGGGGGAGTAGTGCGTACGTGCGAATTCCTGAGTCACGCACAGCTTCCCGAAGCCAACCTCGAATAGCTTGAAGATGTCGCCGGAAACCACCCAGTGCGATGCCACCATGAGCTTCCAAACGTCTTCAGGAGCCTGCCAAACAGGTCGACCGTCCACCGCCAACGGTCCCCTGTAGAAATGCGGGTCGATCACGAACCAGCACACCAGAGTCGCGACCGTCGTCACCAGGCCCAGGAGGACGGGCGAGCGCCATGGGTGTGGATCCTGCTCCATCGGGCAACGATACATCGGCCGCGCGACGCGCTCGCCGGTGGAGGATCCCTCCGCCGTCGGATCATGCCCTATCCTTCAGCCCATGCGCGCGCCGGCAGAAGACGGGTTCCATCTGCTGACCGTGGTCATGCCGGTCTTCAACGAGGAGCGCTACATACGGCGAGCAGTGGAGCGGATGCTCGCCGTCGAACTGCCTATCCCGTTCGAGTTGGTCATCGTGGACGACGGGTCCACCGACGGGAGCCGCGCAGCCGTCGAGGACCTGCTTGACGATCGGCGGGTGCGCTGGGTCGCCAACCCGCGGAACCTGGGGAAGGGCGCGGCGATCCACACGGGGATCGACGAGGCAAGAGGCGATCTTCTCACCGTGCTCGACGCGGATCTCGAGTACGACCCTGCCGACTACGTGGGCCTGCTGAAAGCGGTCCTCGACGACGACGCCCGGGTGGTATACGGGAAGAGAGGCCTGGGGGCCCACACCGCCTATTCGTTCTGGTACGTCCTCGGCAACAGGTCGGTGAACCTGTGGGCCAGCTTCCTGAACAACGCGTGGGTGACGGATGTCGAGACCTGTTTCAAGATGGCCGAGACCCAGATCTGGCGATCTCTCGGACTGCGCTCCAAAGGGTTCGGGATCGAGGCCGAGGCCACAGGGCAGTTCCTGCGTTCGGGATACCGGATCCACGAGGTTCCCATCAGCTATCGGGCCAGGACCAGGGGAGAAGGGAAGAAGCTCCGATGGACCGACGGCGTCGAGGCCCTCTTGATCCTCCTGCGAGTGCGGCTGGGTCGATAGGCATGGCGCGCGTACCCTAGGCCAGGCCCCTACAGCAGTTCTTCCGACATCGTCACTACGTTCACCACCGGCATGCCGCGGATCGCTTCGAGACGCCCATCTCCTGCCACGTAGGTCAGCTGCCCGGCTCGGTCCCGGCTCTCGCGATATCGAGAGAGCACGTATCCATCGGCAACCGACACCTCCCTGACGCCGTTCCCGATGCAGTTCCTCCGCACGAAGTAGGCGTTGTTCCCCGCGCTGTTACACCCCACGAAGGCGTACCCCTTGGAATGCGCAAGATGCGCGAGGGCGGGTAGCGAGGCCCCCCAGTAGAGGTTGCTGTGGTGGGCTTTCGAGCGATCGAATACGGGATCGTATGGGGTCGCGATCGGCCGATCGCGTCCAAACACGCTGTTGAACTCGACGACCGCGATCACCGGATCGACGACGTCGAGCCGCTCCCACACCCAGAAGTCATTCCCGTCGATATCGATGTGGAGGACTCCGATCTCCCCGGACACGCCGCTCGAAGCGATGAGATCGTTGATGTTCTCGCGATCGATGAACGCCGCCTTCGCCTGAAGGTCGAACTTCCAGAATTCGGGCCACGCCCTGAGACGCCTGATGTTCTCATCTGAACCGTCCATCACCAGCCCCGCCCAGTTGCGATGCATCATCAGGAATCGCGTGTTCGACTCCCTGTAGTCCTCAACACCGAACTCGACGAAGACTTGGCTGTCCGGCTGGAGGCGATCGACGAGATAGTTGATGATCCCATCGTCCCCGAACTGAGAGAAGACCCTGAACTCCGCATCGTGTAGACCGTCTAGGGCTCCGAGTTCCGCGACCTGCCGTGCCGCGATCGCCCCTAGCAGCAGCGCGTCGCGGTCGCGCTCGGAATCGCTGGTCGGCGTCCTGCCTCCCAACGCTCGGCTTATCCATCCGGGTGCCAACGCCTCGCCCCCTGCCTGGTCATCCCTTGGCCACCGATCATCCCTTGGCCAGGTGTAAGTATGACCGACTTCGCGGTCACCAACTTCCGGGTTGGGTGGCGCATGCCGGCTGTTGGGAGTACTGTCCTCTGTCATGCGCCCGACGGGTGCAGGGAGTTCGCCATGCGGGAACGCCGTCGAGTACTCGCAAGCCTGGTCATCATCTCCGTCCTCCTGGCAGGACTCGTTGCCCTTCTGTCGCATCCCTTCGACCCCGATGCGATATCCGGCGATCATCTCTTCTACCGATCGATGAGCTACAACCTGTTTGCGGTCACACGTCCCGACCTGAACGTCTCTGCACCGTCTTCGGGGGGACAGATGTGGAAGGATGGCCTCAACCGGCAGCCGCCGTACGTCTACCGGGTCGTCACTCCCCTTCTTGCCCGCGGGATCGCGTATGCCACGGGCATCAACACCGCCTACTACCTCATATCCTTCTGGGCTCTCGTGGGTGCCGCTGTGTTCATCGGGCTGGCCATCTACGAGATGACGGGGTCCCAAGTCCCGTCGGTGGCCGGTGCCATCCTGTTCCTCTCCAACTGGTGGACGGCTCGCTTCAATCTCGCCGACTACATGCTGACAGACCCCATTGCGTTCTTCCTCAACGCGATAGCGGTGTGGGCACTGGTCAGGAGGAAGAGAACGCTCTTCTTCGTCGTATGCGCGGTTGGCCTGTTGAACAAAGAAACGATGTTGCCCATGCTCGTGGCCTACCCGATGTCGGAGCTCCTGGTGGATCACCGTGTCCCCAGGTCCTCGATCGCATTCCTGATCGGCATCCCGGTAGCTATGTCCGCGTTCCGGCACGCGATCCCGGTTCCGGACGGAGGCTATTCCCTGCTCGGCTCGTTCTCCGGTGGGATGACCAGTGCAAAGTGGGTATTGCTGGAGGGCCTCACAGTCTTCGGGGCGGTGGCCCCCGCCACCATCAGGCGCGTACGGGGATCGAGGCTGATGGTCTCTCTCCTGCCGCCCGTTGTCGCATGCGTCCTGGGAGCTTGGTTCGTGGGTCCCGGCATCACAGATCAAGGCCGAGCCCTGGTTCACGCGCTCCCCGCGGTCTGCGTCGTGGTGCTTTGGCGATGGCCGACATCGCCGCTCCAACGGTTGCTCACTCTGGCCCCCGTTCCTCTCGCTGCGGTCTCCTTCATGTCCTACCGATTCCGTGGAGGGCCCACGGCCCACTTCCTCGCCGTGCTCCTTGTGCCGTTCCTTCTCGCCGCAGCGGCGGAGATGTGGCTCTTCTTCATCCAGAAGCGGCAGCCGCAGGGTCTTTCGAGAGAAGTCACCAGCCCATCAAGCGGGTCCGGGTAGAGATCAGGGGATAGGACGTGAGCTGTTGAAGTCCCCTGCAGTCCTGCTGGCGCCCAACGTGGCACCGACGACGTCTGTGACAGAAGGGTCCTCGTTCGAGCTGAAGGAGATCAGATCCGTCATCATGGTCCCTATCTTCACCCCCCGAACGGCATAGATGAAGACCCTGAGCAACTCCGACGCGCCGGGGTCCAGAGGGCTGGTCTGGAACGTCCCGCCAACCACGCTCGGTGTGACGTTCAGTGGTCCGGACCAGTAGGTGACCTTGTACTTGTTGTAGTTCCCCGCGCCCTGCACCAGGAATGTGTCGGAGCAGGTGCCGTCGTTCTCAATCTTGACGTTGAACTGGTCTCCGAAGCCGGGCTTCGCCTTCCGCCCGAAGGTCTGTCCGAGACCGTCCTGGTTGTAGATGTCGTTGCCGAGGTAGTAGCTGGCCAGGCCGCCCCGTATCTGGGCATCGGGCTGGAGAGTGGCGTCCTCGGTGGTGAGGGTGAGGGTCACGGTCTGGCCCTGGGAGCCGCCGAACAAGTAGTTGTCGAAAGAATCGTCCGTGACGGCGCCGCCGACCGAGAACGTTCCACCCCGAGCGGCATTCAGCGCAGCGGTCCCCGCAGCGTTGAAGGAAACGACGATCGGGTTGTCGTTCACCGTCGCCGGTGTCACGGAGCCGAAGACGGTGCCACTACCCAGGTCGTTGTGGATCGCTATCCCGGCGGGGCTGCCGGTATCGTTGGCGGCCAAGGCCCCGGCGGAGGTAGACACGTCCTAGAGGGTGTAGGTGTGTGGGGAGCCCCCGCCGTTGGGATTGGGAGCGCTCAGCGTCGCGCCGGTGATGGTGCCGCAAGGAACCGCAGTTGTCAGGTCGAACGTGAAGTAGTTGTTGTGGACCGTTTCGCTGTAGTCTCCGACGAGGTAGTTCGAGTTTCCGTACAGGTGGAATCCCGTGTCGTCCCACCAACCCGTGTCTATCGCGTTCAACACGGTGGTCGCCGCGGCTGCAGGACCCGCCGGGATCGCGACCAGGAAGCCGACCGCGAGTACCAGCGACAACATGCTCGTTCCTGTGCGTGTTCTCATCGATCTTCCCCCTCGTTCGTCGAACCCCGCCCCAGACCAGGGGGACCCATATAGCGTTGCAAACGGGGGAACTGCGGTCGGGGGTGCTTTGGCGAGGCACCTGCCGGGGCATATCCGCAGGTAGATGCTGGTGGGCGGTACAGGATTTGAACCTGTGACCTCTTCCGTGTCAGGGAAGCGCTCTCCCGCTGAGCTAACCGCCCGAGATGCCAAAGGAGAATACTCTCCCTTTCAGGTTGGAGGCGGGGACCGGAATTGAACCGGTGTACGAGGTTTTGCAGACCTCTGCCTAACCACTCGGCCACCCCGCCGGGCAAACCTCGGCCCGGTGGACCGGTGTCACACTACTACCTTGGGCTCGTTCGAACGTTCCTTCGAGCGGACGACGGGATTCGAACCCGCGACCCCAACCTTGGCAAGGTTGTGCTCTACCACTGAGCCACGTCCGCACAGGATGCCGCATCGCTAGTCTAGGCGCTGCCGCCGGGCGCCTCAACCGTCACGTACCGCTCGACCCGAAGCCGCCTTCCCCCCGGGCCGTCTCGGGCAACTCGTCCACCCATCCCGGAACAAGCTCAGCGAAGGGGACAACGAGCAGCTGCGCGATGCGGTCACCTTTGCCTATCCTGACCGGTCTCTCGCGATCGAGGTTCACGACCGCACATATCACCTCGCCGCGATAGCCGGCGTCGATCAGGCCCGGTGAGTTCGCAAGCGTGAGTCCGTGTCGCGAAGCCAGGCCCGACCGAGGGAGAACGAGACCAGCGTGTCCCTCAGGGATCGCAACGGCGAGGCCGGTCGGAACCATCTCACGCTCCCCCGGCCTGACCTCCACATCTATCGCGGAGTGCAGATCGAGCCCCGCGTCGCCAGGATGTGCCCGCGAGGGCAGCACCGCGTCATCTCGGAGGCGAGAGAAGTGAAGAGACGTTCTAGTACACCTGCACCCGAAGCTTGACCTCGCGCTTCGGCTTCCCACCCGATGGACTGGCGTAGGCCAGCGTGATCACGGCCCAACCCTTCCCCACAGCCGTGAACGTGAAGAGCTGTTTGCTGGTGACGTCCGGAACGGGAGACGGGGGATCTATCTGACTCTCACCCGTACTCCTGAGGACGGTCCTGTCGGGCATGCGTGTGACCGTCCACACGTAGTCGGACGTGGTGTCGATCTCGAGGCGCACTTGGAGGGAGTCACCCACGGAGATCGACGTGCCATGCGTCGACTGGGAGTCGCTGGTTGCGAGTCCGATGTCTATCGGCACAACCATGCCCTGAGAGCCGCTGGACGGTGACGGGGCCGAGGGCCCATCCGAAGGCGACGCAGTGCCGCCAGAGCCTCCTGCGCAGCCGACCAAGGCGAGCGCCATTGATACGGTGACGATGCGCCTGCCGCGTGCCCTCGCTGTCCACGGACTACCCATCATCTTTCCCCCCGTGCCTTGCGGCATTCAAGAGCAGCCGCTGGTGGCCCCGCACGAGGTGCAGACGTAGCACGAACCCGCAGGCTGCATCTTGCCCCCGCACGAGTAGCAGAAGGGAGCATCGGCACTCTTGGCGTCCTGCTTGAGCTTTCCGACGTCAAGAAGCTGGGGTTGAGCCTGGGGTTGAGCCTGGGCGGCCTCCTCAGCCACGATCTCGGCCACCGTCTGTTTGCGCTCGTCGATCGACTTGATCCCGAGCGATTCCCGCTGCTCAGGGGTCAGGTAGTCGAGGGCGAGCCGCCTGAACACGTAGTCCATGAGGGAGGAGGCGAACCGGATATCTGGGTCGTTCGTCATGCCCGAAGGCTCGAACTTCATGTTGATGAACTTCGAGACATAGGTCTCCAACGGCACTCCGTACTGCAGGGCGATGGACACGGCGATAGCGAATGCGTCCATCACTCCGGACAGGGTGGAGCCCTGTTTGGCGGCCTTCAGGAACAGCTCCCCGATACCATCGTCGGGGTACTCGCCGGCCGTGATGTAGCCTTCCGCGTCCCCCACCTGGAATGACGTCGTCCGGGCCGGACGGGAAAGCGGCAACCGCCTTCGAACGGGGTGAGGCGCGGCCGATATCTCTGCCACCGGCTCACCCTTCAGCGACTTCTTCTCGGCTGAGAGGGGCTGAGCCACCTTGCAGTTGTTGCGGTACATGGCCACGGCCTTCAGCCCGAGCTTCCAACCCTCGATGAATAGCTGTTCGACCTCTTCGACGGTCGCTTCTTCGGGCATGTTCACGGTCTTCGATATGGCGCCAGAGATGAACGGCTGGACCGCGGCCATCATCTTCACGTGTCCCATGTAGTGGATCGCCTGCTCGCCCATGGACGTGTCGAACACCGAGTGGTGCTCTTCCCTGATGTGGGGGGCTCCCACGACCGAGTTGTGCTCGGAGATGTAGTTGACGATGTCCTCACCCTGTTCACGCGTGTAGCCGAGCTTCTCGATAGCGCGTTGGACGGTCTGGTTCACGATGCGCATGCTTCCACCGCCCACCAGCTTCTTGCTCTTCACGAGCGCGAGGTCGGGCTCGATGCCGGTCGTGTCGCAGTCCATCATCAGGCCGATCGTTCCCGTTGGGGCCAGGACACTCGCCTGCGCGTTGCGGAAGCCGTGCCTCTCCCCCTCGGCGACCGCGGCGTCCCAGACGCTGCGACAGGTGGTGAGAAGGGCTTCGGGGACCAATTCGGCGTCGATCTCATCTACTGCCGCGCGGTGTTTCTTCATCACTCGGAGCATGGCATCGCGGTTGGGCGCATAGCCGGCGAACGGACCCATCTTGTCGGCGATACGGGCCGACTGCGTATACGCGTGTCCGGTCATGACCGCCGTTATCCCCGCAGCCCACGCCCGTCCAGCATCGGAGTCGTATGCGAGTCCGCGGGCCATCAACAGCGCCCCGAGGTTGGCGTAGCCGATGCCGAGCTGCCGGAAGTCGTTGGCGTTGCGCCCGATGGACTCGGTCGGGTAGCTGGAGTTCCCGACGAGGATCTCCTGAGCCGTGAAGATGATCTCGACGGCGTGCTTGAAGCCGGCGATGTCGAAGTTGCCATCTTCGGGCATGAACTTCATGAGGTTCAGCGACGCGAGATTACACGCCGAGTTGTCCAGGTGCATGTACTCCGAGCAGGGATTCGAGGCGTTGATGCGGCCCGAAGCGGGGCACGTGTGCCACTCGTTGATGGTCGTGTCGTACTGCATACCCGGGTCTGCGCACTCCCAGGCCGCCTGGGCGATCTCACCCATGAGATCGCGGGCCCGCAACGTTTCGATCACATCGTCGGACTTGACGGCCTTCAGCTTCCAGTCGCGGTCTTCGAGGTAGGCGTTCATGAACTCGTCGGTCACCCTGATCGAGTTGTTGGCGTTCTGGTACTGGATCGAGTGCGCGTCCTTGCCGTCCAGGTCCATATCGAACCCGTTGTCCTTCAACACGCGGGCCTTGTGCTCCTCGTTGGCCTTGCACCAGATGAAGTCGCGGATGTCGGGGTGATCGATGTTGAGGATGACCATCTTCGCGGCTCGGCGTGTCTTGCCTCCGGACTTGATGGTCCCGGCCGAGGCATCGGCACCCCGCATGAAGCTGACCGGTCCCGAAGCCGTTCCCCCGCCGTGGAGCGGCTCACGGGACGAACGGATGTTGGACAGGTTGATACCGGTGCCCGAACCGCCCTTGAAGATGGTTCCCTCCTCGACGTACCAGTTGAGGATGGAGCTCATCGTGTCGTCAACGGCCAAGATGAAGCAGGCGGAGCACTGGTTGTGAGAGTGCGACCCTGTCCCCCCCACGTTGAACCACACGGGTGAGTTGAACGAAGCCTTCTGCGTCACGAGCAGGTGACTCAGCTCGTCGGCGAAGACGTTCGCGTCGGCTTCGGAATCGAAGTAGCCGTCCTTGACTCCCCAGCCGCGGATGGTATCGACGACGCGACTCACCAGTTGGCGGACGCTCGACTCACGCTCGGGAGTGTTAGGAGACCCGCGGAAATACTTCTGCGCAACGATGTTGGTGGCGTTCTGTGACCAGCTCTTGGGGAACTCGACCCCCAGCTGCTCGAACGCGTTCCCGCCCTCCTTGAGATTGGGGATCACAGCATCGCGGATGTCCCACTCGATCTCGTCGAACGGGTGGACCCCTTCTCTCGTGTTGGCGCGTTCGAACTTGAGTCCCTCGCGATCGGATCGAACGTCCGTCTCTTTGGTGGCCACCAACTGCCCCTTTCCGATGTCCCTAGAGTCCCCGCTACGACTATCTCAACGAGGTCTGACGATTCCGACATCTTGGCCGCGACCGAAACCCCAGTCAAGCAGCCTCGCGTATATATAGTGCCAATTCCTGCACTGAACCACCATATATAGTGGTTCAGGTCGTTCGGCGCTTAGCGGGGGACTTCTTCTCGAGGAGGGTGCCGAGCTCCTTCTCGAAGTCGGCGACCTCCTGGAAATCCTTGTAGACGCTGGCGAAGCGCAGGTAGGCGACTTCGTCCAGCTTGCGGAGGGCTGAGAGGACCTCGACACCGATGTCCTGAGTCCGAACCTCGGGGCCCTTCTTCCTGAGACGCTCCTCCACCCGGGCGGCCAGATCCTCGACCTGGGAAGCGGACACCGGTCGGTTCTTGATGGCCTTGCGGACGCCGATAGTGAGCTTCTCCCGGTCGTACTGCTCGCGGGTGTCATCCCGCTTGAGGACCCATAGGCCAACGTCTTCGACCCGCTCGAAGGTGGTGTAGCGCCGATCGCACGCGCGGCACTCACGCCTGCGTCTGACGGCCGAACCGTTCTCGACGAGGCGGGAATCGACGACCCGGTCGTCATCCTTGCCGCACCAATGGCATCGCATAAGTCGGTACCACAACATGTTGTGGCAGGAGGGACGCTAGCGCACCACCGGTCGGGGTTCAAGGGTCACGCGACCGCGCAGCTAGGGAAGTCTGAGAGTCTGGCCCGGAAAGATCCTGCCGCCATCGATCGAGTTGAGCTTCGAGATGGCGTAGATCGTGGCCCTCGGATCCGACCCCTCGTGCCCGTAGCGCGTCGCGAGAGTCCAGAGCGTGTCGCCGGGCCTCACGACCACGACCCGTGCGGCCTCAAGCCTGGGGCGTGCCTGGGCGGCGCTGCCCGTCACCGCGCGCGCCACCGGTGCCGCCAGGACCAGGGCCACAAGCAGGGCGACTATCCGGTCGTATCGAACGCGTGTTCGGGTCATGATCCGATTATGGCGAACACCTGTTCGATGTCAAGCGCGAAACCGAACATATGTTTGATTTCGCTCCCTTTCCTTGCTAGCCTCGCCGTGAGGAGGAAGCTAGATGGACCCACTGACACCGAGACAGCAGCGGATCGTCGATTTCATCCAGGACACGGTGAAGGACCGGGGTTACCCGCCCACCGTGCGGGAGATCGGCGGGGCGGTCGGCCTGACCTCTTCGTCGAGCGTCCACAGCCAGCTCGACAACCTCGAGCGCAAGGGGTACCTGCATCGCGACCCGACCAAACCTCGCGCCATGGCCCTGTCCGCCGATGCCCCGCCGAGCGTCGCCGTTCCGCTGGTCGGCCGTATCGCCGCCGGCGCCCCGATGCTCGCGGACGAGAACATCGAAGAGATGATCGCGGTTCCGGAGGGGTTCGCCGATGACCGCGAGCATTTCGCGCTGCGCATCGAGGGCGACTCCATGATCGGCGCCGGCATCATGAGCGGAGACCTCGTCGTGGTCCGCAAGCAGAACCAAGCATCGGACGGAGACATCGTCGCGGCGCTGCTCCCGGGACCGGCCGAAGACGAGGCCACGGTCAAGAGATTCCGGCGGCAGAACGGGAGGATCATGCTGGTTCCCGAGAACCCCGCTCTGGAGCCCTTCGAGATGACCGAGGGCCGGATACTCGGCAAGGTTACGGCGGTTCTCCGGAAGCTATGACCATCTCCCTCACCTCACGGTAGAGACGTTCCCCCACCCTCGCGTGAACCAACGTGCCGGAATCGTCGATCTCTTTGCTCAAGACCTCGGCATCGCGATACAGGCGGGCGACGAGGTCTTCCCTGCCGAACGCGACCAGGAGCGTCACCTCGATGGGGAACCGCGGCAACCCGGCCTCGGCCCGTTGGATCAGTTCCTCGAGCCCCTCCCCCGTTCGCCCGGAAACCAGAACGGCCTCAGGGAATCTGATCCCCAGGCGCTCGCGTTCCACCGGCCCCAGAAGATCGGCCTTGTTCAGTGCCAGCAACTCCTCGATACCGCCCGCGCCGATATCCCCCAGCACCTCGCGCACCGCCGCGACCTGCCCCTCGAGAAGGGCCGAGGAGGCGTCGGCAACGTGGAGTATCAGCGAGGCGAGCGTGACCTCTTCGAGCGTCGAGCGGAAAGCCTCCACGAGTTCGTGCGGCAACTTGCCAACGAATCCGACCGTGTCGGAGATCACAACGAGACGGCCGCTGGGAAGCGCGAGCCGTCTGGTCGTGGGGTCGAGGGTCGCGAACAACTGGTCCGCGACCAGGACACCTGCGTCCGTCAGCGCGTTCATCATCGTCGACTTCCCCGAGTTCGTGTAACCCGCGATAGCTATCTGCGGGATACCGGAGGCTTCCCGCCGCGAACGCTTCAGCTCGCGCGTTCTGGCGAGATCCTTGATCTCCTTTCGGAGGCGTGTGATGCGCTTGCGGATGTGCTGCCTGTCCACCTCCAGCTTGGTCTCGCCGGGACCTCGTGTTCCGATGCCACCGCCGAGCCGCGACATCGCTTCGCCCCAACCCCGCAGACGGGGCAGCAGGTAGTTGAGCTGAGCGAGCTCCACCTGCGTCTTGCCTTCCCGCGAGCGGGCGTGCAAGGCGAAGATGTCGAGGATGAGCGCTGTTCGGTCTACGACCTTCACTCCCAGGCGCTCTTCGAGGTTGCGGAGCTGGCCCGGGGACAGCTCGGAGTCGAGGATCACGCTGTCGGATCCGGATCGGTGCACGGCGTCATGCAGCTCTCGGATCTTCCCCTTGCCGACGTAGGTCGCGGGGTCGGGATCGGAGCGGGTCTGGATCACACGTACCACCGGTTCGGCGCCGGCCGTGACAGCAAGCGCGGCCAGCTCGTCGAGGTCCTCCTCTTGCATGTGTCGGCCGACCCCGACGAGTACGGTCTTCTCGCGCACACGCGGGCGCCATGTGGCCGACAGGGGCGATTCGGAGGTCAGCTTCTGCGGGTGGGGCTTGGAACGTTCCGTCATGCGAGGAAGCGACGGAGGCGATCCATCGCCTCGGCCAGGCGGTCATCGGCCACGGTTAGGGCGAAGCGGACATAGCCCTCGCCGTTGGCGCCGTAGCCGGACCCGGGTGCGACGAACACCCCGGTCCCGTCCAGCAGGAAGTCCACGAACTCGGTGGACGTCTTCCCTCCCAGTGTCGGGACCCAGACGTAGATGGCACCTCTCGGCGGTTCGATATCCCAACCCAACCCGTTGAGGGTCGATACGACGAGGTCGCGCCTTCGCCTGTAGAGGGCGCACAGCTCGGCGATGTGGTCTTGCGGTCCGTCCATCGCGGCGATACCCGCACGCTGCACCGCGTCGAACTGACCCGAGTCCAGATTGGTCTTCACGACGGAGAGGGCCCGCACAGCTTCGGG
>Ga0315281_10001328_pt1 | contig 36292 bp, 32 predicted proteins | sample YL17G07_0_MG_FD_204540 | JGI IMG/M metagenome (GOLD analysis project Ga0315281, IMG submission 204540) | Sediment microbial communities from Yellowstone Lake, YNP, Wyoming, USA - YL17G07_0 | ecosystem: Environmental > Aquatic > Freshwater > Lake > Sediment | place: USA: Wyoming | collected...
TGTACACGGGATTCAACCTGCAGGACCCGGGGATGCAATTTGTCGAACACCGCAGCTGGATACCGCATTTCAACGTTTTCTACACGCTCGGCGTCGACGGCATCTCGATGCTGTTCATCCTGCTCAATTCCTTCATTACCATCCTGGTGGTGATCGCCGGCTGGACGGTGATCCAGCAGCGCGTGGCCCAGTACATGAGCGCGTTCCTGATCATGTCGGGATTGCTGAACGGAGTCTTCGCGGCTCTGGACGGGCTGCTGTTCTACGTTTTCTTCGAGGCCACCCTGATCCCGATGTTCGTCATCATCGGCGTCTGGGGCGGGGCCAACCGGGTCTACGCAGCGTTCAAGTTCTTCCTTTATACGCTGCTCGGTTCTCTTCTGATGCTGGTCGCGCTGCTCTACCTGTACAACAAGTCGGGCGGCAGCTTCTCGATCCAGGACTGGTGGAAGCTGCCGCTGCCTCTGGATACGCAACTGTGGTTGTTCTTCGGTTTTCTGCTCGCATTCGCGGTAAAGGTGCCGATGTGGCCGGTGCACACCTGGCTGCCGGATGCGCACGTCGAGGCGCCCACCGGCGGCTCGGTGGTGCTGGCGGCAATCATGCTCAAGCTGGGCGCCTACGGCTTCGTGCGCTTCACGCTGCCGATCCTGCCGGACGCCTCGCGCGAACTCGCCTGGCTGATGATCGCGCTGTCGTTGATCGCGGTGGTTTACATCGGCCTGGTGGCGCTGGTGCAGACCGACATGAAAAAACTGATCGCGTACTCGTCCATCTCCCACATGGGCTTCGTCACGCTGGGTTTTTTCATCTTCAACGCCTACGGCGTCGAAGGCGCGCTGGTGCAGATGATCTCGCACGGCTTCGTCTCGGCGGCCATGTTCCTGTGCGTCGGCGTGATGTACGACCGCATGCACAGCCGCAACATCGCCGACTACGGCGGGGTGGTGAACACGATGCCGAAATTCGCCTCCCTGATGATGCTGTTCGCGATGGCCAACTGCGGCTTGCCCGCGACCAGCGGCTTCGTCGGTGAGTTCATGGTGATCATGGGCGCGATGAAGGCCAACTTCTGGCTCGCCTTCGCCGCCGCGAGCACGCTGATTTTTGGCGCCGCCTACACGCTGTGGATGTACAAGCGGGTGATCTTTGGCGCCGTTGCGAACGACCGGGTTGCTTCGCTTTCAGATTTGAATTCCAGGGAATTCCTGGTCCTCGGCGCGCTGGCGATCGCGGTCCTGTTCATGGGCGTCTATCCGCTGCCCTTCACCGAGGTGATGCACGCCTCGGTAAACGATCTGCTGCGCCACATCTCGATGCCGAAATACTGACATGAAACTCGATTTCATCATTGCCCTGCCCGAGATCGTGTTGCTGGCCGGCGCCTGCGCGCTGATTCTGGTGGACCTTTTCGTCAAAGGCGAGGACCGGCGCGTCAGCTACGCAATGGCCCAGTTCGTGTTGCTGGTCGCGGCTACCGCGACCCTGTTCGTGCTGCTTGGTTCCGGCGGCGAGCTGCTCTACGCTTTCAACAAGCTTTACGTCGCCGACGTCATGGCCCACGTGCTTAAACTCGCGGCCTGCGGCGCGATCTCGGCGGCGTTGGTGTATTCGCGCCAGTACCTGATCGACCGCGACCTGATGAAGGGCGAGTTCCTGACCCTGCTGCTGTTTGCGCTGCTCGGCATGATGGTGATGATGAGCGCCAACAGCTTCCTTACCGTCTATCTCGGCCTGGAACTGCTGTCGCTGTGCCTCTACGCCATGGTGGCGCTGAACCGCGATTCCGCCGCCTCCACCGAGGCGGCGATGAAGTACTTCGTCCTGGGCGCGTTGGCCTCGGGGATGCTGCTCTACGGCATGTCCATGATCTACGGCGCCACTGGGTCGCTCGCCATCACCGACGTGGCGCGGCAGATCGGGATCCTCTCCAAGGACAGCACTCAGCAAGCCTTTTTGCTCTTCGGCCTGGTGTTCGTGGTCTGCGGGCTCGCCTTCAAGCTTGGCGTGGCGCCGTTCCACATGTGGATTCCGGACGTCTACCAGGGCGCGCCCACCGCGGTAACGCTGGTGATCGGCACGGCGCCCAAGCTGGCGGCCTTCGCCATGGCGATGCGGCTGCTGGTCAACGGCCTGCTCGACCTGGCGCACGACTGGCAGCAGATGCTCGCCATCCTCGCCGTGCTGTCGATGGCGATCGGCAACATTACCGCCATCGCGCAGAGCAACCTCAAGCGCATGCTTGCCTATTCGACCATCGCGCACATGGGCTTCATGCTGCTCGGGCTGCTCTCGGGCGTGGTCGGCGGCAACTGGCGCAACGCGCCGGACGCCTACGGCGCGGCGATGTTCTACACCATCGTCTACGTGCTCATGTCGGTCGGATCCTTCGGCATGCTGGTGCTCCTTTCGTACAAGGGCTTCGAGTGCGAGAAGCTGGAAGACCTGAAGGGCCTCAACCAGCGCAATCCCTGGTACGCCTTCATTCTGCTGCTGCTGATGTTCTCGCTCGCCGGGGTGCCGCCCGCGGCGGGTTTCTACGCCAAGCTGGCTGTGCTCTCGGCGGTGGTCAACGCCGGCATGATCTGGCTGGCGGTGGTGGCGGTGTTGTTGTCGCTCGTCGGCGCGTACTACTACCTGCGGATCGTCAAGCTGATGTATTTCGACGAACAGAACGACGCCACGTCCGTGCCCGAACGGCCGCTTACGGTTCGCGTACTGCTCTCGGCCAACGGCCTGGCGCTGCTCGCGCTCGGCATTTTGCCGCAGCCATTGATGACGGTCTGCCTGTTCGCCATCCACAAGCTTTGAGAGACCTGGGGGAGAGCGGCTCCGCATCTGCCCGGCGGAGTTTCTTGATTTAGCGCAAGGCGCGCTGCGCTGTCCGGCGCATCCTTGGTCGCCAAGGAGGCGAGTACCACGCTACAGATCGTCATTACCGGTCGCGGCGGCCAGGGCGCCCAGCTGGCGGGCAATCTGCTCGCCATGGCATTTTTCGCCGAGGGACGTGAGGTCCAGTGCTTCGCGACCTACGGCGGTGCGCGGCGCGGCACGCCGGTCAGCTCGTTCATCCGCGTCGACGACCGGCCGATCCGCGTGCGCTGTGATATCGAGCAGGCCGACGCGCTGCTTTGCTTCGACGCGAGCCTGCTCACGGGCAAGTTTCTCGCCGCTGCGCGGCCCGGCGCGCTCATCGTCGTGAATTCGAGCCGCTCGCCCGCCGGATTCGCCGCGGCGTTGCCCGGCTACCGAGTGCTGCCGGTCGATGGTCTCGCCATCGCGCAGCGCAAAGGGCTCGGGCGCATCGTCAATTCCGCCCTGCTCGGCGCTTTCGCGCGCGCGCTCGAAGCGCCCGCCCTCGACACCCTTTCCCGCACCATCGCCGACGCCGCGCCCAAGAACGGGCCGGAAAACACGCAGGCCTGCGTCGACGGCTACCGAGCGATCGGCGAACAGATGCAACGGGCTGCCGCGTGAACGACGCCGTTCTGGCGCCGCCGATCTGGACCACCGGCACCACCGAGTCGATGAAGACCGGCACCTGGCGCGCGGCGCTGCCGGTCTATCGGGAGCCGCCGTCGCCGTGCCACCTTGCCTGCCCGGTCAGCGGTCGCATCGCGCAATGGATGCTGCAGGCCGGGGTGCGCGACTGGCACGGCGCCTGGCTCACGCTCACCGACAACAATCCTTTCCCCGCCGTGGTCGGCCGCGTTTGCCATCACCCCTGCGAAAACGCCTGCAACCGCGGCGGCTACGACGCGCCGCTCGCCATCTGCGCCCTCGAGCGCTACGTCGGCGACCGGGCGCTCGCCGAGGGCTGGCGCCATGCGCCCGCGCCCGTCGTGCGCAAGGAGCGCATCGCCATCGTCGGCGGCGGGCCATCGGGGCTGTCGGCCGCCTACCAGCTGCGGCGACTCGGCTACGCGGTGACGATCCTGGAGGCGCAGCCGCAGCTCGGCGGCCTGCTGCGCGACGGCATTCCACCCTACCGGCTGCCGCGCGAGGTGCTCGATGGCGAGATCGCCCGCGTGCTCGAGCTCGGCATCGAGGTGCGCTGCGGCGCCAGCCTCGCGACGGCACGCCTGTTCGAGCGCCTGCGCGCCGAATTCGACGCGGTGTATCTGGCTATCGGCGCGCGCCGCCAGAAGCGGCTCGCGCAGCTCGACTATGCGGCGCCCTGGGTGATGGACGGGGCCGCCTATCTCCTGCAGGCGAACGTCGGCGCGCCGCCGGCGCTCGGCGCGCGCCTCGCGGTGATCGGCGGCGGCAGCGCCGCGATCGACGTGGCGCGCAGCGCGCGCCGCTCCGGCTGCGAAGTAAGCCTGATTGCACTGGAGCGCGAAGCGCAGATGCCCGCGCAGCGCGAAGAAGTGCTGCAGGCAATGGAGGAGGGCATCACGCTCGTGGACGGCGCTCTTCTGCGCTCGGCTGCCCGCGCCGCGGAAGGCGTCGCGCTCGAGTGCGTGCGCGTGCACTTCGAGCCCGGTTCGCGGCAGGGTGAATTCCGGGTGACACCGATCGCAGGCAGCGAATTCGCGCTCACGGCAGACGCCGTCGTCACGGCGATCGGCCAGGATCCGGAGCTCGCCTTGCTGCAATCGTTCGCGCGCACCGAAGGGCCGCTCCTCTGGACCGATGCCCGCGGCGCGACCAGCGCTGAGGGCGTGTTTGCGGGCGGCGATGTCGCGAGCACGGCGCGCTTCGTCACCGAAGCGATCGGCACGGGCAGGCGTGCGGCGCATGAAATCGACCGGCGGCTGCGGGCGTGCGACGCGGCGGACGAAGAGGCGGGAGAGGCGTTGCCGTTCGCGGCGATCAACACCTTCTACCACCCGCATGCGGCGCGCTCGGCGGGCACCAACCTTGAGCCCGTCGAGCGGTTGCGCGGCCATGCCGAAGTCAAGCTCGGCCTCGAAGCGGAACAGGCCCTCGCGGAAGCGGCCCGCTGCTTTTCCTGCGGTCACTGCATTTCCTGCGACAACTGCTTCTACTACTGCCCCGACATGGCGATACGACGCGTCCCGGGCGGCTACACGGTCGCCGGGGACTACTGCAAGGGCTGCGGCCTGTGCGTGCAGGAATGCCCGAGCGGGTCTATCGCCATGCGCGAGGAGCGGAAATGAAGGACACGGCGATGAGCGCGGGCGCGAAGCGCGTGCTGCTCACCGGCAATCACGCCGTCGCCTGGGGCGCGCGGCTGGCGCGGCCGAAGGTGATCCCGGTTTATCCGATCACGCCGCAGACGCCGGTGCTCGAGCTGCTCACCGAATTCCACGCGGCGGGCGAGCTCGACGCAGAGATGCTCACTCCCGAGTCGGAGCATTCAGTGATGGCGGCCTGCATTCCGGCCTCGCTCGCGGCCGTGCGCGTGTTCACCGCGACCGCCTCGCAGGGCCTGATGCTGATGCACGAGCTTCTGCACTACGCGAGCGGGGCGCGCGCTCCGATCGTGATGGCGAATGTCAACCGCACGATCGCCTCGCCCTGGGGTTTCTGGCCCGACCAGACCGACAGCCTTGCGCAGCGCGACACCGGCTGGATCCAGTTCTACGTCGAGAGCGCGCAGGAGGCGCTCGACAGCGTGATCCAGGGCTTTCGCATCGCCGAGGGCGTGTCCCTGCCGGTGATGGTCAATCTCGATGCGTTCTATGTTTCGCATGCGCTCGAGCCGGTGGAACTGCCGGCGCAGGACTTGGTCGATGCCTACCTGCCGCCTTACGCGCCGGCGCACTTCATCGATCCGCAGCGCGGCGAATCCTGGGGCAACGTCGTCAGCCAGGACCTTTACTGCCGCCACCGCAAGGACATCGGCGAAGCGATGGACCGCGTGCCGGCGTTCGCAGCCGAGGCCGACCAGGAGTGGCGGCGCGCCACCGGCCGCGGCTGGGGCGTGGTCGAGCGCTACCGCTGCGAGGATGCGGAACTCGTCATCGCGAGCCTGGGCAGCATGTGCGGCACCGCGCGCGAAGCGGTTGACGCGCTGCGTACGGCCGGCCACGCGGTGGGGCTGCTGAAAGTGCGCCTGTTCCGGCCGGTTCCCCTGGCGGCGCTGCGAGCGGCGCTCGCGGGGGTGCGCGACGTGCTCGTGCTCGATCGCAATTTCTCTCCCGGCGCCGGCGGCGTGCTTCACCAGGAACTGCGCGCGGCGCTTTACGGCATGCAGTCGCCACCGCGTGTGCACGGCCTGCTCGCCGGTGTTGGCGGCGTGAACGTGCCGCCGCAGAAGATCGTCGAACTCGCGCTCGCCGCGCGCAAGCGCGAGCCGGCGCCCGAATCGGTTTGGGCAAACTGATGCGGCTCGAAAAACTCAAGCTCCCAGAAGAACCGGTACTGTGCTCGGGACACGCCGCATGCCCCGGCTGCATCGACGCGCTCTCGGCGCGCCACGTGCTTTCCACGCTCGGACCGGATGCCGCGGCCATCATCCCGCCCTCGTGCATGGCGATCATCGCGGGCGCGCAACCGCTCAGCGCGCTGCGTATCCCGGTCTACCAACCGAGCCTCGAATCGAGCGCGGCAGCGGCCTCCGGCCTGCGCCGCGCGCTCGATGCGCGCGGCAAGCATGAGACGCACGTTGTCGTTCTCGCCGGCGACGGCGGCACTTACGACATCGGCCTGCAGTGCCTGTCCTCGGCGGCGGAGCGCAACGAGAACATCCTTTACGTGTGCTTCGACAACGAAGGCTATATGAACACCGGGGCGCAGAAATCCTCTTCGACGCCGCATTTCGCACGCACCGGGTCGACGCCCGCCGGCAAGCCGAGTCGCAAGAAGAATCTCATTGAGATCATGGCGGCGCACGAGATCCCGTACGCCGCCACCGCCACCGCCGGCTACCTGCCTGACCTCGTGCGCAAGGTCGAGAAGGCGAAAATGCTGCGCGGCATGCGGCTGCTCGTGCTCCTCGTCCCTTGCCTCGACGGCTGGGGCGTGCCCGAGGACCAGGGAATCGCGGTCGCGCGCCTCGCAGTGGAGAGCGGCGTCTTCCCGCTCTACGAAGTCGAGGACGGCCACCGCTACATCTTCAATGCACCGCAGAAGACGCGTCCGGTGCGCGATTACCTGCGCGCGCAGCGCCGCTACCGGGATCTTGAGGAACACCAGATCGAATCGCTGCAGCAGGAGATCGATGCCGGATGGTCGCGCCTTCGGCGCAGGGCGCAGGCCGCGTAGTCAGAACGGCTTCTTGCCGAAGCGCCGTGCGTATTCCTCATCGAGTTCGGCGTTGCTCTTGTAGGGCGGTGCTCGGATCAACTAAGCTCGCGGCACGAAGTCCCGCAACTCCTCGAAGAACCGGCCGAAGGCTGGCTCGTGCTCGAGGAGAATGTGATTGTCGGTCTCGAGCGGCACCAGGCGGGCGCCGGGAATCAGGCTGGCGACGATGCGGCCTTCCTCGAACGGTGCACGCTGGTCCCCGGTACCGTGGAGCAGCAATGTCGGGCAGCTGACGCGCGGCGCCGTTTTTTGCACGTCGATCTGGAAGAAGCCGCGGATGATGCGCACAGCGTCCTCGGGTGAGGCCGATTTGCGCTGCAGCTCGCTCAATGAATTGATCTGCTCGAGCGTCGCGCCCGGAGCGAATTGCATCGCGAACATGTTCCGGTAAGAGGGATCATCGCGGCCCCAGCCAACCTCGACGAGTTTGAGCTGCGCCTCGAGCTCCGCGACGCGCTCGGGCGGCACGCCGCGCTTCAGCCAGCCGCGCACGTAGCCACCCAGGATTATGAGGTGGGTGACGCGCTCGGGATGTCGAGCCGCATACTCGATTGCGATCGGGGCGCCCTGCGAGTGGCCAAGCAACGCAAAGCGCTCCAACCCCGTTGCGCCCACCACTGCTTCAAGGTCGCGAACCCAGGCATCGAACGAAATATCTGCTACACCCCTATCCGACAGCCCGCAGGCCCGCTCATCCATCCTGACAAGTGTGTGATCCTGCGAAAGCGCCTCGATCCAGGGTTTCCATATCGGGCTCTCCCACTCATATTCGAGATGCGACAGCCAGTGCGGCGCCTTGACCAGCGGCGGCCCCTTGCCCGTGATGGCATAGGCAATACGAGTGCCGTCAAAACTCTTGCAGAAGCGTATCTGCTGGTTCATGCCGATGGTCGGAATCGCGGGTCCACTACCTCCCACTTTCATCCGGAACGTTCGCACCGGGTAGGGGATGTTTTTCACCTGATGCTCGCCCTGATCCTCAAATGCAGCGGCAATCCGGTTGCGCACCGCACTTCGAATTGAATCCGATACGGTAATCCCGCCCGGCTCGCCAAGAGCTTGCAATCGCGCCGCGATGTTCACTCCGTCGCCATAAACGGTACCGTCCAATTTCTCGAAAATGTCTCCAAGATGAACGCCGATGCGAAAGCGCATGCGCCGATCTTCCGGCGTCGCGGCGGCGAGGGGGCCAAGTTCCTTCTGAATGTCGAGCGCGGCACTCACGGCCCCGGTCGCGGTTTCGAACACCGCAAGAACGGAATCGCCTGCCATGTCGATGACGCGGCCTTGGTGCGATTCGATGCTGGCCTTGAAGACGCTACGGGCAGCGTCGAGCGCAGTGACCGTGCCGCGCTCATCGCCGGCCATCAGGCGCGAGTAGCCCGCCACATCTGCGGCCAGGATCGCCGCTAGGCGCTGCCGGATTCCCGTCTCGCCCAATGTACCTCCTCAAGATCAGAAATCGTTGAAGACCTGCGGAACTGCGCTGGAAGCCCCAGCGGGCCGCGTGGTCAGGAAGGTTTTCTACCGAAGCGCCGCGCGTATTCCTCATCGAGTTCGGCGTTGCTCTTGTAGTGTGGCACCCGGAACACGAGGCGCTTCAAGGACTGCAAGTGCCAATTCGAGTCGCGGACTTCGGTTTCCCAGTAGTGGTTCGCGACCTTTGTATTGCGCTCCTGGTCCATTTCGAAATGGAGCCGGGCGCGCGGGCTGGCGAACAGGTAGAGCTTGCCGTCGATGATCTTGAAGGTGCCCGCATCGGCGGGGTCAGGCACCGAGTAGGCCATGGCCTTGGCGCAGAAGCCGCCGAACTGCGGCGCGTAGTGCCCTGGATTGGTGATGAACTGGCGCTTGTTTTCCTCGCTGGCGAAGCGGTAGGTGACGCCGTGGTGGTCGGTCTTGATGTCGCCGCGCCCGGGGAGCGGCCGGCCGGCGGTGAAGTAGGCCACCGCGTCGTTGCCGCGCAGCATCAGGTTGGCGTCGTCGCCCTCCGGCACCACGCTGACCGCGCCGCCGCAGCCGGCGAGCAGCGCTGCGGCAAGAAACGCGACGATCAGGCGCAGGGCAGCTATCCGCGCAGTTATCCGCACACTCCCGTGTATCCGCATGCCGTACAGTAATCACATCCGTCCTTGCGGATCAAGGTCGTATTCGAGCATTCCGGGCAGCGCGCGCCGGCCATGACGCGGGCCTGGCCGCGCTCGGGTTGCTGCATGATCCCCATCTGCCGCAGCGGCAGGCCGTCTTCGCCGAGGATGCCAAGCATCGCGTAGCGGTGCAGGATCAGGCGCGCGACGTAGGACACCGTGGAGGGAAAGGTGGCCTGCTTCGATTGTGACCTGCGCGAGCCGGGCACGAACGCCAGAAAATCGCCCAGCGGCTCGGGGAAGTCGAGAAGTTTCCTCAGCTTCATGCCGATCCAGGCCGGATCGAGTACGCGCATGTCAAGCGATAGGATCTTGCACAATCCGTCCAGCGCGCGCGGGTACTCGCCCGAGAGCCACATCGAGTAGGGGCGCGTTGCCCCCGCCGGGTAGCCCTCCATCGAGGGCAGCGCGATCTCTTTCAGCCCGAGCACGAAATCGTCGCCGGTGCGCGGATTGAACACATCCACCGTCCAGGACATGGTGCCGTCGGTGCCCGTCTTTGGCTCCTTCAGGCTGAACATCGCGTCGAGCAGCGGGCACGGGCCGTCGTGAAAAGCGCCCAACTGCTTTACTCTGAAATTGATTATCTGGGAAAAAGCTGAAACCAATGACGGCATGCGCTTTTTCTCGCCGTTGGGCGGGAACGGCATGTCGAACGGATCGTCGCCCGCAGCCTTGGCAAGGGTTTCGAGCTTGAGCTTGAGCCAGCCCGGATCGTTGGCGCGCATGTCCATGGACAGCGTTTTGGCGAGCGCCCCGAGTCCGCGCGGCTGCTCGCTGCCGTTCACCCACACTTCAAAGGCGTGCGGGCGGCCGTTCTCGACGTGGCCGACGAACACCGCGAAGTGGTAGTGCGGATGCTCGACCATGTAGGTCCAGGCAAGGTTGCCGGAGCCCAGGTCGGGGCGGCCGGGCCAGCGCAGGCTCGCCAGCACCGGTTGCGGCACCGTCTTGATGCGGATGCGCCGGTTCAAGTCGTCCTGCACGAAATCTTGCGGTTTTTCCATTTCCGGCACGGACAAAACCGAGCCGAGCACCTTGTTCGGACGGTAGGTCGCGAGGCCCTTGAGGCCCGATTTCCAGGCGTGCATGTAGAGGTCCTGGAATTCCTCGTAGGGGTAATCCTCGGGGACGTTGACGGTCTTCGAGATGCTGGTGTCGATGAAGGGCGCGACGGTGGCGACCATCTGTTCGTGCGCGCCGGCCGAGATTTCCAGCGCGGTGACGAAGTACGGCGGCAAGTTGCTCATGTCCCCGCCTGCAGCCTTGAATTTTCGCCACGCGTGATCCTCGACCGGGAACTCCTTCAGCGTACCGTCGGCCATGCGCTTCTTGCGCGTGTAGACCCAGGAGAACGGCGGCTCGATGCCGTTGGAGGCATTGTCGGCGAAGGCGAGGCTGATGGTGCCGGTGGGCGCGATGGACAGCAAGTGGGAGTTGCGGATGCCGTTCTTGCGGACCAGAGTTTTTATTTCCTCAGGCAAACGGGCGGCAAAACTCCCCCCCGAAAGATACATATCGGCGTTGAACAGCGGGAACGCGCCGCGTTCCTTCGCCAGATCCGCCGAGGCCCGGTACGCCGCATCGCGCATCACGGCCGAGATCCGCGCCGCCATGGCGCGGGCTTCATCGGTGTCGTAGCGCAGCCGCAGCATCGCGAGCGCATCGCCCAGCCCCGTAAAGCCCAGGCCGACGCGCCGCTTTGCCATCGCTTCCTTGCGCTGCTGCTCGAGCGGCCAGGCCGTAACTTCCAGCACGTTGTCGAGCATGCGTACTGCAACAGCCGCGTTCCTGCCGAATTTCTCGAATTCGAATCTTGCGGACCCGGCAAAAGCGTCGGCAACAAACCTGGTCAGATCAATCGAGCCCAGGCAGCAGCAGCCGTAGGGCGGCAACGGTTGCTCGGCGCAGGGATTGGTCGCCTCGATCGTCTCGCAGTAGTAGAGGTTGTTGTCCCGGTTCATCCGGTCGAGGAACAGGATTCCCGGCTCGGCGTGATCGTAGGTCGAGCGCATGACCTGGTCCCAGAGATCGCGCGCGCGCACGCTTCGGTAGACCCACAGGCCGTCGGCACGCTGGCGGGTGTCGGAACCCGACCAGGGTTTTGCCTTGTGGGCCAATTCAATGGCAAGGTCGTTCTCGACGGCGGCCATGAAATCGTCGGTGACACCGACCGAGATATTGAAGTTGGCGAGGTCGCCCTTGTCCTTGGCGTGGATGAATTCCTCGATGTCGGGGTGGTCGCAGCGCAGCACGCCCATCTGGGCGCCGCGGCGCGCGCCCGCCGATTCCACCGTCTCGCAGGAGCGGTCGAACACGCGCATGTAGGACACCGGCCCGCTGGCACGCGACTGGGTACCCTTCACCTCGGCGCCCTTGGGCCGGATGGAGGAGAAGTCGTAGCCCACGCCGCCGCCGCGGCGCATGGTCTCGGCAGCCTCGGACAGCGCGGTGTAGATGCCGGGCTTGCCGTCCACGATCTCGGAAATGGAGTCGCCGACCGGTTGCACGAAACAGTTGATCAGGGTCGCCTGCAGCGCGACCCCGGCGGCCGAGTTGATACGCCCGGCGGGAATGAAGCCGTCTTCCAGAGCTCTATAGAAGCGCTTTGCCCAGGTGGCGCGGTCGGCTTCGGCCTCCACCTGGGCGAGCGAGCGCGCGACGCGCAGGCGCACCAGGCGAATGGCGTCCGGCGCGGTGGCTTCTTCGCCCTTGGCGTACTTCTCGATCAACGCCTCGCGGCAGATCTCCTGCGCTGGCAGCGCGGCGGATTCGATGCTGCGGAGGGAGGTTTCCTGTGTGTCCATGTTATTTTTCTTATCTCACATCAAGATTGCACTACATGTCGTTGATCGTACAATGGATTATTGATTTTAGAAAGCCACTAACTGTGGGCTCCGCGGAGCGCGAACCCGAACATGGGCTGTTATCCAAATCTTCCAAAGACTTGGCAGTCTTATGCGGCGCGGCGTACCCCTTGGGAGCGCGCTGGTTCGCGTCCTACCGGTAGGGGTAGGGAACCGGACAGTATGTATAAGTGTACAGTATCTCAGGTCGCCTGTGGTGCGGCAGCCGACGGTGCTTCGCCCGCGGCCATCTGCTGGCGCGCGGTCTTCAGGATGTCGGCGACCTCGGAATGCCCAAGCCTGAGCGCGAGTTCCACCGGCGTGTCGCCCTCCTTGGTCGTCACGGTCGGGTCGGCGCCGTTTCTGAGCAGCAGCTCGACCATCCGGCCGTTGCCCTTCATCGCCGCGTAGGCGAGGGCGGTGTAGCCGTTGTCGTTCTGCGGGTTCGGATCGAAATTCATCTCCAGCACCTTCTGCGCGTACACCAGGTTGCTCTTTTCGATGGCATAGAAAAGCGCCTTTACGCCCTCCGGGCTCTTTTCCTTGGGCTTGGCCTCGAGCCCCGTGGGCATCAGTTTCACGAAATAATTGATGAGCGAAATGCCGACCATCGCCACCAGCGCCAGCACCACCGGAATCTTGGAAATCTCGATGTACTCCGAGATCAGCTGTTCGAGGTTCGCGGCGAGAATCAGCAGCACCACGGAAAGGAAGAAGAAGAACTGGAGGTAGAAGAACAGGCCGAACACGATGCCGCAGCCAAGCACGCCGAGCAGGTAATTGCGGCTGATGCCCAGTCCCTCGAGCGTCTCGACAGGCAGCTGGGCGAGGATCGCAGCCAACGTGATCAGGCCGAACAACCCCACCTCACGCACCCGCATCCTGGTCAGCAGGTCGTCTTTTTCAATCGTCTTCTGAAGTGCCATGCGCTTCTCCCTGGAGGTTCCCGCCGGGCTCTTCTGGCCCGCAACCCTGATTCTCCGGGGTGCAGGGCGGGCTTGCAAGGGCGATATTGCGGGCGTGTAAAATTTCGCGTCATGTCCAAGGCGTTTGTGCGGGAACCCGAGGACGACGGCGAGGAGCCGCTCGCCGGGCCGGCCCCGGCCCCGGCCAGGAATTACATCTCCCCGGGCGGCTACGCCCGCCTCAGGGGCGAGTTGAAGCAGCTGGTCGAGATCGAGCGTCCCGAGGTGGTGCGCACCGTGTCCTGGGCGGCCAAGAACGGCGATCGTTCCGAGAACGGCGACTACCTCTACGGCAAGAAGCGGTTGCGCGAGATCGACCGCCGCGTGCGCTTCCTGATCAAGCACCTGGAAGCCGCCGAGATTGTCGACTCGGCCGGCAGGGATTCGGCGCAGATTTTTTTTGGTTCCACCGTGACGATCAAGACAAGAAACGGTGAAAAACGCACCATCACCATCGTAGGCGTGGACGAGACGGACACCGCCAAGGGCCGGGTATCCTGGATCTCGCCGGTCGCCAAGGCCCTGCTCAAGGCGCGCGAGGGGGACAGCGTGCTTCTGAAAACGCCGGCGGGCCCGGAAGAGCTGGAAGTCCTTGAGGTGCGTTACGACCCCATCGACTAGGAGCAGTGAATGAGCATCGCCAAGGAATTCCGCGAATTCGCGGTCAAGGGCAACGTCGTGGATCTCGCGGTGGGCGTGATCATCGGCGCGGCCTTCGGCAAGATCGTCGGTTCGCTGGTCGAGGACGTCGTCATGCCGCTGATCGGCACGCTGCTCGGGGGCATGGATTTCAGCGGCCTCGCCATCAAGATCGGCTCGGCGACCCTCAAGTACGGCAAGTTCATCCAGACCTGCCTCGACTTCCTGATCATCGCCTGGGCGATCTTCCTCATCGTCAAGCTGATCAATCGCCTGAAGCGGGAAGAGGAAAAACCGGCGGCCCCCGCGGCTTCTGCAGCGCCGCCGCGCCAGGAAGTCCTGCTCGAAGAGATCCGGGACCTGCTGAAGCACAAGGCCTAGCGGAAGTCGCCGGCCTTCAGTATCGAAAGTTTCTCTGGATCGATGTGCCGGCGCAGCGCGTCGCGCACTTCGCCCGGTTCGAGGGCCGCGATGCGCTTTTCGAAGTCGATGTCCCAGGCAAATGTGCGCCCGAGGTACAGGTAGTTCGCCAGACGCCCGGCGATGCCGCTGTCCCGCGAGCGAGCGAGCAGCCGGGCTTCGAGGAAGCCCTTTTTGGCGGCGTCGACCTCGGCATCGCTGAAGCCCTTGTCCAGCGCGCGCACCAGTTCCTCGCGGATCGCGTTCTCGACGCGCTGCCGGTTCTGTGGCGCGTAGATCGATGACAACCCGAAGACGCCCGCAGCATCCAGCGAGCCGGCACTGAGGTAACTGTAGGTGCTGTAGGACAGGCCTTCCTTCTCGCGCACGCGCGCCGGCAGGCGTGCGCTGGAGGTGCCGCCGAGCAGGTAGTTGCCGAGGATCAGTGCGGGGAAATCGGGGTTGTCGTCGCGCAGCGGCAGGTTGACGGCCGCGCGCAGCACCGCGTTCGCCTTGTCCGGCGTTGCCACGGTCTGCTCCAATGGCAAGCGCTCGAAATAGCGTGCCGGAATGCGGGTGTAGGGTGAGGGGCTTTTCCAGTTGCCGAACAGCTCCTCGACCAGTTTCGACAGCGCGTCGGGATCGAAATCGCCGACCGCGACGAACTGTGCGCCGGTGGCGCCGACCAGATCGGCGTAGCAGCGCTTCGCCTCGTCCAGCTTCGCCGCCTTGAGCTCCGCGAGGCGCTCGTCCACCGATTCGGTGTAGAGCCAGTGGCCGCGCGGGTAGGGATTGAGGTGGCGCGCCAGCCGCTCGCCGGCAATAGCCGCCGGCTCGCCGCGCTGCGCTTCGGCGCTGGTCAGCGAAGCGCGCTTCAGCTCCTCGAATTCGGCGCCCGGAAACGCCGGTTCCTTCAATACCTCGGTCACCAGGCGCAGGGCGTCGTCCAGATGCGCGCGCCGTACGTCGATGGAGGCGCCTTCGACGCCTGCGGATACCCCCGCCTTCAGCCGGTCGAAGGCATCGCGCAGCTCCGCCCGCGTGTGCTTTTGCGAGCCGCGCATGAGCATGCCGCCGGCCAGGCCGCAGGCGGGGCCACGGTCCATCTTGGATTTTTCATCGCCCCAGTACAGCGTCAGCTGCGCGATCACGGTGCCGCCGCGCGTCTTTTTCGGCAGCAGCGCGACCTTGATGCCGTTCGATAGCGTTCGGCGTATCACCCGCGCCTCGATGTTCTGCGGCGTCGGCTCGAAAGCTTCGCCCGCATCGACATTCTCAGCGCTGCGGTAGGCATCGAGCGCGGCGGTCAATCCGGGCGCCGCCGGAATCGCCGCACGGTCGGGCTGCGCTGTCGGCACGAACATTCCCAGCACGCGGTTGGCGCGCTTCAGATACGCGTCGGCGGCGCGCTGCACCTCGGCGGTGGTCACTTTGCGCATGCGGTCGCGATACAGGTAGAACAGGCGCCAGTCGCCCATCGCCGCGAATTCCGGCAGATGGCGCCATAGCGCGGCGGAATCAAGTTGGGTCTTCTCGATGTCGTTCAGCAGCACGGTGCGGGCGCGCTCGACCTCGGCGTCGGTGATCGGCTCGCGGCCGGCACCTTCAAGCACATCCACCAGCGCGTCGCGCGCCGCCTCGAGGGCACCGTCTTTCGGCACCACGGCGCCGAAACTGGCGTAGCCAGGGTCGCGCAGCATGCGCTCGTAGCCCCAGGCGGAACTGGCGAGGCCTTTTTGCACCAGCGCGCGATGCAGGCGCCCGGTAGGCGCGATGCCAAACACCTGAGCCAGCACGTCCACCGCCGGATAGGCAGCATCGCCCGCGGCGGGGACGCGGTACATCGCCGATACGATCTGGATATCGCCGGCGCGGCGCAGCGTCACCGCGCGCTCGCCGTCCTGCGTCGGTTCGTCGGTGTAGAGCGCGGGCAGCGCGCGCGCCGGGCGCGGAATCGCCCCGAAATGTTTCGCCGCCAGCGCCAGCGCCTCGGCCTCGTCGAATTTGCCGCCGATCGTCAGCAGCGCGTTGTCCGGCTGGTACCAGGTGCGGTAGAAGGCCTGCAGGCGCCCGATCGGCACCATTTCGATGTCCGAGCGCAGCCCGATCACCGGGTTGCCGTAGTTGTGCGCGGCGAATACCAGCCGCGCCATGCGCTGCGAGAGCACGCCGTGCGGGCTGTTCTCGCCCATCTCGAACTCGTTGCGCACCACCGTCATTTCGCTGTCGAGGTCCGACTTGCGCACGTGCGAATTGACCATCCGGTCGGCTTCCATGCCCAGCGCCCAGTCGAGGTTGTCCCCGGTCGCCGACAGGGTCTCGAAGTAGTTGGTGCGGTCGTTGGACGTGGTGCCGTTGAACCGCGCGCCGCGTTTGGCCAGTTCCGCCTTGATGTCGCCGAGGCGCGGCGTGCCCTTGAACAGCAGATGCTCGAGCAGGTGCGCCATGCCTTTTTCGCCGTAGCCCTCGTGCCGCGAGCCCACGAAGTAGGTGACATGCACGCCAACCGTGCTCGCGCCCGGGTCGGGAACGGTGAGGATGCGCAGGCCGTTGGCGAGCCGGTACTCGGTAACGCCTTCGATCGAAACGATTCTTTGGGGCGTCTCCGCCGCGAAGCCGGCAACAGCGGCAAAGAGGAACAGCAGCCCGACAAAGCGTGTTTTCATGGTTCAGAACATCCAGTCGAAAAGGTGCAGCGCAACCAGCCCGGCGACGATCGTACCGAAGGTGACCCGGTAGCGCCACGCAATCACAATGGCAACAGTGCCGGCAAGCAGGCGCTCGTTCCCAAGCGCAAGGCTTAGGACACCTTTTTGCAGCAGCAGTTCCGGAGCCCAGATCGCGGTCAGCACGGCGGCCGGCACGTAGCTCAGCGCGCGGCGCAGCAGCGGGGGCAGTTGGACGTGGTCGGGGAGCATCAGGAACGAGGCGCGCTGGCCGAAAGTCGCCACGCTCATGCCGAGGATGATCAGCCAGAGGGTCATTCGGCGGCCGGTTTCCAGTGCTTTTCTGCAAGCACGCCGACGACGATGCCCACCACCGCCGCGAGCGCGAGGCCAAGGCGCAGCGGCAGGCCGTGCGCGAGCACCGCGGTGGCGCCCGCGCTGAGGGCCGCGGCCACCATCAGCCTGTCGCGCAAGAGCGGAATGGACATGGCGATGAAGGCGAGCGGCGCGGCGAAATCCAGCTTCCATGCCGCCGGCAACTGGTTGCCGACCAGCAGGCCGGCGGCGACGGTCGCCTGCCAGCAGAGCCAGACCGGGATCGCCAAGCCGAAGAAGTATTCGAATTTTCCGGGTGCGTCCGGTCGCGTGCCGAAGCGCTGGAGGAACAGCGCGTAGGGATTGTCGACAAGCGCGTAGGACACCATCAGCCGGCGCGCGAGCGATTCTCCCGCAAGGTACGGGCGGATCGAGGCGCTGTACATGAACAGGCGCAGGTTGACGACAAAAGCCGCCAGGACGATGACCAGCGCCGGCGCACCCTCGGCGATCAGCTGGACCGCGGCGAGCATCGCGGCCCCGGCGTAGACCAGCACCGACATCGCCATCGCTTCGAGCGGCGGGATGCCGGCCGCGGCCATCGCCACGCCCGTGACGAGGCCGAACGGCACTATCGCGATCAGCAGCGACAGGCCCGCGCGCAGCCCTGCGTTGAATTCAGTGCGCGCGAGCGGCAACTGCGGGACTTACCCCTTCTGACCGGGGTTGTGGTGGCCGGACTTCCCGCGCTGCTCTTTCAGGCACTTGCCCAACTCTTCGCCGCGCTTGCCGGTGCAGGCTTCAGCGGCCGCCTGGCGCTCGTCCATGTGCTTGCTCATCTTCGTCCGGCGTTCCTTGGCTTGCGCCTGGCACTTGGACGGGTCTGGCGATTTCGCGCACATGGATTCCGTCATGCAGGCGCGCCGGTCCGGCTTGTCCTTGCAGGACTCGTGCGCCGCCTTCATGTTCTCGCGCATCTGCTTGCGGTTGGCTTCGCACTTCGCCGGATCGGGTTCCTGGCTGCAGGGCTTCATCATGCGGTGGCCCATCGGACCCTTGCCGGCGTCGCCGGAAGGTGCTTGAGCAAAAGCGAAGGAGGCCGACATCGCGAAGCACGCTGCGGCGAGAGCGGGTATGAATCGGTTCATCTCGTACTCCTTACTGTGAAAGTTGATGAGTGAAGCCTATCGGACCGCCCTGTAGCACGCTGTGAGGATTTGTATCAGTGTGTAACGGCCTAAAGCTGCTTGAGCATGGTCTCCGCGTCGGAGACTTCGAACTTGCCCGGGCCTTCGATATTGACCGACTTGATCACGCCATCGTCCACCAGCATCGAGAAGCGTTGCATGCGCAAGCCCATGCCGCGCGCGTTCAGATCGAGGCCGAGGCCGAGCGCCTTGGTCCAGGCCGCGCTGCCGTCGCCGAGGAAGCGGATCTTGCCGATCGCCCTGAAATCCCGGCCCCAATGCGCCATCACGAACGCGTCATTGGTCGCCACGCACCACACCTCGTTCACGCCCTTCGCCTTCAGCCCGGCCAGGTTCTCGAGGTAACTCGGCACATGCTTGGCCGAGCAGGTCGGCGTAAACGCCCCCGGCAACCCGAACACCGCGATCTTCTTGCCCTTCGACGCCTCCACCACGTCCACTTCCTTGGGCGCCATCGCGCACTGCGTCGCCGAATCGAACTCCGTGGTCTCCGAAAGCTTGCCGTCGGGCAGTAGGTCGCCGGCTTTGATTGTCATGATTCCTTCTCCTTAGTAGCGTTCTTGCGGGTGAAACGCATGATACCGCAGCCGTGCTAAGGAATTCAGCCGCGATGACATCCGGTGGAGGCAGGGAATTCGTGCCGGCGTAGAAAGAAAGGACGTCTACCCCTTCTTCACGTCTCCGTAGGTACGGGCGGCGGATCGATCCGCGCGATCTCGCTAAGTTTCGGGTACTCCCATCCTGGCGGAAGTTTTGTTTCGCTCACGGTGATCAATTAGCCGCCGTGCTTTCGCCAGAAATCCGAAGGCGAAATGATCGCTGGATATCGTTCGGCCAATGCAAGCAAGTCGTTGTCACCAGTGATGAGATAGTCGGCCTTGGAGGCGAAGAGGGTGCCGAGGACGGGGATATCGCCGGGGTCGCGGACTGATTTGGAGTCCAGAGGTTCGGGTTCGACGAGTTCGGCGCGTAGGGTCAGGATGTCGATCAGGTTGGCGTATTTCGAAGGCGTCCAGTGCAGCTTGTGGTCGAAGCGGGGCAGGATGCGCGCCAGCTCGCCAAGGATGTGGTGGGACAGTACGACTTTAATTGATCCTTTGTTCCAGGCCCCGACGATGTGGCCGGGAACGCTGTCACCGTAAGCGATGCCGGACGCGAGAACATTCGTGTCCAGCACCACCCGCAATGTGGGCAAGGGTCAGGCCTTTTTCTTTTTCCGGCGTTCCGCCATCATCTCGGCGCGCACTTCGGCGGCGACGCGGTTGATCTCGGCGATGCCTTCCTCCTCGGGGACATCGGCAAAGGCCTTCGCAATCTGCGCTGAGAGTTCGTCGAAGCGTTCCTGCATCTGGCGAATGCGCTCGAAAAGTTGGGCGTCGATCAGCGCCGCAACGGGCTTGCCATCTTTGGTGATAACGATGCTGTCGCGGCGGAGCTGGACCTGGTTGAGCATTTCGCCGAGGTTCTGGCGGAAGGCGACGGCGGTGGTTTCGGTGATCATGGGGCAGTTCCTCGGCAGGCCATATTGACCATACTGATCATTATGATCGTACCGGCGTGCCTGTCAAGCTACGGCTTCACGTCCGCGGGCACGGTACCGGTCTTGATCCACGACCGCATTGCCAGCACGGCTTCTTTCTCCACGCCGACGAATCCGTGCGCCGTGAACGCCATGCAGGGCTCGCCACGCCCGGGACCGCCGCCGCGGTCAGAATCACCCGGCGCGCGATCGCCGGATTCATGGCGCCGCATGAAACGCGCTTATGGACCGTTCGCTGGTTCCGACCAATGTCCAGTCCTCGATGCCGAACCGGCGGCCGATCACCATCAGCAACGCCGCGACATCCGCTCCGTATCGCGGCGACTCGCGGAAGTGCTGGCTGAATGAACCCCACTGATCGGAAGGCGCGTCCAGTACCGCCACCAGCGTCTCCTCGTCCAGCCATTGGCGGCGCGAGCGAACCAGGAAATTGCCACCCAGCTCGAACCTCGGCCGGCCGTCTTCCTCCCTCAGTCGCATGATTCCCGGATGCCCCGGAAACAGCGCAACCCCGTACTTGAATCCCTTCGCCCCCTCAAGATGCGTCACCAGCCCCGCGACCGCATACCCGTCGCGCTTCGCCGTCACGACCTGCGTGGGGTGCGCGAGATTGGGGTCGGTCTGCGCGCTTTGGGCATGCGCGAAGGCGATGCCTCCGAGCAGAAGCGCGATTGCAGTGGCGATAGACATGGCTAAATATTAGCTGGCTCGTGCCAATATATGGCATGTACTGATCTGGGACACCGACACAAGATCACCCGCGGCTACATCCTGCGCGAGATCATCGATCACATCGATGAACTTCGCTTCCACTCAACTGCAATAACCATCCGTGCCCGATAGCGAACAGCCGCAATCCAGCATCGTCCTCTACCAGACGGAGGACGGGCAGACGCGCATCCAGTGCCGGTTCGAGAATGAGACGATCTGGCTGACGCAGGCGCTCATCGCCGACCTGTTCCAAATCACCGTGCCAACGGTAAACGAGCACTTGAAAGGCATCTTTGCCGAGGGCGAGCTGGCTGCGGCGGCAACTATTCGGAAATTCCGAATAGTTCGATCCGAAGGAGCGCGACAGGTTGCCCGCGACATCGAGCACTACAGCTTGTCCGCCATCCTCGCCGTGGGCTACCGCGTGCGCAGCCACCGGGGCACGCAGTTCCGCCAGTGGGCCACGGCGCGCTTGAGCGAGTACCTGGTGAAGGGCTTCGCCATGGATGACGAGCGGCTCAAGAACCCACCGGGCAAGGGGCAGAAGGATTATTTCGATGAGCTGTTGGAGCGCATCCGGGACATCCGCTCCTCGGAGCGGCGTTTCTACCAGAAGGTGCTGGATATTTACGCGACGAGCGTGGACTACACACCGAACACCGAGCTGTCGCAGCAGTTTTTTGCCACGGTCCAGAACAAGATGCACTGGGCCACGCACGGCCACACGGCGGCGGAGGTGATTCACCAGCGCGCCGACGCGAAGCAGCCGCTGATGGGGCTGAAGTCCACGCGCCCCGGCAAGACGATTCGCCGGGAGGATGTTGCCGTGGCCAAGAACTATGTCGGGGAAGAGGAACTGCAAACGCTGAACCCCAATCCCGCGCCCCCAGACACGAGCGAAGCCGACCTCGCTTGGGTGAACGTGTTCCGCGTGCTCCAGCCGCTGCAAACCTTCGAGCAGAAGCTAAAACTCACCGGCGCTGTCGACCGCTTGCCGCGAACCTACATCTACTGCACCAAGTCACGCCCCGGCGACGTCTTCCGCCAATTCAGGGATCGTGCAAGTAGCGAGAAGGGCTGGAAGTGCATCGACATCGACGCGAGCCACAGCCCGCATGTCACTGCGCCCGATGCCCTCGTTCAAATACTAGACGAATTGGCTGCCGCGAGCGCCTGAGCACTACTTTTCTACTTCCAGTGCGGCCGGTGCCCATCCCGCGAAAGAAGGCCTGGGCGGCGTAAACTGTTGTGCATGGCCGATACGCCCCTCATCGAGCAGCTGCGAGAAAAACTGCAGGCCGCTGAGAGAATGTTGGCGAGGTCCGAAGTACCCCTCGGCAACCTCGCGGGGTGGAGCACCTACACTCGAAATGAACTCGAGAAGCTCTATGGGACAGGTTCCCCTTTTCTCAGTGGGTTCCCCGCCAAAGGAATTGACCGCAGCATCACGGACCCAAGAGCCGCGCTAACGGAACGCGCAGAACAAGTGCGCCGCCTTATTCACCTGCTTGAGGAGGCGCCCGCGGCGACAAAGTCTCGCCTCCTGGGTAAGAAGATTTTTATCGGACACGGGCGCTCACACGTCTGGCTTCAACTGAAGGATTTCATCCGCGATCGCTTTCGCCTGCCGTGCGACGAATTCAATATTGAGCCTGCCGCCGGCATCACCACAACGGCGCGCTTGGAGGCAATGCTAGAACAAGCTGCATTCGCCTTCGTCGTCATGACTGCCGAGGAACGGCACGCGGACGGACAAGTCTATGCTCGACCAAATGTGATCCACGAGTCCGGACTATTTCAAGGAAGGCTTGGCACTTCCCGGGCAATCATCCTGCTGGAAGAGGGATGTTCTGATTTTTCCAACATTGGCGGGTTAACTCAAATTAGGTTTCCGAAAGAGAACCTAAAGCCAGTCTTTGAGGACATCCGTCAAGTTCTCGAGCGAGAGCGACTCATCCAAGCAGGCACAAACTAGCGTTGACGTTTTCGGGCCTGATTGGTATCGAGCAGCGCCTGGCGGTACTGTGTCGGTCGATTGCCGCGGTTTCGGGGGTGACGTAGCGGTCACGCATCGCCTACTAGCTACGAGGGCGGAAAAGTAATGAGCAACTTGGCAAGATCGCTTGGCGCCATGCTAGCCCCGCTGCTGCTCGTGGTACTCGTGCCCATCGCCATTGCCTGATTCGGACCCCACGGTCCGGTCGGCTCCGGCGTGGGTGCGTGATAAAGCCAAACTCTCGAACACACGATAGGCGCCCGACATTCTCGGTGTTGCGCATATTCCTCGGCGCCGAGAAGCGCGGTGCAAGCGGTGCAGGTACAGATTATTTTTCCGTAGCGATTCATTTCTGTTGCCTTTGTCCTGATTCGCCCCCCCTTGCTCGCCGGCCCGGGCAATCCCGGGTTCCCAACTAGCGGTAGCCTGCGGGGAGCTTGAACAATGCCCCGCTCATGTATAAATATACACCTCCAATTGGCGATTGCAATACCAATTTCCACAATGAAATTCCCGCTTACGCCTACGCACGACCGAGGGGTAAGAATTCCGTCGAAGTACTGGCACCTCATAGAGTCGTTCGTTGGCGACCTACGCATTTGCCTGTCGCTGCGGCAATCGCCACGACCATTAGAAACGCAAGTTCATGGAGCCCCCCCCAAATCGCGTAGAGGCGGCCCCTTCGGAGCTACTAGTGTGTTTAGAAGACCTTTCTTAGAGCATCGCGAAACGCATCGAGATGAACGACGTTTGACCGTCCGGTCGTCCACGTCAACGTGCTTGATGTCACTGCTGGGGCTGCTCGTTGATTTTGCAAATAACTCTCGACGGCACCATAGAGTTCTGTAAACCCGTGTATTAAGTCGGTGCTGTCCAGTTGCGCAACTTCGACATCCATGACTTTCTGGTCATTTACGCGAAAGAAGACCAAACAAGGCACTCTGGCGTGTTCTTTAACTCCGAGAAGCGTAAGAAAATATGAATTGAATGCTTCGACTATTCCTCGAGTACCGATATGCAAAAAGAAAATACTTAGTTTGGTCCCTGCAAGTCGATCCAACTTCACAAATACCCCTTGATCCTTGAGAATTCGCCGCAAGGATTGGTTGTTGAAGTCGTAAAAAATAAAAGCGAATGCACTTGCTTGGTCGCGATTTGCGTGGTCTTCGCAGATTGCGCCAAATCGATCCACGAATGTTCGAATGTTATGTCCTATCCCGCGCCCACTCCCTTGTTCAAAGATTGGAATCATATTGAGCGCTAAGTTGACTGAAGTGCCGCCCGCCGCCCACGCTCGACATCAATGCCAATTAGCAGAATCAATCCCACGACGAAATAAGCGCCGACGGCGAGGATACCGAGACGGTGGTTGCCCTCGAAGATCCACGTGACGGCGCCATAGGTGAGGGGGCCGAAGATGGAGGCGGCTTTTACGGCGAGGCCCCAGAGACCGAAGAATTCGGCGGTGCGCGCCGGCGGCGAGAGGTAGCCGACGATGGCGCGGCCGGCGGCTTGGGCGGCGCCCATGCACAGGCCGGCGAGGTTGGCGGCGATCCAGAACAGGGTGACGCCTTCGGCGATGTAGGCGAGCGCGATCATGATGATCCAGCCGGTCAGCACCAGCGTCATGGCCCTGATGTGGCCGATGGCGTCCTGCAGATAACCGAAGCCGAACGCGCCGATGGCGGCGGTGATGTTGACGACCAGCACCAGCACGATGGTCTGCTGGCTCGTGAATTTCATCGCTTCCTGCGCGTAGATCGCGGCGAGCGCGATCACGGCCATGATGCCGGCCTGGTAGAACAGGATGCAGACGAGGAAGCGGCGCAGGTCGTGGTAGCGCTGCGCCTCGCGCAGGGTTTCCAGCACGCGGCTCCAGGCTGAACCCGATTGCGGGTTGGGCTTGGCGCGCTCCGTGAGGAACACGAACGTCGGCGTCGCAGCGACGGCGAACACGGCGGCGGTGATGAGCATCACCACCGGCACGAATTCATTCGCGGTGAGGCCGTTGTTTTGCGCGACGGTTATGTAGAAAAGGCTTATGCCCAACGAAACCAATCCGCCGAGGTAGCCGAAGGACCAGCCCCAGCCCGAGACGCGCCCCATGGCCTTCGAATCGGCGAGCTCGGTGAGGAAGGCGGCGATGAGGTTCTCGCCGGTGGAAAAGAAGAAATTGGAAAGGATGATCAGGCAGATCGCCAGGATTACGCTTCCCGGGGATACAAAGTACAGGAGTCCCGTGAAAACGACACACCCCGCCGTGGCCATGAGCAGCAGGCGCTTCTTGGCGGCATGGGCGTCGGCCCAGGCGCCGACCAGTGGCGCGGTGAGCAGGACGGCCAGATACGACACCGACAGCGCCGCGGTCCAGGCAAAGGTGGCCCAGGGCGCCTTGCCGGCGACGGCGGCGACGAAGTAGGCGTTGAATACGGCGGTAATGACCACCGTGGTGTAGCCGGAATTGGCGAAGTCGTACATGCTCCAGGCCCAGACCTCGCGCAGCCCGACATCCCGTGCAAGGGACGGTGAAGAGTGCCTTTTCACACGGCGAGTGTAGCGCCCCTAGGGCATAATCGCAGGCTATGGCCGCCGTAGACCCGAAATCTGCATCGGATTCAAAAGGGACTGAGCGTCTCCTGAGTATCGGCGATCTCCTCGACTGGCTGGTGGAGGACGCCATGGTGGACCCCGCCGACGCCGGCAAGATGAAGAAGGAGCGGCGCTACTACCGCGGCTCGCAGCATCCGTTGTCGATCATCGCCGATCAGAAGTGGAAGAGCGCGCAGCCGCCGCACAAGGTGCTCACGCTGGAGCCGCTCAGCGAGTGGCTCGCCAAGCGGGTGGGACTGGAATACCGTCACATCGACCCGCTCAAGATCGATTTCTCGGCGGTCACCGAGGTGATGTCCTCGGCCTACGCGACGCGCTTCAAGATCCTGCCGATCGGCGTCAACAGCAAGGAGGCGGTGATCGCGGTCTGCGAACCCTACGTGCGCGAATGGGAGAAGGAACTTCAGCGCATCACCAAGCTGGAACTCAAGCGCGTGATCTCGAACCCGCAGGACATCGAGCGCTACCAGGTCGAGTTCTACAATCTGGCGAAATCGGTCAAGGGCGCCACCAAGGGCTCGGCCGGCATCTCCGGCCTGTCCAATTTCGAGCAGCTGGTCGAGCTGGGCTCGGGCAACAAGCAGTTCGACGCCAACGACGCGCACATCGTCAAGGTGGTGGACTGGCTCTGGAGCTATGCCTTCGAGCAGCGCGCGAGCGACATCCATGTCGAGCCGCGGCGCGAATTCGGCATCGTGCGCTTTCGCATCGACGGCGTGCTGCACCAGGTCTACCAGATCCCGCCCTCGGTGCTCGCCGCCATGACCAGCCGCATCAAGATCCTCGCGCGCATGGACGTGGTGGAGAAGCGCCGCCCGCAGGACGGCCGCATCAAGACGCGCACGCTGGACGGCGAAGAGGTCGAGTTGCGCCTCTCGACGCTGCCTACCGCCTTCGGCGAGAAGCTCGTGATGCGGATCTTCGACCCCGAAGTGCTGGTGCGCGATTTCAAGGAACTCGGTTTCTCCGAGGAAGACAGCCAGCGCTGGAAGGACATGACCGAGCGCGCGAACGGCATCGTGCTGGTCACGGGGCCCACCGGCTCGGGCAAGACCACGACGCTGTATTCGACCCTCAAGCAGCTCGCGACGCCGGAAGTCAACGTCTGCACCATCGAGGACCCGATCGAGATGGTGGAGGGCTCGTTCAACCAGATGCAGGTGACCAATGCGATTGACCTTGGTTTTGCCGAAGGGCTGCGCGCGCTGATGCGGCAGGACCCGGACATCATCATGGTGGGCGAGATCCGCGACCTCGAGACCGCCGATATGGCGGTGCAGGCGGCTTTGACCGGCCACCTGGTGCTCTCCACGCTGCATACCAACGACGCGCCGAGCGCGGTGACGCGCCTGCTCGAGCTCGGCATCAAGCCCTACCTGCTCAATGCCACGCTGAACGGCGTGATGGCGCAGCGCCTGGTGCGCATCCTCTGCCCGCACTGCAAGCTGAAGATCGAGTTGCAACGCGTCGAGGACGTACAAGCCTGGGAGGCGCTGGTCGCGCCCTGGAAGGCGAACCGTCCGGCCGCGATCTACAAGCCGGTCGGCTGCCTCGAATGCCGCATGACCGGCTTCATCGGCCGCGTCGGCATCTATGAGACGCTGATGTGCTCGAGCGGCGTCAAGGAGATCGTCGGCCGCGGCGCGGATCTCGCGAAAATCCGCGAGCTGGCGTACCGCGAGGGCATGAAGGGCTTGCGCATCAGCGGCGCCATGAAGGTGGCTGCGGGCTTCACCACCATGGAAGAAGTACTCAAGAACGCACCGCCGGCGCTGGAAGCGGCAGGCTAAGCCATGGCTTGGGCGCAGCTCGTCGAGGCGCTGCTGCTGGTCATCGGCGCTCTGGTGCTGTTCGGCGTCTGGACCAGCGCGCGACGGCGCGACCGGCAGATAACGCAGGCGCTGCGCCAGTCCGAGGGACGCTTTCGCCATCTGACCTCGCTGTCGGCGGACTGGTTCTGGGAAACCGACGCCGAGCACCGCATCAGCTGGCTCTCGGGCGGCCCCGCGGCGGCGGCGCTTTTCGGCGGCGAGATGGCGCACGGCAAACGGCTCTGGGAGGTGCCAGGCGTCGAAGTCGAACCGCGTGCGCTGGTCGAGCACTTCGAGCGGCTGCAGCAGCTTGATGCGCAGTTGCCGTTCTTCGATTTTGTGATCTTCCGCGTCGATGCCGGTGCGCGGCGCGCGCACGCGGTCACGGGCAAGCCGCGTTATGACGCCGCCGGGCGCTTCCTCGGCTACCGGGGCATCGGCTGCGACATCACCGAGAAGCGCCGCAGCGATCGCGCGCTGGGCGAGGCCAAGGAGAGGCTGCAACTCGCGCTGGAGGGCTCGAGCGCAAGCCTGTGGGACACCGATCTGCGCACCGGCGAGGTGTACCTGAGCGAGGGCTGGGCCGAGTTTCTCGGCCAGCCGCGCGTGCCTACGCGCACCACCCTCGAGGCTCTCATGCAGATGGTGCATCCGGAGGACCTGGCGCGCGTGACGCGGGAATCGATGCAAGCGGTCAAGGGCGAGCGCGACGGCTACGCGGGGGAGCACCGCGTGCGGCTGCCGTCTGGAAGCTGGAAATGGGTGCTGTCGCGCGGCAAGGTCGTGGAGCGCGATCCTGTGACCGGACGCGCGCTGCGCATGGCCGGCACCAACCTCGACATCAGCGAACATCGCAAGGCGCGCGAGGCGCTGGCCGAGCGCGAGAAGCGCTTCCACGACGTGCTCGAGGCCTCCGGCGAATACGTCTGGGAGACCGACACGGCGTGGCGCTACACCTTTCTCTCCGAGCGGGTCGAGGCGGTGCTCGGTTACCTGCGCCATGAAATGATCGGGCGCGCGCCGCGCGAATTCATGCCGCTGGGCGAGGCGCGGGCGATGGACGAGTGGTTCGCGCAGCGCGCTTCGCACGCCGAAGCCTTCCGCGACCACGTGCAGCGCTCGATTGCCAAATCCGGCCGTGTGATCTGGCAATCGGTTACCGGCGTGCCGGTGTTCGATTCCGCCGGCAAGCTCGCCGGCTACCGCGGCACCGCCGCCGACATCACCGCGCGCAAGCAGGCCGAGGAGCGTATCGAGTACCTGGCGACGCGCGATGCGCTCACCGGGCTGCCGAACCGCGCCCTGCTCGCCGACCGCGCCGGCCAGGCGATCCTCACCGCGGCGCGCAGTCGCGCAGGACTGGCGCTGCTGTTCCTCGATCTGGACCGCTTCAGGCTGATCACCGATTCGCTCGGCCACGCCGCCGGCGATGCGCTGCTGCGCGCGGTCGCCGAGCGCCTGGGCGCCACGTTGCGGCGCGACGACACGCTGGCACGGATCGGCGGCGACGAGTTCGTGCTGCTGTGGAACGGCCTGAAGACAAACCAGGACGCGATCACGCTGGCGCAGCGCGCGCTGGCGATACTCGCGCGGCCCTTCACCTTCGAGGACCGCGCGCTGAGCGTCACCGCCTCGATCGGCATCAGCGTCTACCCGGGCGACGGCCGCGACTTCGGCGAGCTGCTGAAGAATGCCGCCGCCGCCGCCCACCACGCCAAGGAGACCGGACGCAACGGTTTCAGCTTCTTCTCGCCCGAGCTCAACGCGCGCGCGCTGGCGCGCCTGGAAATGGAGCACGACCTGCGCGCCGCGCTCGCGCGGGGCGAGCTGCTGCTGCACTGGCAACCCGTCGTCTCAAGTAACCCCGCGCGCGCCGGCGGACAGATGGTCGGCGCCGAGGTGCTGGTGCGCTGGCGGCATCCGCAGGACGGCATGCGGATGCCGGACAGCTTCATTCCGGCCGCGGAGGACTGCGGTCTGATCCGGCCGCTGGGCAAGTGGACGCTGGAGCGCGCGCTGTCGCAAATCGGCGCCTGGCGGCGCGCGCACGGCCAGGACCTGTGGTTCGCGCTCAATGTTTCCGCGCAGGAACTGGCGCAGGGCGAGCTCTACGTGGCGCAGGTGGCGGAGATGCTTGCGGCAAACCAGGTGCCCGGCGCCTGCATCGAGCTGGAGATCACCGAAAGAGCGCTGATGTCGCACCTGGAGGAGAACGTCGAGACGCTGCGCAAGCTCGGCCGCCTCGGGGTGCGCGTCGCGATCGACGATTTCGGCACCGGTTATTCGAGCCTGGCCTACCTGCGGCAGCTGCCGATCGATAAATTGAAGATCGACCGCTCGTTCCTGCGCGAACTGGACGCGCACCCGCACGACGTGACCATCGTGCAGACCATCGCCGCGATGGCGAAGGCGCTGGGGCTGCGGGTCGCCGCCGAAGGCGTGGAGAGCGAGGCGCAGCTCGCGCGCCTGCAGGCGATCGGCTGCGACGAATGGCAGGGGCATCATTTCAGCGCTTCGCTCGATACGGTGGATTTCGAACGGTTGATTTCGCGTCCGCCGGCCCGGGCCGGGTCGGCGGCCGGATAACCAAGGCGGGAGAAGGGGTACGCATGTCCACGCTCTATCGCTACACGGTGCCGATGGAAGAAACGCACTGGAAGTTTCCCGCCAGCGGCGAAGTCGCCTTCACCTGGGACTACGACGCGAGGTCGGATGAGCTGCTGAAGCTCTATTCCAAGGGCAAGAAGGAGCAATGGGACGCCGACACGCGCATCGACTGGAGCCTGCCGGTCGATCCCGAGGACCCGATGCAGATGAAGGACGAGGTTGCGCCACTCTACGGCACGCCGCTGTGGAACAAGCTCTCGCCGAAGCAGCACGCCGACCTGCGCTACCACAGCCAGGTGTTCAACCTGTCGCAGTTCCTGCACGGCGAGCAGGGGGCCCTCGTTTGCGCGGCGCGCATCGTGCAGGACGCGCCGCGCATCGAATCGAAGTTCTACGCCGCCACCCAGGTGATGGACGAGGCGCGGCATGTGGAAGCCTACCGTCGCCTGCTCACTGAAAAATTCAGGTTCGTCTACCCGATCTCCAAACCGCTCAAGACGCTGCTCGAACAGGCGCTGAACGATCCGCGCTGGGACTTCACCTATCTCGGCATGCAGGTGCTGATCGAAGGGCTGGCGCTGGTCGCATTCCAGCGCATCCGCGACTACTCGCGCAACCCGCTGTGCCAGGCGGTGAACGCCTACGTGATGCAGGACGAGGCGCGCCACGTGGCTTTCGGGCGCCTGGCGCTGCGCGACTACTACCCGGAACTCACCGCGGCCGAGCGCCGCGAGCGCGAGGAATTCGTCATCGAGGGCTCCTACCACCTGCGCGACCGCTTTAACTCGCTCGAGATGTGGGAGCAGCTCGGCATGGACTGGAAAGACGTGGGCCCCGTACTCGATCAGTCGGAAGGGCAGATCCGCTTCCGCAAGCGGTTGTTCAGCCGCATCGTGCCCACGGTGCGCGACATCGGCCTGTGGAGCGACAAGGTGCAAAAGGCCTACACCGAACTGGGCGGTATCCAGTACGCCGACATCAACGCCCAGGATATGCTGGACAACGACGCCAAGGTAGCCGAAGAGTTCGACCGGAAAATGCGCGGCGAATGATCGACACCACGCCGCACATCATCACTTCGCTGCTGGCGATGGGAATGGCGCTTGCCTTCATCATCGCAGACCGCAGTTCACCTACCAGCCGCGCGCTGGCGCTGTTCCTCGCCTCCATCGGCCTGTCGATTGGCGTCGGGTCGCAGATCGCCTATCCGCTGCACTACGCGGGGCGCAACGAGTGGTGGGATGGCGTGTTCGCGATTCCGGAGGCAATGTCATTCTTTTTCGCCTACGAGTGGATCCTGCGAGTGCGCCGCACGGTGCCGGCGCGAAATCTGAAGACGCACGGGCCGGACGCGCTGCTGCGCGTCGCGCAGGGACTGACGCTGTTCTACCTGGCGATGGCGCTCGCGTTCCCGCGCGTGCGCGTCGAGCAATTCCTCAATGCCGGTTTTCATGAAGCCTTCGAGCGCGGCTCGCCGGAGTTCTGGATGTTCGCGCTGCCGCTGACAATCTCGCTCGTCCTGTCGCTGTTCTCCGGACTGCTGATGTTGCGCCGCCGGCCCGACCGCGCCGAATCGCTGCGACTGCTCGCTTTCGCGCTCGCGGCGCCGTTCATGGCCTCTGGGGTGGTTCTGCCGAATACCATTGCGCCGGTGTCCACGGCGATCGGCCTGCTGATCTTTCTCGTTGGCGGCGTGCAGTACCACGTCATCCAGGGCCAGCGCGCGCATTTCATGGCCAAGTTCCTGTCGCCGCAGGTGGCCGAGCTGGTCGGGCGCCGCGGCCTGAAAAGCGCCACCGACGAGCAGACTCTCGAATTGTCGGTGGTGTGCTGCGACCTGCGCGGCTTCACGGCCTTTACCGCGGCGACTTCGTCGCAGAAGGTGATCCGCATCCTGCGCGAGTACTACGACGCGGTCGGCGCCGCCGCCAGCGAGTGCGGCGGCACCATCAAGGACCAGGCCGGCGACGGCGTGCTGATCCTGGTCGGGGCGCCGATTTCGTTTCCCGACCACGCGCAGCGCGCGCTCGGCATGGCGCGGCGCATCCGCGAGGCGGGCATGGAAGTGACCGCGCGCTGGTCCGATGCCGACCTGCGCCTGGGCGTAGGGGTAGGCGTGGCGAGCGGCTTCGTCACCGTCGGCGTGATCGGCGCCTCCTCGCGCCTGGAATACACGGCGGTGGGCCCGGCGGTGAATCTCGCCTCGCGGCTGTGCTCTGAAGCGGAGCATGGCCAAGTCCTTATCGACCCGCGCACTCTGGAGCTGCTCGGCGGCGAAGCGCGCAGCCACCAACTGCAGCCCGGCGAGGCGCTGAAGCTCAAAGGTTTCCAGCAGCCCGTGCAGAGCTACATGTTGTCGCCCGCGTAGCAAGCGTGCTCTAGCGCCGGCCGATCAGCAGGCCGAGCAGCAGTCCGACGCCCGCGGCGATGCCCGCGGTCGCCCAGGGATGCTTGTGCGCCTGGTCGTCGACGCTGTAGGCTGCGGCGCGGGCGCCTTGCCCGAGCGCCGCACCGGTCTCGGCGAGGCGAACGCGGGCCGAGCGCAGCGACTCCTCGGCGCGAACGCGCGCTTTCTCGATACGCTCGCCGGTCTGGGTGGCGGTTGCCTTGAGCAGTTCCTCGGCATCGGCAACGACGGTTTGCAGATCCTGCTTCAGTTTCAGCGTGGTTACGGCTTCCATGGCGTGCTCCGGAGTATTGGATTGCCCTCGGATAAATCATACGGCCTCGCGCCGGGCGCATGTTGACCAAGGTCAAGGTCCGCAATCGCCGCGGCAGGTCAATTGGATTGTTTGCCGAGACGCCTTTCGAGCATGATGCGGCGCGCCTGGAAGAACTCCTGCGGCGAGAGGCGGCCGTCGCCGTCCTTGTCCACGCGCTGGAACTCGCGTGCGATCACCGGGAAGCGGCCACGAACCTCATCGGGCGACAGGAAGCCATCGCGGTTTGCGTCGGCGGATTTGAAATCTATTTCGGTTTCGCGCCTTAGCCTCTGCGCCTGTTCCTCCGACAGCGTCGAAGCGCGTGCGGACTCCGCCACGCTGGCGCTCTCGGCATCCAGGCGCACCGTGTTGTGCCTTTTCCAAAGGCCTCCCGCAGCCACCGCCAGCAGAACGATCACGACGACCAATGGCCAGCGGCCGCGGCCGGGCTTTTCGATCACGACCGGCCTTACGGTTCTGCGTTCGATTCTTTGTTCCATGCTGCGTTGCGCCGGCGCGCTCGTCCTTCTTTCGGCGAGCACCGCGGGCTTCCATTGTTCGACACTCTGCGGCCTTTTTTTCTCGTCGAGATGGAGCGTCCATTCGATCGCCCGCTGGATGGGTTCGCTGTACTTGCCGCGAGCCGCGGCGAGCCCGGCACCCAGCGTATCGCCCCGGATCCGGCTGACCGCATCCGGCGGGTTCTTGTCGACGACGGCGCGATAGAGCACGCCGCCCATGGCGTAGAGGTCGGTCCACGGGCCTTGCTTGCCTTCGCCTGAATACTGCTCCAGCGGCGCGTAGCCGGGGGTGAGGATGGAGGTGAGGCTCTTCGTCTCGCCGCCCAGTGCCTGGCGCGCGGCGCCGAAGTCGATCAGCACTGGCGTGCCATCGGCGCGGATGAAGATGTTGTCCGGCTTGATGTCGCGGTGCAGGAAGCCCGTGGCGTGCACCGCCGAGAGGCCCTCCAGCAAGGGCGCCACCAGGGCCTTCAACTTTTCCTCCGGCGGCTGCGGATCGAGCTGCAGCACCGTCTTGAGCGGGTCGCCCTTCTCGTAGTCCATCACCATGTAGGCGGTGGCATTCGCCTCGAAGTAACGCAGCACGCGCACGATGTGAGGATGGCTGAACTTCGCCAGCGTGCGCGCTTCCAGCAGGAAACGCTCCAGGCCCCACTGGTAGCCCGCCTCGTGCCCGGTCGCCTGCGCCACCACCTTGCCGTCGGGCGTGCGCATCGCCAGTTCGCCGGGCAGGTACTCCTTGATCGCGACGTCCTTGTCGAGATTGGTGTCGCGCGCGCGGTAGGTGATGCCGAAGCCGCCCGCGCCGAGCACCTGCTCGACGCGGTACTCCAGCAACATGGACTGCATGGGAAGCGCATTGCGGAAATGCGGGACGGGGGCCATCAGCGCTCGAATAGCTCGTCCACTGTGAAGCGTTTGGGGATCAGCTTCTGGCGGAACACGTAATCGATCGCGACTTCGAGGTTGCGGCGGTTCGCTTCGATGCCGAACGGACTGGTGTCATAGGGCGAATTTGAATTCTGGTCTGCCATTTTTTTACTACGGGAAAGCAAATCGAAAACCTCCTGAACAACCCCGGGGTCCAGTGAATTCCGCACGCAGATCAGGTGATTTACCTGGATGGCGCCCTTGCGCCGGTGCCAGTCGGCGGCCGCGGCGGCGGGGTCGGGGATGACGCTTTTCAGGCGCGCGTCCTGCGGCACCGGGTCGGCCAGCACTGCCGCGTCCACTTCTCCCTCCAGCAGCATGCCCAGCGGCGTCTTGCCCGCGGGCGCTCGCTCGGTGCCCGGCGGGTCGCGGTATTCGGCGACGTGCGCATCCTCGAACGTGACCCAGGACACCCGGCTGAGATCCACGCCGTAGTCGTCGGCGAGCATGCCGCGAATCCAGGCGACGGTGGTGACCGAGCTGGAGCGGATGGCGACGCGGCTGCCTTCGAGATCCTTTGGCGCAAGGCCCCGGGTGGAAACCAGGTAGGGGTGCTGGAAACGCCCGAACATCACGGCAGGCAGCAGCCGGAGCGGTTTGCCGAAAGATTTCGCCATCAGGAAAGTGACGATGGCGATCTCGGCGACGTCGAACTCGAGATCCCGCACCACGCGCTTGAAGGCGGTGTGCGGAACTTTGACGTCGGCGAAATCCAATGCGATGAGATCGCTGCGCACCCGGCCTTCCTTGAGGGCGCGGGTGACCGGGTAATCGCCGAGCAGTGCCTTGAGGCGCATGGCGGGAATTATCGCCGCAAATTGCAACGGGGAGATTTCCCGCTTCGGCGGGGTTTGTTTTTCTGCAGAACGTCGATGACGTTCTGGTCCGGCGAGCCGCTGCGTAGAATGTGGTAATATGCCACATATAACCACACGCAACGACAGGCGCCCCGGATGGCAAAGTCGGTCAGGATTTCGGATGCGCTGTTCGAGCACGCGACGCTCGAATCCACGCTGATGCACCGCTCGATCGCGATGCAAATCGAGCATTGGTGCGCCCTCGGCAAGGCGCTCGCGGCAAGCGGCATGAGCGTCGACGAACTCAAGCGGACCCTGCAGGGGCAGCATATGAAGGTGTCGTCCGCCAAGGCGCGGGCGCCGGTCCCCACATCCCGGGCGCCGCTCCCGGAGCGCACCGCTCCCGAGGCGAGGCTATGGGCCGAGAAGCGCCAGCGGCAGCGGCGCGACCGCGCGGCGATCGCCAGCGGCAAGGTGACATCGGAATCAATGTATCTGATCCCACCCCGGCTTGCGCGCATTACCACCGGCAGGTTCAAGGACGTGAAATTCGATGACTGAGCGAGTCGAAGCCGCGTTTGACCGGGAACATTTGACGAAATTGCTGACACTGGCGCAGGGCGCGGTGCTCGTCGGCGGTCAGGCGGTTGCCTTTTGGGCATCGTTCTTCAAGGTTCCGGTTCCGCCGGTCCTGGCTGCCTACGTGACGAAGGACAGCGATTTTCTCGGCGACCGCGACGACGTGGCACGCATCGCGAACGGCATGCGGGGCGCCGTCACGTATCCGCATCGGCGTGGGCTTGCCGCGCTCGTGGGCCAGGTCAGAATCGATTTGTCGGGGAACGAATTTCTCAATATCGACGTTCTTCACAGGATCGTCGGTTTTGACGACACCGATGCACTGCGCAGGCGAGCCGAGGAGCGATCGTTGGGCGAGATCCGATTCCGGGTGATGCATCCGGTCGACTGCCTGAAGAGCCGGTTCGCGAACTTGCGCAAGTTGCCGGCGAAGAAAAACGCCGCTGGAGCGGCGCAGGCAGAACTCGCGGTGCATATGGTGCGGCGGTATCTCGAGACGGTGCTTGAAGAAGGCAAGGAACGCCTCGCGCTCAGAGCCGTGGAGAGTATCGCGAAGATGGCGGCCGAGCCCGCCGCCACGCTCGTGTATCGTGAGTACGGCATTGACCTGCTCGAAGCGATTCCGGTGGAACGAATTTCTAACCGCAAGTTCCGCGGCCTACGCTGGCCGCAGATCCAGACCAAGGCGCGGGCGCGGCGGCGCGCGAAACGCTAGGGCAGTAAGGCGCCAGTTGGTTTTCAGGCCGAATCGCGCGCTTTCAGTTTCTTGCTCCGGGGATTGCGCAGCGCAACACGAAGTACCTCAAGTAGCGTACAATGCGCGCACTTTTTTGCAGAAAAATCAAGATCATGCCTCGCGCAATACGCAATCTCGCCATCATCGCTCACGTTGACCACGGCAAGACCACCTTGGTCGACAAGCTGCTGCAGCAGTCCGGCACTTTCGCCGCCCACGAGCATGTGCAGGAACGGGTGATGGATTCCAATGATCTCGAGCGCGAGCGCGGCATCACGATTCTGGCCAAGAACTGCGCGGTCCGGTATCAGGGCACGCACATCAATATCGTCGATACGCCCGGCCATGCCGA
>Ga0315281_10001329_pt1 | contig 36290 bp, 25 predicted proteins | sample YL17G07_0_MG_FD_204540 | JGI IMG/M metagenome (GOLD analysis project Ga0315281, IMG submission 204540) | Sediment microbial communities from Yellowstone Lake, YNP, Wyoming, USA - YL17G07_0 | ecosystem: Environmental > Aquatic > Freshwater > Lake > Sediment | place: USA: Wyoming | collected...
ATGTAGGAGCCGAGCCAGCCGAAGCCGAGGATGTTCGTCGTGCCGTGGGCGTCGAACTCCTTGAGCACCGGCTTCAGCCCGCCGGCACCGGCCTTCAGCACCTGGAGCGCGAAGACGAAGACGGCCAGCGCAACGACGATGTAGAGCACGCGCAGGGCGACCTGCACCGCGACGCGGCGGATGGGCACAGGCACGTGGGTCTCCAGCTCACCCTCGTCAGCATGGCGGGCGGGCGCCGGGGTCGCAGCCGGGCGCGCCTCGCCGTCCATCACGACACTTTGGCCCGCTCCGCCGCGATCAGCACGCGCGCCACTTCGGGGCGCGAGAACTCGTGCGGCGGCTCGATGCCCTGCGTCAGGAACTCACGCACCTGGGTGCCGGAGAGCGAGATGCGCTCCTCGGCGCCGTGGGGGCACGTCTTGCTGGAGGCCATGCCCTCGCACCGCTTGCAGAAGAACGTGTGCTCGAAGAAGAGCGGCGTGATGCCGAGGCGCGCCGGGTCGAACTCGTCGAAGATGAGCTGGGCGTCGTACGTGCCGTAGTAGTTGCCGACGCCGGCGTGGTCGCGGCCGACGATGAAGTGCGAGCAGCCGTAGTTCTTCCGCATGATGGCGTGGAAGATCGCCTCGCGCGGGCCGGCGTAGCGCATGGCGGCGGGCAGGACGGAGAGCAGCACGCGGTCCTTCGGGTAGTAGTTTTCGAGGAGGACGCGGTAGCACTCCATGCGCACGTCGGCGGGGATGTCGTCGGACTTCGTGTCGCCGACGAGCGGGTGGAGGAGCAGGCCGTCGGTGATCTCGAGCGCGGCCTTCTGGATGTACTCGTGGGCGCGGTGGACGGGGTTGCGGGTCTGGAAGCCGACGACGCGCTTCCAGCCGCGCTCGGCGAAGGCTGCGCGCGTCTGTGCGGGATCGAGGCGGTATTCCGGGAACGTGGGGTTCGCCGGGCGGCGGAAGACCTGCACGGGGCCGCCGATCAGCACGTCTTCCTGCGCGTAGACGGCGGCCACGCCGGGGTGCTTGTCCTCTGTAGTGCGGTAGACGTTCTGGGCTTCGTGCTGCTTGTCGTACTCGAACGTGTCGGTGACGGTCATGATCGCCATCGCGTTGCCGTCGGCGTCGGTGAGGGCGATGTCGCCCTTGAGCTGGTTGGCCTGCTCCTTCGAGACGCTGAGCGTGATCGGGATGGACCACGGCAGGCCGTCGGGCAGGTGCATCGACGCGACGACGGTCTTGTACTGGTCAGCGGTCATGAAGCCGTCGAGCGGGCTGAAGCCGCCGTTCGCCAACATCTCCAGATCGGCGGTCTCGCGCGAGTTGAGGGCGCGCTGCGGCAGCGACTTCGCCCGGTCGGCGAGCGCCTTCGCGGCGTCGCCCGTGACCTGGCGGGGGTTGAGCTTGCCGCCGTGCGGGGCGATCAGTCCGTGTTCGGTGCCGTCCGTCATGTGCTGGTGTCTCCTCAGGTGCGCGCGGGCGCGCTCATGTCGTTTCGTGATGCCGGCGCCGCCTTGCGCCGACAACGTGGCTGGAGCTCAATCTCCTCCGCTACGTCGTTGGTCTGCGTCCGTGCAGTGGCTCCCGGGCGGACAGGTCTGAAGACCTGTCCCTACGCGTCTTGCGGTCGCGGATGCAGGCCGTGCGCCAGCGATCCGACTTCCGACTTCTAGCCGCCCGCCTTCACTGCCGTGGCGACGTAGCCGAGCGATTCCAGCTTTGCGATGACTTTCGCCACGCTCTCGGCGAGGTCTTCCTTCTCGGAGTCGACGGTGACGTCGGCGTTCAGCGGCGCCTCGTAGGGGTCGCTGACGCCGGTGAAGTTCTTGATCTCGCCCCTGATCGCCTTCTCGTAGAGGCCCTTCACGTCGCGGCGGGTCAGCTCTTCGAGCGAGCAGCTGACGTAGACCTCGACGAAGTTGCCGACGCCGGCGCGCACCTCATCGCGGATCTCGCGATACGGCGAGATGGCGGACGCGAGCACGCAGACGCCGTTGCGGGTGAGTACTTCCGCCACCCAGCCGATGCGGCGGATGTTGGTGTCGCGGTCCTCCTTGCTGAAGCCGAGCCCTTTGCTGAGGTGCGTCCGCACGACGTCGCCGTCGAGCTTCTCGAGCTTGGTGATGCCGCGCTCGCGCAGCAGCGGCTCAATCGCGTCGGCGATCGTCGTCTTGCCCGCGCCCGAGAGCCCTGTAAACCAGATGGTGAATCCCTGCTGTTCCAACCTTGTCTCCGTTCCCTTTCCCGTGCCTGCCGGATCGGCAGGATAGCCTGCCGTTGGTTCCGTTGTCCCTCCGTGGCCGCGCGCGTCGCCGCCCCCGCGTCTCTCAATCTCGTGATAGGGGCGCGCCGGTGGGGCTGTGCGGCTACTCCGCGGCGACCTCCTCGACGATGTTGATCTCGCCTGTGTGCCCCTCCGGCACGTGCAGGCCGCATTCGATCTTGTCGAATCCCTCCCAGCGGCCGCTGCGCGGGTCTGCGCCTTCGAGCACGGGCCTCGTACAGTGGGTGCAGCCGATGCTGGGGTAGCTCTTGTCGTGCAGTTCGTTATAGGGAACGCCGTTGTCCAGGATGTATTTCCAGACCTGGGATTCGGTCCAGGCGGCGAGCGGGTTCACCTTGACAAGCTCAAACTTGACGTCCCACTCGACGACCGGCGTGGCGGCGCGGGTGGGCGACTGGTCGCGGCGGATGCCGCTGATCCAGGCGCGCTTGCCGGCCAGGGCGCGCCGGTTCGGCTCGACCTTGCGCAGCGCGCAGCAGGCATCCGGCTCGCGGTCCCAGAGCGCGTCGCCGTACTTGACGGCTTGCTCGGACGGGGTGAGCAGCGACATGTAGCCGACGGGCCGGAAGTTGTACTTCGCGGCCGCTGCGTCGCGCAGCCGGTAGGTCTCCGGGAAGAGGAAGTCGGTGTCCAGGTAGAAGACCTCGACCGCGCGGTCGACCCGCATGACCATGTCGAGCAGCACCATGCCCGAGGGGCCACCGAAGCTGCACGCGAGCGTCAGCCCCGGCTGGTACTGCGCGGCGGCCCACGCCAGGATCTCTTGCGGCGTCTTGCCTTCGAGCGCAGCCGATGCCGCTGCGAGGGCGGCGGCGGTGCTCTCCTGCACTGCTTCCTGCGTCATCTTCGATGCTCCCTGTTTCCCATGCCGGCGCGGCCTAGACCGCGCATTCGCCTTCGCCCATATCGTCGAGCGTGAACAACTTGGTCTGGCCCCAGTCGACGTACGCCATGGGGTTCTGCGTGAACTCCGGCACGATCTTGTACTCCGCCAGCAGCTCCTGCGCCCCCGCCTTGCCGAGCCGCGAGGTCCACGACTGGAACTGCTCGCCCTCGCCGCGGCCGGCGACGTAGGCGTCGATCAGCTTCTCGAGGGCGTCGGGGACGGAGCGTGCGGGGATCTTCATGGTCAGCGAGGCGAGGCGGCCTTCGCCCTGGCCGCTGCCGCCGAGCAGTAGCTGGAAGGCGGGCACCTGGCGGTCGCCCATGCGGATCGCCATGCCATAGAAGCCGATGTCGGCGACGTGGTGCTGGCCGCAGGAGTTGGGGCAGCCGCTGATCTTGATCTTCAGGTTGTTGACCAGCGGGTCGCGGTACTTGCCGTTGCCGGCGAGGATGCGCGCCCGGATCTCGGTGCCGAGCCCCTTCGACGACGTGACGCCGATGGCGCAGGTGTCGGCGCCGGGGCAGGTCATGACGTCGGAGATGGTCAGGGCATGGTCCTCGGCGAGGCCGATGTCGGCCAGCTCGGCGTGGACGGCGGGCAGGTCGTCGGCGTGCACCCAGCGCAGCACGAAGTTCTGCGTGGCGGTGGTGCGGATGTGGCCGCCGCCGTACTTGCGCGCGATCTCGGCGAGCGCGTGCATCTGCGGCACGTTGACGTCGCCGATGGGGAGCAGCACGTACACCGTGTGGTAGGGCTCCTGCTGCTGCTTGAGGGCGTTGGTGCGGCGCCATACGTCGAAGCCTTCGCGCGGGGCGGCCGCGCCGCCGTTGCTCGATGCGTGCGAGCCCTGCGCCGGCGGCTCTTCGAGCAGCGTGAAGTCGGGCTCGCGGTACTGCTCCGAACCGGCGGCGGGCAGCGTGGCCAGCTCGAGTTCGTAGAGGCGGCGGAACTCGTCGATGCCGAGGCGGGCGATAAGGAACTTGATGCGCGCCTTGTTCTTGTTGCGCCGCTCGCCGAGGCGGTCCCAGACACGGATCACAGCCTCGATCGTGCGGAGCTGTTCGCTCACGGGAATGAAGCCGACGAGCACGTCGGCGACGCGCGGCGCCGCGCCGAGGCCGCCGCCGACGCTGACGCGGAAGCCCTGCTGGCCGCCGCGCTCGATCGCCATGAGGCCGATGTCGTGGATCGGGATCATGCCGCGGTCGGCCTCGCTGGCGGAGTAGGTGATCTTGAACTTGCGGGGCAGCTTCTGGTTGACGGTGTTGCGCAGGAAGTAGCGCAGGGCCGCCTCGGCGTACGGCGTCACGTCGAACACGCAGTCGTCGGCGATGCCCGTGAGGGGATCGGCGGTGATGTTGCGGACGGTGTGGCCGCAGGCCTCGCGGGTGGTGATGCCCACCTGTGCGAGGCGGCGCATCACCTTCGGCGAGTCTTCGAGCTTGACGAAGTGGATCTGGATCGCCTGGCGGGTGGTGACGTGGCCCAGCTTGCGCAGTGTGTAGGTCTCGGCCACCTCGGCGATGGCGTGGAGCTGGTCGGGGGTGAGGGTGCCGTGGGGCACCTTGATGCGCATCATCTGGTTGTCGGCCTGGCGCTGGCCGTAGGTGCCGTGCTGCAGGCGGAAGGGGCGGAAGTCGTCGCCCAGGCCGCCGCCGGCGCGCCAGGCCAGCGCCTCGCGCTCGAAGTTATCGATCTCGGCCTTCACGATGGGATCGGCCGACTTGTCCTGGGCGAATTCGGAGCGGGTGGTCTGGGTTACCATGGCGTCATCCTCCGAGCCACGTAAAGTGAATCGACTTAGTCAACATTATAGCAAAGGCCGTGCGGGGGAGTCAAGAGGGATTCACCCGGCGACACAGTACAGGTGGTCGATGCTGGCAAGATGCTCCGGCACGGGCGAGGGGCACGCGGACGGCGGGGCGGCGTTCTCGAAGCGGGCGAAGAGCGTGAATTGCGAGCCATCGCCCGAGAGATACCAGTAGGTGGCGTTGGGGTCCGGATCCGACGGCAACGGGTCGGCCAGGTCTTTCAGGGCGCAGCCAGCGTCGCCCGGATAGCTGCACAGGCTCTGGACGTTGGTCGCCACGGGGTAGGCGCCGTGCTGCTCGTGATAGCGCCCAAGCAGGCCGGCGACCTTCGTGAGCCTCAGCTTGCGCTGCTCGTCGCGGGCGACGGCGTCGTCGGGGCTGGCGGGCGTCGGGACGGCGACCGTCGGCGTCGGGAAGGAGCGGGCTTTCCGCACAGCGGCCTCGGGGACGGGCGCGGTGCCGGACGGGATCGAGGCGCCGGTGTATGGTGTGAGGAGTGCCGACCCGAAGTAGCGTGCGTAGTAGACATCGCGGTCCGGGAACTGCTGCAGGAGCTCGCCGTTGCGATTGGGCAGGTCGCGCGCGTATAGCACGTCGCCGTCGAGCCAGGGTGAGTTGAGCCAGTCGACGTTGCCGTAGCACTGCCAGCTGGGACACTCGCCGACGATCACAAGCGCGTTCTTCGGATGCCGGCTCTCGACCAGGCGCACGAGGCGGTTATCGACGCCATTGAAGCCGCGCAGCTCGTTCGCCCGTGACGGCGCGAAGTCCGTCCGCCACTGGGCGCTCGATGCGTAGGCCCAGCTTCTCCAGCCTGTCCATGCGAGTGCCAGCACGAAGACGTACACGATCGCGACGCCCGCCCATTCGGGCCGCGGTTGCGCCCTTGAGACCAGTGATCGAGCGCGCATGGCGGCGTCGGCCAGCGCCAGCGCCGCCATGTCGGCGCCGCGTGCGGTCAGCAACAGGAGGAGCGGCGTGGTTTCGTACCAGTAGCGCGGGCCGTGCATGAAGCCGCTGGTGAAATAGAGCGTGTAGACACCCCAGAGGAAGCCCACGCTCAACAGGAAGAACCAGTCCCACTTGTTGCGCGTACCGAGCACGAACGGCAGCAGGACGAACATGAGGCCGACGAGCACCGGCCAGTTGCTGAGCATCATGACGAGATACGTCAGTTGCGTGCGCTCGTTCTCGATCCCGGCGCTGACGGAGTGGGCGCCGCCGAACCCGATCGCGTTCTCGCCTGTCTGGATGCCCTGCGATGAGAACGGGTGGCCGGTGGTGCCGTAGCGGTACGCCAGATAGGCCAGCAGCATCAGCGCGCCGCCTGCCGCGAAGGCCGCGATCTGTTTCGCGCCGATGACACGGCGGCCGCGGGCGAGGGGGAGCGTGAGCAGGAGGAGGCCGAACGGCGCGATGAGAGCGGCGGCCGACAGCTGCCGCGTGTTGAACATGAGTCCGAAAAAGACGCCGGCGAGCAGCGGAAACAGCACCGGGCGTTTGCCGGCGTAGGCCAGACAGAGGAGCGATGCCAGCAGGTAGAACGTGGCGGTGTTGTGCGACATGAAGTTGCTGGCGGTCATCAGGAAGAACGGCGACGCGGCGAACAGCACTGCTGCCAGCATGCCGGTGCGGACGTTGTAGAGACGCCGCCCGATGGCGAAGACGAGCACGATGGATGCGGCGCCGATCAGCGGCGGGATCAGCCATACGGCGCCGATCCGCACGCCGATCGCCAGCATCAGCGGGTGGCCAAACGGGTAGAGACTCGCCCACCTGCCATCGGTAACGACGATGAGCGGCGGGCTGCCCAGCTGGAACGATTCGTTGACGGGCGGCGGCGGAGCGGAGAGGTGTCCGGCCGCGAGCACCTTTGCCTGGAAGAGGTACGACACCTCGTCGGGGACGTGGGGCATGTGGGCGCCGTAGGAGTAGTTGTAGAACAAGAGCAGCCCGAAGACCGCCGAGGCGAATGCCGCTACCGCGAGCCAGAGGGCTGACTGCGCCAGCCGGTCATGTCGCCGCAGCCGGTCGCTGGCGAGGCGCTGCAACGGGACGAACTGCAGGACAGCAACGGCGCAGAAGCCGGCCACGAGCAGCAGTAGCATGACCGGGTAAGGGCGCAGCACCATGGCCACCATGGACCGCACCGTTTCGACCTTGCCGGCTTCGACGGTCGCCCCGCCGCGGTTGTCGACGGTCTTGCCCTCGCGGAACAGCGACATCCGGCTGTCGATGTGGCGGAAGGGCCGCAGGGCGAACTCGACGCCGGAGCCGTCCCTGGTGGCGCGGACCCGGATGATGCCGGTCGTCATGTTGCGGTAGGTGACGTCGACGGCATAGTTGCGCCAGCCGGCGCCATCGATGCGCATGAAGGCCTCGGTAAATGCGCCGCCCGAGACCGGAGCGGGCGTCCGCGCTTCGAGCACGCCTTCGTGCACAGCGAGCGTCGCTGACAGCGACAGCGACGGCTCGAGGAGCGCTGTCGGCGGCGGCTCGTTGAAGCCGTTGGCGTAGAGCAGTTCGCCCGTGTCGAGATCGGTGATGCGGATGCTGTCGACGCCACTTGGCCGCGGCAGGCTCGGCAGCGCCTTGATGTCCTCCACGGCGATCAACACGCCGCCCTGCCCGGGGCCCTCGAATGTCGCGGTTTGGTGGACGCGTCCATCGATGTAGGCCGTGAATGTGTTGTCGCGGGCCTCGAACCGCACGTGAGTCGTCTGGCCGGGGCGGCTCCAGACGTAGCCGCTGGCGAGCACGAGGTTGACGCTGACCGCTGTGGCGATGCCGAGCCTGACCGGGAGTGGCAGCGCGCCGAACCATCCGAGGAAGCGCTGGGGCAGTCCTCGCGTCATCGAGCGACCGGGGCTGTCGGGTGGGCTGGGTGCGGCATGATCAACTCACAGCGTGTTGCGCCAACTCCGCGGTTCCGGGCGTGTCTTGCTCGTCGAGCCCGTTCTACGGTCGAGCGAATCATAGCAATCCGGTCGCTGCTCGACGTGCGACCGGTCCCGGCTGGAGCTTCGCCGCGCCGGGGCAGATGTCCCGCAGCACGCATTCCGGGCAGCGCGGGCCACGGGCGGCGCACACGCGCCGGCCGTGTTTGATGAGCCCGATGTGAAACGCGTAGATGTCCTGCGGCGGCACGGCGGCCTCCAGCAGGGCGTGCGCCTTCTCGGGCGTCATGGCGGCCTTGCCTGCGCGTTCGGGGATCAGCCCGAGGCGCATGGCGACGCGAAACACGTGCGTGTCGACGGGCATGGCCGGGCGGCCGAGCGCGAATAGGAGCACACAGGCCACCGTCTTCGGCCCGACACCGCGGATACTGCCGAGCCACGCGCGCGCTTCGGTGAGCGGCAGGCCGGCGAGGAAGTCGAGGTCGAACCCGCCGCTGCGTTCCCTGATGGCGCGCAGAGCGGCCTGGATCCGCGGTGCCTTCGTCGGCGCAAGGCCGCCGGGCTGGATGGCGGCGATCAACTCCGGCAGCGGCGCCTCGATCACCGCCTGCCACGACGGGAACGCCTCGAGCAGGCGCACGAAGGCGCGGCCGGAGTTGGTGTCGGCCGTGTTCTGCGAGAGGATCGTCAGTACCAGCTCGGCGACCGGATCGTGATGCGGGCGCCACTCGGGCACGCTGTACGCCTCGTCGAGGCGCGCGATGACCTCGGAGATCGCGGGAGCGGCTTGTCTCCGGCGGGCGGCCGGTCGTGGCGCGGCTGCGGCGGTGCGGGGCATGGGCGCAGGATAGCGCAGCGATGGCGGTGTGCCGGCAACGGCCTATCCGAAGGGGAATATACTCAATGGCGCGATGTGAAGGATCTTCGAGGCCAACGAATGTTTGAGATGCAGTCCCCGCGATGGCTCGAACTGGGCGACAAGCTCTTCGGCCCTGTGGTAGGCATGGGTCTCGCTACCCTCAATCCCACATCGAACCCCAGTGCCGATCTGGATCGAGCAGTCATTCCGTATCTCAGTCTTGTTCATCTCGTTCAGTGTCTACAGACGGGCATGTATGCAAACGAACAAGGCTGGCATTCTGCTGCGCTCTGTTTGATTCGACAGAGTATCGAAGCGCTCACCCTAGTCGATCTCGGCCTCCAGGAGGCGGCGTACGCAGAACCGCTTCTTGACCGTTGGTCTGCTGGGGCGGTCACGCATGGCGAACTTCGAGCGCGCTTGGAGAAAGATGTCTGGCACCGTTATGGCCGCGGACTTTGGCTCGAACCTTGGGCCGAATTCTTCGGGAATCTTTCGCGGGCGGTACAGCCCTACGCACATTACACAAGCCAGCTGATGGGGTGGCAGTTCCAATACCTTTCTCAGACCGGAGAAAGCGCCGATGCCACTCAGCACTTGGCGCTGTTCGGCTTGGAGACGTATGACGCGCTCAAGGCATCTCGAATCACGCTGTTACACGGACTGGTGGGTTGGACATTGGGTCGTTTGCTAGTCGAGTACGGGCGTAATCCAGACGTGCTTTCGTACTCAAATGACATCGCAGAGTGGGGCCGTTCGCTGGGCGCGTCTAAGTTGCTCTTCAAGCAGAAGGACTGGGCGAGCGAGTTGCTTCCGGACATGTTCTTTCGACCTGGCGTCGACTGGCGCGACGGATGATGCTCTCATTGGTTGCGGTGAGCGGCGGGTCCTCGCGCTCACACCGCGGCAAAGCAAAGGGCCGGACGAATTCGTCCGGCCCTTTGCTTTGCCCGCGTACGGTTTCGGCTCTAGTTCACGATCTGGATGTTGGCCACGGTGGAGCCGAGCTGGCTCTGCCACGCGATGCCTTCCGACGTGTCCTCGAAATAGACATCGACCCACGTCGGCGAGAGCATGCCGCGATCGAGGCACTCGTACACGCGGCCGGTGGGGTCGCCGGCGATGGTCAGCTTGGTGCCGAAGGGCAGGTTGGAGCTGCAGGCTGCGGCTCCCTCGAACGCGTTGCCGCCGCTGGCCATGTGGTTGCAGAAGCCGCCGCCGGGCCCGGTGCAGCCGTAGATCGTCACCCGCGCCCGGATGATCGTGCCCGCGGCGATGCCAGATGCGCCGTTGAGGCTGTACGGCGCGCCCGCGCCGCGGGCGACCGAAGCGCCCGCGACGGCCGACGTGCGTCCGGAGGCGATGGCGTTCATGGCGCTGAGCACTTCCCAGGCGTGCTGGGAGGCGGCGCCGGCGATGATGGCGCCGCCGACGAGGCCCGCGGCGGGCTGGGCGTTGGCGTAGGACTGCTCCCAGTTGCCGCTGACGCCGGCTGCGGCACGGGCACCCATGGGCGGGCCGAACGACGGCGGCGTGGACGGAGCTGCGCGCAGGCTGCTGGCCAGGGCGGTGACTGCGGGGAGCGATGCTGCCAGCACCAGGACGGCGGCCCCGAGCAGCGCCGCAAATGCGAACCGCCGCGTGACGAATTCACGGGCGGAGGTGGTAGCCGCGGCCGGCAGGCCGACGGACGGCAGTACGACTGGCATGGGTGGCGGGGAGGCCTCGGCGAAGACCGGCTTCAGGCGGCGGTCGTTCGCGAGCACCAGGCCCAACGATGCGGCGGTGCCTGCGACCATCATGGTCGCCCTGGCGCCGGCAACGAATCCTCGGTAACTCAGAAAGCCCCTCCTTCAATCTAGCCCGGTAACGAAACCCTCGCGTGTCCCCGCCGCGGGCGGGGTCGTGCCACCAGGACAGGGAGCACAAAACAGGGCGATTATAACCGTGGAAAACCGCAGATCAACCCCTGTGTTACTGAGGTCCTCCCTAAAACGGCCCGGGCATAACCCTATCGGATGGCACTGGTCCGGCTTCGGGCCGAAGCTAAAACAGGAGCGCCGGCCGGCGAATTTGACGGAGTATTACAAACTTTATGGAATGCTGACGGCGGGGCCGCGATCGGGCGGCCGAGAGGGGGCGGATGCCAAAAGGGAGGCGATAGCTCGCCTCCCCTGTACTAGACGATACAGCGAAACGCGCTACATCCGCTCGAAAATAGTCGCGATGCCCTGGCCGCCGCCGATGCACAGGCTGACGAGCCCGTACTGCGCGTTCCGGCGCTCCATCTCGTACATCAACTTCACCGTGAGGATGGCGCCCGTGGCGCCCAGCGGGTGGCCGAGCGCGATGGCGCCGCCGTTGACGTTGGTCTTCTCGGGGTCGAGCCGGAGCGCGGTGCTGCACGCGGCGGCGACGGAAGCGAATGCCTCGTTCAGCTCGATGAGGTCGATCTGGTCGATCGTCATCTTCGCCTTGGCGAGCGCCTTCTGCACTGCGGGGATGGGGCCGGAGCCCATGAGCGACGGCGCGACGCCGGACTCGGCGCGGGCGACGATACGAAGCCGCGGCTTCACCCCCAGCTCCTTCGCCTTCGATGCGCTGGTGACGACGACGGCCGCGGCGCCGTCGTTGATGCCGCTCGCGTTGCCGGCGGTGACCATGCCGCCGTCCTTGAAGGCCGCCCGGAGCTTGCCCAGCGCCTCGAGCGTGGTCTGGCGCGGGTGCTCGTCCTGGTCGATGGTGACGGTCTCCTTGCCCTGCTTCACCTGCACGGGCACGATCTCGTCCTTGAACCGGCCGGCGGCGATGGCGGCGGCGGCGCGCTCCTGTGAGCGCATGGCGACTTCATCCTGCGCCTGGCGGGAGACCTCGTACTTCTCGGCCAGGTTCTCGGCCGTGATGCCCATGTGCACCTTGTCGAAGGGATCGCCCAGCAGGTGCATGATGCCGTCTTCGAGCACGCCGTTGCCCATGCGGTAGCCGCTGCGGCCCTGGCGCAGGTAGTAGGGCATCATGGTCATGTTCTCGGCGCCGCCGGCGACGACGACGCTCGCATCGCCCGAGAGGATGTAGCGGCCGGCGGTGTTGATCGCCTCGAGGCCGCTGCCGCAGATGCGGTTGACGGTCAGGGCGGGCGTCTCGATGGGCATGCCGGCCTTCACGGCGGCGTAGCGGGAGATGTAGCCGTCCTCGGCCACCTGGCCGACGCAGCCAAGGATGACGTGGTCGACGACGGCCGGGTCCAGCCCGGCGCGCTCGACGGCGGCCTTGATGACGATGGCGCCGAGGTCGGAGGCGGAGAGGTTCGAGTAGGCGCCCTGGAACTTGCCGATCGGCGTCCGGGCGCCGCTGATGATGACGATGTCTTCCATGCTGGGACTCCTGTAGCCGCCGCGAATCGGGGAACTGGTTTCGACGTGCAGAGAGTATATGTAGGGGCCGCGGGCAATGACAATCGGCGGGACGGCATTTCAGCTTGTCAGCACGTCAGCACGTCAGCCGGTCAGGTGGTCGGTGAGGATGCGGCCGGGCGCTCGGGCATCGGCTCGTAGCCGGGGCACTCGACGACGGGTAGCCGCGGGTACTTGGCGTAGCCGGGGTCGTCCTTGGCGCGAGCGCACATGAGGAAGCGCGAGCCGCGTGCGGAGGGGACCACGCGCGCGTGCAGGCAGGTGGGGCAGAGGCCGGCGGGCGGCTCGGGCATGCGGGCAGTGTAGTGGGCTGGGGGCTGGAGGCTGGAGGCTGGAGGCTGGAGGCTGGAAGTCGGACGGGCTGACTGAAGTGCTGACGAGCTGAAATGCTGACAAACTGACCTGCTGTCCCGCTACGCGCGCGGCTGGAAGATCGGGCGCACCTCGCCGTCGGCGATGGCGGCGACGAGCTGGAGGCCGGTGTAGAGCGACGGGTCTAGCGACTTGACGAAGGAGCCGACGTTCTCGTGCTCGGCGTACTCGTAGATGGCGATCAGGCCGACGCCCTTCACGTCGGCCTCGACGCCGGCGAGCGCGGCCGCGGCGTCCTTCAGCCGCTTGCGCACGAGGCGGCGCATCAGCGTGCCGTCGGCGGGGTCGATCTTCGGCGGCGCCTGGGCGATGGCGAAGCCGCGGGCGCCGAGCGGGTCCTCGCGCAGCCGCTGCACCGTCCACGACTCCACCGTGTCGAACTCGACGGCGTCGCCGACGTTGAGCGCGCGCGAGGCCTCGCCGATCTGGTCGAAGAGCCGCTCGCGCGTCTCGGGCGACTGCGGCGCGCGGCGCAGGCGTGCGCTGTTCACGTGAAACGTGCCGTTGACGCGCTCGGTGATCGCGGTCCACCAGCGGCTGAGGCCGCCGATGACGGAGGCGTAGCCGCCCTCGTCGCGCATCTTCGCAAGCTGGACCTGCACGGGCAGGTCGACCTCGCCACGGGCACCGGGGAGCATGGGCGCGGCGACGATCTGCACGCGCAGCACGAAGTCCGAGGCGTCGGGCTCGTCGGCGGGCACGGCGGCGCGCGGGGGCACCCAGACGAGGTAGGGGCCGCGCACGCTGCCGGCGTCGAGCCGCTCCTCCATCGCGAGACGGGCGTCGTCGGCCGCGGGGTCGGCCTGCGGCTCCCAGAGCCGGGCGACGGCGAGCGCCAGCCGCCCGCCCGGCGCATCGGCGACGAACACCGGCACGTCGCCGTCGACGCTGGAGGCGAGCGCGTACGGTTTCCCGGACCGGGCGGCGAACCAGTCGACGAGGAGCGATGCGGCGTAGGTCTCCAGTCGTTCGATCACAGGCCCTCAGCTTGTCAGCACTTCAGCATGTCAGCGGTTAGCGGGTCAGCGCTTCAGCCAGTGAGCAGCCGGGCCGTCGTCCTGACATGCTGACCAGCTGACGTGCTGAACTGCTGTCCACTAGATGTTGCTCTTGGTCTGGCCGCCGTCGACGTTGATGCAGGCGCCGGTGACCCAGCTGGCTTTCGGCGAGCAGAGGAAGGCGACGAGGTGCGCCACCTCCTCGGGGCGGCCGAAGCGGCCCATGGCGATGTTACCCTCGATGAAGCGGGCCATGCCCTCCGGGTCGGCCTCGAGGCGCCGCCCCCAGGAGCCGCCCGGGAACTCGATCGACCCCGGCGCGACGGAGTTGACCCGGATGTTGTCCTTCGCCAGCGCCAGGGCGGAGTTCTTGGCGTGGCTGATCATCGCCGCCTTCATGGCGTTGTAGGGCAGGCCGCCGCCCGCCTCGCGCCCCCAGATCGAGGCGATGTGGACGATGGCGCCGCCGCCCTGCGCGCGCATGTGCGGCACGACGGCGCGGGTGGCGCGGACCGCCGCCTCGATGTTGGCGTGGAAGGCGTTCTGCCAGCCCTCGTCGTCGTCGGGGAAGGAGCCGCCGGCGTTGTTGACCAGGATATCGATGCGGCCGAACCGCGTGGCCGCCTCCTGCACCATGCGCTCGACGTCCGCCGCGACCGTGATGTCGGCGACGATGGCGGCGGTGCTGGTGAAGTGCGCCGCGACTTCGCGCTCGGCGGCGAGCAGCGCCTCCTCGCCGCGCGCGACGAGCGCCACGTCGCAGCCCTCGGCCGCGAGCGCGAGCGCGATGGCGCGCCCGATGCCGCGCGACGCGCCGGTGACAAGAGCGGCTTTGCCGGTGAGTTCGAAGTCCACGCTATCCCTTCATGTAACCGATGATCTCGGCGTTCACGCGGTCAGGGGCTTCGCGCATCATGAAGTGGCCGACGCCCTCCATCTTCTTGAGCGTGAGGTCGGTGAAGAACTCGGGCAGGCGGTCGGACCAGGCGAACGGGAAGATCGGGTCGCTGTCACCCCACAACACCGTCGTCGGCGTCTTGACGACGAGGTCGCCGGTCGACTGCATGCCGCCGCGGAGGGCGGCGCGGTAGCAGTTGAAGCCGCCGCGGAGCGTGCCCGGCTGCGAGTAGGCCTCGACGTACGCCGCCACCTCCTCGTCGGTCCAGAGGTCCTTGTTGGCGGACCAGGCGGAGAGGAAGTGGCGCAGGTAGACCTCCGTCGCCTTGCGGCTGGAGCCGACGAGGTCTTCGGCCAGCGGCAGCTGGTGGAAGATCTGGTACCAGGTGTTGAACAGCTGCGGCATCTGGAAGCCGCGTCCGCCCATGCCGGGGTTAGGCGGGTTGAAGAGCATCAGCTTGTGCAGGCGCTCCGGGTACAGCCGGGCGAAGCGCTGCATCCAGATGGCGCCGAAGTCGTGGCTGACGATGCGCACCTTCTCGATGGAGAGCAGGTCCAGCAGGGCGCGGGTGTCCTCGGCGAAGGCGGTGTCCGTGTAGCCCACCTCGGGCGGCAGGTCGGGCTTGTCGGAGTAGGCGAAGCCCCGCATGTCGGGGACGATGACGTCGAAGTGCTGCGCGAGGGCGTCGATGTTCTTGTGCCACTCGAACCAGAAGCCGGGCCAGCCGTGGACCAGCAGCAGCGGGTCGCCCTGGCCCTGGCGCACGTAGTGCAGCTTGACTCCGTTGACGGTGGCTTCGTGGTGGCTGAGTGATGTGACGGCCATGGGCGTCCTCCTTCGGAGGACAGATTATAGGTGAGCGGGGTTAGAACCCAGCGCGATCCACGTGGAGGATGCGGAGCTTCGGTCGAGAACCACAGATTCCATCGTCTGAATCATGGCGCGCGCGTTGTCCGCAGCCAGCGTCTCGCGCGCTCGACCCCGATGTTCGGTACAACTCCCGTCGATGAAGACTTCCAGCGGGATATTCGAGGCGCCTGCGGGGCACCGGCTCTTCGAGCGGCACTGGCTGCCGGAGGGGGAGCCGCGCGCGCACCTCGTCATCGTGCACGGGTACGCGGAGCACTCGGGGCGGTACGAGCACGTCGCCGCCTACCTGACCGAGCGCGGCTATGCGGTCCACGCGCTGGACCTGCGCGGGCACGGGCAGTCGGGCGGCGAGCGCGTGCTGGTGCGGTCCTTCGAGGAGTTCCTGGACGATGTGGACGCGTTCCTGGACCGCGTGCGCGCGCAGTCGGGCGCGCGGCCAATCTTCCTGCTGGGGCACAGCATGGGCGGCACGGTGGTGGCGCTGGCGACGGCGACGCGTCGCCCCGACGTGCGCGGCGTGCTGCTGAGCGGCGCCATGCTCTGGGCGGGCGGCGGCTGGTGGCAGTCGCTGATGCTTCGGGTGATGAGCCTGCTGGGGCGGCTGTTCCCGCGGTTGCGCCTGCGCGAGCTGGCGGCCGAGACGGTGTCGCGCGACCCGGCGGTCGTGGCGAAGTACGACAGCGACCCGCTGAACTACCGTGGCAAGATCCCGGCGGGCACGGCCGGCGCGATGGCCAGCGCCGTGCTGGCGATCGAGCGGCGGACCGCCGCGATCGTACTTCCGCTGCTGATCATGCACGGCACGGCCGATGCGCTCACGGACCCGGAGGGCAGCCGCCGCCTGCACGAACGCGCCGGCTCAACGGACAAGTCACTGAAGCTCTACGAGGGGCTCTTCCACGAGATCCTGAACGAGCCGGAGCAGCGCCAGGTGATGGACGACATCGCCGCGTGGATGGACGCTCGCCTCGGCGAGAGCAGAGAGCAGCCGGGCGACAGCAAACAGCCAACAGCAAACAGCAAATGAGAACGGAGAGCAGAGGCCAGTGAGCCGGGTTCTCGCCCCTCCGGGATCCGACTTCCGACTTCCGGCCTCCGGCCCCGGAGCGGTCCCGACAGTTGACAGAGGCCTGTTTTGAATGCGTAAATAGCTCCTCGCCATCAGCGAGGAGCCATTGCGCAGCCCACCTGAGTAGTAAGGAGAGAACTGACGATGACCACGCAGACACTGGATATGGCGAAGGCGGAGGCCTTCGGCGGGCAGATGATCGGCGTCATGAACGGGGCGGCGCTGACGTTCATGGTGAGCATCGGCCACCAGACCGGGCTCTTCGACACGCTCGCGACGATGCCGCCGGCGACGTCGGAGCAGATCGCGACGACGGCCTCGCTCGACGAGCGCTACGTGCGCGAGTGGCTGGGCGCGATGGCGTCTGGCGGCATCATCGAATACGACGGTGCGCGCCGGACGTACCGGCTGCCGGCGGAGCACGCGGCGTCGGTGACGCGGGCGGCCGGGCCGGGGAACCTGGCGTCGTTCGCGCAGTTCTTCGCGGAGATGGGGCGCGTGGAGCAGGGGATCGTCGCCTCGTTCCGCAACGGCGGCGGCGTGCCGTACTCGGCGTTCCCGCGCTTCCAGGAACTGATGAAGGAGGAGAGCGCGCAGGTCTTCGATGCGACGCTGATCAACGTGACGCTGCCGCTGGCGCCCGGCCTGCCGGCGCGGCTACAGGGCGGCATCGACGTTGCGGACGTGGGCTGCGGGTCGGGGCACGCGATCAACCTGATGGCGCAGGCGTTCCCGAAGAGCCGCTTCACCGGCTTCGACTTCTCGGACGAGGGCGTGGGCGAGGGGCGCGCGGAGGCGAAGGCGATGGGGCTGGCGAACGCGTCGTTCGAGGTGAAGGACGCGGCGACGCTGGACGGCTCGAGGCAGTTCGACCTGATCACGTCCTTCGACTCGATCCACGACCAGGCGCAGCCGCGGCGGGTGCTGAAGGGCATCCACGACGCGCTGAAGCCCGGCGGCACGTACCTCTGCGTGGACATCGCGGCGTCGAGCGAGCTGGCGGACAACCTGTCGCACCCGATGGCGCCGTTCCTCTACACGATCTCGACGATGCATTGCATGACGGTGTCGCTGGCGCTCGGCGGCGAGGGGTTGGGCACGGTCTGGGGCGAGCAGCTGGCGCTGGAGCTGCTGGCCGAGGCCGGGTTCAAGGATGTCGCCGTCAACAAGGTGGAAGGCGACATCATGAACAACTACTACGTGGCGACGAAGTGAGTAGTGGGTAGTGGGTAGTGATTGGTCGCTGGTCGCTGGTCGCTAGTGACTGGTGACCTGTGATTGGTGATGGGTAGGGGCACGCGGCCGCGTGCCCTCACCGCGCCCGGCGGTGAGGGTGCCCGCTACTACGTGGCCACGAAGTGAGTAGTGGGTAGTGATTGGTCGCTGGTCGCTAGTGACTGGTGACCTGTGATTGGTGATGGGTGAGGGCACGCGGCCGCGTGCCCTCACCGCGCCCGGCGGTGAGGGTGCCCGCGCTACGTCCGTGGGCGCGATCGGTCGGCCCCGTCCAACATCCAACATCCGCCGCCCCCAATTCGCCCCCTGCTGCCCGCTCTGATAGCCTCTCGCTCGATGGACTGGCGGGAGCGGTACGCGGAGAAGCTGGTGACGCCGGACGATGCGGTGGGCGTCGTGCGCGATGGCGACCGCGTCGTCATCGGCATGCACTACCAGACGCCGCTGGCGCTCTGCCGGGCGCTGGCGGCGCGGGGCGACGCCCTGCAGCGCGTCGAGATCGAGAATTCCATCGCGACGTTCATCTCGTGGTGGCAGGACGACCTGCCCAACGGCTTCAACGTGCGCTCGTTCTTCCTGCAGGCCAGCGACCGGCCCGCCATGCGCAAGGGCCTGCTGGATTACGTCATCGCGCCGCCGACGCGGTCCGACGAGAGCTACTGGCTCGACCGCAAGCCCGACGTGTTCCTGGTGAGCGTCTCGCCGCCCGATGACGGCGGCTGGTGCAGCTTCGGCATGAGCGTCTGGGGCGCGCCGGAAGTCGCGCGCGAGGCCACGCACGTCATCGGTGAGGTGAACGAGAGCTTCATCCGCACCGGCGGCGACAACCGCATTCACGTCTCGCAGATCGAGCGGCTGGTGGAGGCGCCGCGCGAGTGGAAGTTCCTGCGCCGGCCGCCGCGCACGCACGAGGAGGACGAGATCGCCGCCGTCATCTGCTCGCTGGTCGGCAGCGAGATCGTGCAGGACGGCGACACGCTGCAGATGGGCACGGGCACGGTCTCGGCGGCGCTGGCGTCGTTCCTGTCGCATCGGCGCGACCTGGGCGTGCACTCGGAGCTGATCTTCGGTGGCATACCGGAGCTGGTGGAGCAGGGCGTGGTGACGGGCGCGCGAAAGACGCTGCACCCGGGCAAGGTCGTCGGCGCGTCGTTCGGGCCGCTGACGAAGCACGAATTCGCCATGGTCGATGGCGATCCGCGCTACGAGCTCTACTGCATGAGCCACACGAACGACATCGCGGTGATCGCGGCGCACGACAACATGTGCGTCGTCAACAACGCGCTGCTGGTGGACCTGACCGGTCAGATCAACGGCGAGACGCTGGGCACCGAGATCTACAGCGGCACGGGCGGCGCCTTCGCGTTCGCCGTCGGGGCGCTGCACGCGAAGAACGGGCGCTCGGTGACGGTGCTGCCGTCCACGTCGGTCGTGCACGGCGAGCGGCGCTCGCGCATCGTGCCGATGTTCCCGCAGGGCAGCGCGGTGACGGTGCCGCGCGGCTACGCCGACATCATCGTCACGGAGTACGGCATCGCGCGGCTGAAGGGGCAGACGCTGCGGCGCCGCGTCGAAGAGCTGATCGCCATCGCGCACCCGGACTTCCGTGCGGAGATGCGCGCGGACGCGCGGCGGCTCTACGGGACGGCGTAGGGACCGAGAACCAAGAACCTGGAACCAAGAACCGGCGTGCTTCACCGGCGATGCGCTGGTGGCGGATCGAAGCTGGAGGCTGGAAGTCAGAAGCTGGAAGGCGTTCGCGCGTGCCGTCAGCCTGGCGCCTGACGTGTTGCGCGGCGCGCTCCTCGTTACCGCGCTCCCCTTCCCTCCCAGGGAAGGGGCCGGGGGATAGGTCCGTCGGCGACTCGCTCAGCTCATCGCTATACGGTGTCCCGGATCGCTTCCGGGGCGAATTCGATCGCGAGCACCGTCGCGTAGTCGTCGATCTCTGAAGGCGGGACGGTGATTGTCAGCTCGCCGACGGGGTCGGGATTGATCAGCTGGTCGACGATGGAGCAGCGCGTCTCGAACTGCAGCGGCGCGCCTGAGGCCAGCGCGCGGACGGACTTGATGCGCCGCGTGCGGACGCCGCGCACGGTGACGGTGTCGTACGGGCGCATCAGCAGGTGGACGTACACGGTGTCGTCGCGCCGCGTCGATGGCGCGTAGCACTGCCACGGCTCGAGGCCGGCAGTCGTGCCGGTGATGCTCTCGCCGTGCTTCTGCATCCACGCCTCGATGACGCCGAGGCGCTCCGCCAGCTCGGGCTGGAGCGCGCCGTCGCCCATGGGGCTGACGTTGAGGAGGAAGTTGCCGCCCTTGCCGGCGATCTCGCAGAGGCTGTGGATGAGCTGGCGCGCGGACTTGTAGTGCGTGTCGGCCGGGTTGTAGCCCCAGCTCTCGTTGATCGTCATGCAGCACTCCCAGGGGCCGGCGGGCGGCTGCGCGGGGACGAACTGCTCGGGCGTGGCGTAGTCGCCGCAGCCGGGCAGGCGGTCGTTGATCAGGATCGCCGGCTGCAGCTCGCGGACCATTGCCTCCAGTTCCTTCGCGCGCCACTGGTCGATGCTGCGCTCCCAGCCGCCATCGAACCAGATGACGTCGATCGTGCCGTGGTTGGTCAGCAGCTCGCGGACCTGCGCGAACATGACGTCGGTGAAGCGCGGCCATCGCTCGCGGTCGGGCCTGGGCCAGCGGCCCATGACGTACGGCGCGTCGGCCTGCGTGAAGGCGGGGTAGTCGGGGTGGTGCCAGTCGATGAGCGAGAAGTAGACGCCGACGCGGATGCCCTCGGCGCGCATGGCGTCGGCGAACTGGCGGAAGATGTCGCGGCCGTACGGCGAGTGCATGACCGAGAAATCGGACTGCTGCGTGTCGAACATCGCGTAGCCGTCGTGGTGCTTCGTGGTGAAGACGGCGTACTGCATGCCGGCGCGTTTCGCCTGCTGCGCCCAGGCGCGCGGGTCGTACGCTTTCGGGTCGAAGGTGGCGGCCGATGCGTGGTACTGCTCGACGGGCACCTGCGTGCACAGCGGCAGCGCGGCGTGCCCGCCCACCAGCGGCCAGGACAGCTCGATGCCCTGCTGCGAACTGTGGCCCCAGTGTACGAACATGCCGAAGCGGGCGGTGTCGAACCAGGTGGTCATGGCGAAACAGTCCTTCGCTGTGGCTGGCGATCCTGGCGGAGATCATGGCGGTTCAGGCGCGGTGGGGGAAGCGCCGCCGCCGCCGCGCCCCGCCGCGCGGGCGCGAAGATCGACCGCGCAGCAGCGGACATAAAGTACGCGGCGGGCCGCGCGCGCGTTCGAGACTAGTTCGATGGTGACAGATGTAAGAAGATTGAGAGGCGGGACGTGCGAAATTCTGATGACGTGGCGCGAGCCTTTGACATACAACAGTAGCCAAAGGCTCTACTGTGACAAGGGGCAGCATGATTGCGATCAACGACGACCTTCTCGGCGGAAAGGCCAGCGGCATCGAGTCCGGAGCCGACGCACAGGGCGACGCCAGCACGGCATCGGCCCGCGGCATGGACGTGCTGTTGCTCGCCTTCCAGATCCACGGGCGCTTCTCGGCGCTGCTTGCGCCGGAGTGCCGGCCGCTGGGCGTGACGCCGAACGAGGCGATGGCGCTGATGGCGCTGGTGCGGGGGGCGTTGCCCGTCTCCGGCATTGGCCGGGTCGTGGGCATTCGGCCCAACGGCGCCAGCGTGCTGGTGGACCGGCTGGACGGGCGCGGGCTCGTCCGGCGCACCCGCAGCCGCCGCGACAACCGCGTGGTCTCCGTGGAGTTGACCGAAGAGGGGGCGTCGCTTGCGGCCATCCTCTCGGAGAAGGCATCGGAGCAGCTGCGCGCCGGCCTGGCGCCGGCCAGCGTGGAGGAACAACGGATGCTGGTCGAGATCCTGCAGCGTCTCGTCCACCCGTAGCGGCGTTCGGCCCGGCCCGCGTGCAGTGGTGGGCGCGGGACGCGTGTGCACCCGGACCGCGCGCCGGGTGGTAGAATTGAAGTCGCTCACATGCACCGACTTCCCGTCCCACGGTTACGAAACTCGCTGATCACGCTGGCCCTATTCGCGTGCATCACGGGCGTCTTCGCCCTCGCCGGCGAGGGCCTGCTGCTCATCGACATCGTGCTTGGGTACTACGCAGCGGCGCTCGTGGTGGGGCTCGTGCTCGACCGGCGGGCGGCGGCGCTGGTGCTGCTGCTCGCGCCGGCCGGCGTAGTCGTACTGGCGCTCACGGACCGCACGGGCGTGCCGTTGACCGATGCCGGCGTGACCGCGCGCGTGGCCCTGCTGACCTTGTTCGCCGGCGCCGCCATCTACGCGCTGTGGCGCTGGCTGGACACGGCGGGCCAGTACCGTCGCGTCGAGGGTGCGCTGCGCACCAGCGAAGATCGGTTCCGGTACCTCTTTGAGCGGAACCCTCTGCCTATGTGGGTCACCGACCTGGAGACGCTCGCGTTCCTGGAGGTCAACGAGGCGGCACTGCGAACCTACGGGTACTCGCGTGACTGGTTCCTCTCCATGAGCGTGGCCGACCTGCGGCGGTCAGATGACACATCGCGGCTGGTGGAGCAGCTGGCTGCCGTGCGCGCAGCACATCGAGAGGGCGCCTGGCTGCAGAGCGACCGTCCGCGCCACGTCCTTGCTGACGGGCGTGAGATCGACGTGGAGATATCGGGCACGGCGATCGTGTACGAGGGACGGAAGGCGCTGCTCGTCGTGGCGAACGACGTGACGGAGCGGAACCGGGCAGCGGCGGCGCTGCGCGACAGCGAGCTGCGCTACCGCGCGCTGATCGACCACGCCGCTGACGGGATCATGATCACGGACCTGGCCACGAACTGCCTGGAGGCGAACCCCGGCATCTGCACCATGCTGGGGTACGAGCCGGGCGAGCTGGTGGGCATGCAGACCCGCGACTTCATCCTTGGCGGCGGTGAGCGGCCGCTGGCGGCGCAGATCGAGGCGATGCTGGCCGGCGAGACGGCGCGGTCGGAGCGGCTCGTCCGTCGCAAGGACGGCAGCACGATGTGGGTGGAGATCAGCGCGCGCCGGATCGACGAGGACCGGCTGCAGGGGATCGTGCGCGACATCAGCGAGCGCAAGCGCGCGGAGGAGCTGGTGGCGGCGCGGTCGCGGCAGCAGGAGGCGCTGGCCGAGCTGGGGCGCGTGGCGCTGGCGGACGGCAGCGTGCAAGGGCTGCTGGACCGCGCGGCGGCGCTCGTCGCCGAGGTGCTGGACGTGGAGTACGCCGGCGCGCTCGAGTTGCAGCGGGGTAGCGCCGAGTTACTGCTGCGAGCCGGCGCCGGTTGGGGGAAGGATCTGCTCGGCGCCCGCGCCGCCGGATCGGACCGGGAGCACGAGGCCGGCTGCGCGCTGGTCTCGGAGGCGCCGGTAGTGGTGGAGGACGTCGCGGCGGAGACGCGGTTCGCGGAGTCGCCGCTGTTCGCCGGACACGGGATCAGGAGCGGCATCAGTGTCGCGATCCGCGGCCGCGACGCGCCGTGGGGCGTGCTGGGCGCGCACGCGACGGCGCCGCGGGCGTTCTCGGCCGACGAGGCGCACTTCGTGCGGGGTGTGGCGGACGTGCTGGCCGCATCGATCGCGCGGCACGGCGTGTACGACGAGCTGCGGGAGAGCCAGCGCTTCCTGGCGACGCTGATCAGCAACCTGCCGGGGTACGCGTACCGGTGCAAGAACGACGCCGAGCACACGCTGGAGTTCATCAGCGACGGCGTCGCATCGCTCACCGGCTACGCGCCGGCCGAGTTCGTCACGCATCGGACGATCTCGGTGCACGAGATCGTCCATCCTGACGATTGCGACTCGCTGCACGCGGCAATGGACGAGGGCCTGCGGAACCGGCGCGCCTGGGACGCCACGTACCGCCTGCGCACGCGTGCCGGCGAAGACCGCTGGGTGCACGAACAGGGGCGCGGCGTGTATGGCCCCGACGGCAGCCCGCTGGCGCGCGAGGGCTTCGTCACGGACATCACCGAACAGCACCGCGCGGAGGAGGACCTGCGGGAGAGCGAGCGCCGGCTGCGTACGATCATCGAGCACGCGCCGGAGGCGATGGTGATCTTCGATGTGGAGGCGTGGCGCTTCACCGACGTCAACGAGAACGCCGTCGCCCTGTTCGGCTACCCGCGCGAGGCGTTGCTGCGGATGGACCCCGCCGCCCTGAGCGTGCCGGCGCAGCCCGACGGGCGGCCCTCGGTGGAATTTGGGAGGGCGTTCGTGGACGAGGCCGTGGCGGGGCGCTCTCCCTCGTTTGAGTGGACGCACCGCAACGCCGCTGGCCAGGACATCCCGTGTGAAGTGCGGTTGGTGCGGCTGCCCTCCGCGGAACGCACGCTGGTGCGGGCCAGCATCACCGATATCCGCGAGCGCAAGCGGCTGGAAGAACAGTTCCTGCAGGCGCAGAAGATGGAGAGCATCGGCCGCCTCGCGGGCGGAGTGGCGCACGATTTCAATAACCTGATGACGGCGGCGATAGGCTACGCCGACCTGGCACTGGCTGCGCTGCCGGCGGATGGTCCGGTGGCGGACGACCTGCGGGAGATCCGCCTGACGGCGCAACGCGCGTCGGAGCTTTCGCACCAGCTGCTGGCGTTCTCGCGCCGCCAGATCATCGAGCCGCGCGTCGTCAGCCTGAACGAACTCGTGGCGCGCACCGACCGCATTCTCGGGCGGCTGATCGGCGAAGATATCCATCTGGTGACATCCACCGCGCCGGACCTTGGGCTCGTAAAGGTCGACCCGGGCCAGTTCGAGCAGGTGCTGATCAACCTCGTCGTGAACGCGCGTGACGCGCTGCCGGGCGGCGGCGAGATCGCGATCGAGACGGCGAACGTCGAGCTGGGCGCGGCGGATGCGGTGGGGCACGACGGCGTGCAGCCGGGCGCCTACGTGATGCTTGCTGTGACTGACAGCGGCGCGGGCATGAGCGATGAAGTCCGCACGCATCTCTTTGAGCCGTTCTTCACGACGAAGCCGCCGGGCAAGGGCACGGGCCTGGGCCTGGCAACGTGCTACGGCGTCGTAAAGCAGGCGGGCGGCGACATCCGCGCGGAGAGCGCGCCGGGGCACGGCTCGACGTTCCGGATCTTCCTGCCGCGCGTCAACCAGCTCTTGCCGGCGGATGACGGGAGCGGCGACGGAGAGATGCCCGGCGGCACCGAGACCGTGCTGGTCGTCGAGGATGAGCGGGCGGTGCGCGAGCTGGCATCGCGCGTGCTGCGCCGGCTCGGCTACAGCGTGCTGGAGGCGGTGGACGGGGCGCAGGCGCTGGCGGTCGCTGAGCAGCACCCGGGCCGCATTGACCTGCTGTTCACGGACGTCGTGATGCCGCAGATGGGCGGCCAGGAGCTGGCCGAGAAGTTCCGCGCCGTCCGGCCCGCCACGCCGGTGCTGTTCACGTCTGGCTACACCGCCGACTCGGTGGTGCGCTCCAGCATCATGGAGCACACCATCGACTTCCTGGCGAAGCCGTTCTCGCCACTCACGCTCGCGCGCAAGGTGCGCGACGTGCTGGACGACACCCGCGCCGTCCACGGCTGATGGATCGTCGTCGCCCGACGGTTTCTCGGCGTGACGCGACGCGCTAAGCTTGCCCTCGCGGCCGGCATCTTCAACGAAGGGATCTTCATGAGCGCGCTCTTCTCGATCGAGAACAAGATCGCCGTCGTTACCGGTGGGTCGCGCGGGATCGGGCTGATGATCGCGCGCGGGTTCGTCGAGGCCGGCGCGAAGGTGTACATCTCGTCGCGCAAGGCGGATGTCTGCGAGGGCGTCGCCGCGGAGCTGGCGCGCGAGGGGCAGTGCTTCTCGATCCCCGCCGATCTGGGCACCGAGGCGGGCTGCCGCTATCTGGCCGATCAGGTCGGCGCGCGCGAGGAGCGCCTGCACATCCTGGTGAACAACGCCGGCGCCAATTGGGGCGCGCCCCTGGCGGAGTACCCGGACGAGGCGTTCGACAAGGTGCTGGCGCTGAACGTGAAGGGCGTCTTCCACCTGACGCGGTTCCTGGTGCCGATGCTGGCGAAGGCGGCCGGCGACGACGACCCGGCCCGCGTCATCAACATCGGCTCGATCGACGGGCTGCAGGCGCCGACGCTGGAGAGCTATGCCTATTCGGCCAGCAAGGCCGCCGTGCACCAGATGACGCGCGTGCTGGCGCACCGGCTGGCGGCGCAGCGTATCACCGTGAACGCGATCGCGCCCGGGCCGTTCGAGAGCAAGATGATGGCCGAGACGCTGGGGCGGTTCGGGGAGCAGATTCGCGCATCGTGCCCGCTGGGCCGCATCGGGCGGCCGGATGACGTGGCCGGGACGGCGATCTACCTGGCGTCGCGGGCGGCGTCCTACGTGACGGGAACGGTGCTGCCGGTCGATGGGGGGATCTCGACACGGCACCAGTAGCGTACGCCGAGGTTGACAGACTTCAGCGAGCGACGCCGGGAGCCGTTACCCGGGCGCTGGTTCACGCGTTTGAACCTGCATACCCTCTATTCATCGAGGTGTACACTTGACCGTGGGCCTCGCGAATATCGAATCCGGATGGGTGGCCAGGTTGTTCAAGATAGGCAGCCGGCGCAGTCGGGATGGAGCGGCTGCGCCGATCTCCATGACCAAGGCGCTTGCCCAGTTTTTCGTCGGAGGCATCCTGGCGATGCTGGTGCTCTCGGGCATCCTCGGCTACATCCTGTACACCACCACGAACCGCAACGCCGTATCCAGGGCGACCGACTCGACGCAGGTGATCGCGCGCGCGGTGATCGAGCCGCATCTCTCTGATGGCCTGCTCACCGGCGACCCCGCCGCGATCGCCGAGATCGACAAGGTCGTCCGCGCCGGCGTGCTGGGCGACCCGATCGTCCGCGTCAAGATCTGGTCTTCCGAAGGCAGGATCGTCTATTCCGACGAGCCGAAGCTGATCGGCTCCACGTATGGCCTGGACACCGGCGAGGAAGCGACGCTTCGCGGTGGCGGCGCGGACAGCGAAATCACGGATCTGTCGAAGCCCGAGAACCGCTTCGAAGACCCCTCGCGGAAATTGATCGAGGTCTACGTCCCGGTGCACACGCCGAGTGGCCAACCGCTGCTCTACGAGGACTACGTGCGGTTCAGCGCTGTGGTGTCGAGCAACCGCACGTTGTGGCTGTACTTCCTCTTCGCGCTGGTCGGCGCGCTGGTGGTGCTGGAGTTCGCGCAGCTGCCGCTGGCGTGGTCGATGGCGCGGCGGATCCGGACGGGCCAGGCCGAGCGCGAGGCGTTGTTGCAGCGGGCGATCGACGCCTCGGATACGGAGCGACGGCGGATCGCGCGCGACCTGCACGACGGTGCGGTGCAGGACCTGGCGGCGGTTTCGATCGGGCTGGCGGCGATGGCGAAGCACCTGGAGGGCGAAGGCCGGGGCGAGCTGGCCGGACCCATCGAGGACGCGGCGGCGATGACGCGCCAGAGCGTGCGCTCGCTGCGCACGTTGCTGGTCGACATCTATCCGGCCAGCCTGCACCGCGAGGGACTCTGGGTCGCGCTGGCCGAGCTGCTGGCGCCGATGAGCGCGGACGGCGTGGCGACCGAGCTGCTCGTCCCCGATCACCTTGAGCTGTCGCAGGACATCGAGCGCGCGCTGTACCGCACCACGCAGGAGGCACTGCGCAACGTGCACGCGCACGCCGACGCGACGCGGGTTGCAGTGCAGGTATCTGCCGGAGCGGGAGGGGTGACGCTGACGGTGGAAGATAACGGGAAGGGGTTCGACCCCAACCCGGGATCCAGCACAGCCCGGGGGCACTTTGGCCTGCAGATGCTCAAGGATCTCGCATCGGACATCGGCGGCGTGTTCGAGCTGCACTCCACTCCGGGCAAAGGCACGCGGCTGACGCTGCGCGTGCCGACATCATGATCAGGGTCCTCCTCGCCGACGATCACCCGCTCGTGCTCTCCGCCCTGGAGCGCCTGCTTGCGGGGTGTCCGGATATGGAAGTCGTGGCGACGGCGACGGGCGGCATCGAGGCGGTGGAGCGCGCGTCGGAGTGCGACCCGGACGTCGTCCTGATGGACCTGTCGATGCCCGACCTCGACGGCGCCGAAGCCACTCGAAGGGTCCTCGAGCAGAATCCGGACGCGCACGTCGTCATGCTCACGTCGTTCGCCGACCGCGAGGACATTCTCCGCACGATCGACGCGGGCGCGGTGGGGTATCTGCTCAAGGACGCCGATCCCGACGAGCTGCTGCGCGGCATCCGCGCGGCGGCGCGCGGCGAGTCACCGGTGTCGTCGAAGGCCGCTTCTGCGCTGGTTGCGGCGCGCGCCGCCACGCGCAATCCGGACCCCGAGCTGTCCGCGCGCGAGCGCGAGGTGCTGGCGCTGGTCGCGGACGGCTTCGCGAACAAGCAGATCGGGCAGCAACTGCGGATCAGCGAGAAGACCGTAAAGGCGCACCTCACCAGCATCTTCCAGCGCCTCGGCGTGGCCGACCGGACGCAGGCCGCGCTCTGGGCTCGGAAGCACTCGGCCGGTGGCGGCCCGGGCTCCCGGCAGCCGTAGACGGCCATGCGGTCCGGTCTATCCCGGGGCGTACTCCTCCGGCGGCCCAAAGGGCCCTAGCAGCGCTGGCACACGGCTCTTGACGATGCTTCCATATCGCGGCATGATGTGAGCGTCGCCCGGGCGCATCGCGCGTGGGCCGGTGCGTTTGACCCACACAGCATGGTTCATCCTCATCTAGCGCTCTGACGGCGAAATCGCCGATAGTTCGTGCATCACACGAGAGAGGATGCCGAACATGGGACTCGACCACGCCCCGGGCTGCGATCAGAATCACGCCGCTGGCGAGCGCTGTACACCGCCGGCACCGGCGGCGGCGCCGCAGCAGGCGCCCTCCGCCCGCTTCTGCCTGGACTGCGGGCACGCCAACGCGCTGGTCTCGCGCTACTGTAAGCACTGCGGCGGGCAGATGGCCGCCACGCCCGAGGACCGGGTGTACGGCGTGGCGTTCCTGCTGAACGAAGCGCAGTCGCCCGAGATGGGCGCGCTGCTCTCGGTCGGCGATCGGGTGCGCCTTGTCGCGCACTACGAATCCGAGCTGGGTTCGCTGATCGCTCCGCCGAGAGAAGCAGCCGCGCCGCGTCTGGCGCCGGCTCCCGCACCGGCCGCCCGCCAGGCCGCACCGGCAGCGGCGGTGCCCGCTCACGCGCCGGTGCCCAAAGCTCATGCGCAGGCCGCCGCGGCGCCCGCCGGGCCGCGGGCGCGGCCACCTGCGCCGCCGCGCCCGCCGCGCGACTGGAGCTGGCTCGCGGAGCAGCAGGCCAACCTGTTCCTGTTCGCCGGCGCGTTCATGGTCGTCGTGGCGGCGCTGATCTTCGTCGCCTACTCGGGGCAGGACGTCAGCGGCGGCGTGAGAATGTCGCTGCTCTCGGGGTTCACGCTGGCGTTTCTTGCGGCGGGGCTCGTGTGCCTGCGCATCCCGCGCGTGGCCGCGGCGGGGCAGGTGTTTTTCGGCGTCGGGGCGATCCTGGTGCCGCTGGGCTTCGTCGCCGCGTACGAGATCTTCTCCGGCCAGCAGCTCGACGCGAATGCGATGTGGCTCGCCGGTTCGCTGACGACGGCGAGCCTGTATACCGCGGTCGCTACGCTGGGCATGGGCCGCCTCTACGCGTTCAGTTCCGGCGTGGCGCTGTTCAGCGCCGCCGCCGCCTCGTGTGCCGTCGCGGATCTGCCGATCGAATGGACGCCGGTCCCGTTCCTGGTGCTGGCGCTCGCGATGTCCGCCATCGCGCTGGCGGGACCGAACGTCGTGCGCCGCCGCGTCGGGCGCATCTGGAGCGCGGAGGCGCACTTGGTCGCCGCCGCATCGATCGCGGCGGCGATCATCATGGCGCTGACCGCGGCGCCGGATGAGGCGCAGCTGGAGATCGCCAGCCGGTGGTTCCTGCCGACCGCGTTCCTCGCCGCGGCTGCCTACGCGAGCCTGTACACCGTCCGCGAGCGCAACAGCGCAGCGGGCGTCGCGCTGGTCGCGATGTTCGGCGGCGCGTTTGTGACGGTGGTCTACGCGTTCTCGTGGCCGGCGGAGCAGTACACGATCGCGTTCGCCGCGCTCGCTCTGCTGCTGGGCCTGACGCTGCCGGCCATCGAGACCGAGCGCGCCGCCAGGCGCCTGCCGGCGGATGCGGCGCGGTCCGTGCACGGGGCGGCGATCGCCGCGACGCTGGTTGCCGCCGGCGTCGGATTCCTGATGGCGTCGATGCGTTCGGCGGACGCGCCGCATGACCTGGTGCCGCAGACCCACTGGTTCGCCGCGCCGGCGCTCGCGCTGCTGCTGGCGTTCTACCTGCTCGATGGGTTCGGCCGCCGGCAGCGCGCCGCTGTCACCGGCAGCGCGCTGGCGCTCGCCGGGCTGGGCGCGGCGTTCGTCTACGGATTCGACGCGAGCGCCGAGTACTACGCGTTTGCCCTCACCGGCGCCGGCGCGGCGATGGTCATCTTCCTGCGCTGGATCGCGGCGCGGCTGCCGGAGCGCTTCGCGCATCCAGCGACGGCCGCGGACGTCAGCGTGCTGGCGCACATCGCGCTGGGCAGCGGCGTGTTCCTCGCGATCTGGGCTGCCATCGTGGCCACCGGGACGGAGAGCACGTACGCGCCGCAGATGCCATGGTTCCTCTTCGGCGCGTTCGCGTCGGCCCTCGCGGCGTACGTCCTGTACGTGACGCTGCCGATGCCGGTGGCTCGCCCGCAGGACCGGCTCGCCTTCCTCGGGTTGGGGCTGGCGATCGTCGGCAGCGCCACCGCCGTCGTGTACGGGCTGGACGCGAGTGCCGAATACTACGCGCACGCGTTCACGGGCGCCGGCATCATCATCGTGACGATCCTCTGGCTGGGCCTGCCGCGCGTCAAGAATCCGGTACTGCGCGCCCACGTCGAGCCAGGCGGGCGGCTGCTCGTGCAATCGGCGCTGGTCGCGGGCGTGGTCGTGGCGATCGCGGCGGCGGTCGCCGGATCGGATCCCAACACGGCGTACGAGCCGCAGTCGCCGTGGTTCCTGTTCGCCGCGTTCGCGTCGGCCTTCGCCGGCTACGCGCTGTACGCGACGCTGCGGATGCGCGCCGCGCAGTGGCACGATCATCTAGCGCACCTGGGGCTGGCGGCCGCGCTGGTCGGCGCCAGCACGGCGGTGGTGTACGGGCTCGACGTGAGCGCCGCGTACTACAGCTTCGCCTTCGTCGCGGGCGCCGCGGCGCTGCTGGCCATCGCCTGGCTGGCGCTGCCGCGGCTGCAGCCGGAGGCGACGGCGGTTCTCCGCGATGACTATGTCGTGACGTGGCATGCGGCCGCGTTCGCGGCGGGCGTCGTGGCGGTCGGCGCCGTCTTCGCCGCGAGTGCGCAGGGCGCGACGCATGAGCCGGAGTCGCGCTGGTTCCTGCCGGTCCTGTTCGCCGCGCTGACCGGCTTCTACGCGCTGGCCACGGCCTCGCGCATCCGCTTCGGCGGACGGGTCGAGACGCTGGCGCCGCTGGGGTTCGCGGCGTCGATCTTCGGCGTGACCACGGGCGTCGTCTACGCGCTGGACGCCGGCCCCGAGTACTACGCGTTCGCGTTCCTGGTGCCGGCGATCGTGTTCGGCGCGGCGGGACGCTGGGGCGCGCCCGGCTACGTGAGCCGCATGCTCGCGCCGCGCTGGCAGCCCGCCGCGATGGCGATCGGCCGGACCGCGACGGCGACGGGCCTCGGCGTCGCCGTCATCGCGGCGATCGTCGCGGCCGCCTCCGCCGCGACGTACCAGCCTGATGCGCGCCTCTTCCTGCCGCTGGCGTTCGCGGTCGCCTCGGTCTTCCTCGCGTTCGACGCGTCGCGCAAGCCGCTCTGGTGGAGCACGGCGGCGCTGCTTGCCGCGCTCGGCGGCGCCGGCGTCAGTACCGTGTACGCGATGGACCCCGGCGTGCAGTACTACGGTGTGGCGTTCGCGTGCGCCGGCATCGTATTCGGATTCGGCGGGCGGACATGGTCGCCGCGCTGGCTCCACGGCGAGACCCGCGATCTGGTCGCGACGGCGGCGATCACGACGGCGTGGCTGGCGTTCGAGGGCGTCTACTGGAATCACGAGCAGATCGGCGCTGGCGTGCACCTGGCGGCGGCCGTGTTCTACGCGATGGCCGCGCTCGTGAGCCGCGGCGATCGCAAGGTGGGCGAGCTGTTCGAGTTGGGCGGCGACGTGCCGCTGGCCGCGGGCTGGCTGTACGCATCAGGCCTGGTGACGACGATCGGCTACGTGTTGCTGCTCCGCGGCCTGCGGGAGGGTGGCGGTGCGGAGTCGCTGCCGCTGCCGCTGCTCGGGCTCGCGCTCGGCTTCCTGGTTGTGGGCGCGTCAGCGCGCTTCTGGCGGCCGGAGTTCGGCATCCACCTCTACATCATGGGCCTGCTGCTGAGCATCGGATCGCTCTCGTCCGCGCCGGACGCCGCGATGCTGGCGGCGCTGCTGACCGTCGTGATCGGCGCGTTCGTCGCCGTCGCGGTGTGGGAGGATCAGCCCGTGCTCGCGGTGCCGGCGGCGGTCTTCGGATTCATGGCGGTCGCCGCCTGGCAGCAGCGCCTGGACGCGCCGCAGTACGTGATCCCGCTCCTCTACTCGACCGTGGCGGCGTGCGCATACGCGTCGGGCTTCGCGCTCCGCGGCGTCGCGCCGCGCTGGTCGTCTGCCATGCGGGCCTGCGGCGCCGTGTACGGACTGGTCGCGCCGGCCGCCGGCTATGGCATGCTCGGCTCGGGCACGGAGCGGCAGCTGTACGAGGGGTCGCCCTTCGAGCAGTCGGCGCTGTACCAGTGGTCGACGGCGGGCGTGGCGGTCGTGGGCGTGCTGGCCACGCTCGAGGCATCGATCGCCCGCCGCGGCTGGGCCGTCGTGCTGGGCTCGGCGGTGCTGACCGCTTCGCTGCTGCTGGGGATCGGCCGCTTCCGGCCGGAGAACATCCAGGCGTACACCGCCGTGATCGGCGTCTACGTCCTGCTGCTGGGCCTGCTGGGGCTGTGGAAGTTCCGCCTGATCCCGGAGCTCGAAGATTTGGCGCCGGCAGTCGAGGCACTGGGCGCGGCGATCATCATGCTCCCGTCGTTCCGCGAGGCGCTGGGTGGCGGCTGGCAGTACCTCGCCATCCTGCTCGCGGAGTCGGCCGTGTTCTTCACGATCAGCGTGGCGCTGCGGCGACGGCTGCTGCTGGGGACGGCGCTGCTGGCGATCGTCCTCATCGCCGGGCGAGCGTTATTCGACGTGATCAACGCGCTGCCCAACTACATCGTCTTCCTGATCGCCGGCCTGGCGCTGCTCGGCATCGGCACGGCGATCCTGATCGGCCGCGACCGCTGGTCGCGGTGGGAGCACGCCATCCTGTCGTGGTGGGACCACACCGGGACAGGGGGCCGGCCGCCGCAGCACATCGGCTAGCGGCGGGCTCGGCGGGCGTGTTGATCGGTGCGGAAGTACAGGCCAGGGCCCGTGAAGAGACTGTTGACTTACTGGCTCCAGGCCGTAGCGTCAGCCCGTGGTTACCACTGCACGAACATGGGCATGACGACGTGGACGTAGTTGTCGTTTTCGAGCGGGCGGATGACGCCGGGCTGTGACGGGCCGGTGGTCTCGAGCGCGACGCGGCCGCCGTCGAGCACCTGCAGCACTTCCTGCAGGTACTTGCCGTTGAAGGCGATCTTCGCCGCTTCGCCCTCCACCGTCGCGTCGAGTACGCCGGTGTTGTCGCCGATCTCCTCCGCGCGCGCGGCGATCGTCATCTGTCCGGGCGCGCCGCCCTCGCCCGCCTGGAACGTGACGCGGACGATGCCGCTGCCGTCGCGGGCGAAGATCGAGGCGATCTTGGTCTCTTGCAGAAAGTCTCGCACTTCGACGACCGCGCGGCTGCCCCACTCCTTCGGGATGAGGCGGCTGTAGTCGGGGAAGGTGCCCTGGATCAGCTGCGCCACGAGCTCGACGTCCTTGAGGCGGAAGAGCACCTGCGTCTTGTTGGAGTTGAACGTCATCTGGACGGGCTCGTCCTGGTCCTGCAGCAGGCGGTTCAGTTCGGCGAGCGCGCGCGCCGGCACGATCACTTCCTGGCGCTCGGCGACCTTCTTCTTCAGCTCGAGCGTGCGCACCGCCAGGCGGAAGCCGTCGGCCGCGGCGAGCGTGAGCTTGTCGCCTTCCACCACGAGGTCGACGCCGGTCAGCACGGGGCGCGAGTCGTCGTTCGCGGCGGAGAAGACCACCTGCGAGATCCCTTCGCGCAGCATCCGCGCGTCGATCTCCAGCGTGTCGCCCTCGACCGCCGGGATCGGCGGGAAGTCGTCGGCGTCCATGCCGCTGATCGTCGCCTCGTTGCGGGCGCAGACGATCTTGAGCTGCCGCGCGCGCGGCGCGAGCGTCAGCGAGACCTTATCGGCCGGCAGGGAGTTGACGAAGTCGTTGAGCAGCCGCGAGGGGACCGTGATGGCGCCCTCATCCTCGATCTGGCCGCCGATCCAGCAGCTCAGGGCGATATCGAGGTTGGTGGCGGCCAGCTTGATGCGGCCATGCTCGGTCGAAATCAGCACATTCGACGTGATCGGCAGCGTGCTGCGTACGGCGACCGCCCGCCCGACGATGCCGAGACCTCTCGCCAGGTTCTCCTGGAGACACGTAACCTTCATTGCGCTCACCTGTGTTATCACTTTGCTCAAGAGTATAAGTCAGGGCATGTCAAGCGACAATAGATCAACGCGCATGATCAATTAGCCGGGGGGACGAGATGACACCGCAGAGCCGCGGAGAGCGCAGAGGCGACTTGGGCGGGGCGACGCCAACCCGCCACGACGGCGACGATGAAGGTGAACGCGCGGCGGTCATTGCTATGGGCGCTCCCCTTCCCTCCCAGGGAAGGGGCTGGGGGATAGGTTCGGGCGGGCACAGCAACCCGTTGCGCTGTTGCTACCGCTACCGGGCGGTCCAGCCGCCATCGACGAGGTACGAGCTGCCGGTGACGAACGAGGCGTCGTCGGAAGCGAGGAAGAGGGCGACGGCGGCGACCTCCTCGGGCTTGCCCAGGCGGCCGAGGGCGGCGCCCTGCTCCATATACGTGCGGCCGGCCTCGGTGGCCGAGATCGGATCCGTCATCGGCGTCTCGATCCAGCCGGGGTTGATGCAGTTGACGCGCACGCCGCGCGGGCCGTACAGCGTGGCGTAGTGCTTCGTCAGGCCGACGACGCCGTGCTTGGTGGCCGTGTAGCCCTCGAGGTTCGGGAAGGGCACGCTGATCAGGCCGAGCATCGACGACAGGTTGACGATCGAGCCGCCGCCGCGCGCAGCGACGGCCTCGCAGCCGTACTTCAGGCCGTACATGACGCCGCTGAGGTTGATCGCCACCATCCGGTCCCAATCGGGCGTGGTGGCCGGGCTGACGCCGGCGTTGTTCACCAGCACGTCGATGCCGCCGAACGCATCGATGGTGAACTCGATCGCGGCCTTCACCTCCGCCTCGGCGGACGTGTTGCAGTGGTTGACCTTCGCCGCGGTGCCGATCTCCTCGACGACGCGCGACGCGCTCTCGTCGTTGATGTCGGACACGACGACCTGCGCGCCCTCGGCGGCGAAGCGCGTGGCGATGGCGCGGCCGATGCCCTGGCCCGCGCCCGTGACGAGCGCGACTTTCCCCTTCATGCGGTCTGCCATGGTCGATGCTCCCGTCAGTGCTGTGAGTAACGTGACTTCGGATACGCCGCCCACTGTGCCACGGCGCGCCGGTAGGCGCCATATCGAAACGGGCGCCCCAAGGGGACGCCCCTATGCGCGTCGCAGCGGAGGTCGCGCATAGGGGAATCCGCAGCCTTCAGCAAGGGAAAGTGCTATGCCGCAATGCGATCCCATCCCGTATGGTGATCAGCGACAACCGGAAAATGATGACCCCCGAATGACAACTGACAACTGATGACTACCGAGTGACAACTCATGACTGACAACCCCGTCACCGACATCACGATCATCGGCGCCGGCCCCACCGGGCTCTTCGCCGCGTTCTACGCCGGCCTGCGCGAGATGTCGACGAAGGTGATCGAAGCGTTGCCCGAGCCGGGCGGCCAGCTCGCCGTGCTCTACCCCGAAAAGCAGATCTACGACGTGCCCGGCCATCCGAAGATCCTGGCGCAGGACCTCGTGAAGCTGCTGGTGCAGCAGTGCGCGCTCTTCCAGCCGCAGTACGTCTACGACACGCGCGTCGACACGCTGACCCGCGCGACGGTCGGCGGCGAGGAAGTCTGGCGCGTCGGCACGGCGACCGAGGCGCACTTCTCGCGCACGGTGCTGATCAGCGGCGGCATCGGCGCCTTCACGCCGACGAAGATCGACAAGCCGGGCGTGTCCGACTACGAGGGGCGCGGCGTCTACTACTTCGTCAAGGACAAGCGGCCGTTCCGCGGCAAGCGCATCCTCATCGTCGGCGGAGGCGACACGGCGGTCGACTGGTGCCTGAACCTGAAGGACTGGGCGAAGCAGATCACGCTGATCCACCGCCGCGACCAGTTCCGCGCGCACGAGGCCAACCTGGCGGCGCTCCGCATGACCGATATCCCGCTGATGACGTACTGGGAGATCAAGCGCGTCGTCGGCACGAACGGCACGCTGCAGGGCGCGACGATCTACGACAACCGCACCGGCGAGGAGCGCGACATCGAG
>Ga0315281_10001330_pt1 | contig 36227 bp, 32 predicted proteins | sample YL17G07_0_MG_FD_204540 | JGI IMG/M metagenome (GOLD analysis project Ga0315281, IMG submission 204540) | Sediment microbial communities from Yellowstone Lake, YNP, Wyoming, USA - YL17G07_0 | ecosystem: Environmental > Aquatic > Freshwater > Lake > Sediment | place: USA: Wyoming | collected...
CTTGTTTTTAAAGACGAATCCCTCTTGTGGGAGATAACCGACGTTTGTGTCTTTTGCGGAGAGGATGCTGCCGTTGTTCGGTTCAGTTCGTTTGCATAGGAGTTTAAAGAGGGTTGATTTGCCCGCGCCGTTTTTGCCGATAAGACCAATCCGATCGTTTCTCCGGATTTGCAGAGAGACGTCATTGAAGATGACGTCGCTACCAAACGACAAGCAAATATTATTCAGACGAATCATTTTGTTTGTAATTATGCGGATTTAAGGATTATTTGTATGCCATTTCTGTGCTATTTTTATAAGTTCGTCTTTTGACATCATGACTGCTTTTCTGTTTTGTTCCTGTATTTTTTCAAAAATTTCTTCCCGATGCACCTTGACTTCCTTTGGCGCCACAATGCCGAGCTTGACTTGTTTGTTCTGGCATTCAAGGATGGTAATCTTTATTTCTTCTCCAATGGTTATGCTTTCTCCTTGTTTCCTGGTCAATATCAGCATGGTATTCCTTATAAAAAAACAACCGCTCTGCCGTAGGTAAGAAAGGCCTGAAACACAACCCCCCCTGGCCCCATTTCCTAAGAGGAAGTTATAAAGTTTCTCTTAGAAAATGAGGATGCAGGGGGGGGTATTCGCCATTGCATGTACAATGTAAACGGATATAATAAATTGATTACTTCTTAGTGGGCTTCTTAACAAATGGATGGTTGAGTGTGTACTGATCCCCTTCCAACACATATTGTTTTCCTACCCTGCTTTGCACATTAATAAGAATAGGCCCCTTTAGATTTACAGTGGCGTCTTCCGGCTTACGGCCTAAGGTAACGGTACAAAACGTCTCCAGGCCTTTCTTGTCTTTTATCCCCAGCGCAGAAACGTCTTGTATCTGTTGTATCGGGTGGTAATCAGTGAAAAAGGGAGTCGGGTTAACGATGGGGAACGTAACGTCAGGATTTTCCACAGAAACCAACCATTCGAATGGGCGCCATTCTTCGATATTGAGGATAACAAACTCTCGTAAGTCTTCAAAGCCCAAAAGGCCGTCTTTAAAGGTGACAACGTTTTCTTTCTTAACGAGGACTTCACTTAATTTGGTGCTTGGCATATTTGCGCTGCCGCAACTTCCTTTTCCGGGAGGGTTCTTAACGATCGGATGGTTTCGCGTGTACTGCTCCCCTTCCAATATGTATTGTTTTCCTACCCTGTTTTGCATATTGATAAGAATAGGTCCCTTTAGATTCACGGTGGCGTTTTCCGGTTTGTTGCCCAATGTGACGGTACAATACGTCTCCGCGCTTTTCTTGTCTTTTATCCCTAATGCAGAAACGTCTTGTATCTGCTGCATCGGCTGGTAATCCGTAAAAAACGCCGCCGGGTTGACAATGGGGAACGTAACGTCAGGATTTTCTATAGATACTAACCATTCAAATGGACGCCATTCTTCTATATTGAGGATGACAAACTCCCGTAAGTCTTCAAATCCCAATAAACCATCTTTAAAGGTGATAACATTATCTTTTTTAACGAGGACTTCACCTAATTTGGCAGTTGATACATTTGCCCCTCCACTTCCACAACCATCTTTGCTTTTTCCAGATGGCTGGCATGATTCCATACCTGTCATAATTCACATCTTTCTTTAAAATGTTCGATACCGTTGGATATAAATTACACGGCGCTAAGCGCACCTGATGTAAACCGTGATAGTCGCATTAAAAAGCTCGATCAGTATATCGTTTTTCTAGTACATTTACAAACTTATTGTCACAGAGCATGGTATACAACCTTTACAAAAAAACAATTACTTTTTAACAAGTGGATGGTTCAGACTGTAATAGTCCTCCAGCAACACGAATTGTTTTCCTATTTTGCTTTGCATGTTGATAAGGAGTGGCCCCTTGAGATTTACCGTGGCATTTTCCGGCTTACCGCCCAACGTGACGACGCAAAACGTCTCAATGGTTTTCGGGTCTTTTGCTTCTAATGCTGCAAGGTCTTCAATTTGCTGTATCGGTTGGTAGTCGGTAAAAAAGGGCATCGGGTTGATAATGGGGAAGGTGATTTCAGGGTTTTCCACAGAAACTAACCATTCAAAGGGACGACACTCTTCGATGTTAATAATGACAAATTCTTTTAAATTTTCGAATCCAAACAAACCTTCTCTAAAGGTGATAATATTGTCTTTTTTGATGAGTAAGTCGCCTAGTTTTTGGGTGGATACATTGAGGACTCCACCGCCACTACTTTTTTCTTCCGGTTTACATGATTCCTTACCTGTCATGGTAGACCTCTTTCTTTGAAAGGTTTCGATAGAGTGCCGGCTACAAATCACAAGGCAGGCACGGGCAAACAGAGTTTGCCGATGCAACCCAATAATCTGCGTAAATTAAAAGAGAAGTACAACTTGTAAAGATATTTCGCAAAATAAGGATTTTTTATGCCAATAAAATATATATCGGTCATTTCTTCCAAGAACTTACATTACAGGAGAAGGAAATTTCTCTTTCTGGACGAACGTTTACATCCAATGCCGCCACGGTTATTCATTATTGTCATTCGATACAGCCTCTGGCGTGTGTTTTACCGCAGCAGCAGACAAATCTGTGGCGGTGGGTGTATTGTTTGATCGGCCAAAAAGTCTCTCTTCTTGCTCTTCTCTAATGATGATCGTGGGCTTTAAAAGGATAATCAGGGTTTTCTTTTCATCATCCCGCTGGTTTCTGGAAAATAAGGTTTTTAATATGGGTATCTTAGAGAGTATTGGGATACCAGATGTCAGATTGCTTTTGGTTATAGAACCCAGGCCACCAATCATAAGCGTACCTTTGTCTGGTACACTAACCGTTACAGATACCTGCGATAGTGTTACCTCAGGTAATTTAATAGTTATTTCTGTTTCAGCCTGAGCAGTACCTCCAACTGAAGTAGATGTTGAAGCAAGGTGAAGAGTTTCCGTCGCAATTGGTTCTGTAAGGTCAAATACAGAAGGGGTTACTTCCAGATAGACATACTTCCTGTCCGCACTCACAACAGGTCTTACATCAAAGGTAGTCCCTTCCGGTACAACACCAATTTCGGGGAGTGCCCCCGCCCCGGAGGAAGTAGCCCCTTTGATATAGTTAATGATTCTGACAACGGATATATTTCCACGCTGTGTGTTTGAGAGTGTTATTCGTGGAGAGGTAAGGATTTCTGAGCCTTCGCTTTCTTGAAGAGCACGTATGAATCCTTCAACCATGGTGTTATTCAGGATAGAATAGTTGAGGTTGAGTCCTTTGCTGATGTCAGCAGCGCCAGTATCAAGAGATGTTTTCTTGCTGAATAATTCAGTTATATTACTTCCGATATCCTCCATAAATTTATCTGTGACGGTGATAAAGCGGGTTTCGATGTTTACCTGCAAGTTTTGTGATGATCTTAAAGAGGCTAGTAAGGTTTCAATTTGTTTATGGACGTATTTACTGTTTACTACTACCAGGTCGCCAGGTTGACCAACTCTCGCAATAGCACTGCCATCACCCTGCCCTGATACCCTAATATTCCTCTGCGCCCCTGCATCGGTAGCGCCAATGATACCTACATGGGTTGACCACGACGAAGGTTCTACAGTGGTAACTATCTGTTCTATCAGGTCTAAAATACGCGCAGAGGCGTCTTTTACTTTAACAATGGGTGCTTTTTCTATATTTAAAGCCGATGATGCTGATGACGGCGTTATGTCAAATTTAATGGGTTCTTTATCGTCCAGATTAATCAAAATATCCCTTACGTCATAGACCCTGAGTTCCATTTTTTGCCGGTAGATATGGAATATGTCTCCTTCAATTACGTACTCATACCCTTTCGGCAGGAGGTATCTAAATGCGGTTCTCAGTGTCACGTTGTTCAGTTTTAAGGTGATCGGGACGTTTCCAGCCTCGGCATCGACGATCATATTGGTGTTTGTTTTTTCCCTCAGAAAGGCAACAACGTCTTTTATGGGGGTATCGACAAACTCAAATGAAATAATCGTGTTTAGCGCGTCTTCAATGGTTTTTGAGGAGGAATCTACAGTAGGATTGGGAATGAGCCGTAGCTTATCGGTCGTTTTTTTACTGTCTTCTACAATTTTAGTTAATTCTGGAAGTCTTCGGTTGGCAATATCCTTCCACTGCACCTCTGCCGGATATCTCAGGATATCCTGATAGGGAATAATAGATTCTCTGAGGTACTCGTTATTTCGTTGCTTTTCCTGGGCGCCGGTGGTTTTCAAACTTGTTGTAACGTGTCCATGCTTAAGATCGTTCATCGTCCCCTTAAGATACAGTGCGTCCTTGTTGAGGGGGTCTGTGTTAAGTATGGAGTCCAATAGCGCCTGGGCGTCATCATATCGTGCTTCCTGGATGGCTATGTGCGCGTCTTCCAGACGTGATGAAATCCCACTCTCTGAGGAAGGCGGGGAGGCGGTATCCTTTGGCGTCTGTGTCCCGACGGTTTGTTTTTTCCCATTCAGCAGTTGCCTTGATTCATTTAACAATGCCTGTGCTTCAGCGCTGTCAGGTTCCAGAAGTATTGCCAATTCAGCCGTTTCTATGGTCTTTGCATAGTCTTGTGACGCAAAATACGCCTTTGCTGCTTTGAGGTAATAATTGTTCGTGGTAACGGCCAGATTCTTTTGATCCTGGCTTGGAATGTCTTTGTTTTGCGCCAATGGCAGACCAGGCATAAAGAGCCAAAAAGACAAACTCAGAACGAAGAGCAAGCCCAGGGTCATTAGGTTTTTCATGCAACCCCCTTTAAAAAATCGTTATTTGTTTGAAGATGTTTTTGTTGATGAGCTGACGGAAACCGTTTCCGTTCCCAGGTTTACTAATTCGCCTACCCAAAGGTTGTATTTTTCCCCCTTTTTGTTTTCAAATACAATCTTTGGCGTGGTAATGGCGTGTTTATCAGGCTCAAGCTTAGTGCCTAAGAATTCACCTGTTTTATCATTGCGAATGATGGACGTTTTATTAAAAGTCATAGCTTTTTGCGCAAAAGGCTCAATTTCTCTGAGCTTGCAGTGGGTATCAAAATCAACAGGAACTTTTTTAATTGTTTTTTTCTGGCCGATACTCTGTCCCTTTTCAACCGTAAAGCTTTCCGCCCACCAGACGTTATCCTGTAACTTCCTGACCTGAATTAGTGCCAGCTCCGCAGTCCCGCCCTTATAGATAAATTCAGTGTCACCAGGGATGGGAGCCACAAAAGTGCCGGACGGTTCCACTCCCTTGCCTCGCGGAGGGGGAGGTGTTCCCTCCTTCGTAACCGTGACGAAGATGTCTGCTCGTTCAAACTCTTTGGCTATTGGAAATGGAGTTGTGAAACGCTTTTCCATCAGCGCCGCTTCCTTTCGTTCCATTTCTATGGGTGGTGGCTTGCTTATCTTGAGCCTCGAGTCAATAGTATTGGATTGGGAAAGCAGCCTGGCAGTTATTTTATGGGTTTCAAGACCGGGCACAATAACCGCATAGATTATTGTGTAAATAAGGAAGCATATCGCAAGGCCGAGAGCTATTTTTTCAACATATTTAAATAGGATTGCTTTAACATCCATAGTTGTTACTCAAAAAAACAACAATTGACAGGTATAGCAAAAAACTTCCATTCTGCGAAAATTTCAGGTTAAATTCCCCTCTATTTACAGAGTTGCATATTGACTATCGGATGTGTTTGGCTATATGTTACCACAATTAGGGTTCAAGTTGCAAACGGGAATTCAAAGCAATTTCCTATGTACTACATAGCGCAGCAAAGCCGTAGCCCAGTCCCTCTAAAAAAAGGGGGGAGGTGTAAAAAACTTACAAAAAAAGAAGTTTTTACAGGGTAGTGCTATATGTCTCCCGAAGAACCGCTTGAACTTAGGAATCTTTACGTCTTGATTTCTCGTTACCTAATATTCCAGTGTTTATGCTCTTTGAATGTCTTGCATGTCTTCCTTGGCCAATTTAATAATCGCGTTTGCAATGGATACCGCAACGGCACTTCCACCCTTCCTGTTGGTGTTTGTGATGTAAGGCGTGGAAATTTCCTTTAGCGCGTGCTTTGCCTCCGCGGCGCCTACAAACCCAACGGGAATGCCTATTACCAGGGCGGGTTGTGCCTGGCCTTTTTTTATCAAGTCGATCAGTTCAAACAGGGCAGTAGGGGCGTTTCCGATAACCATTATTCCGTCTTTCATGTCGGGTATGGAATGCTGCACGGCCATAATGGCGCGGGTCTTGCCCGTGCGTTTGGCGTCGGCAACAACGTCTACGGCGTCTATTTTGCAAATAATCTTTCCCCCAAATTTTTCTACCGGTGATTTGCTGATCCCTGTCTTTACCATATTCACGTCAGTCACAATGTTTTTTCCGCCCCTTAAGGCGCGTATACCCGCCTTAACAGCGTCGGGATGGAAAATCAAATTGTAGGCATATTCGGTATCGCCTGTTGCGTGTATGGCGCGCTGGATAACGGGTCGGTGCAGCTTGGGCACGGATTCAAGGTTGACGAGCTTATCAATAATCTCAAAACTCTCTTCGACAATGGCCTGCGGCTGCTCCAAACGCGGCTTTCCGCAATATTGTCTCTCTACCAGCACCTCATGGATGCGGTCTGCTGCGATAAGGGCGATCCGTTCGTCGGCACCGATGTGATTGGAATAAATAAACTCCACACGGGGATATTTTTCCTGTTCTGTTTTTATCATCTCAGGAATGTCTTTATAGACGTGGTTTCCCTTGAAGAGCAGCAGGGGCATAACGACAATTCGTTCAATGCCGCAATCCACAACCTTTTTAACCACGTCCGGGAAGCCGGGTTCCGCCAATTGCAGGAATGCCGCTTCAACAACGTCCCACCGGTGCATAGAGCGGAGCATCTCCGCCACCTGAAACAAGCCATCATTGCCGCTACTTAACTTACTGCCGTGTGAAATGAGTACGACACCCGTCTTCATCATCAATTTCCCTTTTATCTTAAACCCGAATGAGTCGGAAGAGCCTCAAAAGAAATAAACTTTAGCATAATTTCACCCCTTGCAAACCGCGAATCATTTACCATTTTCTTGTTTCATGTTATTCATTTTTTTGTAACAGTTCACCCACCCTCCCAAGTACCAACACCCGGTCAGGGTTTTAAACCCTGACCGGGTTATCCGGGCAATATTACCGATTCCCATCCAGAAAGGGGCAAGGGGGGGAACTGTTACATTTTTTAATGTATAGGAAATTCAAATGTACGTGTAGTGGCAAGGCGCGCCTTGCCACTATGCCGCAACGTGGTTTTTCGCGCGTTCCATATACGACGTAATCAGCTCGATAATCTCGCCGGAACGGCTGCACGCCAGGATGCGCGGACGCAACTCCGCAACGCCTTGCAAGCCCGTAATATACTTGGTTGCATGTTTTCTAAAAAGCTTGACGCCGAGTTCTTCGCCATAATACGCCTGCATAAGAGACAAGTGCCGGCAAATCATCTGTAGCCTTTCACCGGGCGACACCTGGTTCCTGTCTTTACCTTGAAAAATCCAGGGATTGCCGATAGCCCCGCGTCCGATCATCACCCCGTCACATCCCGTGTGGCGCTTGATATGCTCGATATCTGCCGTGCATCTCACGTCGCCGTTGCCGATTACGGGGATCTTAAGCGCCTGCTTGACCTCGGCAATAGCGTCCCAATCTGCCTTGCCGTGAAAAAACTGAGAGCGCGTGCGTCCATGCACTGCAACAAGCGACGCCCCATTGTCTTCCAGAATCTTTGCCACTTCAAGATAATTAAGGGAATTGTTGTCCCAGCCCAGCCGTATCTTGCCGGTTACGGGTACCCGGAGTGCGCTGGTGAGCTTTTTGAAGATGCGTCCGATCTTTGCAGGGTCTTTGAGAAGTCCCGCCCCGGCCCCTTTTCCGGCGATATCCGACACCGAACAACCCATATTCACATCGATAATATCAGGTCCCAGTTGCTCAATCTTGAGGCACGCTTCCGTAATCTTATCCTCGTCGTTTCCCAGTATTTGAAAGGTGACGGGCCTTTCAACGGGCATAAAATTGATAATCCTGAGGGTCTTTTCATTTCCCCACAGCACCCCGTCCATAGAGATAACCTCAGTGTAGCTCATCGCCATACCGAACTCCCGGCAAATAAGCCGGTAAGGTATGTCGGAAAACCCGGCCATAGGCGCAAGGATCAAATCTCCGTAGATGGGTATGCCCCGAATTAAAAAGCGGTGAGTCATAAGAACCTTTCAAGATAAACAGCTTGATTGTAGAGAAAAAAGAAGTTTTTGCAGGGTAATACCATCAATAGGGTGGGACACAAAGAGTACCTGCCAACGCCGTTGAACGTGGCGTTGAAATTATGAATACTGCACAAAAATCAACCTTGTTGTTTTATATTTACCAGCATTTGTATTACCGTGTCAATCCTCTGGTTTAGTTGTCCTACTTCGTTTCGTAACTGCCCGAAATCGCTTCTCAATTGCCCGAATTCGTTCCGTAACTGCCCAAATTCATTTCTTATCTGGCCAAACTCGTCTTTCACTTCACTCTTAAACTGCCCAAATTCACTTCTTAACTGGGTAAACTCGTCTTTCACTTCACCCTTAAACTGCCCGAACTCGTTCCTTATGCTTGCGGTATCGGTATCTATCTTTTGCACAAGATAACGGAAATCTTCTTTTTGCTGTTTTTTGACTTCTTCTACGTTATCGAGTATCTTCTCCGTCCGCTCATCGACCACCTGGTATATCAAATCAAGCGTGACCTTCTTAATTGCAGAGGTAATAAACTCTTTTACCATAAAACACGGCCATCCTTTCTTGTTAAATTCAGGCATTTGGTAATGGGAAATTTGGCGGCAAGTAATAAGGGCATCGGCAAGGTACGGCTTGCCGCTACGACACGTTAAAGAGTATGGTAAAACGATACGGCCTATTTGTCAAATTATTATTTAAGTAGCGCAGGCTTCCAGCCTGCATTTGTTTGAAGCAATTTTTATTGTGAAACGGATTGAGAGGAGGTATATTGTATGGCGCGTGTAGCTGAAAGACTGAAGGCTGAAGGTCTTGATTCGTGCCTCGCGAGATAATTTACAACCTTAAACCTTCAGCCTTCAGCCTTCAGCCTAAATACCTGAGTAGTTCCCTAATCTTTTACCTAGAGAAATAAACCCTATGGCCTATCAAGACTTGTCAGATTTTGTTAAAAAACTGGAAGCTGCTGGACAGTTGAAACGTATCAAAACCGAGGTCTCCGCTGAGCTGGAGATCACCGAAATTACCGACCGTGTCTCCAAGGCCTACGGGCCTGCCCTGTTGTTTGAAAAGGTGAAGGGATATTCGTCGCCCGTACTCATCAATGCCTTCGGCTCGTACGAACGCATGGCCATGTCCCTCAACGTTAGGAACGTGGACGAGATAGCCAGGGAGATAGAAAGCCTGGTCAAACCGGAGATGCCTTCGACCTTTATCGATAAGATTAAATTTATACCGCACCTCCTGATGACGTTGTCTAAATTTCCCCCTAAAACGGTCCGGCACGCCTCCTGCCAGGAAATCGTGTATGAGACCGCACCCTCTCTGGCAAGGATACCTATCCTCAAATGCTGGCCGGGTGATGGCGGACAATTCATTACCCTGCCGCTTGTCTTTACGCGAAACCTAAAGACAGGGAACCGGAATACGGGTATGTACCGGCTCCACGTCTACGACGAAAAGACAACGGGCATGCACTGGCACGTCCACCATGATGGCGCCAGGCACTTCAGGGACTACCAACGCGAAAACAAACGTATGCCGGTGGCCGTTGCCCTCGGCTGCGATCCGGCCATCACCTACGCCGCCACCGCGCCAGTTCCGCCGGAGGTGGACGAGATGGTCTTTGCCGGTTTCCTGAGAAAAAAGAACGTGGAAATGGTTGCCTGCAAGACCATCGACATGGAGGTGCCTGCAGACGCCGAGTACGTGCTGGAGGGATACGTAGACCCGAAAGAGACCCGCATCGAAGGCCCCTTTGGCGACCACACGGGCTATTATTCGCTGGCCGATCATTACCCGGTATTCCATATCACCTGTATTACCCAGCGGCGTGAACCAATCTACCCCACCACTATTGTGGGCAAGCCGCCTATGGAGGATTGCTACATGGGCAAGGCCACGGAAAGGATGTTCCTCCCGCTCTTAAAACTCATGATCCCGGAGATCGTGGACATGAACCTCCCGCTCTTCGGTGTGTTTCATAACTTTGCGTTCATATCCATTGACAAGCGGTACCCCTATCAGGCGAAGAAGGTCATGCACGGCATCTGGGGCATGGGGCAGATGATGTTCACAAAGATCATCGTCGTGGTGGACAAGGACGTCAACGTGCAAAACGTGGACGAGGTGATGTGGCGGGTAGGAAACAACGTAGACCCGCGCAGGGACACCTCCTTTGTTGATGGCCCGATGGACGCCCTGGAACACGCCTCCGACCTGCCCAAAATCGGTTCCAAGATGGGCATCGACGCCACCAAAAAATGGCCTGACGAAGGCTTTAACAGGGAGTGGCCTGCTGACATTATCATGTCGCCGGAGATCGTTGCCCTGGTTAATGAAAAGTGGAAGTTGTACGGCATTGCTTAGCAAAAGCATTTTTTGAGGTATGTTTGATACCGTTGTAGCTCAGACCTTCAGGTCTGATGAATGTATTATCTTGTACAGCGGGTAAGCATTTAGAAGTAGTTTTCAGCGTATCGTACTAATGCAATATCCATCAATCTGTGAAATCTGTGGTTTCAAATAAGAATTTCAAAGCAATTTCGTAGCGCGGGGGTTCATCCTCCGCCATTGACCGGCCACGATGGTCGTCGCTACATAAAAAATCCGCCGAAAGGCCAAATTTATATGATTACCCAAACTGAACTATTAACAAAAAAAGGTGAACACATCAGGCAGATGTTTGGCTCTATTGCCAGGGTCTACGACCTGTTAAATACCATCTTAAGCTTTAACTTTGATAAAAGCTGGAGAAAATTTGCCGTTAAGGTGAGTGGCGTTACACCAGACGCTAAAATTATGGACGTATGCACCGGCACGGGTGACCTGGCTATTGCTTATTCCAGGGTGTTGGACAGTCGCGGGAAGGTGTTTGGCAGTGATTTTTGCCATGAAATGGTAAAACTGGCGGCTCACAAACTCAAAAAAAGAAACCTCGACGGCGCTATCAAGGTGATGGACGCCGATACCCTGCGATTACCCTTTCGCGCCAACTCTTTTCAAGTCGCCTCCGTGGCCTTCGGGATTAGGAACGTTTCTGATTTAAAGGCGGGGATTACTGAAATGGCGCGGATAACCGAGCCGGGCGGGCGGGTCGTTATCCTGGAATTTTCACAACCGACCAATCCCGTATTCAAGGCCATCTACTATTATTATTTCAAAAAGATACTGCCATGCATCGGTAAGCTTATTTCACGTAGCAAATACAACGCATACTCATACCTTCCATCATCGGTGCTAAATTTCCCGGACCGGTACGGCTTAAAGGCGCAAATGGAGTCCTGCGGCTTGCAAGATGTAAAAATCTACGCAAGGACCATCGGCGTCGTCACCGTCCACGTTGGCCGTAAACCATAAGCCCCTTATAGCGGCAATTTCTGACAAACGAGTATAGGGTGTTTCCTGGTGCTGTCTGTGGAGGACTATTTCTTTTTTGAGTGTTTTGCCGGTCTGTGCTGATATGGTTGGGTTGAGACGTAGAACGCAACTGATTCTAAAGGCAGACTGAAGGTGGATAGGCTGAAGGCTGATGTGGTTGGGTTAAGACGTAAAATGCAACTGATTCCCCGGAATTTGTCCGTTGGGTTTTGCTCCATGCAAAACAATTTGCCGCAACCTAAACGGGGCTTTTATATCTGATGAGAGTTCACAGATTGTTTCGGCGCAACCCCTCGCCGAAACAAATCTGTGCCAATACCCGCTTCGATGTGAGATCACACCGATACGTTGCCACGTCAAAAAACCGCCCCTAAGGCGAAGATGTTTTTCTGCCGCTGTCAGTATCTCCTCGCTTATTCATGTGTTTTGCGAGGCTGCGACGTTCTCCGTTTTACCGTCCCCGTTGAATGGCGGACCGGAGACGCGTGCTTGCTCGATTCACGGCTAACCGGTGATTCATGCCTGCTTGATTCCCGGCGAACCGGCGATTCATGGCTGCTTGATTCCCGGCGAACCGGCGATTCATGTCTGCTTGATTCCCGGCGAACCGGCGATTCGTGCCTGCTTGATTCCCGGCGAACCGGCGATTCATGCCTGCTTGATTCCCGGCGAACCGGCGATTCGTGCCTGCTTGATTCCCGGCGAACCGGCGATTCGTGCCTGCTTGATTCCCGGTGAGCCGTCGAGGTGTGTCTGCTTGATTCCCGGTGAGCCGGTGCGGCATACCTGCTTGATTCGCGGCTGGAGGAGGCAGTTCTGGTTGTTGATTTGGAAATTCCCGTCCTTCGTGGTTTGGAATCCCTTCCAAAAGTTCGCGTTGGGCGTTGGCCGCCTGAACGACGGGCAGGGGCCTCTGTCGATACCGGCGTGGAATAGTTAAATCCTTCCATCTTACAGCGCTGTATTCGTACGCCAATTGCGCTCTCGATGTCGCGTACCATTGGCTCGTCTTCTCTTGTAATAATGGTAAAAGCGTCGCCGGTTTTGGCGGCGCGTCCGGTACGGCCAATACGGTGTGTATAAGCCTCTGCCGTATCGGGAATGTCGTAGTTGATAACGTGTGAAATCCGTGAAACATCGATGCCACGCGCTGCAATGTCCGTAGCTACGAGGATCTTGAACGTCCCTTTACGGAAACCGTCCATAGCCGTCTGCCGATTGCGTTGCGTCATGTCGCCTTGCAGTGAAGTCGAATTATAGCCGTCCTTCTTCAATTGTTGCGCCACGAGTCGCGCGCGATGCTTGGTGCGCGTAAAGACGAGAACCGACTCCGTATCCGTATGGCGTAATATCTCCATCAACAAAGCCGTTTTTTGGCTACGGTCAACCGGGTACAGCACATGCGATATGGTAGAAAGCGGAACCGCATGGTCTACCTGAACGTTCGCCGGTTCTCGGAGAATGTCGTGCGCCAGGCTCCTAATGTCTTTAGGCATAGTCGCCGAGAAGAACAACGTCTGCCGTTGCACCGGCACGTGTCCCAATATCTTCCTGATATCAGGTATGAAACCCATGTCAAACATACGGTCAGCCTCGTCGATTACGAGGACTTCAAGATTGGACAGATTAATCGTCTTCTGCCTGATATGGTCCAGCAAACGGCCCGGACATGCCACTACGATTTCAACGCCTTTTCTTAATTTTTGAAATTGTGGCTTAATAGGAACGCCGCCGTAAATGGTAGCGCTGCGCAATCGCGTCTGCTTGCCAAGTTCGCCAATTGCCTCGTGTATTTGCTCGGCAAGTTCACGAGTAGGCGCAATAATGAGTGCGCGGATGCGACCGCGCGGCCCTTCCATCAGGCGCTGCAAAATGGGCAGTGCAAAGGCGGCTGTCTTGCCGGTGCCGGTTTGTGCCAGCGCCAGAAGATCCTTGCCTTGCATGATTAATGGTATTGATTGAGCTTGTACGGGGGTGGGGGTGGTGTAACCAACCGCTTCCACGCCGGCCTCAATGTCCGGATGAAACTGAAACGATTTAAAATTCACTGAAACTCCTTGATAAATGGTAAATAAACATGCTGACCTTCCAAGCCCGAAAGAGCCGGAAGAAATACAAAAAGGAGAAAGGGAGAAAGGGAGAAAAAAAATAAAATCTAACGGCGCTTATTAACTAAAACATGCATTCAGACGCCGGCTAACAATGTGGTTTTTAGATATTATTCTTTTCTCTCCATTTCTCCACGTGTGACATTTCTCCTTCCCTATAAGTTAACTGGTAAAATACTACTTATCCATAAGGCAAATTGCTTGCCATATAGAAAACATAATCTTATTAGTATACAGAATAATTCTGCCAATTAAACAAAATACGGAAAAATATTATTTTACTGATTGAATACTATTAGGTAAGATGCTTCTGGAATTGCCGCTCCTGCAATTCGGGACATAGCCAGTCAGCTATGATAGCCAATTACGCATGGCTGTTAAAAAATTCTTGACCGGAGAAACGCTTTGGCTTAGAATTTTGATAGTAGTTTGCCGGTTTTCTTAAATATTTGCGGAACTGTTGCAAGATTTTAAATTAGGCCTTCGGCGGCTTTAAACAGTGTAGTGGCAATTCATGAATTGCCACTACAAAGTCGTTTTGAAATTCCTGAGCATTGAATTAGGCCTTTCGGCAATTTTTTTAGACACGAATTACACGAATTTACACGAATTTATGCAAATTTATACGTAGGGCAAGGCTCCGGCCTTGCAACTCCTTGAGTGCGCACCGGGGGTTTGCAACCCCAAAGGGTCGCCCTACTGTTGCTTTGAATTTCCTATACATCAAGACTTTAACCTGACTGAAGGAGATTACATAATGAGTAAAGTAAAATGCCCGGGCAGCATACGAAATGCATCCCCGACACCCATAGACCGGAAATGCCACAATTGCGGCGTCCTGGTGGAAATGTGGAGCGACGAGGAAAAGGCAGATTGTCACAAGTGCGGCACAACAATTTTTAAAGACAAAGTTCCTACCTGTGTTGAATGGTGCAAATCTGCCGAGGAGTGTATGGGGGATATCCTGGACGTTAAAAAAATCCAAGAAGAGGCAAAAAAACGCGCTGCTGCCGACGGAAATCCGAAATTTTTTGAGAACGTTACGGAAATGATTAAGAAGAAGAAAACTGAGGCGTAATCGCTAAGCCACGCGGTTGTCTTGATGTACTGAAAATTCGTTGGTAGGTTAACCCTCTCCGATTGACAGTATGAATTTTCTTTATTCCCATGAAAAAGGAGATAAAAAATATTGACGATTCGTTCCCACCTGCCCTGACGCATAAACCTGCGCGTCAATATCGGGCGTCTGTAAAGCGTATCTTAATCATTCGCCCCGGAGCCCTTGGCGATTTGATAGTTACCCTGCCTGCCTTTGCCGCCATTCGTAATTATTTTCCGCACGCATCTATCGAAATTATGGGCTATACGTCCTTGCTGGAAATTACAAAAGGGCGTTTTTATGCCGACGCCGTAGGCCGGTTCGACCAGGCAGACAATGCCTTCCTGTTTGTTCGCAACACTCAACTGCCGCCTTCTTTGATAAAAAAGTTCCAGGACGTTGACCTCGTTTTTTCCTTTGTTTCCGACAAAGAGCAGGTCTTTACGCACAACCTGAGAAAGACGGGGGTGAAACACGTTGTCCACCACGAACCCCTTCCGGCCGGCCATGAAAATGGCCACATTGCCGACTATCTCCTGAAATCCCTGGATTCGCTGGGTATCACTTATCCTAACGCCATTCCAAAGGTTTTTTTAAATAATGAAGACCTTTGCTTTGGCGGGAAATTCATAAAAGACTCCGCTGTGGACGCACGGAAAGTCTTGGTAGCCATTCATCCCGGTAGCGGGGGTAGGCAGAAATGCTGGCCAGTAGAACGGTTCGCGGCGTTGATGTCTCGCCTCAGCAGCGATATTGATGCGCAGTTCCTGGTAATATCGGGACCGGCAGACGACAAGGTCGTTGAAGAACTACGCTTAAAAATCGCAAATGCGTTCATCACGGTCAATCAACTACCTTTGCCTTATTTGGCCGCCGTAATTGCACGATGCCGCCTCTTCTTAGGAAATGATTCCGGAGTCACCCATTTGGCTGCGGCCGTGGGAACGCCAACCATCGCCCTATTCGGCCCAACCGACCCGCGTATATGGGGACCAAGAGGCGAAAAGGTAAAAATTATTTACAAAAACCACCCCTGCAGCCCCTGCTCCCCAGAGATAAGAAAAACCTGTTTTTCTCTATCTTGTTTGAACCAGATAGAGATCGAAAGCGTTGTCAAAGACATTGACAGTATTCTCAAAGAAACCGCCTGTGTGGTATAGGGGTTTTTGTTTATGCGGATTTTTGGTGGTATAGCCAAACAAAGCAAGTTTTCGATAGTTTGAGCCAGGAAATACAAGGGGTTAGCTCTGTATTTTTCGAAAAACTGAAGCTTTTGGCTATACGGACAAACTCCGTTTGTCCGTGCCTGTTTTGTGATTTACATTGACACAAAAGCCATCAGAGAGGTTGCAGGTGATTGTTCCTTGGCCAGCGTGCATAGCATGCTGACAAGCGGTGGCGAGGAGGGTGGAAAGGCACACGTGGAAATTCTCTCAGGTTTTTAGCTTGATAATTTCCATAAATTTTTATATAAGTGTTGTATTTCCAATTTCAATTTTCCATAATTCATTCTATTTCAGAGTTATACATATACAAATATAAGGAGGCGTCATTGGCTATCATTCAAGGTGTTAAGGCACGCGAGATTCTGGATTCCAGAGGAAACCCCACCGTAGAAGTTGACGTGTTTCTGAAAGAGGGCTTTATGGGACGTGCCGCGGTGCCGTCAGGGGCGTCTACGGGAAAGCGCGAGGCGCTGGAGATGAGAGACACGGACAATCCTTCCCGTTATATGGGCAAAGGGGTGCAAACAGCGGTTAAAAATGTAAACGAAATTATAGCCCATAAACTCGAAGGCATGGATGCTACCAGGCAGGTTGAAATCGACAACCTCCTCATCCGTCTGGATAAAACAAAAAACAAAGAAAATCTTGGGGCAAATGCCATTTTAGGTGTGTCGATGGCTGTTGCCGGGGCGGCGGCCAACGCGTTGCATATACCGCTTTACCGGTATATTGGCGGCACAAATGCAAGGGTCTTGCCCGTGCCTATGATGAATATTCTGAACGGCGGCAAACACGCGGATAACAACATCGATATACAAGAGTTCATGATCATGCCTGTCCAGGCGGAAACCTTTGCCGAAGGATTACGCATGGGTGCCGAGGTATTTCACAACCTGCGTTCCGTGCTGAAGGCAAAGGGATATAATACCAACGTGGGGGATGAGGGTGGTTTCGCTCCCAACCTTAAAACAATCGACGAGGCGTTTGATCTGATTCTGGACGCTATTGAGAAAGCGGGTTACAAGGCGGGCAAGGATATTTATCTGGCGATAGACCCGGCGGCCAGCGAATTCTATAAGGACGGCAAATACGTCTTGCGGTCCGAGGGTGGGGCAAAGAAATCCAGCGACGAGATGATCGACCTCTATTCAAAGATTTTAGGCAAATATCCCATCCGCAGCATCGAAGACGGCCTTGCGGAAGAAGACTGGGACGGCTGGAAAAAATTAACCGCAAAACTCGGCGACAAGGTGCAACTGGTTGGCGACGATATCTTTGTAACAAATACGGAAATCCTTGCAAAAGGCATAGAACAAGGCGTGGCGAATTCCATCCTTATTAAAGTCAATCAAATCGGGACGCTCACGGAAACCCTCAACGCTATAGAACTCGCCAACAAGAGCGGGTATACTACCGTTATTTCACATCGTTCAGGAGAAACGGAGGATACGACCATTGCCGATATTGCCGTAGCCACAAATGCAGGCCAGATTAAAACCGGATCCCTTTGCAGAACCGATAGGATATGCAAATACAACCAACTCTTGCGTATTGAAGAAGAGCTTTCTGATAATGCAATTTACGGAGGTAAATTATGTCAGACCAAAAGGTGTGTATCGTAAGAAGTGACAACATCTCCATTCTCCCATTTTCTGCCACACAGGAAAAAAGCGGAAAAGCAGGTAGTAGCGACTATTTTGGTAAATTTATTCTTATGGTATTTATAACGGCCTGTGTCGTTATTTTGTTTTCTTCGATGATCAGCCGGACCCGACAGGAAAAATTCCGCATGGCCGGCACAAAAAAATTACTTGAAAGAGAGACCGCGCGATTGCAGGCGGAAACTGGCAGGCTTGAGGGGGAATTTACTGCCCTAAAAGGCGACTCCGTCCGTATTGAAAAAGAAGCCCGTAAGCGTTTCGGGTATGTAGGGAGCGAAGAAATCACTTATCCAAGATATAATTTTTACGTCAAAAATGTCATAAAGAGGGAACCCGTTAAAGCATCCTTTCAAAATCGCTGGAAGGCCTTTCTCTTTGAAGGGCCGTTTCCATGGCAATTCCCCGCACTGATTATCCTTTTTTCGTCTGCCTACTATCTCATTTCATACCACTATGAACATAGAAAAATACGTCAGCCAGGTTGTTAAGGACGCGAAAACGGCGTCGAGAGCCGTTGCATCTGCAGGCGACGTTGCCAAAAATGCGGCGCTAAACAATATCGCTGATGGAATTATCGCCGCTACTGTTATGCTTAAATCGGAAAACGAGAAAGACGTCCAGGCCGCACAGAAGGCCGGTTTGTCGGAGGCCATTATAGACCGTCTCCGCCTTACTGATAGCCGTATCAAGGCCATGGCCGATGGCGTTAGACAAATCATTGGACTGCCGAACCCCGTAGGGCAAATCATCTCCGGTCACACCAGGCCAAACGGACTTCAGATACAAAAGATACGGGTGCCGATAGGCGTCATTGTTATTATCTATGAGTCGCGTCCCAACGTAACCGCAGACGCGGCGGCCTTGTGCCTGAAGGCGGGCAACGCGGTCATCCTGCGCGGTGGAAAGGAGTCCATTTACTCCAACATAGCTATTTATAGGATACTGGCCTCGGCGCTGGAAAAGGCCGGGCTGGACAAGCGGTGCATCCAGATTATCGAAGTTGTCGAACGCGAGGCCGTTGACTACCTGCTCAAGGCGGATAAATACGTCGATGTCGTCATCCCGCGCGGTGGTGAGTCGCTCATCCGGGCGGTAGTGGAAAAATCCACCATCCCCGTTATCAAACATTACAAAGGCGTGTGCCATACCTACGTAGACGAGTTTGCCAACCTCAAGCAGGCGGAAGACGTCTGCCTTAACGCTAAGGCACAGCGCCCGGCCACCTGCAACGCGATGGAAACGATGCTGGTTCACGAGAAGGTTGCCCCCGTTTTTTTAAAGTCAATGGCGATAAGATTGAAAGAGGCGAAGGTGGAAATCAGGGGCTGCGACAGGACGTGCGCCATCTTAAGGAGGGAAGCGTCTCCTGTTAACTCAACTAATGCCACTGACGAAGATTTTTATAATGAGTACCTTGATCTGATCCTCAACGTGAAGGTCGTAAACTCACTTGACGATGCAATGCTCCATATTGCCACATACGGATCAAACCACTCTGATGCGATTATTACGGAAAACGTTAACCACGCCCTGAAATTTACGAGGGAGGTGGACTCGGCGGCCGTATACGTCAACGCCTCCACCCGTTTCACCGATGGCTTCGAATTCGGCATGGGTGCGGAAATCGGTATCAGCACCGACAAACTCCACGCCAGAGGCCCGATGGGTCTTGAGGAACTCACGTCATACAAATTTGTCGTATTTGGAAATGGGCAGTTGAGAAAGTAAAATCGATACCAGCCTGTATCTCTGCGTAGGTCGGCAACCACAACCCCATGCGTGTTAAGTTCACTCATGTCTAAAGACAAACGCGGATAAAACCTTTGTGGTAAATTAAAGATATGCTTTACAGGATATGGTTACGTTGTGATGGGAATGCGATGATAATGGTCGGGGCGAGAGGATTTGAACCTCCGACCTCCTGCTCCCAAGGCAGGCGCGCTAGCCAAACTGCGCTACGCCCCGTTTTATCACCGATAACGGTTGTATCTGCGACAGAAGGTTTCTATTATACGTCCAGCTTCATCAAATACAAGAAAAAATAATTTAATTATTTGGAACCATCTCGCTTTTGAGTATGTTATAATACTGTAAATGTAATTTATATTATCAAGTTTCTTTTGGAGTATGTTGATGAGCATCCAACAGAAAGAAAAATCACGGGCGCGAAACGCAAAAAAATATAGCGAAAAGAACCTTTCTCTGAAGAATGTTTATACTGATAAAGCGGAGAGGTCATGTCTCATGTGTGGGAAGAAATTTATCAGCCGTGGACCGCACAACCGGAGATGTCAAAAGTGTAATCAAAAAATAGACCAGGCGGCTGAAAACACGTTTTACATGCCGACGGTATATGCGAACGACGGCGGCTCTGTAGGAGAGTTTGTACCTATCGTTGAATAATTGATACTATTAAGCTGCACCTCCCAGGAAGGGGTTATGCAAGCGGTTGTTGCATAACCCCTTTTTTATTTGTACAATATTTTATATGTTATAAGTTCACCGCAAAGGTCGTAGAAAACGTGCAACGTACATTGGGAAATAAAAGAAAATGGAAAATTTACTCACAATTCATCCTGGGTTTAACCTTAACTCTAGAGGAAACAGGTCGCTATCAACACATTAACGGGCAACTGCAAACCCAAAACCCGAAACCTTTCCCCCCCCCACAAATTATGGAAAAAACATCTCCCCAACAACTGGCAACACTCATATACAGATACCTGGATACAGAAAAGTTGATCAGGGAAAATCCTTTGGTAACCGGGGAAATGATAGATGCCTTTTTCAAAAAAACCGTCCCCCTTAAAAATGAGATAGGAGATGTAGCCGTCGTTCGTCCACCGCGAAACATCCATGCGCATGATGGGGCTAAGAAACCAAATGAACTCATCATCCATACCGACGGCGCATCAAGGGGAAATCCCGGCAAGGCTGGCATTGGCGTGGCTATTTTTGACAAGAGTTATAAGCTGATAGAGGAGGTATGCAGTTTTATCGGAAATGCCACCAACAACGTGGCCGAATATAAGGCGATGATCCTTGCAACCCAAAAAGCGATCGACCATAACGCTAAAAATGTGCTTTTTAAGACCGATAGTGAACTCTTGGTAAGACAACTTACCGGCGTATATCGGGTAAAAAACGAAAACATCCTGCCCCTTTATGCAGAACTCGCGGCCCTTCTGCGCAAAATACCCGCATGGAAGATTCAGCATGTGTACCGGGAAGAAAATGCCTGCGCCGACGCGCTGGCAAACCGGGGAATAGACGAGTCCACCCGATAGACAGGATACTCGCAAGAGGGCTTTACAGTATTACTCTGTAAAAACTTCTTTTTTTTGTAAGTTTTTATAAACCACAAGGGATAAAAAGGAGTAAGAAGTAGTGTCTTAGAAGAAACCTTTTCGACATTTTCAGCAAGGAATTATTTTACTAATTAGTGTCTGAACGAAAATGCAGTTTTTGTAAAAGTGCGAGGATAATTGTTTCCTTACCAAAAGGCCATTTTAAAATTCGAGGTTGGGTTTTTGCTTAAAATACGGTTCTTTTACACGTTTCCCTTGTTTTTCCCTTTATTTTAGCCTTGTCTGGGCGTACCATCCTCCCGGCAGATTGTTTTTCTTAGTATTTCCTGGTTGCTTAGGCGGCTTTTCTCGTCTTTTCGCACTGCTCCCGTGCCTTCTCCTGAAGCACGTTTCCCAGCTTGTGCAAGTTCGCAGCTAACACGCCCAATGCACAATATCTTTTAAAGGCATTCAACCCTTTGTCCGGACACCTATCCAAGCCGTGATGCTCCAAACGATTGATATCCGATTCTACCGCCGAGTGCTTGTGCCTTAACTTCTTGAACGTTTTACTCGATTCCTCTTCCTGTTCCGCCTTATTCTTCTTGCCCTTCTTGGGCATGATTACCACCGGTATATACAAACCCAGCAATTCTTTATTCGCTTTCTTGTAAAAACCTTTATCAAAGCTTATGCTCTTTATTACGCCTTCTCCGTAACGGCTCAACAACCTATCTGCCAACGGAATTGCCAACGACACATCCGCCTGTTTTTCCACTACCACATGGTCTACGATGAAACCCCACGGATCGCTTGTCACCAGAATTTTGTGTCCCAACTCGACCCTTTTGTTCGACTTGCCTTTGCACAGCCACTCCGTATGCGGCTCAAACAACGAATGAATCTTTTCTTCCGCCGGTATTGTCTCGTCACGAAGAACCCTTCTCTCCACTAGGTCTATCTGTTTATTCAACATCTCGTGAAAATACTCCAGGGTCTCTATTTTCTTTGCATGCATCTCTACCAGGTTCATCGTTAACACCCTTCCGTAGATGGCTAACAGGCTCGCGTCTATCTTTCCACTCACATTCCTCGACAATTCCAAGAAACTCCTCACTCTATCTTCCTTGTTTTTTCCCACGACACTGGACGCCTTTGCGCTGATCCTCATCAGCGTTTTCAACTCTCTCCTCCAATATTTTACCTTGCGCCATCCCTTCCTATCCAGGATGCCTTCCTCTATTGCATCCTCTATCATGTCCAGGCTCTTGCGTCCTGCATCCCATAACAAACTCATATCGGTCGGAAAGTGTACATTCGCCTCTAATACATACGTATCCACCTTAAAGTTGACGCCTTCGTCTTTTTTTTACTAACGGCTGTCCCGTTTTTCGCACCAGGTCATTTATCCTGTTGATGGTTTCCACATCCAATAAGCTTACATTATCCTTTATACTCTGCATCGAAAAAACCTTGCCTTCTCCGAATCCCGTCTCTACACCCATTATCTTCCTGATTAGACTATGATGATTGGCAAAATCTTCCAGCCTATCGTAATTGGCGTCCAGCCCCATCCTCACTACCGATAACACCAAGATATGCCACAATTCCATCCCGTATCTCCCCGTCTTTTTCTTCCCGCTCACTACCTTCTCCTCCAATATCCGGAATACCTCATCTTTCAACTCAGGGGTGACATAGATATGTTGCAATGCCCTCACTATCGGCGGCAGCTCATCTCGGCTCTTTAACGGTAGTTTTACTTCTGAAATGCTTATTGTCCCCAGTTTCTTCTGTTGCTCTATTTTCTTTCTCATTTCTTGTCGAATGTCCTTTGGCTTTTTTGTTAATGAATCGAATAGCGAGACTCTTTCCACCATGAATCCCTTTGTTTTCACCTATTTTACCCTTTTTCGCGAAAACATTCAATGCCATTCATCAACTATTTTCACCTGCCTTGCCTTGTTTTACTTGGCTTTGGGGTGTTTCCGTCCAGACACTATATAGTGTTGAAATTGTACAACACTTTCAATCGCCTAAAAAGCTCCAGAGTAGCGATAATGTCTGGTATTGAGTTGTTTGTGGAACTCGGATATAAGTTTTTCAGGAAGAGGCATTACATACTGAACTATTTTGTTTGCAAAATAACATCTGCAATATCAGAAGGAATCAATAACAAGATAAAGAGGCTAAAGCGTATGGCATACGGTTATCGGGACGTTAAATACTTCTTACTCAAAATTCATCAGCATGTACCGTTAATTCCTTCCCATTCATCTCTGTCTTGATTTTCGGTTGTCTTCGTGTCCCTTTTTGTGGTATATTCTTCATCGAAAAGGTGGATTGCCTTTATGTGGTTTTCAAGTCCCACATCTCTCGAAGATTCTACCCTTTTTCGCCTATTCTTGCAACAAGGCTTTGCCTTGTTTGCAGGATTTAGGTAATAGACAGGATACAATAATTTTCGGGTCACATATAAGGGAACTGCTAAGGAATGGAGCGATATTGATATCGCCATTGTATTAAAGGACTTTACCAATGTTGGATTTTACGATTAGGAAAGAGGTTTGTTTTTATTTTTAGAGGTTGATTACGCTGCCTTAACTAGTGTAAAATATAAAAATAATTGTTAAAAAAAGCCTTGGAAACAATGAGAATTACATTAGGGAGACAATTATGTCAAAGTGGGAATGCAGGGTGTGTGGATATGTATATGATCCGACGAAGGGTGATAGTGATAATGGGGTAAAACCGGGAACGGTTTTTGAAAAAATATCAGATGATTGGGTTTGCCCCGTTTGCAGCGCAGGCAAAGACGCCTTTGATAAACTGGATGCCTAGAAACTCAAGCGGGTGGTCCGCTTTCTATCCTTTTATGAAAGTTACTGTATTATGAAAGCCATAATGCTTATTTTTCTCCAGAAGAAGCTTTTTAAAAGCGTTCTTGGTATCGCTTCTATTGCTGCTGTGTCCTTATGCCTGGAAGGGGTTGCGCTGTCTGAAACGGGATTACCGGTAAAAAATACGCCCGTCGTTACCTTTTCAAATCCTTATTTTAAAGGCACAAAGGAAGAGAAAGAGGCGCAGATCAGGCGAATGAGCTCTCTTTTGGGCGTTGATTGTGATTTTTGCCACAACGAAGATCTCACGGTTTTTTCAAAAGAGGGGGAAAAGTCTAAGGCGATGATGAAGGCCTCCGTTGCCCTTGGTGTGGAATGTAATCACTGCCACAAGGACCGGAATCATTACCATGAAAATGAACTGCAGGCGAAGAAGATGTTTGAACTCTGCGATATCATGGGGACGGAATGCGCTTTCTGCCATGCGGGAAAAGACAAGCTCACCCCAAAAGGAGAGCGGTCGAAAACCGCCTTTTTGACTCGCGCCTGGGCTACGGAAGGGACTAAGCCGTGTCTGGAATGCCATATTGAGAAAAAACAATTTGCCTTGAACTTTTACGGATGGCAGGTTCTCAATACTATGAAGGGGTTTTAAAGGGATGTGAACACCGGTTATGACGTAATTATCGTTGGCGGCGGTCCGGCAGCGCTTGCGGCAGCCGTTTATACCTGCCGTGCCATGTTGAAGACCGTAATCCTTGAGAAGCAATTTCTGGGCGGACAGCTCGTCGGCACGGAATTTATTGAGAATTATCCGGGATTTCCCGAAGCCATCAGTGGCGTCGATTTAACGCAGCGCATGGAGGCGCAGGCCAAACGGTTTGGAGCGGAAATCCGGTATGAAGAAGTCGCAAAACTTGCCGTAGAAAACGACCTAAAGCTCGTGACGACAGACACGGACACTTACGCAAGCCATATAGTTATTTTAGCGGCTGGCGCAACACCTAGAAAATTGGGAGTTCCAGGCGAAGGGGACTTTTACGGCGCAGGGGTGAGCTATTGCGCAACCTGTGACGGGGCCTTTTTTCGGGGAAAGGACGTTGTTGTTGCCGGTGGGGGCGATTCTGCGATAACCGAGAGTCTGTTTTTAACCAAATACGTAAAAACCATACAAATAATACATCGCCGGGATACGCTGAAGGCCACGAAAATATACCTTGACGAGGTGTATTCTAATCCCAAGATCAGTATTGTCCTGAATGCCACCGTTGAAAGGATTTATGGAAAGGCCGGCGTTGAAGGTGTTTCTATAAAGAATGTGTTAACGCAGGAGGCAAGGGAAATTCCCTGTCAGGGGGTTTTTGTATTTATTGGCAGCACACCCAACACCAGTTTTTTAGGTAATTTGTTGTGTACTGATGTAGGGTGCCACATTGAAACCAACGTACACATGGAAACAGCCATCAAAGGGTTGTACGCAGTTGGCGACGTACGAAAAAATTCCTACCGGCAGATTGCAACGGGGGTAGGAGATGGCGTAACGGCGGCAATTGCAGCCGAACATACCCTGGCAGAATGGAAGGCATCCGGCAAGATAAAAAGTAGTACCGGTTTGCCGTAAAAGGCGTGGAAAATGCTGAGAAATTAAGGTGAATACGTGCCGATTTTATGCTGAGAAATTCTTAATCGTTCGGTCGGTACTAAAAAGCCGCTGATTTTTTAAGGAGCGTTTTAATGTCTTTCTTGCGTTTTTGTACAGCAATTATTGGCCTGATTATCCTCGCCACATTTTTAGCCTACTCCGGGACTCACGACTATCCAGGTGTTCCCGCTGCCAGTGCCTCAGACATGCTTGTTTCGAATAAAGGGGTAGTTTCGCCCAATCCCCGCTTTACGGATAATAGTAACGGCACAGTAACGGACAACCTTACTGGATTGATATGGTTACAGAATGCCAATGTTGCTGGATTGAGAAATTGGGTAGACGCCCTGACTGCTGTGGAAAACCTGAATAGAGATGGAACGATGAATGGGACTTTTGCTGGTGATAAGAGTAACGGTGGCTGTCACCAAAAAGACTGGCGTCTGCCAAATAGGAATGAGTTGGCAAGCCTGACTGATTCAAGTAACAACAATCCTGCCCTTCCATCTGGCTACTCTAGCTTCTTTAACGGCGTGCAGTCGGATGGGTACTGGTCGAGTGATACCCTCAAGGGCGGTATAGCCTATGCGTGGATCGTCAACCTGAGCGATCTCGGCATCCTGGACACTGCTAATAAGGCTGAAACTTGCTATGTATGGCCTGTTCGTGCAGGAAAATAGATTCTTCGGTATTTTTTCTACTAAAAGGAGGAAATGAATGGCAACTATGGACGTAAAGGAAATTATTAAACAAGCCGCTGCGGAAGAAGAGAAGGCACACAAGTTTTATACGAATGCGTTAAAACTGGTAAAAGACGAACCTTCACGGATATGGCTCAAGGAACTTGCCGCTGAAGAGTTGAAGCATAAGGAGATGTTGCTGAAATTTGACGTCTCTAAAATCAAACAATTCAAACCGACAAAAACCCATGATCTCCATATAACGGAATACCTTGTAGATAAAGATATTTCTGAGGTAAAAGACTTTCAGGATGTCCTGATTGTGGCTATGAAAAAAGAGCAAAAGGCATATCACTTTTATGTGGGCATGTCCAAATCAGCCGATAATGCTGACATCAAAAAGCTGTGCAAAATACTGGCACAAGAAGAACTGAAACATAAGCAAAAGCTGGAACAGTATTACGACGATATGGTCTTTAAAGAAGATTAAAAAAACCAGCAGTATAAAGGTAATGGTAAAAACGAAAAGGCCTTGTTCGCTGGTTGGGGGGAGCAAGGCCTTTTTTTACATTTGTACCTCAAACCTTTAGGTTTGATGGTTGTTGCGCCTGGTATTGTACAGGCATCTTGCGTGTAGTTTCCAGGGCGGTGCGCGATACCGGAATCCATCAGGGCTGAAGCCCTGAGCTACAGGGAACGTAGGGTACAATCCAACTTTTAAAGGGGATGAACAAAACACAATCTTTAGGAGAAACGACCATTCGTACTACCGATAACCATCACCATTCACGAAGGAATTTTCTGAAATACACCGCGCTTGGCGCAGCCGGGCTTGGCTTGGGGTTGAGTGGACTGGGAAACCTGATGGGGGCGTCCATAGAAAATACGCCTTTACCCGTAAAGAAAGGCCGTGTGGTCGCCGTTAAGAGACAGGGTATTATGCAGAGCGAAAGACCGGATCCGGACGTCGTCCGTAAAATGGTCGATGAAGGGATGTTTGCCCTCACAGGCAAAAAGAACACTGCTGACGCCTGGCGGACGCTCTTTACCCCGAACGACGTTGTAGGCATCAAAATTAATCCCCTCGGAGGTGTAAAACTTACCACCAAACCGGAAGTTGTTAACGCAATCATCGCAGGCCTGATTGCCGCAGGCGTAAAAGAAAACAACATTATTATCTGGGACCGGTTCAGCTATCACCTCATTCAGGCGGGATATCCGCTCAACAAAGGCAACAGCGGTGTTCGCTGCTATGGCACTGAGCCGACGGCCGGATATGACAAAGGCGTTTTTTATGAATCGCTCGACGACGATTTTAACCAGCGCGAGGAAGACGGCGCCCGCTCACTCTTTAGTTCCATCGTAACGAAACAGGTAACGGCAATCATCAATGTCCCCGTGCTGAAAGATCATGGTATCGCAGGGGTAACACTCTGCCTTAAAAATCTGGGTTTTGGCGTTATAAACAATACCAAACGATTTCACCCTGCGCCCTACTTTTGTGACCCTGCATCAGCGGAGGTCTGTGCGCACCCTGCCCTTAGAAATAAAGTGCGGCTACACGTAGCCGATGCCCTGCAGGCGTGTTTTGATGGCGGCCCGGCTGGTATGAAGGCCTGGACGATGTGGAATGAGGAACAGCTTTTGTTCGGGACTGACCCTGTGGCAATGGACCGCATAGGACTTGAGCTTATCGAGAAAAAGCGAAAAGAACACAACCTTCCCTCCATATTCCAGAAAGCAAAGCACATAGCCACCGGAGAGCGTTTAGGGCTAGGAATCTTTGAAAAAAGCAACATCGAACAAGTGGAAATTACGGCATAAGGCTTCATAACCAACCCTTGCAGCTTTAAAAATAAGGTACAAGGAGGAATGAATGAGTGCAAAGATTCTCATTGTAGACGATGAAGAAAATATCAGATTTAGCCTGGAAAATTTTCTTTTGGAAAGGCAATACGAAGCAAAAACCGCCGGCAGCTATCAAGAAGCGCTTGATAATATCGATAAAACGGAATTTGACGTAATATTTGCAGATATTATTCTGGGGGGAAAAACTGGAATTGAGTTTCTACAGGAAATCAGAAACAGGAACCTTTGTACTCCCGTTATTATGTTTACCGGTAACCCGGCTGTTGAAACAGCATCAGATGCCGTGCGTTTGGGCGCCTTCGATTATCTCCCCAAGCCCGTCCTTAAAGACACATTTCTACGCGTTACCGAAAGGGCGCTACAACACAAGATGCTGGTAGAAGAAAAAGAGCGGTACCGGTTAAATCTTGAAGCTATTTTCAGCAGCGTGAAGGACGCCATTATAACGGTAGATAAGGAATTGTGCGTCCTTGAGGCCAATAAGGCCTCAAAGGATATTTGCAGTATACCCCGCGACGTCATTGGAATGTCATTCAGCTCTCTGGCAAATCAGTGCAACAAACCATGCTATGAGGCCATAGCTGAAACCGTAGCAAAAAAACAATCGGTAGAAATGCATCGCATCGAGTGCAGTCACAAACTGCGTCCACAACAGGTGGTGTCCGTTGCCACCTACCCTCTTATCAACAATAAAGGGATATTTTCCGGAGTGGTTATGGTGGTAAGCGATGAAACGCAACTGGTCACGTTGGAACGCGAACTGAAAGAACGTCAGCAATTTCACCATATCATAGGCAAGTGTGATAAAATGCAGGAAATTTATTCCCTCATAGAAAATCTGGCTGACGTTCAGAGCACCATTTTGGTTACCGGTGAAAGCGGCACGGGTAAGGAACTCATTTCTGAGGCGATACACTACAAAGGGGAACGCCGAGGTAAACCTTTTGTAAAGGTTAATTGTTCCGCCTTGTCTGAACACCTCCTGGAGAGCGAACTTTTTGGACACGTCAAGGGCTCTTTTACCGGTGCCACCCATGACCGGATGGGCAGATTTCAGAAGGCGGAAGGCGGCACCATTTTTTTAGATGAAATTGGCGATGTATCGCCAAGAACTCAACTGCAACTCCTGCGGGTGTTGCAGGATAAAGAATTTGAAAAGGTTGGCGATTCTACTCCCATTAAGGTTGATGTTCGGATTATCACCGCCACCAACCAGAATTTGCAGGAAAAAATTAAACGAGGTGAGTTCCGGGAAGACCTCTACTACCGGCTGAAGGTTGTAGAAATAAACCTGCCTCCGTTGCGGGACCGGCGCGAAGATATACCGCTCCTCGTTCCCCACTTTTTGAATAAGTTCAATAAAGCATTGCATAAGAACGTTGCAGGCATCTCTTCAGACGTACAGAAGCTGTTTATGGATTACCGGTGGCCAGGAAATATAAGAGAATTGGAACACTCGCTGGAACATGCCTTTATTGTCTGCCATCAAGCCGTTATTACGATGGACCACCTCCCGGTTACCTTCAAAAATCATTTTACACAAGAACCCGCATCACCAAAAGAAACCCGTACCAATGAAAGAGAGACGCTTATTCTGGCTCTGGAGAAAACGGCCTGGAGCCGGGTGAAAGCGGCAAAACTGCTCGGTCTGAGTCGTAGCACCTTTTACCGAAAGCTTGAAGAACATAAAATTAACGTGCGCAATCCTTAAAAACAAGTGTTCATTCCAGTGCATTTCTAATCTGCAAATAAGCATTACAGTACCCTGACATTGTTCGTCGCTTCCGGAAAGTTCCACTACAGCGCCTCACTTTGCCACAATATTCACCAGTTTTGTCGGCACAATGATTGTCTTGACTACCTTCTTGCCTTCCAGAAACGCAACGATGCGTTCATCGCTTAGCACGCGGGTCTTCAAGTCCTCATCGTTTATACCGGCCGGCACCGTCAGGTGGCCGCGTACCTTGCTGTTGATCTGGATGACGATCTCCAGCGTCTCTTCCCGGATAGCATTCTTATCATACGTAGGCCAGGAGTGTTGAAAGATGCCTGATTTGTGGCCCATTGCCTCCCACAGTTCCTCGCAGATATGCGGGGTAAAGGGCGCCATGAGCAACAGGACGTTTTCCATGGTGTGGCGGAAGACGTTGAAAGTGGATGGGTCTACGCCCGCTTGCGGCGTCGTTATGGTAAACGAATCCACCTTATTCAACAGTTCCATCACGGAGGCAATGGCGGTGTTGAAGTGCCAGGAGGTCTCCATGTCTTCCGTAATCTTCTTGATGGTCTGGTTTGTCAGCCGGTAAAGCGCCTTCTCCTCAGCCGAAAGTTTTTGGATGTCGATGGCCGTGCGTTTTACGCCGGCATATACCTCTTCGTAATCGGTAATCTTCTGCCACAGACGGCACAAAAACCGGTAAGCGCCCAGCACGCCGCGGTCGTTCCACTCGGCGTCCTTTTGCGGTGGGCCGATAAAGAGGATATAAAGACGTTGCGTGTCGGCGCCGTACTTGTCGATGAGGACATCCGGGCTTACAACGTTGCCCTTGGACTTCGACATCTTTGCCCCATCCTTGATCAACATCCCCTGGGTAAAGAGGTGTTTAAAAGGTTCTTTAAAATTAAAACAACCCAGGTCATGCAGCGCGTGGGTTATAAACCGTGAATAGAGCAGGTGGAGAATCGCGTGCTCCACGCCGCCGATGTATTGGTCTACCGGCAACCAAGTGTTCACCTTTTCGGTGACGAATGGCCGCGTGTTGTCCCTGGGCGACAGGTATCTCAGGAAATACCAGCTCGAATCAACAAAGGTATCCATTGTATCTATTTCACGCCGCGCCTTGCCTGAGCAGGCAGGACACGTGGTGTTGATAAAGGACTCCACCTCTGCCAGCGGGCTCATCCCATGTGGCTTAAACTCCACCTTTTCAGGCAACACCACCGGCAGTTGCGATTCCGGCACGGGCAGTGTGCCGCATTTCTCACAATAAACAATGGGGATTGGCGCCCCCCAGTAACGCTGGCGGGAGATAAGCCAGTCCCTCAGACGATAGGTCACCGTCTTCGTCCCCAAGCCATGGGATTCGAGATATTCGGCTATTTCCGCCATCGCCCCGGTATTGGGCATGCCATTGAAAATCCCCGAATCCACCTGCACTCCCTCATCCACGTACGCCTCCGTTAACGCCTCGGCCTTTAATTCCTTGCCTTGTGGCTGAATAACGACCTTTATCGGCAGACGGTATTTCTTTGCAAACAGGAAGTCGCGCTGGTCGTGCGCAGGCACGCCCATAACGGCGCCGGTGCCGTATTCCATAATCACATAATTGGCTACCAGGAGCGGGACTTTGGTGTTATTGATGGGGTTGATCACATAAGCGCCCGTAAACACCCCCTCCTTCTCCGTCCCTTCCGCCGTGCGCTCCACCATGCCCTGATTGCGCGACTTCTCCACAAAATCCAACACCGTCTTTTCCTGTGGAGTACCGGCAACCAGTTCGCCGATAATAGGATGTTCCGGTGCGAGGGAAACGAAGGTGACTCCATAGAGCGTATCGGGGCGTGTGGTAAAGCAGTGCAAGGTCTTTCCGGAACCATCAAGGGTAAAATTGATACGGACGCCCTGGCTGCGGCCAATCCAGTTCGCTTGCATGGTCTTTACCCGGTCAGGCCACCCGTCAAGCAAGGAAATGTCATCAAGCAGTTTTTGCGCGTAATCACTGATGCGGAAGAACCATTGTTCAAGGTCTCGCTGGCGCACCGGGGTATCGCACCGTTCGCAGCTTCCGTCTACCACCTGTTCATTGGCAAGCACGGTTGCGCAGGAGGGACACCAATTCACGGCGGCCTTCTTTTTATATGCCAGTTTATTTTCGTAAAGCTTCAGGAATATCCATTGCGTCCACTTATAGTAGTCCGGGTTGCAGGAGGTGATCTCCCTGTCCCAGTCGTAGCCGACGCCCCAGCGGTGAAGCTGGTTCTTCATGGCCTTGATATTCTTTTTTGTCCATAGAGCCGGATGCACGCCGCCCTTGAGCGCCGCGTTTTCCGCGGGGAGGCCAAAGGCGTCCCAACCGATAGCTGAAAGCACGTTGTACCCGCGCATAATCTTATAGCGTGCAACGACGTCGCCGATGATGTAGTTTCTGCCGTGTCCCACGTGCAGGGTGCCGGAGGGATAGGGAAACATAACGAGGCAATAAAACTTCTCCTTCGTAGAATTTTCCCTGGCACGGAATAATTCACATCCCTCCCAGAAGCCTTGCCACTTTTTTTCGATATCAGTAAAATTATATTCCCGTTTTGCCATCAAAAAACCCCTTTAAATCGTAACCACGGAGGTACGGAGAGACCAGAGAATGAGTCTATGCCTTTATGCCTTCGAACACGCCACGTCGTATCCGCACAGGCCTGCAAATAAAGTGAAATTCTATCAAAATTCCATCTGTAATCAAACCTAAAATGGCGTGAGGACTGTGAAATGCCGCGTTACCGGTTGCTGGGGTGATGATAGTAGCTTGATGGTAAATGAAATATGGCATGGCACAAACTTGGCTGAGAAAGAGGAGGCGCCAAGCGAGATTTTCACCCTGTGGGATGAAGCGTCTTTAGAATGGGTGAAGCAGACGTACCAAAGCCCCAAGTTCCGTGAAGTGCGAGACCGATATGTCAAGAGTGCGAACTACTGAGGTCAGAGCCGGCCTGTCCAAGTGCGACCCCATTCCTCATGAAACATAACGACAGAAATAACCCGCCGCTGAAAGCGGTCGGGTTCATTGACTGGTTATGTTTTTGTTTTAATTAGGTTTTGCATATTTTTGGAGTTCATTGATATGTTCCAAGCAAAATCTACTAAATTCTTTTTGATAAGTTCCATAAGGAGAGTAATTAGATTTATTATAAATAAAAAATTTATTTTTGCAATTTTTGTATTCCTCCCAGGCTTTGCTGAATTTCCTCAATTTGCGTTTGCTCAAGAACTGCTCGAAGATAATTTTAGCCTTTTCATGCCTAACGTAAGTGTCAATGGTGATAATTTGGCTAACAGGAATTTTTCCTGTAGAAATATTTTCTCTGAGTCGGAAATCTTCATCAACAAAAACAGCTCGGAATATTTCAGCAGCAACATTAAACTCTTTTCTCCTGTCTCTGCCTATGGCGAAGCTGTTTCCAAGCAAAGCACCGATAAGGAAAGTAATTATCCCGAAAGCCGGATGCGTGATTATACTAACAAACAAATTGTTCAATGTTTTTGTGCCTTTATTTTAGTGATGATCGGATATTCATTAATTGGATTTGTTATATTGTTTCCCATAACGTCCAGAGCTCAGGCACGCGGGACCAAATGACGTGAACCGCGAAGCGGAACTGGACCGGCCATCCCGCGTTGCCTGCAGCGATTTGTTAGGTGTCGCTTTCAAAGTCACAAATTTGGACCCCCGATCTCTGTAATGAACTTAGACCTCTCAGATGGATCAGGAATGGCAATCGTTAGCATGTCGTTCAGAGCCTCGACCATCTCTTTCTGGTACGGGTTGGGAAACTGGCTCCTGCCCTTCAGGGCGTAATACTGAATTCTTGCTGCGCACTTCTGCATCCTGACAATATCGGATTGCAGGCCGACAATCTTGTCCCGCGTCGTCTGGCTTTCCTCCAACGCTTTTTGCAGGGCCGCCAAAATATCCTGTATCCTCTTCTCATGTGCCTGACTTTGCTGTTCGAGAGCCTTAGTTTTCGTGACAAGCGCTTCCAGTTCGACCAGTTTCTGGGTGATCTCGCCTTTGAATATATCCACCTCGGGTTGGATTTGGTGCAGCATCACATTGGTAGCCTGGGCGGCTGCTGCATCCTGAACAATTTCGCGAATTCTCGGCTCTTGAAATTGGGCTGCCACGAGTGACTCCATTTTGCTTTCCACGCGCGCTTTGATTTGCCAAAGACTCACGCCCATGATTCCGCCAAGCAACGCAAGACCCGTCAAAGTCCACGTGAGAACTTGCTTGCGAAGTATCTTCGTTACTTCGGTTTGTTGTCCCTGGCTTAGCGATTGAGGTTTGTTTGCCATGCGCACCTTTTGCAGACACCTAACAAGTTATTGAATAGTTTCCTGATACTATCAGAAAGTTCTGTGAGCGTCAAGGATAGGTGGCAAATGCAGTTGACATATCTATTGGAAGCCATTATGCCATTGAAGTTGTTCAATATTCAAATTACGTTCTTAGAAGGTTAACTGTTCAATTCCTATGCTGACTATTCCAGACAACATTCTAACAAGTTTTGAAGCCATTCTCAATGAACGAGCCGTTGCGCCGGCACAGCGTGCGGACGATAAGAAGTGGTTCCGATATTTTCTGGGTTTTTGCACCAAGTATCCGGTTCCTGCTGCCAGGTTGGATTTTGTTCATTGACAAATTGCACGAAAAAAGGCAGACCCCGGCCCAGCAAGAGCAGGCGACGCATGCACAAAGGCTTGCAATAGGGCATATAATTCCCTATACTTGTTCCATGACAAAGGACAAGACCGGTTTTCCATCATACCATGAAACATTACAGTTTCTTTACACGGCGATTGACTATGAAAAGTTAATCAGCTATCAGTATAACGCATCCACCTTCAGCCTGGACAGGATGGTTAAGATGCTCGACTACGTGGGAAACCCCCACAAGGATTTTCCTACTATCCACATCACCGGCACGAAGGGCAAGGGTTCCACCTCTATCATGATGGCAACCGTTCTGGAGCAGGCCGGTCTTCGGACGGGGCTTTTTACCTCGCCACACCTCATTGATCTAAGGGAGCGCATCCAAATAAACCATGAGATGATATCCGAAGAGGATTTTGTAGCCGCTGCAACGGCGCTTTGGCCTTACATACAACATCTGCGCGAAACGGATAAAGCCTCATCCCCCACGTTTTTTGAGACGCTCACGGCTATGGCGATGCTCTATTTTAAGCAAAAATGCGTAGACATAGCCGTGCTGGAAGTGGGGTTAGGGGGGCGTCTGGACTCCACGAACGTTGTGATACCCAGGGTGTCGGTTATAACCAACATCGGGTTTGACCATACGGCCATCCTGGGCAATACCCTCGCAAGTATTGCGTATGAGAAGGCGGGCATTATTAAACAGGGAATCCCCGTAGTGTCCGCCGTCGATGAAGCCGAGGCGCTTTCAGTGATAGAGAAGACATGCAGGGAAAAAGATGCAAGGCTGTACCTGCTTGGAAGGGATATCTTGATCGAGGAGGCGCAGGGGGTTGATGAAAACGCAACCTCTCAACGAAACCTTTACCAACCGGGGCAGAGCGGCTTGCAAGGGAACCTGGAAAAGGGAATTGCTGCTGGCGGGAAAACATCAAGCGCCGACGCCACACACGTCCCACTCCCGATTCCACCAGGTAGGGGTTTGTTGTGCAAGATAAAAACCTGGAGTCATACTTACGGCAACCTCTTCCTCCCCCTTGTCGGCGCGCATCAGGCAAAGAACTGCGCTTTGGTAATGGGCGTCCTGGAGATACTGAAAGAGCAGGGGCTGGTTTCTATTAGCGACGAGGTTGTCCGCAAGGGCTTGAGCCGTGTCCAATGCCCTGCCCGTGTTGAACTTGTTGGGCAAAATCCCTTTATTATCCTGGATTATGCCCACACCGTAGCGTCTATGAGGTCGTTGAAAAACGCCTTGTTGGAAAACTTCGCCTTTCATAAATTGATCCTGATCCTTGGATTTTCGCAGGACAAGGACCTGGACAATATTTTGAAGGAGATCGTCCCGGCAGGCCATTCTATTATTGTTACCAGAAGCAAGAATCCCCGCGCCGCGCCGCCGGAAGATTTGTCTCAGAGGATTGAAAAGCTTTGCAATAAACAACCGCAGATAGCGGATAACGCGCGGGACGCCGTGGCGCTGGCCAGGAAAATGGCCTCACCGGATGATTGTATTTGCATCACCGGTTCCGCATACGTGGCAGGCGAGGCGTTGCAGGCGCTTGGGAGCGGGATTGCAATAAAAGCTTTGCTTTGAATCAAGAAAAACGAAAACCCTCCGGGAAAAAGAAGCAGGAGCTTCCGGGACAGGCGCATTCCCAAGCTGGAGCTTGGGAACGAGAAACGAATAGCAAGGCTAAAACCTTGCCCTACGTATAAAAACAGATAAAGGCCTCATTTGGCTTTGGTTACGGCTACGCCGTACATGGA
>Ga0315281_10001331_pt1 | contig 36201 bp, 29 predicted proteins | sample YL17G07_0_MG_FD_204540 | JGI IMG/M metagenome (GOLD analysis project Ga0315281, IMG submission 204540) | Sediment microbial communities from Yellowstone Lake, YNP, Wyoming, USA - YL17G07_0 | ecosystem: Environmental > Aquatic > Freshwater > Lake > Sediment | place: USA: Wyoming | collected...
CCCGAAAGCGCCGCCCCAAAAACTACCAACTGCTCACAAAGCCACGTCACGAATTCAAGGAAATACCGCATAGAAATAACTACAGAAAGATGCTAAGTTAGCGCCATTCGGGACAGGCCCCGTTTTCCCGCTGTGATACTTCGGTTTACCGCAAGCAGTTAATGCCTGAGGATCCAGGACTCGAACCTGAAAGCCTGATCCGTTCTACTCTTCCTTCGTCGCGCCCTTTTTCCGCGCGGCGATGATCTCTTCGGCGATCGCATAGGGCACCGCTTCGTAGCGTTCGAAGTGCATGGTGAACGTGCCGCGGCCCTGCGTGAGCGTCCGGATCGTGGTCGCGTAGCCGAACATCTCGGCCAGCGGCACATGGGCCTCTCTGAAAAACCCCTTGACAGCGAACCTTACGAACTGTACAATCAGTACAGGACGATAGATTGGAGGGACGCACATGACCACGATACCAATCAGCCAAGCGCGCGAACATCTGGCCGACCTGGGCAACCGCGTTTCTTTGCGGGGCGAGCGCGTGGTGGTGGAACGGCGCGGCCGGAACCTTTTCGCGCTCGTGCCCATCGAGGACGTGGAGTTGCTCGAGCGCCTGGAGGACAAAATGGACCTGGAGGCGATCCGGGCCGCCAAGAATGAACCGACGAAGTCGCTGGCGAAAGTGAAGAAAGCCCTGGGGCTCTAGAAAGCCCATGACCTATCAGGTACGGGTGAAACCCCAGGCCGAAAAAGCGCTCAGCCGCATCCCCAACCCCATCCGGCGACGCATCGTCACAGCTCTGGAAGGACTCGCCCGCGATCCCCGGCCCGCCGGCTGCATCAAATTGACGGGCGCAAGCGACGCTTATCGAATCCGCGTCGGGGACTATCGCATCGTTTACCAGATCGAGGATCGCGTTTTGATCGTGTACGTGGTCCGCATCGCCCACCGCAGGGATGTTTATCGGGAACTGTAATATGCCCTGCGCTCGCGGGGGCTGAACGGATGGATTCCCGCCTGCGCGGGAATGACATGGTTCTACTCTTCCTTCGCCGTCCCCTTCTTCCGCGCGGCGATGATCTCTTCGGCGATCGCGTAGGGCACCGCTTCGTAGCGTTCGAAGTGCATGGTGAACGTGCCGCGGCCCTGCGTGAGCGTCCGGATCGTGGTCGCGTAGCCGAACATCTCGGCCAGCGGCACATAGGCGGCGATCTCGTGCGCGGTCGGGCGCGCCTCCATTCCCTGGATCCGGCCGCGGCGCGCGCAGAGGTCGCCGTTGACGGACCCGGAATAGTCCGACGGCACGATGACGTTGACGGACATCACCGGCTCGAGCAACTGCGGCGTGTCCTTCATCACGGCCGAGCGGAACGCGTGCGCCGCGCAGAGGCGGAAGGCCATGTCGCTGGAATCCACGTCGTGCGAGGAGCCGTCCACCAGCGTCACGCGCACGTCCACCACCGGGAAGCCGGCGTACGGGCCTTTGGCCATCGCGTCCACGATGCCGCGCTCGATCGAGGGGATGTAATTCACCGGAATGGCGCCGCCGTAAATCTTGTCCACGAACTCGAAGCCTTCGCCCGGGCCGAGCGGTTCGAGGCGAATTTCGACGTGCGCGTACTGCCCGTGCCCGCCGGTCTGCTTGACGTGCTTGTAGGAGATCTCCACGTCGTGCGTGATGGTCTCGCGGTAGGCCACCTGCGGCACGCCGACTTTGGCCTGGACGCCGAATTCGCGGCGCATGCGGTCCACGATGATTTCGAGGTGCAGCTCGCCCATGCCGCTGATCACCGTCTCGCCGGTCTCGGCGTTGTGGGTGACGATGAACGTGGGATCTTCCTCGGACATGGCGTGCAGCGCCTTGGCCAGCCGCTCCTGGTCGTCGCGCGACTCGGGAGTGATGCTCACCGAGATGACCGGCGCGGGGAACTCGATGGCCTCAAGGATGATCGGATGTTCCTGGTCGCAGATCGTGTCGCCGGTGACAGTGTCGCCCAGGCCGACCGCCGCGCCGATGTCGCCGCAGTAGATCGCGTCGCGCATCTCCTGGTGGTTCGCGTGCATCTGCATCAGGCGGCCGATGCGCTGCCGCTTGCCCTTCACGGAATTGAAGACGTAGCTCCCGGACTTCAGCGTGCCGGAATAAACGCGCAGGTAGATCAGCTTGCCCATGTGCCGGTCCGAGACGACCTTGAACGCCAGCGCGGCCATCCGGCCCTCGTCCTTGGGATAACGTTCGATCTCGGTCCCTTCGAGGCACTTGCCGATGACCGGCGGCAGGTCCACCGGCGAGGGAAGATAGTGGATGACGCCGTCGAGCATCCGCTGGACGCCCTTGTTCTTGAAGGCCGCGCCGCAGAACACCGGCACGACGCGGCGCGCGAGAGTCGCCTTCCGAATCGCCGCGCGCAGGTCCTCGAGTGGAATTTCCTCGCCCTTGCAATACCGGTCGAGGATCCCCTCGTCCAGCTCGCTGACCTTCTCGATCAGATGCCGGCGCCACTTCGCGGCGATCTCCACCATGTCCGCGGGGATCGGGCCTTCATGGTACGTCACGCCCTTGTCCGCGTCGTCGTAGTAGATCGCTTTCTGCTCGTAGAGGTCCACGATGCCGGCGAAGTTCTCCTCTTTTCCGATGGGGATGACGATCGGCGCGGGGTTGGCGCCGAGCGACTGCTCCATCTCGCGGACCACGCCGAAGAAGTCCGCGCCCGGCCGGTCGAGCTTGTTGACGAAGGCGATGCAGGGCACGTTGTATTTCTCGGCCTGTCGCCAGACCGTCTCCGACTGCGGCTCGACGCCGCCGACGGCGCAGAAGAGCGCCACCGCGCCGTCGAGAACTCGCAGCGAGCGCTCGACCTCGGCGGTGAAGTCCACGTGGCCCGGCGTGTCAATGAGGTTGATGCGGTGGTCTTTCCAGTTGCAGGTCGTGGCGGCGGCGGTGATGGTGATGCCGCGCTCGCGCTCCTGCTCCATCCAGTCCATCGTCGTGTTGCCGTCGTCCACGTCGCCGATGCGGTGGGTCCGGCCGGTGTAGAAGAGGATCCGTTCGGTGCAGGTGGTCTTCCCGGCATCAATGTGCGCCATGATGCCGATGTTCCGCACTCGTTCAAGCGGCACTTCTCTGGACATCGCAAAACTCCGGCGACAAAATACGAACATGATATGGACGCAACTGCTTGGCGGACAGGGAGTTACGACGCTCAGCGATGGGATTGTCTGACGGGGCGAAAACCGGGTCGAGCAACCACACGCCACCCTACGCGGTACGATGATACCATGACGGCGCTGGAAAATGCAAGCGACCCGCGCACAGGCACAAGAGCCGGCGGAATTCTTCGACCGTCAAGCCGGCGTTGCGGACAATCACGCCCATTGCATTAATCGGATTATTCCTGGGGATGCGCGTCCCGTCGGTCATGACAATGTGCTTTCCCTGGCGCAAGATGCGAAAGCCCGCTTTTTCGGGCGCCCTGAGAGCGGCGAGATGGTTGACCCCCGGAATTCTCGCCATGCTCCTATCACCTCGCTTCCACATGTCATCATACCGCCGGCGCGCCAGGCTGTCTATTTTCCCGCCCAGTACTCCGCCAGCTTGTCGTTTCGCGCGACCGGCCAGTGGGCGGAGACGCTCCAGCGGCCGAGATATTCCTCCACCGATTTCGCCGCCGCCCAATGCGCGAACTCCTCGGCCGCGATCGCCGCCTCCGCGAAGCAGCCGAACTCGATGTAACCTTCGCCGCGCGCCAGGTCGAGCGGCTTCATATCTTTCGTGCTCCACGCGCGGACGCGGCAGTTCGTCTCGACCTCCGGCCCGAACCGGAAGAGCTTCGTGATGTGCGGGAAAGCCGTAATGAAGCCGACTCCTTCGGCCGTCTCGACCTTGCCGAGGCTCTTCAGGAAATCCGCCTTCGTCAGCCCGCACTGCGCCCAGACCGTCCGCGCCGGCTCCTGGCGGCCGATGATGTCGCAGAAATAAACCTTGAACGCGCTCTTCCCATCCGCGCCGCGATACAACTCGCGGCTGCTCAGGACTCCGTGATACGTATTGCAAGGCTTGATCGGCAGCACAGGTCATTCCTCCTCAGGCGATTCGGAGAGCCGCTTCAGAACGACGTCCCAGATTTCTTTCAAGCCCAGTTCTTCCGCCCAGCGTTCTACGTAGGCACGGTCTACCTTATCGGCACTCTCCTCCAAGATGCCTTTGATGTCCCGCAGATGCTTTTCCGAGGCACCTATCTTGTAATATCTCATCTTGCTGATGATGATGTCCTCCGGCCGCGCCATGTATCCCCGGCAGTCCGGCAGAATCCAAGCCTTCTCGCGCCGTGCCATCTGTGTTCGCCCCCAGTCGTCCATGCGGGCGAGGATCAGATCAACTTTCCCTCCTGACGCGGGATGAATGATATTGAACTGGCGGCGCAAACGCACCGCTTCGAGCGCGGCTTCTCGGCGGACGTAGTACTCGGGTGCGGGAAACGCCACGAACAGCTTTTCGGCTTGCTCAGCGTCCAAGTCAACCACAATGTCAATATCCGCCGTGAATCGGAGACGGCCGTAAGTGCTGCTGGCCATAGAGCCGACCAGCATGTAGGAGATGCACTGTTCCTCAAGGACGCCGATCACCCGCCGTAGCAGATCAGTCAGTTCCACGGCTAATCCTCCGAGCGACCTCGGCGGCAATTCGCGCGTCATCCCAGTCGGGATGATCCGTGCGCAGGCGTCCTTCGACGAGGCCGCGCGCCAGGCGGTAGCAACCGGCGACCAACTCAATCTTTTCCGCCGGCGTCTTTTTCCGCAGCACTTCCGCCATCGCGTCGTCCATGACTTCAATCTGGCCCGGATCCAATCGCCGCTTCATGCGCGCCCTCACAAATCGATCAGGTCGGCAAGGTTACCGCTTCGTTCAAATGCCCAACCGCTTGAACATGTCATCAACGTTCTTGCAGACGACCAAGTTTCGCCCGAGGTCGATGTCGGCCAACGTCTTGCGAGTCGCCCGGTTCGGGAGCGCTACGCCGAACAGTATTTTCTTGTGCAGCTTCAAGTCTCTCCGGCACAGCGCCTTACGATAATTGCGTTGCAACCCAGTGTCAGTCAGGGTCTTACGACACATTGGGTTCGTTTTTTCAAATCGCCGCCTGAACGGATGATCAGGTGAACAGGAGAACAGGTGACCGCAGGTGCAGTCGCGTGGTTTGCACATGCGGCTCGCAGCATCGCGCCGTTTCCGTGCTCACCTGTTCCACTGCTCTATTCTCACCTGCTCTGCGGCGCGCGTGCGCCGCTTGGGTTCGTTTTTTCAAATCGCCTTTTTGCGCGCCATCTTCTTGCCCGCCGCCATCTTGCGACTTCTCATGAGCGGCATGATAGCATAATATTTCTTACATGTCAAGCGATATCCTGCTTTTTCCCGACTCCAGACATGCGCGCTGATGTCGCAGCTCACATCGGAGACGCCGGTTACGACTTGCCTCTCCGCAAAAAGATTTTCGTTTTTCCGGTTGATCGCCATCCAATCGCCAGTTCATGCTTCACCTATCGCAAAGCTTCCCTTCTACACAGCCTCACATGTTTCAGAGCCGTCGCCGCTGCACAAAATGATCCGCCAAGAAAAGGAACAGACCCGGTCAAGAGGAAAACTATCAGGAACAAGAAGACAAAGCCCGCCAGTTCTATGCAAGAGAGGCGATACAAGACCCACCTTTTGTAAGTGACTTGGCCCGAAATTCCTTGATGGCTCCTGGCCAGCCGGAACAAGGCGATGTTTCGGGCATGTCTGATATGAATTGGAACTTCGGACAGGATCATTCCTCCGCATACAAATTTGAAGATGAACATGCAGACTTTGTCTTGATGGGAGATATACCATAGTGAAGAGAAGATCGCCGTTGAGATGATGACTGCCCGCAAAAACTTGCGGCTGAACAAGCGGAGGGCGTCAACGTCGGGCTGGAATTCAGGCGTCAGTTCGTAGCTGCCTTCGAAAACAAAGTGATCGCACGCACCGGCCTTGTAGTATCGAGCTCCAAGGATCGTCAGGAGGTAGTCCGATACGTATAAGACAAGCCACATCGGCAGAACGATCCATAGCTTGTCAAAAACGAACTCTTCGTACATTGCGGGCGACCTCTTGTGGCAAAGCCGGGACCGCGCCCCTCACCATCTCAACGGTTTCTGCCAGGCCTCCTTGAGCTCGGTGATGGTTTTCTCGATGATCGTGTCGCCGGTGAGTCCGCGGACGCGGAGAATTTTCTCATCCGTCACGCGGCCGAGCGGCGCGATGTGGACGCCTTTTAGTGCGGCCTCGAACGCGGCGATTTTCTCCGGCGCGACTTCGCAGAGGAAGCGGGAGTTGGATTCGCTGAAGAGGATGACGTCGTCGCGGGCGATCTCCGGCGGGCGCGGGACGGTCAGAGTGTAGAGGTCCATGCCCAGCCCGCCGGCGAACGCCATTTCGGCGGCGGCGACGGCGATGCCGCCCTCGGAGCAGTCGTGGCAGGCGCGGACGAGGCCCGAGGCGACGGCGCGCGAGAGCGCCTCGAACGCGGCGCGGCCCTGTTCGGGCCGGACGACCGGCGGGTGGTTGCCGACGTAGTTCTCCAGCGAGTAGTAGTGCGAGCCGCCCATCTCGTCGTACGTCATGCCGACGACGTAGAGAATGTCGCCGGCCTTCTTCGCGTCCATGCTCACAACCTTGCGCACGTCGCGGAGGATGCCGATGGCGCTGATGAGCAGCGTGGGCGGAATGGCGATGCTCTCGTCTCCGACGCGGAACTCGTTGTTGAGGCTGTCCTTGCCGCTGATGAACGGCGTGCCGTACGCCTTGGCGAGGTCGTAGCAGGCCTCCGCCGCGCGCACGAGCGAACCGAGCCGGTCCGGCTTGTCGGTGTTGCCCCAGCAGAAGTTGTCGAGCAGCGCGATGCGGTCGAGCGACCCGCCGACGGAGATGATCTGCCGGATCGCCTCGTCAATCGCCGAGGCGGCCATGGCGTACGGGTCAATGTCGCCGTACTTCGGGTTGATGCCGTTCGAGACGGCGACGCCGCGCCGCGAGCCGAACACCGGCGCGATGACGGCCGCGTCGCCGGGCCCGTCGTTCGCGACGCCGACGAGCGGCTTCAGCACGCTCGCGCCCTGGACCTCGTGATCGTACTGGCGGATGATCCACTCCTTGGAGCAGACGTTCCACGAGCCTAGGATGCACTCGAGCGCCGAGCCGTAGTCCTTCCGCTCCGGCAAACTCGGTTCGATGAACTGCTGCCGCCGCCAGGTCGCGCGCCGCGTCAGCCGCGGCACGCCGTGGTGCAGGAATTCCATCTCCAGGTCGCCGACCGGATGGCCGTGGTAGAAGAGCTTCAAGCGCCGGTCGTTCGTGAACCGGCCGATGACGGTCGCCTCGACGTCCTCGTCGCGGAAGAGCTTGAGGATCGCGGCGCGCTTTCGCGGCGGCACGGCCAGGACCATGCGCTCCTGCGCCTCGCTGATCCAGATTTCCGAATAGCTCAGCCCCTGGTATTTGAGCGGCACGCGGTCGAGGTGGACCTCCGCGCCGAGCTCTTCGCCCATCTCGCCGACGGCGCTGGAGAGTCCGCCGGCGCCGCAGTCGGTGATGCAGGTATAAAGGCCGCGGTCGCGCGCCTGGAGGATCGTATCGGTCATGCGCTTCTCCTCGATCGCGTTTCCGATCTGCACCGCGCCAGAGGAGACCGTCTCGGATTCCTCGGTGAGCTCGATGGAGGAAAAGGTGGCGCCGTGGATGCCGTCACGGCCGGTGCGCCCGCCGACGACGAGGATCCAGTCGCCCGGCCGCGCGGCCTTGCGGCACTTGTCGCGCGGGATGAGGCCGAGGTTGCCGCAATAGACGAGCGGGTTTCCGACGTAGCGCTCGTCGAAGAGCACCGCGCCGTTGGCGGTGGGGATGCCCATGCGGTTGCCGTAATCGCGCACGCCGGCGACGACGCCTTTCATCACGCGCTTCGGGTGGAGCGCGCCGGGCGGCACTTTGTTCGCGGGCAGGTCGGGCGGGCCGAAGCAGAAGACGTCGGTGTTCAGGATCGGCTTCGCGCCGAGGCCGGTGCCGAGCGGGTCGCGGATCACGCCGCCGATGCCGGTGCCCGCTCCGCCGTACGGCTCGATGGCCGACGGATGGTTGTGCGTCTCGACTTTGAAGCAGAGGTTGTTGCGCTCGTCGAACCGGATGATGCCGGCGTTGTCCTTGAACACCGAGACGCACCACGGCTTCTTCAGCTCGGCGGTCGCGCGCATGATCGTCGTCTTGAGCAGGTTGTCAATCCGCCGCCCATCGGCCTCAATGATGCCGCGGAAGGTCTTGTGGACGCAGTGCTCGGACCAGGTCTGCGCGAGCGATTCGAGCTCGACGTCCGTCGGGTTGCGGCCGATCTCGGCGAAGTGGCCCTGGATCGCGCGCATCTCGGCGATGTTCAGGCTCAGGACGCGCTCCCGGCTGATCTGGAGCAGGCGCGCGTCGCTCACGCCGAGGAGCGCGACCTCGCGGCGCTCGAAGCGGTATTCGGGCGCGACCGGCGAGTGCGGGATCCCTGTGTCGCCGAGGAACGCGTCCTCGATCGCCGCGTTGTGCAGCACCTTGTCGCAGATCAGGCGGACCTCTTCCTGCGTCGGGTCCCCGTAGAGCAGGAATTTCCGGCCGGTGCGCACGGAGGCGGCGGTGAAGCCCATGTCGGCGATGCCCTTCTTCGTGCTCGCCTCGACCGGGTCCATGACGCCGGGCTTGCGGAAGACCTGGACGACGGCGAACCGCCCTTTGCAGGGCGCCGGCGCCGGCCCGCGGAAGGAGAATACCTCGCTGACAGGGTCGCACAGCAGCCGCGACGCGATCCGCTGTAGTTGCGCGGCGGAGATCGCGCCGGCGATCAGGTACACGCTCGCCGCGCGCACGTCCCTGACGCTCGTGACGCCGAGGTCGGCGATGTCGCCGAGCACGCCGCGGCCGACCGGATCGGTGAACTCGCCCCGGACCGCCACTTCCACCCGCCATTCATTCAGCCTGCCGTGAGCCTTTGGGTCGAACGGCTTTTTAGTCATGGGATTTCCTGGGAGAAATGGGAGTTATCGCACGATGCCAGCTTATTCCAGACCGGGGCGGCTGTCAAACGTTCCCGGACTTGCACAACCGGCCGGATAAGGTAAAATACCCGTTGGCGGTTCATGACGTTGTGGACGACCCGGCAACCTGAGCAAGGAGACACACGATGAAGAAGCCATGGCGGGCGTTGGTTGCGATGATGATGGCGACCGGTCTGGCCTTCGCGGCGGGCGATGCGGAGAAACCGCCCGCGCCGCCCGTTCCGCCGAGCAACGCCCCAACCGCTCCGCCGCACCCTGCGGACGATTTCGATCCGAGCCGGCTGGCGGCGCAGCTCAAGCAGAACGAGGAGATGATCGCCCGCTGGGAGCAATCGCTCAGCACGGTCCGCACCGATGAGACGAAGAAGGTGCTGACCGAGGCGATCGCGCAGGCCAAAGAGGCCCAAGCGGGACTGGAGCAGCTTTCAGACGCCGTCCAGGCCGGCAAGGTCAGCGAGGCCCGCCAGTTGGCCGCCCAGTTGCGCGAGAACCGCCTGGAGTCTTTGCGATACGCCGCGATTGTGCCGACGTACCTGGAACTTGACCGGGCGATGACCCTGCAGGCTGAGCGCGGCGCGGACAACCCCAACCTGAACGCGCGCTGCCAGCGGATCATTGACCTGCTCAACAAGCGGCTGGACCTTCTGACCCAGCTCAGCGCGGTGAATCGCGAAATATCGAAGGAGCGCCAGGCCCTGCAGCAGGCCATCGAGAGTGCGCCCGACCACGCGCCCGCCGCCGAGCCGCCGAAGCCGGCGCCGAAGCCTGCAGCCAAGCCCGACGCGCCGACGTGAGCCTTCGCGGAAGGGACTGTCCGTACCACAGCGCATCATAAGGCGCAATGCCGCCCGGAGGAAGCGATTCATGGCCGATGAGGAGAAGTTCCGCGCGGCGATCGAGCGGGTGACTCGCAACGCCGAGCGCTGCGCCGAGCGAGCCGGGCTCGCGCTCCAGCCGGACCGCGCGCAGCGCGATTACGTCCTCCAAGGCCTCGCGCGCAACCTGCTGAAGTACGGCAGGGCCTATTGCCCGTGCCGGGAAGTCACCGGCGATCCGGAAAAGGACCGCACGAACATCTGTCCCTGCCGCACGCATCGGGCGGAGATCGAGCAATCGGGCCAATGCGAGTGCGGCTTGTTCACACGGAAAACGGGTTCGGAACCGCCGATGGACGCCGATAAACGCAGATAAGAAGAGGTCAAAAAACAACTCCTATCGGCGTTCATCGGCGGTTGCAGTCTTTCTTTCTGAAGGAGCAAAAAAATGGGTTTCACGATTGACGTGGGCAAGGCGGGGCCGGGCTTCAATCTGAAGGGCGTGGATGGAAAACTTCACAGTCTGAAGGACTACGCGGACAAGAAGGCGGTGGTCGTGGTCTTCACGTGCAATCATTGTCCGGCGGCGGTGAAGGCCGAAGACCGGCTGATCCAGCTCCAGAAGGATTACGCGGCCAGGGGCGTGCAGCTCGTGGCGATCAATCCGAATGAGGACAAGTACCATCCGACGGACAGCTTCGATCACATGGTCAAGCGCGCGGCGGAGAAGAAATTCAACTTCCCGTACCTCCGCGACGAGACGCAGGAGGCGGCCAGGGCGTACGGCGCGGTGCGGACGCCGCACGTGTTTCTGCTCGACCAGGCCCGCCAGGTCGCCTATCGCGGGCGCATTGACGACAACATCAACGATCCTGACGACGTGAAGCGCCACGACCTGCGCGAGGCGATAGACGAAGTGCTCCAGGGCAAGCGCGTCTCGGCGCCGAGCACGGAAAGCGTCGGCTGCTCCGTCAAGTGGTGGGGCAAAGACGCGCACTGGTTGCCGAAGGACTAGGACGGCAAGGCAGAAGTATGAGTGATGAGTGATGAAGTACTTCATCATTCATACTTCATCCTTCATCAGTACCCGGCCCGATACAGCGCAAAGACGCCGGCCGCGGCGGCGAAGCAGTAGATTCCGAAGATCCACCACTGGCCGCGCTCGAGCAGCCGCGAGAGCAGCCGCAGCGCCACGAGACCGGCGATGAAGCTGAAAACCATGCCGACCAGGCTCGGCAGGAAGTCGTGCGGGCCGATGGGCGGGCCGTTCGTCTCGCCGTGATGGCGGATCAGCCGCCGGGCTTCCCACCAGACGACCGCCGGCGTGAGCGCCACGGCCAGCGCGAAGCTGAATTCCTCCACACGCTGTTTGGCGATGCCGAGCATCAGCCCGATGGAGATCGTCGCGCCGGAACGCGAGAAGCCGCGGAACGGCAGGCACAAGCCCTGGATCGCGCCGATGGCCAGGCTGTCGCGGTTCGTGATGTCCTCGTCCCGCCTTCGGCGGGGCAGCCCGGAACAGAGAATCAGCACGCCGGCCGCGGCGAGTCCGGCCACCATGAGTTCGAGGTGGTTGAAAAGCTGCTCGACCTCGGCTTTTTCGATCCCCGGATTTTGATGCCGGATGACGCGCTCGATGCCGAACTTCAGCCCCAGCGCAAGGATGCCCGTCACCGCCGTGGCGATGATGACGAACCGCGCGAACCGCATGAACGCCTCGCGCGACGAGAAAAACGCGCGCTTCCACGCGCGCCAGAAATAGACGACGACCGCGAACATCGTGCCGGTGTGCAGCATGACCAGCAGCAGCGTGAACTCGGGCGCGGACGGGTCCAGATGCATCAGTTTGGCCGCCGCGATGACGTGCGCGGAGCTCGAGATCGGCAGCAGTTCGGCCAGCCCCTGGATCAGCGCGAGAATCACAATTTGAATCAGCGACATCCGTTACCCTCTGTTCTGATTTTCACCACCAAGACACCAAGGCACCGACAACGGAGAACTGAAAACTGAAAAGTGAAAGTCTTCCTTCTCTCTCGCTTCTCAGTTCTCACTTTTCAGTTCTCAGTTCTCGCCGTGCTTGGTGTCTTGGTAACTTGGTGGTAAAGAACACGTCCTTTGACGAGGCTACCGCAAGCCGCGCGCGCTGTCAATCTGGAAAACTTTTGACGGCTCGCGTCGCGCGGCTTGCCCGCCGAAGGAGGGTTCTGGATTCCCGCTCCCCGATCGGAGTCGGGGACAGGCTTCGCGGGATGACAGTCGCGCTTTCAGAGATGACGTTCACGATCTAAGGTTCACGCCGGACAGGGAGTCTGTGTTGCCGAGCAGTTCTCGAACGGCGCGGTGGACGGCGGCGACGTCGAAAGTATCCATGCAGCGCTCTCGACCTTTCGGGCAATCGGCGTGGTAATCGGCTGAACCGGCCGGGCCGATGCATCCCCAGGCGTTTTCGCACGGGCGCTGCGCCTGGAGATGCGCCTGTTCTGAGTAGCCGTAAACCCGAGGGTCGGTCGGCCCCCAGAGGACGACGGCGGGCCGTTTCCAGACGTGGGCCGCGTGCATCGCGAAATTGTCGGTGGTCACGACGACGTCGAAGCGCCTCAGCAGGCCGACCATCTCTCGGACAGAGGTCAACCCGAGCAGGCTGTACGTTCCGCGGACGCAGCGCTCCGTCGCCCGGCCCGCCTGGACGACGCCGAGGCCGTCCTTTTCCAGCAAGCCCGCCAGGGATTCCCACTTCTCGATGCTCATCCGCTTCCTCGGGGAATCGGAGCCCGGGCAGAGGAGGACGTTCCGGTCCTTCCAGGGAATCCGCTTCATGAGGAGCGGTTGATCCGGACATTCCCACGGCAGGTACAGACGCTCCTCCGCCGGCGTCGGCAGCCCGAAGATCCGGGCGAGGACCTGGTAAGCGCGCATCCCCGGCTGCCGAAAGCTCGGATGGTTCCAGTAGTCGGTGCTGATGAAGCGCGCCCCCGGCGGCGGATGTCCGATGGCGGCGATGGCCGGATGGCCTTCGAAGAACGGACGGTATTTCGTCCGGGCGACGAGATGGAATCGTCCGGACGGGTTGCGATCGTGGACCTGTTTGAGCACGCCCAGGATCATGAGCGTGTCACCGAGTCCGCCGATCGGGCTGATCCACACCGGGCCCGCGCTGAAGTCCGTCTCCTCGCCCTCTTTCGGCAGGCGGCTCGCCACGGCGCGGCGGGCCGGCTCGCGGGTCGGGACCGAAGCGGCGCGGACGGTCGGCTCGAAGTATTTCTCGATGAACTCCTTCTTGTCGAGGCACCACTGGCTCTTGTGGAGGAACGATCCGCGGGTGAGGCATGCGTCCACGGGACATCCGCCGTGGCAGATGTCCCAGAACCGGCAGCCCTTGCACTCGGTTTCCTGCAGGACGGCGTTGCGCCGCATCAGGAGGTCGCGCTGAGGATCGGCCAGCACTTGTGAGAAGGACTTCTCGAAAATCGTGCCGGAGTCGAGCAATCCCCAATCGGCGGCGCGGCCGCACAGCGAGAGGCTTCCGTCCGCGAGGAGATTGATGTGGTTCGTCGCGCATTGGCCGGAATCGTTGCAGACCAGCCGCCGGCTTCCTTCGAGCAGGCTCGCGGTGAGGGAGCGGAACGGCTCGACCGAAGGATATTCGTTCCGCCGGCGCCACCAGTGTGGGAAAATGGCGCCGAGGAAATCGGCATATTCCTCCGGCGTGATCTTCAGTTCCGCGCACCGCTCTCCATTGAGGACCACGGGATTGAACCTCAGGACGCCTTTCGGCGAGAGGTTGGTGAGGAAGTGGAAGATTTTCATCGGCTGCGCGAGCGAGAGTTTCGTCACGACGTAAACGATGCCCCAGTCGAAACCTTCTTCTTCGAGAAGGCGAAGGGCCTCCATGAATTTCCGGTTGTAGGCGGCCGAGTCCAGGCCGGGTCCGCCGCCGCGGAGGTTCTCGATCGGCTCGTAGCTGGAGCCGATGTCGCGGATGCCCAGCTCTTTCAGCGGCGCCGCGAAGTCCTTCGAGAAAAGAGTGAGATTGCTCTGGATGCTGTGACGGATGCGGCCGCGCGTGGCCGGGCAGCGCCTGTTCTGGAACTCGGCGGCGCGCCGGAAATAGTCGGGGCCGAGCAGAAGCGGCTCGCCGCCGTGCCAGAGGACCTCCATCTGCCGCCGGTCGTGCTCGATCAGGTATTCGTTGATGCGGCGGAAGAAGAGCTCCAGGGTTTCGAGCGGCATGGTCGCCGGCGCGCGAGGCTTCTTGCGGACGACGTCGCAGTAGACGCACCTGGAGTTGCACGCCTCGGTGGGCTTGAAGATCACGGTGGCCATGGCTTGGGCTCCGGATCACAGCTCTTTGCGGCCTGGCGCTGGAGGGCCGCGGCGATCATCTCCGCGAACAGCGCCTCGCAGCCGCGATCCTCGGCGGCCGTGGCCGCGAACTTCCCCAGGCAGACTTTCCATCCGGCGCACGAGGCGCACGGATGGTTCTCCGCGAACATCCGCCGCCCGGCATCGAGTCGTTCGCGCACGGCCGGGTGCTGCGCCTGGCCGGACAGCTCGGAAAGGTCCTGCGCGATGAATTTTGACTCTTCCAATTCCCTGCGGGAGAGCGCGATGCGACCCTGCCGATCCATGTGGAGAAAGCGGCTCGGGTCCTCGAATTGCACGCCGCCCCAATCCAGGCAGGCTTGAGGATCGTAGCGGGCGGCGATGGTGGCGAACGGCTCGATGGAGGCGTGAGGGACCGGCTCCAGGACGGCGTAGGTCATCAGGTCGGCCAGCGCCTCCCAGTCGGTCTTTCCGTTCCCGATGACCGCGCAGCCGCGGAGGCCGACCGAGGAGAGGATTCGCAGGCCGGTGATGTTCCCGGCGCGGTCGCAGGGAAGGTGAACGCGGAGGTCGAGGCGCTTGAGGCGGTCGAGATGCCGGACGAGGTTGCGGAATTTTCCGAGCGACGGCGCTCTCACCGCCAGAGGCGTGTCCTTCAGGTCGTCGCCGAACTCGATCTGGTCCAGCGGGCAGGCGCTGTCGAGGATCACGCAGAAGAGGGCATTTCCGGAATCCTCCGCCGCCGCGACCGCATCCGCGACCCGCGCCGGGCGGTCCACTCGCACGACGACGGCGGCGCCGGTGAAGCGGCGCAGGAGCGTTGGGTCAAACGGGCAAACGAAGATGGGCAAGTTCATCCTCGATCTCGGAAAGCCGGATCGGGGCTTCGCGAACCAGGCGGTTGACCGCCCGGCAAAGCCCGCCTCCGGCGCAGACGCCGTCCTCCCGCTGCCGGCAGCCGTCGCATTCGGCGTAGATGCCGGGGACCTCGGAGGCCAGTTGTTTGCGCAGCGCGGCGAAGTGTTCCTCCACCTGCTGCACGGAATCGAACTCGAAGAGCGACCGCCTCCGGTAGCCGGCGAGCGGGAAGCAATAATAAACGCTCATGTCCGGCGCGATGTCCATGGCCGGGCCGCATCCGAAATGGGCTTCGCCGCCGGAGCGGCGGAGCCAGCCGAGCTGCTCGTCGGTGACTTTGCAGATCGGAAAACCGCAGTCGAAGCTGAGTTGGACCCTGAAGGCGTCGAACTGCGGGCGGAAGGAGAAAAGCCGGTCGAGGATTTCGCGCAACTGCTCCGGGCGGATGAAGCCGGCGGATTGGCCGGGGACCGGATGGGCGATTCCGGCCCGCAGGCGGCGCTTCATCCCGAAGCGGTTGACGGCGTCGAAGATGAAGTCGAGGGAGAAGTCGGGCCGGTAAATATTGAAGCCGGCGACGGTCCACGGCCCCATGACGGCGAGAAATTCCCGGACTCGATCGAGTTCCTCCGCGGGCGCGGGCGTCTGCTCCGGATCGTTGAGGTTGCAGACGAAGTTGAGCTGTTCGACGTCGGCGGAGGCGAGGTGCGCCCGGAACTCCTCCAGCCGTTCGGGACTCAGGACGCCGTTGGTGAAGACCCTGACGCGAAAACGCCGGTGGAGCAGGTGGAGGATGAAGTCCACGCAGTCGGGATGGAGCGTCGGTTCTCCGCCGAGGAGCGACACGCGCTGCCGGCCGGAGCGTTCCAGAAAGTCCGCGACGTAGATCAGATTCTCCCAGGACATGCGGCTGTCCGGCGCGGCGCCGGCCATCTCGCTCTTCGCAAAGCAGTACGGGCAGGAACGATTGCACCGCGTCGTCAGAAGAATGTTCGCCATTCCGCGTCAAAGTCCTGAGCTAAGTGCAGCATTTCGCAAGTCCGACTGGACTTGCGAAATGCTTTCTTCCACAGGGGTTTCGCCCCTATGGCGCTCCAAGACGCTCCTACTCGTCGCGTCTTTCCGCTGTAACCCCTTGGAGGGCCTTTCGCGGCCCTCCAAACCTCCCGCGCCGTACAGCATTTCAGAAGTCCATTCGGACTTCTGAAATGCTGTACTAAGCGAAGGGGAAGCGGCGGATGCCGTCTGGAGAAAATATCGGCTGAACGGCCCACGGAACTGCCGGGCCGTTCAGCCAAAATCACGCACAGGCCGCGGGCGCCGGCCCAAACGGCCCGTGTCACGGCGCGCCGGAAACTGCTAGCTGCTGCTGCCGTAAACCGGCGCCCCTTCATCGCAGTAGCCGGCGGACTGCTTCTTGGCGATGAGGCGGCCTTTGTCGCCTCGCGCCGGCGCTTGCATGGCCGTTGCGCCTGCGGCTCGCTTGATGGCCTCTCGCCGCGTCGTGTCCTTGCCTTTCATACACTCCGCTCCTAAATAGAACCACGATGGATCGCGCCCACAAGCGGCAAGAATTGACGGCCACCGCGACCCTGACAGCCGCCAAGTCCATGTCTCTAATATTATACCATGATTGACCACTTGTCAAGAAATTGCGGCCGGGCGCGTAATGCCTCAGTTACAGGAGGCTCATTTTCAAGATGTCGTGTGTGGCACAGGCGCCCTCGCCTGTGATAACGCCGGCAAGCCGTTCCGCACAGCCGGGGGCGGCTGTGCCACACCTCCTGTAACTGAGGCATTACCAGGGCGCGCGCAGGTCGGCCGGGCTTATTCCTGCGCATCGGCGCAGACGCGGAACCCGAGGTTCGGGTTGTGAACCGACGGCGCGAGCGGGCCGCGGTTGGCGGCTCGGCAGAACGCCGGACCGTAATCGTAGGGACCGCCGCGCACCACGCGCTCCCACCCGGTCAGCGGGCCTGCGGGATTCTCCGTCGGGCTCGTCGCGTAGTAGTTCTTGTCATAGTAGTCCTGGCACCATTGCCAGACATTCCCGTGCATATCATACAATCCCCATGCATTCGGCTTCTTCTGGCCGACCAGGTGCGTCTTCTCTTCGCTGTTGGCCAGGAACCATCCGGCGGCGGCCAGGTCGTTTTCTGCGTCGCCCGCGTAGAACCGGGTGGTCGTTCCCGCCCGGCAGGCATATTCCCATTCCGCCTCCGTCGGCAGCCGCAAGCCGCCGCCCGCCTGGACGAGAAACTCCTGACAGAGGTTCCACGAAATCATGTCCACGGGCAAACGGTCGCCGCCCTTGAACTTGCTCGGATTGCTCCCCATCAACGCCTGCCACTCGCCCTGGGTCGCCGCGTATTTCCCCATGTAAAACGGCTGGGTTATCCGCACCCGGTGTTGCGGGCCTTCGTCATCAAAATGACCTTCCTCGTTCGCTGGGCTGCCCATGAGGAACTGTCCGGCAGGGATGAAGACCATTTCAATCCCGGTCTTCTCGTGGACAATCTCCCGGGCCCATCCGGCATTCGTGTACGGCTCCGCGGTCGTGTTGGACAGGGCTCGAAAACCGGGAGGAACACGAAGGCCGGTCTTGAGCATCGCGGCCTGGCCCGGTTCGGGTTTCCCTGAAGCGTAATTGACATATTGCGCAAGGCGCGCAGTCATTTCCTGCTTGTCTTTTCCTTCAGCCACAAGGGCGATGGCTTGCCGCTCAGCGTCGGCGGCATTGGAGAATTCGCCCGACTTGAAATGGACCTGCGCCAGCATCTCCAGGACCTGCGGATCCTGGCCGGCGGCTTTAGATATCAGGAATCGGGCGATCCGGCCGGCCGGGGCGGCCTCATTTTTTCCGCCGGTTTCCTTGCGAAGCAGATGCGCTGCCAGCGCTTTCAAGAATTGCGCCATCCTCTCCGGCGGAAACAACCCTTCACCCTGCAATGCCGATACGGCGCCTTGGAAGTCGTCGGAATCCGCGCTCAGCGTCAGGACGCCGGCGCGGATCCACTCGGCGCTCCAGCCGGAGTGGTCGTCCAGGTGGGACTTGGAAACCGCGAGCAGGAATTGCGACGCCTTGCGGCGCGCCTCCGCGGCCAAATCCGGCATGTTTAAGTGCTGGAACTGGCGCGAAACCAGACTGAAATCGGAGACGACGTCGCCGAGAAACTGGTCGTCGCCGGATTCAGCGTCCGCCAGCGCGCCGAGCGCCGAAGTCAGCCGGACCAGCATGTCCTTCGCGGAGGCGGACCGGCCGGCCTTGGCCAATTCTGCGGCGAGGCGGACGAACTCGCCGCCCATTCGCCTCGCCCCGTCGCGATCCAGGCGCTTCGGCGCGGCCGCGATCAGCTTCTCCCAAACCGCCAGCGCATCGCCGCCGCTCTGGATGGCGTCGTCCGCCTTTCCCGCTTGCAGCAAGGCCTCGGCGACGCGCCTTCGGACTTCCGCCAGCATGATCTGTTTGCCGGCATTCTCCGGGTCCGCCTGCGCCAGGCGGGAAATGATCTCCAGAGCGCTGCGGAACTCGGCTTCCGCTTCAGCCGGCTTCTGCATGGACAGCAGCAGTCGGCCGATCGCGACGTGAGTGCCCATTAACTGGCTCTGCAAGCGGTCATTATCCGCCGCCGGCGCGGCCAATTCCCGCCGGACCGCACAGGCGGCCTTGTACCGTTCCAGCGCGCCCGAGTCATCCTTGAGGTCGGCCAGGATAACCGCCGCCATGGAATGGCAAGCCGCGACCAACTCTCTCCGGAGAACGTTGTCGGGCAACGGGTTGCCTTGCGGCCTGAAGCCTTCCTGCGCCAGCCGGTCGTTGCAGAGGGCGATGACCTTATCCAGGTCCGATAAGGCGAACAACCTCTCCGGCAGAGCCAGCGTCGCGCCGGTGAGCGAATAGTTCAGGAAGGCATGATCCAATCCGGCCAGACAGAGCGCCAGATAAGCGTCGGAAGTCTCCGGGCCGGCTGACCCTGCGGCGAGTTTGCGAGCCGACTCGAACTCGCGCCGCGCCGACCGCAGGTTATCCATCTGCCAGTAGCAGCGCCCGAGCATCAAGGGCGAAACGTCCTCATCGCCCAGGGATCGCGCGCGCTCCAGCAACTCGACGGCCCATTCCCATTCTCCGCGGAAAGCGTACCATTCGCCGAGGATCCTCAACGCGCGATGATCATCGGGGTTCGACTGGACGGCGGAGCGGACCTCGTCACGCAATCGCTGGAACCGGTCATACTCCGCGACGCGCGAGAAGTCCCACAGCTTCAGCGCGCCCTGGGAATCCGCCGACAACAGCGAGCGGCCCTCTTCGGACCACGCGACGGCGTTGATCCGGTATTCATGGCCTCGGACGAACGCCCGGTATTGCAACCCCGAATCAATATCCCAGATGCGTATGACCGCGTCGCTTCCTGCGGACGAAAGGAAGTTCGTCTTGCCCACGAAGGCGATGGAGGAGACCTCGCCTTCCGTGCCGGAGTCCAGCGATTTGGCCGCACCCATCATCTGCGCGGGCGGCGCGCGGAGGTCCCAGAGCCGAACGACGCCGTCGCGGCAGCCGGCGGCCAGCCACCGCCCGTCGGGAGAAAACGCGACGCTCTCGATTCCGGGCGCCTTGCCCGCCGCGCCCTCGAGCGGCTGGGCCTGAAGCGAGCGCTCGACCCGGTCTTCTCCCGTCCTCCAGATGCGCACGATTCCGTCTTCGCCGCCTGAGGCCATGTGCCGGCCGTCGCCGGATACGGAAATGCTGTTCACTCCGGCCTCCTGCCGGCGCACCGCGACCGGTTCGCCCTTTTCGAGGCCGAAGAGGCGGATGGTGTTGTCGTGATCGCTCGCGAACGCCGCCCGCTGATTGTCCGGCGAGAACGCGGCGCTGCTGATCCAACCGCCCGGCGTGGAGAACGACCGGACCATTCGGCCGGTTCGAAGGTTCCAGAGCCGGCCGTCGGCGTCCGGCCGGCCGCAGCCGGACAGCGCATAATCGGCCTCCCGCGAGACCGCAAGGCCGTGCACGGGACCCTCGTTTCCGGTCAGCGCGCACAGCTCCCGCCCCGTGGCCGTATCCCAGACCCGGACGGCCTGGTCGGCCGAGCCGGAAAGCGCCAGGCGTCCGTCGCGCGAGATCGCGACGCTGATGATTTCATCCCCATATTCCTGCAGCGCCTGCAGCTCGCGATTCGCTTCGAGGCACTTGACGATGCCGCGTCTGCCCGACTCGACCAGGTGAATCCCCGGGCTCCAAAGCCTGACCGTCCCATCCCGGCAGGCCGACAGGAAATGACGGCCGTCCGGCGACCACGCCACGTCGCAAGGGCAGCCGCTCAGCCAGACGAAATCGCGGAGATTCTCTCCGGTCGGCACGCTCCAGAGTTTGACGGCATTGTCCTCGGAAGCGGAGAGCAGCAGAAGCCCATCCGGAGAGAAAGCCGCCGCCGTGACCAGCCCGGTGTGTCCCTTGAAAGAGCCGACCGCCCTGAGCGTGTCGGCGTCCCACAACGTCATCTCTTTTTCGAGAACGATCAGGACGCGCCGGCCGTCGGGCGAAAAGATGGCGCGCCCGCCCGAGGGAATTTCCTTCGGCGGTTCGTCCGTCTCCAGGGCGGATATCCGGGCCGTGTGCGCGCCGCCGGTGAGCAGTTTCTTCCCGTCCGGCGAGAAGGCGACCGACACGATCCCTTCCTCGTCGCCGTGGCGGATGACCTTCCGGAGCGCGCGGGTCTCCATTTCCCATATTCGGGCCTCGCCGCCGACGGCCTCGGCCGCCCATTGCCCGTCGGCCGAGAGCGCCAGGCCGCGGAGCTCCTGCCCGGCCTGCGCGAACGACGGCCCCGGCTTCCAGCTTTCCGTGTCGAGCGTCTGAAGGGCGCCGTCGCTGAAGCCGAGCAGGATGAATTTCCCGCTGTTCGAGAACGCCAGTTGCGTCACCGGATGATCCGGGATCAGCGACTGCACGGTCCGGCCCGTCTTCACGTTCCAGATGAGCAGCTTCCGGTCCTCGCCGCCCGAGGCCGCCAGGGCGCCGTCGGGCGAGAACGCCACCGTCGCCGCCGCGCCGGAGTGCCCGGCGAAGTCACAGAGCGAAAGCGCCGGCGAGTACCAGCGATTCAGGTTCCACGCGCCGAACTCGGCCAGGTGCGCGGGGATTCCGAGTTCCTGAAAAGCCCGGGCCACCGTGCGGTAACGCTCCTGCGCCTCGGACCAGTGGCGCCGCTCCGTCAGGATGTCCGCGCCGAACACCATGCTGAACGCGGCCTCCCGGGCTTTCTCCTCGGCGATCTTCCTCTGGCGTTCCGCCTGCTCCTTTTGCCGATTGGCTTCCTGCTTCTCCTCGTCCGCCGTTTTCCGGGCTTCTCTTTCCTGCTTCCCGGCGGCCGTCGCTTTGTTCCACGCCAGGGTGACCGCGACCAGCGCGCACAGGATCGTGACGGCGACGGCGGCGGCCAGGCCGGCCAGCGCCTTGTGGTCGCGCGTCCAGCGCCAGAGCATTTCCCGGACGGTCGGCGGGCGGATCGGAAGCGGCTTTCCGTCCAGGTAAAGTTGCAGGTACTCGGCCATCTGGCCGGCCGACTCCAGCCGATCCGACGCGCGCCCTTCCGTCGCGCGCGCCACGATCGCCTCCAGGTCGGCGTCGAAGCCGGGGTACACCTGTCGCAGGCGCGGCACGTCGCGCTCCAGGATCATCGTGGCCAATTGCCGTTCGTCCTGCGCTTCCGAGAAGAGGCGCTTCCGCGTCAGCAATTCCCACAGCGTCACGCCCAGGCCGTGCACGTCCGCCTGCGGGCCCACTTTGAGCATGGCCGACGAGAGCTGCTCGCGCGCGGCGTACCGCAACTTGCCGACGAACCCGCCCTTTTCCGTCAGCGAGCGGGCGATGGACGGCAGGTCGCGGCCTTTCGCCAGGCCGAAGTCCATCAACACCACGCGCGAGCCGTCCGGCGTCAGCATGAGGTTGCCGGGGCTGACGTCGCGGTGGATGATCCCCTGGTCGTGGACGGTCTGAAGCGCCTGCGCCGCGTCGCGGATGAGGGCGGCCACCTTTCGCACGTACCCGCCGGAATCCTCCGCCGCTTCCGGCAGGGACGGGAGCGGCGGCAACGGCAGCTTGGGCACGGCCGGCGGCCCGGCGACAGATTCAGGGCCGGCGGCGGGCTTCGCTTCGCCCGCGCCGCAGGCTGCGAAACGCGACTCCACCTGCCGGCGGCGGCGTCCGCTCGCGGAGATCACCGCGCGCGCGAACGTGCTGTTGCCGAGCTGCGAGGTCTCCGCCGGCGTGGAGTCCCGGGACAATTCCTGCCAGACCTGGTCCAGGTCGCAGCCGGGGACGTACTCCATCGTGTAGTACACCTGGCCGTCGGCGAAGACGCCGCTGTCGAGGAGCTTGACGATGTTCGGGTGGTCGCACCGGGCCAGGGCGCGCATTTCCCGCCGGAAGCGCGCCAGGGCCACCTCGTCTCCCGCCAGGTCCGCCGGAAGCATCTTCAACGCCACCAGGCGTCCCAGCGACAGTTGCTGCGCCAGATACACGACGCCCATCCCGCCGCGTCCGATCTCCGCCAGGATCTCATAGTCCCCGATCTGCCGCCTCGCCGCGCCGGGCGTCTCGACCGGCGTCTCCGCTGAAGCCGTCTCCGCCAGGCTCTTCTGCGCCAATTCCTCGAACCGCGTCTCGCTCACCTTGCTGCCGGCGACGATGGAGAGCAGGGCGGCCAGCTCCGCGACGGTCTCCTGGGTGCGCTCGGTTCGGCCGGTCGTGTAGCTGAGGTACTCCACCTGGCGGCCGCTGCGGTCCCGGTTGAGCAGGAGCACCTCGTCGGCGATCTCGCTCTCGCGGAAGATCAGGAGCGGGTCCAGCCGCAGGGGCAGGCGCCGTCCCGGCCAGATGACCGCCACGCGATTCGGCGCCAGGCCCGCCGCCTGGGACCGGTCCAGCGTCAGCGGCGTCATCCGCTCGCCTTGAAGCCCCGTCAGTTCCCGCAACCCCACTTCGAAGCGGTCTTCGGAGGTCGCGCGGAGATCCGTCAGGTACACCAGGCGCGCTCCGGGCGGACCCAGCAGCGAGAATGTCCCTTCGGAGAGGAGTTCGTTGACGGCCGGGAAGAGCAGCGGGCCCATGTCGCGCTCGTAGAACGACTCGAAGCGGCCGGCCCCGTGGCCGATGACCAGGTTCCGGTATTGCACTACCGCCTCGAACACCTGGAGCAGCGAGCAGCTCTGGCCTTGCCCGGGTTTCCCGTCGGGTCCGTTCTGGATTCGGCGGTAGAGGTCCAGCAGCGCGGAAGGCTCCCGCCTCGGCGCATTGAGCTCCCGCCAGCTCTTCCCCAGCGGATGCGAGGCGGCGTCCGGGAGGTTGCCGAAATGCCGCGCCAGTTCGCGCAGCATCGCCATCCATTGCCCCAGCGAAGGCAAGGCCATTTTCAGCAGGAGGCCGTCAATCTCCTTGACGCGCGCGGCGCCCTGCCGCACGCCGTCCACGTAGCCGGCGATCAGCGGGCAGGCCGCCAGCTTGATGACCGCCTCGAACAGGTAGTAGCAGTTGTCGTGCCGGCTCCGCGCGTCCTTGGCGTTGTACGCCCGGCTGTACAACTGCGCCACCGGCAACGGCAATCGCAGCAGATGCTCGCGGTGAAATTGTGCGTCCATGGCCATCCGCCCTCAAGACAGGTTGATCAGGGTGACGCCGGCGGCGCCGGCCGATTGCGCCGCGGCGCTCACGGCGGCCGGAACGGAAGAAGCCGGTAAAACAACCGGAGTCCCAGCCGCCGCGACATAAGCGCCGGAGCCTGTCTGGTTCAACGACCTGTTTTTCCCTGACAACGAGGAGTGAATCACTTGCAATAAGAAACCGTAACGGGCGCAAGACTGACTCCAATGCAGGTTTCGCCGTCCTGGCCGACCACCTCAGACTTGCCGGCCAAAGCTTGCTTGATTCTCTTGGAGACAGCGGCCTGCTCTTTCGCGCTGAGCTTCTTTCCCTTAATGACGGCTATAATCATCGTGTCGCCCATATCGCGATCCTTTCACAAATACACACATTGCCAAAACACTTACTATACAATTGCAGATGAACGTCTCTTCACGAACTACTCGTGCGAGATCGAATGCTGTCTCGCCGGGCCTGGCCTCCTTTCTGTTGCTGCGCTTCATGTGTTGCAGAAGCGGCGGCATCCAAGGCGATCAACCCGCTCTGGTACAAATCCATGAGTCCCAGGGCGACGGCCGTTCCGCACTCGACGCGAGTTCGACTCCCTCTCAATGAATCCACAGAGGCAACGGCCCCGAGAAGGGATGCTATGTTATAGGAACCGTTCGCCGCCTTCAACACGGCGGCCAAAGCCCCCTTAACGACTACGCATGCGCCGGTGCGTCTGCTGAAGACAGCGCACGCAGGTTTCTTTGCGGCGCCGGCAAAACTGCACACCACGTCCGGATGCACTCTCGGGTGGAACGAAAGGATACGCGGCGGCAATCGCCGCGCACCGAAGATGTCTTCGAACTTGTTGCGTTGGAATCGCGTCATATACAAAACGGCATGAAGACCTAACACCCCGTCGAGAAAAGCATCCCACTGCGGGTAAGCGCGCCTAAGCGCTGCCTCGGCATTGCTCCACACCTCCTTCACGCGTTCCGGTCTCATTCCGGCGCGGCATGAGAAAGCGAACTCCGGCACGAGGGAGTCTTTATGGACTCTCCTAAGCTGCGTTACTCCGAATTGCGAAGGAAAGCGATGGACCGGGGAATCGGCCGTTACGTGGAAGCGTCCCAGCGCCGTGGAGGCGATCTGCTTGCGTTTCTCAAGAAGCATGGTCACCGTCTGGCGAGCCTCGCTCGCGCGCTCCCCGGGAAACCCCACGATGTTCTGGAGATGCACAGCGATGCCGGCTCTTGCTGCAGCGCGGATGATTTTTCTGTTCAACTGAGCCCGGGTTCCCTTCCGCATGCGATCGAGCACGCGCTGGTTCGCCGATTCGTTCCCGAACGTGAGCTGGCGGCAACCGCCAAGATACATCGAACGAAGCAGACTCGATGAAAACGCTTTCTCGAAACGGCTTTCAGTGACCCAATAAATGGCTCTTTCCTGCCGTCTTACGTAATCGGCCAGTTCCCGGCAACGTGAAGGAGACACACAATCGTCGGCAAAGAAGAACCACCTGGCTCTGTGACGGGAAACAAGAGTCGCTATATCCTGTTCAACGCGTTTCATGCTTCGTTGCCGGAAGTCCCGCATAAAGCTCAGGGAGACATTGCAGAATGCGCACTTGCGATAATAACACCCCCGCGCGTTCGACAATGAGAACATCGGTTCAGGCGTCAGGTAGTCCTGAAGATTCAGTCCGACGTAGTCGGGAGTTGGAAGAGTGTCGGCTTGCATGCGTTGACATTGATCCTTGTCGCTGAAATCGAGCCGAGCAGTGAGACTTCCGGGCGAGACGTACACATTGCCCGGCATCCCGATCCGTGGCTCGCGTTCTTCCAGGAGCGCCGCCAATGCGCGCAGACCGGCTTCGCCTTCACCGAAAACATAACTGTCCACCTGCTCGAAGGCCCTGGCGTGTCGTCGTATTGCGTCCTCGGAAGAGGCGATGGCCGCTCCACCCAACACGACGTGTGTTTCCGGCTTCCTGCTCTTGATCATGCCGGCCAACTGGAATCCGGCCGCCAGTTGGTCGTAGAACGTAATTGAAATGCCGACTAAGGGCGGCGCCTCGGTCAGGCAGGCCGTCAATGCCGACCGCATCGGTTCGGTGAAAGGGCTGTTGTCCTGCGGCATATCCAGGACGGCATCCAGCGTCACGACAAACGGATATCTGACCTCATTGAAGATGACTTCAAGAGGGAAATACGCCGCCGTGACCATCTGCAGGGCGTTCCGGATGGCATTCTTCGCCCAAACATACTCATCCTTGCGGTAGAAACGCTCCTGACAGCGCATGACGCGCTTGGCCTCTTCAATGTTGGCGATAGTCCAATCACTTGCGGCCAGGGCAGCGGTGACACACAGGCGCCATCGCCGCTGGTCGCGAGGAGACAGTGCGCCGGGGCTGCGCCCGAGAGAGGCCCTGGCGTTGACGCGCGCGCGCACCCGGTCGAGGTAATCGGGCGTGAGGATTCCATCCATGCACTTGATGCCCAAGTCATGCTGAGCCACCTCATGTCCTGATTCACGAAGAAAAGCCGTCAGGCTCGGCAGGCTCAAAGGCGCTTGAGTGAGAGACCCCAGCGGCGGGGCGAGCAAAGCGATTCTCATCTATGACGCTCCTGGCTCACCGCGCAAACAGTTTGAGCAGCGACTTGACCTCAAACGGGCGCATCTCCGGGTAAGCGCCCAACAGACGGGCGCAGATGCCGGTGATCGTCGGAGTGGCGAAGCTCGTCCCGGTCGAGGTGGTGTAACCGCCGCCCGGGGCCGCGACCGCGATTTCGGTGCCCTGGGCGGCGTACTCGATGATCTGGCCGGGCATGAAACGGAAGACGAACGGCGAGGGAAGGGCGCGGTTGTCCACGCCGATGCAGGAGGAAAACTCCGCGGGAAAACCGTTGTCCACCAGCGGCATGTTTCTTCTCGCCGCGACGAGGATTTGATTCCGGTAATACGCCGTTTCGCAAAGGGCGCGCAAGTCGGCCGCGAACTCACCCGTCGCGGCGAGGCTCATATTGATGAGGCGCGCCCCGCGTTTCACGGCGAAGCGAAGCCCCTCGATCAGCGCCGCGCCGGACCCTTGATTGTCCGGCCCCAGAACGCGAATGTCCACCAGCCGCGCGTTGGGAGCGATGCGCGCGATGATGCTGGCGACCGCCGTCCCGTGGCCGTAGTCGTCATTGTTCTTTCGCCGCGCCGGGCGGACCGCGGGCTTCCTGCGCCCGCCCTCGACGCGAAACGCCGCGACGATCCGCCCCCGAAGCGCCGGGTGGCTCGCGTCAATCCCGCTGTCGAGGATGGCCACTTCAACCGGCTTGAGCCGGACCCCGCCGAGCGCCTCGGGCCGAACCTGGACCGCCGCCGTCAGTCCTCTCGCTCTCGTCACTTATCCTCCGCCGCTGGAAAGAGAGATACGTTCGACGGACCGCAGAATCCGCGCCACGTGCGTCAACGCCCCGGGGCGCCTCCGCGCCAGCCGCGCGATGGACTCCGCGACCTCCTGCTCGATCATTCCGGTTTTGCCGAGCGCTTTCAGCCGCGGGCGCGAGCCGCCTCTTCCGCCGGCCGGCGACAACCGCCTGTGCTGGTCCACGACGACTCCTGCGATGGAGGCGAGTCCCGCATAGAGCCGTGCGTCGCCGGCGCCGAAGCGCTTGCCCTTCCTAAAGCTGACGCACGTGATGACCCCGATGAGCGTGTCGCCGATGAGCATCGGCGCCGCGATCACCGCTTCGGGCGCGCCCGCCGTCCCGCCCCGCCGCCGGGTTTGCCGTATATCCCTGTACGTCGGCGCGCCGATCTGCACCTCGCGCGTGACCGCCGCCAGGCCCGTGATCCCCTTGCCCAGCGGCACGCGCTGGCCGATGAGCGCCTTTGCGGAAGCCCGATCTCCGACGGTCATGGCGAAGAGAAGGGAACGGGACTTCTCGTCCAGTACCAGCAACGATCCCTCGTCCGCGCCGACGACCTGAATCCCCAGCTCCACCAGCAGCCGCAGCACGCCGCCCTCCGGCGAGCCGGGAAGAAGTCCGAGATAGGTCTGAAGGATGGATTTCGCGCTACTCATGTCTAACCCGTCCATTAGTGCCGTCTTTAGCTTCCGCCGCCGTCAGGCGATTGACGGCGATCTCCAGCAGCACGAGCGCGGATTCGGGAAACTGCACGAGGAAGGCGCGAAAGCGCGGGTAGTCCAGCGAGAGCAGCACCGCCTGGGTTTCGGCCTTGACGGTGGCGGTGCGGCCCCGGCGCGAAAACATCCCGTATTCGCCCAACAGGTCGCCGGGCCCCAGCTTGCGCACCGGTTCCGGCCGGCCGGGAAGCCAGACGCCCAGGGCGCCGGACGCAATCACATAGACGCTCGTGCTCGGCTCGCCGCGCTCGAAGAGCGCCTCGCCCCGGGCGAGCCGCTCCGTCTCGACCATCTCCGCCAGCACGCTGAGATCGCCGGCGGGGACTCGCGCGAAAGCGGGACACCGGCCGAGCGCCTGAATGCGCTCGGCCACGCTGAGGACCGTTGTTTTCATGAACTGGTTTCAAAACCTCAAAAACGGAAGGTACACGAATTGCACAAAGAGACGAATGACACGAAGAAGCCGGTAATACTGTCATTTTCGTGTAATTCGTCCCTTCGTGTCATTCGTGTACCCAGTTGCCGTTCATGCCTGTCGCAGGATCTTGCGGAAAACGTCGGACCCCGCCTCCAATTCCGTGAAGGAACCCTGCGCGACCAAACGGCCTCCGTCCATGACTTGGACGACGTCGGCCTGCCGCATCAATTCCACGTCATGACTCACCGTGATGACAATCCGATTCGTTTTCCAGGTCCGCAGGAGCGCCTGGACCGCCGAGCAACCGGCCGGGTCCAGGGAGGAGGTCGGCTCATCGAGGACGAGGACGGGAGTGCGGCGCAGGAGCGCGCGGCACAAAGCGACGAGTTGTCCCTGCCCGCCCGAGAGGTTGGCGCCGAGGCGGCCGATGCCGAATTCGAGCCCCAGGCGCGTGAACGCCTGCCGGAGTCCGTCCTGCTCGACGAAATTCAGGATGGCCTGGTCGGCCAGGCGGCGGGTTCGGGCGTTCTGCGACTGCACCACGCCGAAGATGAGGTTCTCGCGCCAGGTCAGGTGCGGATGAATCGCCCCGACGGCAAACCCTTTGCAGGCGTCGCCGAGCGCGTTTTTGAGGAGGGCGATCTCCTCCGCGCACGGGTTCTTGAAGTCCGGGTCGCCCCAGTCTCTGGAACCTTCGCCGTCCGCGAACTCGGACGGGCAGCTCGTCAAAGCGATCGCGCAGAAGGCCAGGGCTTCCGCCGGTGACAGGGCGGCGCCGTCGGCGAGCGCGACGTGGGATGACCGCAGTTGCCAGAGGCTCTCGTCAATCGCCAACGGGGCCAGTTGACAGTAGACGTGGAAGTTGGGGATCTGGAGCAGATGGCGGTTTTGCTGCAGGACCGCTCGCCCGGCGCGGACGAGTTCGGCGCCCAGCGGGGTTCCGGGCAGCGTCTTCAGGCTGCCGGCGCGCGCCTTGCGGAGCAGGAGTTGCGCGGCCCTTTCACGGTCGCATCGCCCGTTCAACAGATGCTCAAGCACCCAGTGTTTCGCGTCCGCGCGGCCGTCCTCGAACGGCAGGATGACGGTGCCGCACTCCTTCCGCAGCCGCTCGCGAAGCCGGTTCCGGATCTCCGCAATCCTTCCGCAGAGCTCCGCGCAATCGCGTTCCTTTTCAGGGAGCATGTCGAGGGCTTTAAGCCTGCAGACCTTCGCGAGGCCCGCGCTCTCCACCACTTCGAGGTCCGCCTCGGTCAGGTCGGGCGAGGTCCGGCCGAACAGCAGGTTCTCCCGTATCGTGGCATCCAGGAGCGCCACCGACTGAGGCATGATGGAGAAGAGGCCCGCGAGTTGCGGGGCGGACAGCGATTGAAGCGATTGGTCGCCGTAGAAAAGATCGCCCTCCTGCGGCCTGGCGCGCCGGAGCAACAGCCTGAGAAGGGTGGACTTGCCCGAGCCGGCCGCGCCCACCAGCGCCGTCCACTGGCCGGGGACGAACGTGGCGCTGACCTCCGACAGGCCGGCTTGTTGCGCGCCGTCGGCGGACGCGTACCGGTAGGTAAGCCGTTCGGCGCGGATCGGCTCCACGCGAGTGATTTCCTCGGCGGGGCGTGTCTCCGTCCGCCCGGCCGGCGGAGCGCTTCCGGGCGCGGGCGACGCGATGGCCTCATACTCCAGCAGCCGCTTCATGCTGGTCCGGGCGAGCTGGAACTGGAGGTTGAGGAAGACCAGCGACGAGGCGCTGTTGAACAGGCGCGGCAGCGCCCAGATCACCACCGGGACCAGGGCCAGCGACGAGTTCCGGCCGCCGCTGTGTCTCAGGTGCAGGGCGACGAAGATCATGACGATGAGAGCCAGCAAGTACCACGCCGCGCTGCCCACGCTCAGCGCCGCGTTGAGCCCCACATAGCGGATATACGTCCGCGTGCGATCTTCCTGGACTTCCTCAAAATGCCGGCGGACCTTCCGATGGAGGTCGCCGACCTGAATCTCCGGAGACGCTCTCAGGCAATCCTCGAAGTGCGATTTGACGCGGTCGTCGTAGCGGAGGTAGCTGGCGTCCATGTCCTTGACGCGCTTCGTCATGTGGAAGGTCCACAGGGCGCCCGCGACGCAGCCTCCGAAAGCCACCCCTGCCAGTCGCCAGTCCTTCTGCAGAAAGTAGCCCAGGCTGCTGACGATGAGGGTCGCCGCCGCCACGGCGAGCATCACGTTCGGCCGGTTTTCGGTCGTCCGGTACACGTCCACCGCCAGGCGATTGACCGTCTCGGACGGCGAATGGCGGGCGAAGAACGCGTCGTCCTTCCGCAACAGGTGCGCGAGGATCTCGGACTCCAGGTCGTCTTCGCTTCGGACTCTCAGCCGGCCCGTCACGCGCACTTTCCAGTAGTCCATCCCGCTGGCGATGACCGCAACCAGGATGAAGAGTCCCAGGACCAGCAACGGCAGGGACGCCGGATCGAGGCCCAGCGAGGCGGCATAATCGGAGAGGACCGTCAAAGCCTTGTTCGCAGACTCCCCGGAGCCGGCGGGCGCTGCCGCCGGGTTGGACGCCAGCGACAGCGTCAGAAGGTCGAGCAGGCTCTGTTGGAGGTATAAGAGCGCGGCGGCAAGCGCGGCGGCGAGCGCCAGTTGAACCAGAACGCCCCGATACCGCGGGCGCCATATTCTGAACCAGGAAGCGAGCCCGTTGTCCATCGGCTTTCCTCAATAACCGGTATGAGATCGGCTCATCGCGTCTTGGGCACGGCTCGATAGACCCAGAGGTCGAACCGGGTCTTGGGGGTCTGGCCTGCGACGTAAATCTCGGTCTTCTCATTCCCTTTCGCCTCGAATGCGCAGACGGTGCAGGGAAGGTCGCGCGTGTCTTTCGCCAGCGCAGTCCGCTCCTCGCCGTTGACCGCGGCCACGAGAATGCCGACGTTCCGGCCGGCCGATCCGACGGCGACCGCCATATAATGACCCTCGGCGGCGATGTCCAGGTCCATCTTGTAGAACGGCATCTTCAATTCGGCGGTCGGTTCGCCCAACTCGGCTTGCCGGGCGATCACTTTCTCGGCCGAGAATTCGGCGCCCTGGCTCTCTTTAAGATTGGCCTGCCAGGCGGCGAGGACCTTGCTGAGGCGCTTTTCCGCCGTCGGCGCTTTCTTTTCGAGCTGGTACACGTACACGTCCACCGGCGCGTTGGCCGAAGTTGCGGAGGCCGTGATTTCAATCGGCTCCGTCTCGCCCGGCTCGAACTGGGCCACGGAAGCCCAGGGAACTTCGGGGTGGATTTTCTCTCCGGCGTGCTCCTGGCCCGATCGGTCGCCGCCCTTTTCCACCACGTTCAAGGCGAGATTGCAGGAGTCGTCGCTCGACGTGACGGCGACCAGGCATACGGCGTTCAGGGGAAGAGTCGCCGTGACCTGGTAGGTGGCGGGCTTGGCGGCGTCCGAGGATACGTTGAGCTTGCCGGTCTGATGGGAGACTTCCCGCGTCTGGACGTCCACGTCCTCATCGCCGCCGGCCAGTTGGACTTCCTGGTATTTCACGTATTCGGGGACCAGGTCCTTCTGCAGCAAGGCGAGCCCGGTGTCGTAAACTTCCGGTATTTGTCTGCGCCACGCGGCGGAACGTTGCGGCTGGGCTTCAGCGGCTCTTCCCTCGAGCAGTTCGGCGACCAGGTCAACGCGCTGGGCGAAGTTGATGCCGGCCGCCGACGGAGTCCGGCCCTCGCTCGTCATCACCATGTTGCCCGCGCTGAGGATCGCAATGACTTTTCCGTCCGCGTTCAAGACCGGACTGCCGCTGGCGCCGCCGGCGAGCGGGAGCGAGTTCTGTATCAGTTGGCCGTCTTTCGAGTTGACTCCGAGAAAGTCGGTTACGGCGGTGATGGCGCCGACCTGCGTGATGGGATTCGGATGCGTCTGACTGACGAGCGCCAGGTTCTCGCCCGGGTAACCGACGTATCCGACCGCTCTGCCGGCCGGCAACTCGCCGAGTTCCTTCGGCCCCGCGATAGGCAGCTTCTCGGCCAGGCCCGCTTGGTCCGCCTCGTCCACTTGCAGGAGCCCGACGTCGCAAGCCGGGCCGGCGGCGTCCACGATGCGCAGAGTCCTGAGAGATTTTCCGTAGCCGGGCTTGAGTTCGGACCAGATCTTCTGAAACTCCTCGTAACCCGGGTGAACGCGCACGGACCGGATGCGATGCGTCTTCGGCTCCGGCGCGTTCGAGCGGACCACGTACTCCTTGAGGACGCCGAGCGGGATACTTTCCACCGTCTTGCCGAGGTTGTTGAACATCTCCGCCACGTGCGCATTGGTGGCCAGCACGCCGTCGCCAATGACCCACGCCGTGCCGAGCTGCACCTCTTCGTAGGACGATTTCCCCTCCGCCTGAAAGCGCAGCACGACCATGTAGACCGACGGGCGCGCCTTGCCCAGCGCCAGCGGCAGCGCTTCGGATTGGGCGCTGACCGTCGCGAGCTTCCCCGCCATCTCGTTGATCAGCGCCTTCTGCGCCCGGGTCAGTTCGGCGACGCTGCGAATCTTCTCCTCCTGCCGCCGGGCAATGGCGAAGACAACTATGCCGAGGAGCACGAGCAACATGGCCGCCGTGACCGCGATGTTCCGGCCCTTCCGGGCCGTTCGGCCCGCGTTACGGACCAGAGTCGCCCGGCCCGGGCGCTGCCCCTGATCCATCGTCGGAGCCAGGCCGGCCTTCCCGGTCGTCTCGGCGATCAGCCGAGGCCCGTCCGGCCCCAATTGCAGGTCGGCCGCTTCGCCGAGCTCCTGGTCTTCCATCGCCGGCCGGCCGTCGAGCAGGACGAGATTGTCCTTGTTGAGCTGCAGGCGGTAGCGGCCCAGGACACGCTTGAGCGCGCAGTGCTCGCGCCCGACCTTCGTCTCCTCCGGCGGAAAGACCACCTGGCACCGGTCGGGATCGCGGCCGAAGACGACGGTCTCCACCTGGTCGTCGAAGTCGAGGACTTCTCCGGCGCGCGCGCCGCCCTGAAAGCGGATGGTCAGTCCCATCCTGTTCTCCTTTTCCTTGAACCCGTGGCAATTCCTGAAAACGCCCGCAAGTCACGCCGGCGGATTTTTCGCCTGTCCGGCCGGGCGGGCGATGATCTGCTGATGTTCTTCCGGCCGAATGTGATAGATCTCGATGGGCTCCGGATACTGGTTGCGGTCCTGGATCACTTCGTCCGGCTCGCGAACCTCCTTGCGGCCGGCATAGAGCAAACGACGATAGCAGTCGCGCGTCACGGCCAGGCCGCGCCTGCGGCAGACCTGCCCGGCCACCACGCGGCTGGCCACGTTAATGGCGTCGGAAATATTGGAATAGCGGGGCATCTCGGTCTCCTCGGACAACCTCATCCGCCAGACGCGCCCGATGTGAAGCCCGGTGCGGAGCGCCGCGCTGGCGCGAAAGCCCAGGTTCAACATCAGCGGGCGCGTCTCCGCATCGAAGCGCCGGTGCAAAGTCAGCGCGAAGTCGTACAGGGTGCGGACCGGCGTCCGGCCGCGGCTGAACGCCAGGAAGCCGTCGCCCGCGTAGCCTTCCACGGAAATGTCCGGATGCGCCTGGCCGGGTCCGTTGAAGAGCCGGTAAAGCGCGACGGAGAGCCGCCGGAGCCGGTCTTCGCCGCTCACGCACTGATAGACGACCTGGGTGTATCCGGAAAGATCGGCAAAGAGGATGCCGACTTCGCCGAGACTTTCCAGCTCGGGCCGATTCCCGCCCGCATCCGCCGAGGCGCCGCGCGATCTGGGTTTCATGGGTCCCTTCCCGTTCCTGTTTGCATTCATCCTGAGCCATTCTACCCGCGGCCATAATTCTGTCAATCGGTCCAGTGCATTTTTCAGAGAGCCATGAACCTCCGGCTTGATGATGAAATGCCCGTTTGCTAGGATGCCGGCAGGCCAGGCTTGCATAAGCTTATAGGTGGCGACAGTCATGTTCTTTTGCACGGCGCCGGTTCCCGAGCCTTTCCGGTCGGCATTGGACCAGGAAATACCCGCGCGCGTATGCGACGAAGAGGCCTCTTCCGCCGAGGCATTGTTCGGGCGGGCGCAGGCCCGGCTTCTGGTCGGCCGGGAAGCCGAAGCCCGCCGAGACCTCGAGGCCGCCTCGCCGGCGCTCGCCGATGCCTGCGCGCTGGAATTGGCCTTGCTGGGCATTCGCGAACGAAGCCATATCCGGGAATCGCTGAACACCGCGAAAGACGTTTTGAGCCGCGTCGCGCCCCAAACCGTTTTGGCCGGGCGGGCATGGCACATCATCGGGCTGGCTGAGGGAAAACTCCGGCGCGCCGCGCCGGCGATGGAAGCCCTCCTGAAAGCGGCGGAGACCTATGACGGCCTCGGCGAACGGCTGGCGCAAGCCCAGGTGTTCGACACGCTGGGCATGGCCGAAGCCGCGCGCGGCCGGCTCGATCTCGCCGTCAACCACTATGCCTTCTCGCTCGTGGTCAAGACGATGTCGGCGGATCGTTCCGGAACGGCCATCACGCTGGGCAACCTGGGCCGGGTCCACCTGAAAGCGGGGCGTTTCAGCCAGGCCGTCTTCTGCTTCGAACGGAACCTCGAACTGGCCGTCCTCCTCGGCGACCGGCGCGGCCAGGCGCGAATGTTTGAAGACCTCGGCCGCGCCTGCCTCGGGATGGAAAACTATGCGAGAGCGGAGACCTGCCTGACTCAGTGCGTGGAAAAAGCGGAGGCCGGCGGTTTCACGGACCTGGTATTCTTCGCGCGGAAAGACCTGGCGTTGCTGCGCCTGGCGCAGGGAGAACCGGACCGGGCGGAGTCGGAGCTTGCCGCAGCGGAAAAGGCGATGCCGCGCGACGCGGATGCGTACTTCCCTTTACTCCTCAGCGCCGCGCGAGGAGAGCTGCTCCGGGCGCGCGCGGATGAGCGGGCAATCCCGCTCCTGGCCGAAACGGTCAAAGGATTCGAGGAGATGGACCTTCCGGACGAGGAAATTCCCGCGCGAATCTCTCTGGCCAAAGCGTACTTGAAGGGCCGGTACAAGGCGCTTGCGGAACAATGCCTGCTGCGCGGACTGCGCATCGCGCGCTCGGACGGATTCGCCCGCTACCTTCCGGTCCTCAACGAGGCCATGGCCGGTCTGGAATTGGTCGCCGGCGCGATAGACGAAAAAGACCGCGAAGTGGGCCATGAAAGTTCCGCCGCAAAAACAACTTACATCATTCGCCGGCAGTTGGGCGCCGGCGCATTCGGGGATGTCTTCCAGGTCTATGACCCTGAGCGCGGCAGGGACGTCGCGCTCAAGCGGCTTCGCCTTGAGAAACTCTACGACGCGCGCTCTCGACAGCGCATTCTCGCTTCGGCTCGGACCGAGCTCGAGGCGGCCTCGCGCGTGCGACATCCCGGCGTCGTGCGCGTATGGGCCATCGGAACCGAGCCGGACGGCGCCACGTACATCATCCAGGAACTCGTCGCCGGAGGCCCCTTGCGAAACCTGATGCCCAGAGACGCCTCGGCGGACCCCTATCAGGTCATCGCCCAACTGTCCAGGATCGCTCAGGCTCTCCACGCGCTGCACGAAACCGGCGTGGTGCACCGCGACCTCAAGCCCGAGAACATACTCATTCGCAATGACGGGAGCCCTGTCCTGGTGGACTTCGGGATCGCCCACATCGCTGATCGGCAGGACGCCTCGAGCCCGCAGCTGGCCGGCACGCTGCCCTACATGGCGCCGGAGCAAGCGGCGGGCGCTCGAGTCACCGGGCAGGCCGACATTTACGCGCTCGGCGTGATCGCCTACGAATGGCTGGCCGGCGTCTGTCCGCTTCGCCCGCGGGGCGCGGGCCTTGAAGAAATCGTCCGCGATATTTCAACGCGCCCGCCGACGCCCATCGCGGACTTCCGACCGGACCTGACCGCGGAAATCCAGCAGTTCATCATGCGGATGTTGGAGAAGAAGCCG
>Ga0315281_10001332_pt1 | contig 36198 bp, 31 predicted proteins | sample YL17G07_0_MG_FD_204540 | JGI IMG/M metagenome (GOLD analysis project Ga0315281, IMG submission 204540) | Sediment microbial communities from Yellowstone Lake, YNP, Wyoming, USA - YL17G07_0 | ecosystem: Environmental > Aquatic > Freshwater > Lake > Sediment | place: USA: Wyoming | collected...
GACATCACCGGTTTCGGGCTCATCGGGCACGCCTCCGAGGTGGCCAAGGCGAGCGGGGTGACGCTGACGATTGAGGCCGGGAACGTGCCGGTGTTCACCGGGGTCCTGGCGATCGCGGACCGGAACCGGTCCGGTGGCCTCGGCTCGAACCATGAGCATTTCGCTGACCACGTCAGGATGGATCCCGGGGTTGACCCCGATCGGGAGACCATCCTGTACGACCCACAAACCTCAGGGGGTCTGCTAATTGCGGCCAGTGAGCCCGCTGCCGGCCGGGTGGCGGAGGCTCTTGCCGCAGCCGGTGTGCCGGCCTCCAGAATCGGCACGGTTGGGGCGCCCCGGCCGGGGGTCCACATCGTCGTGCACCCGTAAGTTCGGCTTGTAGCGGTTCGTCCTTGAATGATATAAATCTGGGTTGCTTGTGAAACTCTTCGCAAGCTCCTTTGCGACGACGACAGCGGTCTCGGCGGTTTCATCCGGGATATGACGAACAAGACTGCGGCCATACGCTACGCGCGCGCGCTCCTCGACGTTGCCGTCAAGGAGCAGGCGGACCTCGAGCTCGTCGAGAACGAGCTGGCGCAGTTTGCCGATCTGTTCACGCAGTACCCCTTGCTCGAGAAGGTTCTGCTCAATCCGGCCGTGCCCGTGCCGCGCAAGCGCGCCGCCGTCGGCGATCTGCTGGCGCGGGCGAAGTGCACGCCGATCGTTGCGAAGCTGCTCGCCCTGCTCGCCGATCGCGACCGCCTCGTCCTGGTGCCCGAACTGCTCGCGGCGTACCGCGATCGCCTGCTCGACCACCGCCACGTCGTCCGCGCCGAGGTGACGACCGCGTCGCCGCTCGACGCGACGCGTGCCCAGGCGATTCAGCAAGGCCTGGCGACGCTGACGGGGCGCACCGTGATCCTGGCGACGAAGGTCGACCCGTCGATCATCGGCGGTCTCGTCGCGCGCATCGGCAGCACGGTGTACGACGGCAGCGTCACGCGACAGCTCGAGAAGATGAAGGAACGGCTCACGGACAGCATGTAGGGGCTAGGGGCCAGGAATACAGACTGATGGACATTAAAGCTGAAGAGATCTCCAAAATCATCCGGGAACAAATCGGGAGCTTTGCCGTGGACGTCGATGTCGCCGAGGTCGGCAGCATCATCTCGATCGGCGACGGCATCGCCCGCGTGCACGGCGTCGACAACGCGATGGCCGGCGAGATGCTCGAGTTTCCGCACGGCGTGTTCGGCATCGCGCTGAACCTCGAAGAGGAAAGCGTCGGTGCCGTGCTCCTCGGCGAGTTCAAGGAGATCAAGGAAGGCGACCTGGTCAAGCGGACGGGCCGCATCATCTCGGTGCCGGTCGGCGAGGAGCTGCTGGGACGCGTCGTCAACGCGCTCGGCCAGCCGATTGACGGCAAGGGACCGCTCGGCACCACGAAGTTTTCGCCCATTGAGCGCATCGCGCCTGGCGTCGTGGATCGGCAGTCGGTGAAAGAGCCGATGCAGACCGGCTTGAAGGCGATCGACTCGATGGTGCCGATCGGCCGCGGCCAGCGCGAGCTGATCATCGGCGATCGGCAGACAGGCAAGACCGCCGTCGCCATCGACGCCATCCTCAACCAGAAAGACACCGGTGTCATCTGCATCTACAACGCGATTGGTCAGAAGCAGTCGACCGTTGCGCAGGTCGTGCGCACGCTCGAAGAAGCCGACGCGATGCGCTACACGATCGTCGTCGCGGCGACGGCGTCCGACCCGGCGCCGCTGCTCTACATCGCCCCGTACTCGGCCTGCACGTTCGGCGAGTATTTCCGCGACAGCGGCCGGCACGCGCTGGTGGTGTACGACGACCTCTCGAAACACGCGCAGTCGTACCGCGAGATTTCGTTGCTGCTGCGCCGCCCGCCGGGTCGCGAAGCGTATCCCGGCGACGTCTTCTACCTGCACTCGCGCCTGCTCGAGCGCGCGGCGAAGCTGAACACGGAGCTCGGCGGCGGCTCGTTGACGGCGCTGCCGATCATCGAGACGCAGGCCGGCGACCTGTCGGCCTACATCCCGACCAACGTGATCTCGATTACCGACGGGCAGATCTTCCTGGAGTCGGACCTCTTTCACCAGGGCGTTCGCCCCGCGATCAACGTCGGCAACTCGGTGTCGCGCGTCGGCGGCTCGGCACAGGTCAAGGCGATGCGCCAGGTCGCCGGCACGCTGCGTCTCGACCTGGCCCAGTACCGCGAGCTCGCGGCGTTCGCGCAGTTTGGCAGCGACCTCGACAAGTCGACGCAGCAGCAGCTCAACCGCGGCGCGCGCCTCGTCGAGATTCTGAAGCAGCCGCAGTTCGAGCCGCTGGCGGTCGAGCGCCAGGTGGCGATCATCTACGCTGGCACCAATGGCTACATGGACAACGTCGCGCTGCCCAACGTGCGCGCGTACGAAACCGAGCTGTACGGGTTCATCGAAACGCGATACCCGCTGCTGTTCGGCGGCATCCGCGAGAAGAAGCAGCTCGACGACGAGTTGAAGCCGATGCTGGACAAGGCCGTGAAGGAATTCTCGAGCGACTTCGCGGCGAGAAAGTCCGCTGCAGCATGACGACGATCAACGCAGAACTCGCAGAACTCGCAGAAAGAATTGGCCCTGCGTGTTCAGCGGTTTCTGCGTTTAACGTTGTGGACATATGCCGTCATTAATCGATCTCCGGCGCCGGATCCGCTCGGTCAAGAACACGCAGCAGATCACCAAGGCCATGAAAATGGTCGCTGCGTCGAAGCTGCGCCGCGCACAGGAGCGGATCGTGAACGCCCGGCCGTACGCGGTGCAGATGCAGCGCGTGCTCGGCCGCGTGGCGTCCCGCGTCGATCCCTCGATTCATCCGCTGCTGATGTCCCGCGACCCGCGCCCCGAGAGCCGCACGCTGCTGATCGTCGTGACCGCCGACAAAGGGCTGTGCGGCGGCTTCAACACGAACGTCCTCAAAGCCGGCGGAAGCTACATCGTCGACAACCGGCAGCCGTGCACGCTGGGTCTTGTCGGCCGCAAGGGGCGCGACTTCTTCGTGCGCCGCGGCTTCGAGGTGATGTTCGAGCAGATCGGGATCTTCCAGACGCTTCGCTACGAGGATGCGCGCGCCATAGCGCACACGGCGATGGACGCCTTCCTCGGCGGCCAGGTCGACCGCGTGATGCTGGTCTACAACGAGTTCCGTTCCGTGATGACGCAGCGCGTCGTTGTCGATCAACTGCTGCCGATCGGCAGAGCCGAGGTGTCGGGGTCCGACGCCAGCACCGGGCAGGCAGGTTCGGCGGGGTCTGAACCCGGCACCGCGCAGATCGACTACCTGTACGAACCGACGCCCCAGGAAATTTTCAACCAGTTATTGCCGCGTTACGTCGAGGTCCAGGTGTACCGCGCGCTGCTCGAATCGAACGCGGCGTTCTTCGCCGCGCAGATGACGGCGATGGACACCGCCACGAAGAACTCCGCCGAGATGATCGGCAACCTCACGCTCTACATGAACAAAGTGCGCCAGGCGGCGATCACCCGGGAGATTATCGAGGTCGTTTCAGGGGCGGAAGCGTTGTAGCCCCCAGCCCCCAGCCCCAAGTCCCTAGCCCCAAGAGCGAGCACATATGGCTACAGCAACCGCAACGAAACAACAGGTCGGCCGCATCGTCCAGATCATCGGGCCCGTCGTGGACGTCGAGTTCGAGGCCGGGCACCTGCCGGCGATCTACAACGCGCTCCGCATTCACACGGAGGCGAAGAACGGCCGCGAGGCCATCGACGTCATCGTCGAGGTCGAGCAGCACCTGGGCGAGAACCGCGTCCGCACCGTCGCGATGAAGCCGACCGACGGCATGCAGCGCGGGATGAGTGTCGTTGATCTGGGCGAGCCGATCTCGGTGCCGGTCGGACCCGAGACGCTCGGGCGCGTGCTGAACGTGCTTGGCGAGCCGGTGGACTTCCCCGATCGGCCCGTGCTGTCCAAGGAGCGCTGGCCGATTCACCGCGCCGCGCCGACACTCGAGGACCAGTCGACCGATCTGAAGATGTTCGAGACCGGCATCAAGGTCATCGACCTGCTCGAGCCGTATCTGCAGGGCGGCAAGATCGGGCTGTTCGGCGGCGCCGGCGTCGGCAAGACCGTCATCATCATGGAGCTGATTCACAACATCGCGCTGAAGCACGGCGGCGTGTCGGTGTTCGGCGGCGTCGGCGAACGCACGCGCGAGGGCAACGACCTCTGGCACGAGTTCCAGGAGAGCGGCGTCATCGATCCGCACGACCACACGAAGTCGCGTGCGGCGCTTGTCTACGGCCAGATGACGGAGCCGCCGGGCGCGCGCCTGCGCGTCGGCCTCTCGGCGTTGACCGTCGCCGAGTACTTCCGCGACGCGGAAGGCAAAGACGTGCTGCTCTTCATCGACAACATTTTCCGCTTCACGCAGGCGGGCTCGGAAGTGTCGGCACTCCTGGGCCGCATGCCGTCGGCAGTCGGGTATCAGCCGACCCTGCTCAGCGAGATGGGCCAGATGCAGGAACGCATCACGTCCACCAAGAAGGGGTCGATTACATCCGTCCAGGCGATTTACGTGCCGGCCGACGACTACACCGACCCCGCGCCGGCGACGACGTTCGCGCACCTCGACGCCACGACGAACCTGTCGCGCGCGATTTCCGAGCTCGGCATCTACCCGGCGGTCGATCCGCTTGCGTCGACGTCGCGCATTCTCGATCCGCGCATCCTTGGCGACGAGCACTACGGTGTCGCACGCCAGGTGAAGCAGGTGCTGCAGCGCTACAAGGACCTTCAGGACATCATCGCGATTCTCGGCATCGACGAGCTGTCGGAAGACGACAAGCTCGCCGTGTCGCGTGCGCGCAAGATTCAGAGGTTCCTGTCGCAGCCGTTCTTCGTGGCGCAGCAGTTCACCGGCATCGAAGGCAAGTATGTGACGATCGCCGAGACGATCCGGGGCTTCAAGGAGATCGTCGACGGCAAACACGACGAGATTCCCGAGCAGGACTTCTTCCTGGCCGGCACGATCGACGATTGTATCGCGAAGTTCAAGAAGCGTAAGAGCGCCTAAATGTCGCTGCCGACCAAGATTCAGCTCCAGATCGTTTCGGCGGACCGGTCGCTCGTCAACGAGACGGTCGACGAGGTGGAGATCCCCGGCTTCGACGGCTACTTCGGCGTCCTGCCGGGGCACACGCCGCTGCTCGCGGTCCTGCAGGTCGGCGAATTGTGGTACCGGCAGGGGCAGGAGACGCACTACCTGTTGATTGCGTACGGGTTCGCCGAAGTGCAGCCGGACCGCGTCACGATCCTGGCGCAGTTCGCCGAGACGGCCGACGAAATCGATCTCGCGAGGGCCGAGGCGGCGAAGAAGCGCGCCGAAGAGCGGATCGCCCGTCCGCCCATGGACATGGACGCCGATCGGGCGCGCGTCGCCCTGATGAAATCACTCATCCGCCTGCAGGTCGCCACTCGCGCCAGAACCCGTTCGTAATGTGCTTGCCAACCTCGCCAACCTCATTCGCTACCGTGGCCTGATCCAGAGTCTGGTCGCGCGCGAGCTGAAGGCGCGCTACCGCGGCTCGGTGCTCGGGTTCTTCTGGTCGTTCGTCAACCCGGTGCTGCTCCTTCTCGTGTACTCGTTCGTGTTCAGCACCATCATGCCGAACACGACCACCGGAATTCAGCCGTACGCGCTCTTCATGTTCTGCGGCATCCTGCCGTGGACCTGGTTCTCGGCGTCGCTCTCTGAAGCCACGAATTCGCTGATCTCCGGCGGCAACCTGATCAAGAAGGTTCTCTTCCCCGCCGAGGTTCTGCCGATTGTCAGCGTCCTGACGAACATGGTGAACTTCTTCCTCGGCCTGCTGATTCTCGTGCCGAGCCTGATCTACTTCAACCGCCTGCATCTCTCCTTCGCGCTCCTGTGGTTTCCGGTCGCGGTGCTCGTGCAGCTCGGCTTTACGCTGGGATTGGCTCTGGTCCTGTCGGCGCTGACGGTCCATTTCCGCGACATCCGCGATCTCTTGGCCAACATCCTGACGTTGTGGTTTTTCGCGACGCCGATTATCTACTCGTGGACGCAGGACAACGTGAGAGCGTACAAGTCGCTCTTCGATCTCAACCCGTTCACGCATCTGGCAATCTCGTATCAGGAAATCATGTTTTTCGGACCGGTCGGTCACTGGAAATGGCTGCTGTTGCTCGGTGCCTATTCGGTGTTGCAGTTCCTCGCCGGCTACTGGTTGTTCGACCGCCTGCGCGATTCCTTCTCGGAGGCGGTGTAGCGTGAGGGCGAAGAAGACGGGCCACAGAGACACAGAGGCACAGAGCGCGTCGCACGTCGGCCGGCAGAGCCGGTCGACTGCCCGGACCAACGAACGCCCAGAAACCCAAACAACATGGATTCTGCGCGTTTGCGTTTCCGGCCGTTCGCTGGTCCGGGCCGCCGCAACGCGGCGGCGTGCGACGCGTTGGTGTCTTTCTGCGTGTTCCGCGGGTTCTGCGTTGGTCGTTCTCTGTGTCTCCGTGTCTCTGCGGCCCTTGATTCTGCCGTCTTCGTGCTCTTGGTTTGTTTCGTGTCTTCGTGGTGATCTTTTCGGGGCGTCGGCATGACGCCGGCCATCGAGCTCACCAACGTCTCCAAGGTCTACCGCCGCTACGGCGGGCGTCAGTTCTCCACGCTGAAGAGCGCGCTGCTGCAGCGCAGCATCCTGCGCGACCTGCAGCCGAGCGAGACGTTTCCGGCGCTGACCGACGTGTCGTTCTCGGTCCCGAAAGGCGCGACGTACGGCGTGATGGGGCGAAACGGTTCTGGGAAAAGCACCGCGCTGAAGCTCGTGGCCGGCATCACGAAGCCGACAAGCGGCACGGTCCGCGTCGCGGGCCGTATTTCAGCGCTCATCGAACTGGGCGCCGGCTTCCACCCCGAGATCTCCGGCCGCGAGAACGTCTTCATCAACGGCATCATGCTGGGGCTCACGAAACGCGAAATCCAGCAGCGCTTCGATGAAATCGTCGACTTCGCCGAGCTGCGCGAGTTCATCGACGCGCCGGTGAAGACCTATTCATCCGGGATGTACATGCGCCTCGGGTTCGCGGTGGCCATCAATGTGAACCCGGATGTCCTGCTGGTGGACGAAGTGCTCGCCGTCGGCGACGAGAGCTTCACGCACAAGTGTCTCGACAAGTTTGCGGAGTTCAAGCGCAGCAACAAGACCATCTTGTTGGTCACGCATTCCCTGAACCTGATCGAGCGGTTCTGCGATGAGGCGCTGTGGCTCGACAGCGGCCGCGCCATGACGCACGGCGATCCCAAGCGCGTCGTCGGCGCGTACCTGACGAAGGTCGAGGAAGGCGAAGAGCGGCTGCTCGCCGAGACCACCGCCAAGGCCGTGGAAAGCGCCTCGCGTGGGCAGGACGGGCAGGACGGGCGGGAGGGGCCGGCACCGCCCGCGGAACAGCCGGCGGACCCGACGTCGAACATGGTGGAAGCGACCGAGGGGCGGTGGGGCTCGCGTGAGGTGGAAATCACTGACGTGGCGTTCCTCGACAAAGAAGGCCAGCCGTCGTTCGTGTTCCACTCGGGTGATACGCTGTCGGTCCGCGTGAACGTGCACGCCGCGCAACCGGTGGATGATTTCGTCTTCGGCATCGGCCTCTTCAACGCCGACGGGGTCTGCTGCTACGGGACCAACACGTATCTCGAGGACATGAACCCGCAGCGGCTGAGCGGCGACGCGGAAGCGACGTTCGCCATCGAGACGCTTGACCTGGTCGAGGGGACCTACAAGCTGGATGTCGCCGTGCACAAGGTCGACGGCTTCGCGTACGACTACCATCGCCTGCTGTACACGTTCCGCGTGAAGTCCCGCGTCCAGGACGTCGGGATCTACCGGCCGCGTCACCACTGGACGTTCACGCCGAATGTCATCTTCAAGGCCCGCAGTTGATGGAACACCACCTGTGTGTTGAAGCGTCGTGACACGCGAGAACGCCTGCCGCCTCGTCGCCGAGCTGCGAGCATCCGGTAAGACGATCGTCTTCACGAACGGCGTCTTCGATCTCCTGCACGTGGGACACCTGCGTTATCTCCAGCGGGCGCGCGGGCTGGGTGATGCGTTGGTCGTCGGCGTGAACTCGGACCGCTCGGTCCGCGCCATCAAAGGGCCCGACCGGCCGATCACGTCCGAGGCCGAGCGCGTGGAGGTTCTGGAGGCGCTCGCCTGCGTCGACGGCGTCGTGATCTTCGATGAGCACACGCCGCATGCGCTGATCGCGGCCCTCCAGCCAGACATCCTCGTCAAAGGCGCCGACTGGGCCGAGGACGCCATCGTCGGGCGCGACGTCGTGGAGGCGCGCGGTGGACGCGTGGTCCGCATGGCGATCGAGCCCGGCCATTCCACGAGCGCCATCATCGACAAGATCCGGCAGCCGAACCGCTGACGTCTCTCACCTGCTACACTGAAGAATTCGGGCCGTCGAAACGTCCGTGGCCACCTCGACCTCACTGAACCTCCGCGCCGTGCTGAAGACCGCCGTCACCCGCAGCGGGATGGATGCCCCTGCGCGCGCGGTGTCCGGTCTGACCGCGTCCGCAAACGCCCTGTTCGTCGCCGCCGCGGCCCATGCGCAGCCGAACGGCGTCGTGCTCTACGTCGTGCCGGGTGACGGCGACCTCGAGGAAACCTGCGCCGACATTTCCTTCTTCCTTGCGGCGCTGGAAGGGCTGGCGCCGGCGGCGACCGACCGTGCGGTCCTGCCGTTCCCGTCGCATGAAGTCGACCCGTACCGCGGTCTCGCGCCGCACGTTGGCGTGACGTCGGTTCGAGCCCGGGCGCTGTACGCCATCGCGCAAGGCGCGGCCCGCGTCGTGATTGCGTCAGCAGCCGCGGTATTGCCCCGCGTGACGACGCCGGACCGTCTGCTGGCGGCGTCGCTGACGTTGACGCCAGGCCAGGACATCTCGCCGACCGATCTCGCTGAGCTGTTGGTCGACGCGGGCTTCACGCGTGAGGATCCCGCGGACGAACCCGGTGAATTCGCCATCCGCGGAGGCATCGCCGACATTTTTCCAGCCGGCAACACGCATCCGGTTCGACTCGAGTTCATCGGCGACACGATCGAGACGCTGCGTACCTACGATCCATCGACCCAGCGATCAATCGCACCGATCGATCAGGCGGCGATCGTTCCGCTGCGCGACATCCTGCAGGACAATCGCGGCGCCACAGTGTTCGATTATCTCTCCCGCGCGAACGCGTCCCGAATCATCGTGTCGGAGCGCGACGAAGTCGACGCGAACGTGACGAAGCTGCTCGACCAGATCCAGCACAGCTACGAAGAGGCGTGCGATCGCCGCACGACAGAGGTGGCGCCGGCCTTCAGGCCTGCGTTGCCAGGCGAGCTCTTCGCCGACCAGGCCATCGTCGAACCACGCCTCGCACAGGCGACGCAACTCACGCTGCTTGGCATCGACGACGGCACGCGCGAGGTTCGGTGCCAGCCGGCGGTCGAGATCAACGGCCGCGTCGCCGACTGGGTCGCCGACATCCGCCGTTTGCGCGACGAGGGCGAGTCGGTCCTGTTCGTGGCGGCGACGCCGGGACGCGCCGAACGCACGATCGAGCTGCTCAAGGAATACGACGTCTTCGCGATCCCGGTTGAACGCGCCGAGGACGCGCAGTACGCCGCGGTGCTCGTCGCGGTCGGCGCGCTCTCGCGCGGCTTCCGCCTGCCGGACGCCGGTCTCCAGATCTACGCGGAGTCGGACGTCTTCGAGGAAGAGCGGCGCACGCCAGAGCGACGACGCTCGGCGACCAAAGCGTTTCTGTCGGACCTGCGCGATCTCAAAGTCGGCGACTTCGTCGTGCACGTCGATCACGGCATCGGCCTGTTCGTCGGCCTGAAGCAGATCGGTCTCGGCCATTCGACAAGCTCAGGGCAGGGCGACGCGCAGGAGTTCCTGGAGCTGCGCTACGCCGGCGAGGACAAGCTGTTCGTGCCGGTTGAGCGGCTCGACCTGGTCCAGAAATACACGGGCGCCTCGAAACCGCCGATTGATCGCCTCGGCGGCACGACGTGGGAGCGCGCGAAGACCAAAGTCAAGAAAGCCATGCGCGACATGGCCGAGGAGCTGCTCAAGCTCTACGCCGCGCGCAAGGCCGTGCCGGGCCACGCGTTCAGCCCCGACTCGCACTGGCAGCAGGAGTTCGAGGATGCGTTCGAGTACGACCTGACGGTCGACCAGAAGTCGGCCATCACGGACATCAAGCGCGACATGGAATCGTCCACGCCGATGGACCGGCTGCTGTGCGGCGACGTCGGCTACGGGAAGACGGAAGTCGCGATGCGCGCCGCGTTCAAGGCGGTGATGGACGGCAAGCAGGTCGCATTCCTGGCGCCGACCACCGTGCTGACGTTCCAGCACCAGAAGACGCTGAAGGAACGCTTTGCCGGGTTCCCTGTCCGCATCGACATGGTGAGCCGTTTCCGTTCCAAGGCGGAGCAGAAAGACACGATCACCGATCTGACCGCCGGCAAAGTGGACGTGATCGTCGGCACGCACCGGCTGCTGTCCCAGGACGTGCAGTTCCGCGACCTCGGGCTCCTCGTGGTCGACGAGGAGCAGCGGTTCGGCGTGGCGCACAAAGAGAAGATCAAGCAGATGAAGAAGAAGGTGGACGTGCTCACGATGAGCGCGACGCCGATTCCCCGCACGCTGAACATGTCGCTCATCGGCATCCGCGACATGTCGATCATCGAGACGCCGCCCAAAGACCGGCTGTCGATTCAAACCAACGTCGTCAAGTTCGATCAGCACGTCATCGGGACGGCGATCCGCACCGAGCTGGCGCGCGGCGGGCAGATCTTCTTCGTCCACAACCGGGTGGAGTCCATTTTTTCCATCGGCAGCCTGGTGCAGCGACTGGTGCCGGAGGCGCGCATCGTCGTCGCCCACGGACAGATGGACGAGGAGGCGCTGGAGCGCGCGATGTTGGACTTCGTCTCGAAGAAGTTCGACGTGCTGCTGGCGACGACCATCGTCGAGAACGGCCTCGACATTCCGAACGCCAACACGATCATCATCAATCGGGCCGATCGCTACGGCCTGTCGCAGCTCTACCAGCTGCGAGGCCGCGTCGGCCGATCCGACCGCGCCGCGTACGCCTACCTGCTGATTCCACCGGAAGACAACCTGTCGCCGATCGCCAAGAAGCGTCTGGCCGCGATCAAGGAGTTCAGCGACCTCGGCAGCGGATTCCGCGTCGCCGCGCTGGACCTGGAGATCCGCGGCGCTGGCAACCTGCTCGGCGGCGAGCAGAGCGGTCAAATCGACACCATTGGCTTCGAGCTCTACTTGAAGCTGCTCGAGCAGACGGTGCGCGAGCTCAAGGGCGAAGAGATCGAGGACGACGTCCGCGCGACGGTGAACCTGCGCGTCGATCTCAAGATCGACGCGTCGTACGTGGCCGACATGAATCAGCGGCTGATGCTGTACCGCAAGGTCGCCGCGGCGCGGCACGACGAGGAGATCGATCGCGTGCTCGAGGAGGCCGCCGATCGGTACGGCCCGCTGCCCGACTCCGTGCTCAACCTGGCCGATTACGGACGCATCCGGGTGATGGCCGATCGGCTCGGCATCGAGACGATCGACCGCGAAGGCGCGCACGTCGTCTTAAAGTTCAGAATGCAGGCGAAGATCGACCCGGTGCGCCTCGTGGCCCTGGTGCGGCAGCGTCCCGATCTCACGCTTGTCCCGCCCGCCGCGCTCAAGCTGAACCTCGACGGGGCTGGGGACTTGGGACTCGGGGCTCGGCGGGAGCCGGAACGGCCCAGTCCCCGGTCCCCAGGCCCCAGCCCCCAGGCCCCAGGCCCCAGCCCCAGAAAGAGCGGCAAGTACGCCAATGCCGCGCCCAGTTGGTGGGTGGCCCGCGCTCGCGAGGGGGAGGTCAAGCCCGGTTTTACCAAGGCCGACGTCCTGCGGCCGGCGAAAGAGGACCCGCGTGCCCAGGGCGGGGTGTTCGAGCGGGTCGGCGCGCTCTTGAGCGACCTCCTCGATCAGACGTAAACTGTAGGTGGCAAAGTACTAGTAGCGCAGGGCGTCAGCCCTGCGGGCACCTTATGAAATTCACAACCCTCCTCCCGGTCGTCCTGGTTCTCGCGGCCGTCGCGACCCCCCGCGGGGAAATCATCGAACAGATTCTTGTCAAGGTGAACGGCGACATTTTCACCAAGAGCGATCTCGAACAGCGCCAGATTGCCGCGCTGCGCCAGAAAGGGCAGGCCATCGACCTGAAGAGCGACCCGAACAACGTCCAACTCCGCAAGGCGCTGAACGAGATCACGCCGCAGATCATGGTGGACGCGATCGACGAACTGGTCATCGTCCAGCGCGGGAAGGAACTCGGCTACACCCTCAGCGACCAGCAATTCAAGGGCGTGGTCGAGAACATCCGCAAGGAAAACAAGATCGAGTCCGAGGAACAGTTCCAGGCCGCCCTCAAGGCCGAGAACATGTCCATGGCGGACCTGCGGCGCAACCTCGAGCGGCAGATGATCTACCAGCGCGTCCAGCAGAACGAAGTGCTCGCGAAGATCGGTGTGACCGACGATGAGGCGCGCAAGTACTACGAGGCGCACCTCAAGGAGTTCACAACGTCGCCGACCGTCACGCTGCGCGAAATTCTCATTGCCGTGGCCGGGGACCCCAAAATCCTCAACGTGGCGGCCGACGAAGCCGCCCAGGCGAAGACCCGGGAGATTCGCACGCGCGTCACGGCGGGCGGTGAAAACTTCGAGAAGCTGGCTGCCGAGCTGTCCGACTCGCCGTCGAAAGCCAACGCCGGACTCATCGGGCCGCTCAGCGTCAACGACATCTCGCCCGAATTGCGCAAGCTGATCGAGGTGATGAAGTCGGGCGACGTCAGCGAGCCAGTGCGCACGGCCCGCGGCTACCAGATCCTGAAGCTCGAATCGATCACGCCGACCGAGACGATGACACTCGAGAAGGCGCGCGAGCAAATCAGCGAGCGCGTCTTTACCGACAAGCGCAAAGCCGAATTCCAGAAGTACATCCAGAAGCTCCGCACGCAGGCCATCATCGAGTGGAAAAACGAGGACGTGAAGAAGGCGTTCGAAGAGGGCGTGAAGCTGCAGACCGCGGCGCCCTCGCTCTAATGGACACGACCGTTGCGTGCTGGTTCGCCGTCTGGACCCGGTCGCGCCACGAGCAGATGGTCCGCGAACAACTCGAGCGCAAGCACATCGATGCGTTTCTTCCGACCATGCCCCGCTGGAGCCGGTGGAAGGATCGCAAGAAGAAGATCGAATGGCCGCTGTTCCCCGGATACTGTTTCGCGCGCTTCGATCTGACCGACGCGTTGTCCGTTCTGAAGTGCGTCGGCGTGGTGAACATCGTGTCGTTCGACGGGAAGCCCGCCGCGATTCCCGAGAGCGAGCTCGACAGCATCCGGGTGCTCGTGGGCAGCGAACTGCAGTACGACCCGTGTCCGATGATTCACGAAGGGATGATGGTCGAGGTCATGCACGGCCCGCTGCGCGGCGTGGTCGGCCGCCTCGTGCGCAAGGACGCCCCGAAAGCGCGGCTCGTGCTGTCGGTGAATCTGATCGGCCAGGCCGTCAGCGTCGAAGTGGACGCCGCGGATGTAAGAGCGTACTGACGTACGTTAAACGCAGAACCCGCTGAACACGCAGAGAAACGGTTTTTTCTGCGATTTCTGCGATTTCTGCGTTGATCGTCGTGATCATGAAAATAGGATCTGTCAATCTTCCGTCGCCGTTCGCCATCGCCCCGATGGCGGGGATGACCGACACGGCGTTTCGCCGCCTGGTGAAGCGTCACGGCGGGTGCGGCCTCGTGGTCACCGAGATGGTGAGCGCGGAGGGCCTCGTGCGCGGTATCGATCGCACGCTCGAGTACGCGGAATACACCGAAGAGGAACGTCCGATCGCGATTCAGATCTTCGGCGGCGACCCCGACAAGATGGCCGCGGCCGCGCAGATCGTCGAAGGCATGGGCGCCGACATCGTCGACGTGAACATGGGCTGCCCGGTGCCGAAGATTGCCAAGCACAACGCCGGCTGCAGCCTGATGCGCGAGCCCGCCCACGCCGCCACCGTGATTGCCGCGATGACCAGGGCGGTCACGATCCCGGTCACCGTCAAAATGCGCGCGGGGTGGACCGACGAGGAACGGAATGCGCCGATGCTGGCCAGGATGGTTCAGGACGCGGGCGCCGCGGCGATTGCGGTGCACGGGCGCACGGCGGCGCAGAGCTACAGCGGATCGGCTGATTGGGATCTCGTGGCGCGGATCGCCGACGACCTGACGATACCGGTGTTCGGCAGCGGCGACTGCCTCGAGCCGCAGCAGATCATCGAACGCATTCGCTCGGGAGTGGAAGGCGTGCTGGTTGGCCGCGGCGTGCTGCGCAATCCGTGGATTCTCGCGCAGGCAATGGACCTTGCCGCCGGGCGATCGCCCCGGATCGTGACGATGGAAGATCGAGGGATCTTCTTGCTCGACTACATCGATCTGCTGATGACGGAGCGCGTCGACGAAGCACGGGAATTGACGCACGAGCGATGGGTCGTCAACAAGCTGCGCGCGCTCGGCTCCTGGTACACCAAGGGTCTCGAGAACGGATCCCGCCTGCGCACGGGGATCAACAGCGCGCCGTCACTCGATGTGTTGCGCGAGCTGGTCATGGAATTTTTCGGTGTCGGTCTGCGTTCTGATGGACTCGCTGGATGGAGTTCGAATATTTCGGTCATATAACCGATTTCAATGAACCAGCGACAGGTTGTTGCCGTCTTTATTCTGTCTTTAGCCCTAATATTGCCTGGCTGTGACCGGTCCGGTGACGAAGCCAGAAAACGCATCACCCCCGACTACGACAAGGCCACCGGGAAGCTCACCCTCCTCAAATACGACTCCAACGGCAACGGCAAGGTCGACACGTGGAGCTACATGGACGGCGCGCGCATCGTCCGCATCGAGCTCGACCAGGACGAAGACGGCAAGATCGAGCGCTGGGAGTACTACTCCCCCGATCAGAAGCTGGAGAAGATCGGCTCGTCGCGGGCGCAAGACGGGAAAGAAGACGCGTGGGCGTACCTCGGGCCGGATGGCACGATCGCGCGCGTCGACGTGTCGCTGCGCCGCGACGGCCACGTGACGCGCGTCGAGCACTATCAGCGCAGCGTCCTCGTCGCGGCGGAAGAAGACGGCGACGACGACGGCAACATGGACAAGTGGGAAACCTACGACGGCGATCGACTGACGTCTCTCGCGTTTGACACGACACATCGCGGCACGCCCGATCGCCGGCTGATCTACGGTCCCGACGGCACGGTGCGGGTCGAGGTGGACGAGAAGGGCGACGGGCGGTTCCAGCCCCAGAGAATCAGGAACTAGGAACCAGCGCCGCCAGGCTGTCCGGCCCGGCCACCGCAAAGTCGTACACCAGGGCTGAATCAAGCGACTGATTGAATCGCGCGCCGAGCGCTTCATGCGCGGGGTGCCGGAGGTACGCCTGAAGCCCCTCCAAATCGTCGAAGTCGATGACGATGAGGTAGTCGGCGGTGTCGAGCATGGCCAGCTCGTAGCCGGCGCCGTGCAGGACGCGCCGGCCCACGTGAACCGCGCGGACGCTGGGGATGTCTCGAATCGCCCGATCGAACGCGTCGACGAGCGCGCGGCGGTCCGCCGCCGACAGATCCGGCCGCGGCTTCATCAGGACGATGTGCGACACGCGCGTCGGCGCAGCCACGCTCAGCTCACCCGCGATCGGGCGGCTCATCGTTTCGCTTCTTGCGCGGGTCGTTCCGAGGAGGGCCGGTGCGCGGGCGGAACGGTTTGGCGGACCCTGACGAACTGCGGTGCGCCTCGCGGTTGCGATCGCCGCGTGGTGCCCCGCCGGGCGGTTTGCTGCTCCACGGCCGATCGCTTTGCGGTTTGCCGCGCGGTGTGTCCTTCCACGGGCGATCGCCTCGCGGCGCGTCGCCCTGCGGTTTCGCGCCCCACGGTTTGCGCTCGCGTGGTCCGGCCGGATTGAATGCTTTCCTCGCCTCCGACGTGTCCGGAGGCTTCCCCGGCGTCCACGGCCGGCTGCCGCCGCCCGCGGGCTTGTTGCTCCACGGCCGATCGCCTCGCGGCGCGTCGCCTGACGGCTTGGCGTTCCACGGCTTCCGCTGGGCACGCGGTCCCGTGGGCTTGGTCTGCCATGGCCGATCGACGGGCGGCGCACCGCCCGCCGGCTTGTCGTTCCACGGTTTGCGCTCACGCGGTCTGGCCGCGCTGGCCCCGGGAGCCGCGTTCGATCGATCGGAAGGCTTTCCGGTCCAGGGCCGCCGGCTGCCGCCGCCGGATTTGTTGTTCCATGGCCGATCGCCGCGCGGCGGACCTGCGGGCTTGTCGCGCCACCCGCCGCCGCTCGTCCTCGAGTCCGACGAGGGGCGGCGCGGCTCGCGGGGGGCCGACGACACGAACCCTGGCTTGTCCCGGTCGCGCTGCGTTGCGGGATCCTTCTCCGACCACGCGCGTTCGGGACGGTTCTTCTTCTTGAATCGATCGCGCGGATCCTTGTGCGTGCCGCCAGGACGCCAGTCGCTGCCCCGCCGCTCGGCCCCCTCGGGACGGTCCGCGCGGCGGTCGCGCGGCGCGGCGGCCGCCTGCTTGCGCATCTGAAAGTCGTCGCGTTCCGCTTCGCGCGAAGCCCAGAGCCGCCCGCGCGCGAACCACTGCATCGTGACGCTGGTGTTCTTGCGCTGCAGTTGCGCGAATGTGGGCAGCAACTCCTCGCGTTCGCGGGCGCGGAAGGCTGTCGGCTTGTCGTCGATCAGGATCGTCCAGTACGCGTATCGAGGCGGCACCCCGCTATTCTACCGGGTTCCCGCCGCGCACGGACGCGAGACCTTCACCCTCAGGCCTGCTACACTGAGCCCTCGCGCCGAGGAGACTTCCATGGACGGCTCGCTTGCGTAACAACCTGGTGGCGGTGTGTGCGGCGGTCGCGCTCCTGCACGTGGCGCCCGCGTTCGCGCAGAGCGAGGGCGGCCCGGACATGGCCAACGTGAAGGTCCGGTTGGGCCCGTTGATGATGAACCCGACGATCTCGATTAGCAATATCGGGATCGACCACAACGTGTTCAACGATCCGCCCGACAAGGCTCCGAAGCAGGATTTCACGGTGACGGTGACGCCGCTGTCCGACTTCTGGCTGCGCCTCGGGCCGACGTGGGTCACGGCGAGCATGAACGAGGAGATCAACTGGTATCAGAAGTACGCCAGCGAGCGCACCGCCAACAACGCCTACAAACTGGGCTGGAGCGTGCCGGGCTCCGTCATGTCTTTCAAGGTCAACTGGGCGTACAACAACGTCCGCGAGCGGCCGGGTTTCGAAATCGACACGCGCGTCGGGCGCAAGGAAGTGACCTACAGCGGGTCCGCTGATTACCACGCCTTGTCCAAGACGTTAATCGGCGTGAGCGGTAGCCGGGAACGCACCGCATTCGCGAGCGAGGCCGTGTATCAAGACACGAACCTGGAAATCGCATTGAACCGCGTCAGCACGACGGTGGCCGTGAACGTGCGCCACCAACTCGCGCCGTTGACGTCCCTCACGGTCTCCGGGTCACGTTCGATGGACCGGTTCGAGTTCTCCCCCGAGCGCGACTCGAACTCGACGGGCGCCCAAGCCACGATTTCATTTCTGCCGGGTGCGCTGCTCAAAGGCGCTTTTACGATTGGCTACACCGACTTCACACCGGTCGCCCAGGATCTGCCTGGCTTCACGGGCCTGGTCGGTACCGTGGGTCTGTCGGCCGTGCTGCTGGGCACCACCCGATTTGGCGTCACGGGCTCGCGGGGGGTGGAGTATTCCTACGACGTCAACCAGCCCTACTACGTGCGGACCGGCATCAATGGATCGATTGCCCAGCAGATCTTCGGCCCGTTCGACGTCGAGGTGCGCGCCGGGACGGAGATCCTGGCGTACCGCGATCGCGACGGCACCGCGGTGCAAGTCGCCAATCGATCGGATCACGTGAACTCTATTGGCGTCGGCGTGGGTTTCCACATGGGCAAGGCGCTGCGCCTCGCGTTCAACGTCGACAAGGTCAACCGCGACTCCAAGGTCGCTGATCGCCAGTACGACAACTTCAAGTTCGGCACCGCCTTGACGTCCACGTTCTAGTCCTCATGGCCCTTCGCATTGGATTCGATCTCGACGGCGTGTTCGCCGACATGGACTCGGAGCTGGTGCGCCAGTCGGAAATTCTTTTCGGCGAACCGATGACACGGCGGCTACGGGAACGCGCGGCCGAAGAGCACGAGGCGGCCGCCGCCACTGACGCGCGGCCGCCCACCGACCTGTCGCCTGATGCCACGCCGGGCGTCCTGCCGACGGTGGCTCAGCTCAACATGACCTCTCGCCAGGAGCGGCGGCTCTGGCACCACGTCGAATCGATCGACAATTTCTGGGAAGGCCTCGACGAGCTCGAGGCCGGCATCATTCCGCGGCTGGCGGCCCTCGCCCTCGAGCGCCGCTGGGAAATCATTTTCCTGACGAAGCGGCCCGAGACAGCCGGCGCCACCTCTCAACGGCAAAGCCAGCGCTGGCTGGAGTCCAAAGGCTTCACGCTGCCGAGCGTCTTCGTCGTGCAGGGATCGCGCGGCCGCATTGCCGCGGCGCTTGCACTGGACATCGTGGTCGACGATCGTCCTGAAAATTGTCTTGACGTCGTGGCGGACTCGAAGGCGCGGGCGATTCTGGTGTGGCGCGACGCGGAACATCTGCTGCCGGTTGCCGCGCAGCGCCTCGGCATCGGTGTGGTGAAGTCGGTCGCCGACTGCCTGGACATCCTCACGCAGGTGGACGTCGTCGCGCCCGAGGAACCAGGCGTCATGGAGCGCGTGAAGCGTCGCCTCGGCATCAGAGAATCCGGGGGCGCGTAGGCGCCGGCGTTACGAGCGCGTGTCGAGCCGCTTCAGTTTTTCGACCAGCGTGGTCCGCTTGAGATTCAACAGCCGCGCGGCCTGACCTTTGTTCCCGCCCGTCCGCTCCAGCGATCGCTGAATCAGCTCACGCTCGATATTGGCGACGAACGCCGCGAGGTCCATGCCCTCGTCGGGCAGCGTCACGGCCGAAGCCGCGGCGGTTTCCTGGGCCTGCTGCACCTCGGTCGGCAAATCGTCCACGTCGATCTGCGAACGACCCGCCGTGAACGCCACGGCGCGTTCGATGGCGTTTTCGAGCTGGCGTACGTTGCCCGGCCACGGGTACGCCATCAGCCGGCGCATGGCTTCCTGCGAGACAGTGAGCGGCGACGCAGGCCTGAAGGCCTGCGCCACATCAAATTTTGCGCCGGGGCTGAACGCCTGCACGGTGTCTGACTGTGCACCGCCCCCTCCGGCGTTCGCGTCGCGTTCGGACTCGAACTTCCTGAGGAAGTGCTGGACCAGCAGCGGAATGTCTTCCTTCCGCTCGCGCAGCGGAGGGAGCTGCACCGGGATCACGTTCAGCCGGTAGAACAAATCCTCGCGGAACTGTCCTTCGGCGACGAGCCGGCCCAGGTCGCTGTTGGTCGCCGCGATCACGCGCACGTCCACCTTGATCGTGTGCGAGTCGCCGACGCGCTCGAATTCGCGCTCCTGCAGCACGCGCAACAGCTTCATCTGCAGCGCCGGGCTCATCGTCCCCACCTCGTCCAGGAAGAGCGTGCCCTTGTGCGCCTGCTCGAGCCGCCCCTGGCGATTGCCGACAGCGCCGGTGAACGCACCGCGCACGTGGCCGAAGAGCTCCGCTTCGAGCAGCGTTTCGGGAATCGCGCTGCAGTTCAGCGCGACGAAGCGGTTGGCGCGCCGCGAGCTGTTGTGATGAATCGCGCGCGCCACGACTTCCTTGCCGGTTCCCGTTTCGCCGGTGATCAGAATCGTGCTGTTGGTCGGCGCCACCGTTTCGAGCAGCTGAAACAGCCGCGTCATGGGCCGGCTCTTCCCGATGATGCCTTCGAACCGGTAGCGCTCCTCGAGTTGCGAGCGCAAGTACGCGTTCTCCGACTTCAGCCGCCGCTGTTCGATCGCCGAATCGAGCACGTGCAGCAGTTCGTCGATCTGGAACGGCTTGCTGACGAAATCCCACGCACCGCGCTTGATGGCTTCGACCGCGTCTTTCACGGTGCCGAAGCCCGTGACGACGATCGCGATGATGTGCGGGTAACGCGCGACGGCCGCTTCGATCACCGCGGAGCCGTCGACGCCCGGCAGACGAAGATCGCTGACGATGATGTCGAAGGCGAAGTCGGCGAGCTCCGCCAGGGCCGCCTCGCCCGACTCGGCCTGCGCGACCCGATAACCGTGGTCGGTGAGCTGCTCGGCGATGGCCTGGCGCAGCGGGGCCTCATCTTCGACAAGGAGCAGATGTTTCAATGAATCAGGCATTTAGCGTGCCGCCAATATTCTGACACGTAACCACGACACGCGCAAAAGGAAGCCACGAAAGGCATAATAGCCCCGACATCCATGCACACCGACGTGACGGCGGTCGCCGTCGCCTCCCGATCGTTTTCGCGCAATCCGATTCTCCGGCAGGAGCTCCTCGGCCGGTACCCTGGCTCGCGCTTCAACGACGCGGGTCACGTGCTGTCCGGCGACGCGCTCGCGCAGTTTCTTCGCGGTCACCACAAGGCGATCACCGGCCTCGACGTCCTCGACGAGGCGGTGTTTCGCGCCGTGCCGGAGCTTCGCCTCGTTAGCAAGTACGGCGTAGGCCTCGACATGATCGACCTCGACGCGGCTCGGCGTCACGGCGTGTCGGTGCGGTGGACGCCGGGCGTGAATCGGCAGGCGGTGGCGGAGCTGGCGATCTGTTTCATGATCGCGCTCTGTCGCTCGGTCGTGCCGCTCGCGCGCGAGCTGGGCAGCGGCGGATGGCGTCATCCGGGCGGCCGTCAGCTCTCCTCGTCCACCGTCGGCATTGTCGGATGCGGGCACGTCGGCCAGCAGGTCGCACGCATCTGCCGGGCGTTTGGCGCGTCCGTCGTGGCGCACGACATCCGCGACTGCGACGATTTCTATCGCGCCGTCAGCGTGACGCCGTTGACCTTCGACGCCCTGCTCCAGCAGTCGGACATCGTGACGATCCATGTGCCGCTCGATGCATCGACGCGCGGCCTGATCGGCGCGCGCGAACTGAGCTTGATGAAGCCCGCCGCATTTCTGATTAACACCGCGCGCGGCGGCATCGTTGACGAGCTGGCGCTCAGGCAGGCGCTGGTCGAGCGCCGCCTCGCAGGCGCCGCGTGTGACGTTTTCGAGGTGGAGCCGCCTGTTGATCGCGACCTCTTACTGCTCCCGAATTTCATCGGGACGCCTCACATCGGTGGCGGCACGCAGGAAGCCGTTCTGGCCATGGGGAGGGCTGCTATCGCTGGTCTGGACGGTGGTCTGGGGTCGGTCGAACTAACGTCAAATTTTTGACACCTCGGCCGCGCCTCCGCAATCCACAATCCGCAATCCGCAATCCGCAATCCGCAATCTAAAATCTGAAATCTGAAATCTGAAATTCCCCCGTCCCTAATCCCTGATCGCCGTCGGGCCGATACAAACCCACGGAGGGAAACACCCCAGTGGAACGAAAAACGATTTCGATCATGAAGGCCTGTGAGCTCGTCGGTGTCAGCCGTCGCACGATTTACAATTGGCTTTCCAGCGGGAAGATCGAATATGTGCGCACGGCTGGTGGTTCCGTCCGCATTTTTGTCGACACTCTCTGGCGCGACGCCAACAAGGCGGAACGTCCGGCCGTGCAGACAGTGTGGCAGGCCGAAGGCCGGAACCAGGCGTGATGCCGCGGGCGTTCAGTGTCGAGGAACTGCAGGCGAGGGGACCGATGGACGAACTGCCCGAACTTCGGCTCCTCTTCCACCGCCTCAACAATCAGCTCGGCATCATTCTGGCGCACGCCGAGCTGCTCGAAGCGAAGGCGACCGACGACATGAACCGCGCGCGCGCCGCGCAGGTCGTGTCGAGCACGCTCGAAGCGATGGGCACGGCTAAGGAGATTCGAACCGTGTCAGCGACTGCCGTCGAGCCCGAATAGCCCACGTGAAATGTAATTCAACCGTCAACGACTTGACTGCAAACCCTGCCTAATCGTCAATAATTTGACAATTTTCACGGTTCTTCGCCCTACCTGATCCGTCCAGTTCAGAAACGACCCACGCAGATAACAACCTTAAAATACAACTGTTTACAAGCGACGCCACGGCATTAGTGGCGTGGTCTGGAACACGGCCAGAGTAGTTGGTATCGTCGTTGCGATAGCGTGCAGCCATGAGATCCCAAACTGCCGCGGTCAGTCAAAATCGCCTCGTCGTTGCCGGTCTGCCCTTTGTGGAGTCGCTGGCTCGCCGCATGGCCGCGACGATGCCCAACTCGATCGACATCGGCGACCTCGTCCAGGACGGCGTCCTCGGTCTGATCGACGCGGCGAACCGCTTCGATGTGGACCGCGGCATCAAGTTCGAAACATTCGCCGAACGGCGCGTGCGCGGCGCGATGATCGATGCGCTCCGCAAAGACGCCTGGCCGCGCGGCGTCCGTCGTCAGCGGCGTGAGCTGGATGCGGCCCGTGAGGCGTTGCGCCGCGAGCTGGGGCACGAGCCGTCGATGGCCGACCTCGCCGCGCGTGTCGGCTCCGACGAGAAACGCCTGTGCCGCACCATCGTGCGGATCAACACGATCGAAGCGACGTCGCCGCTCAACACCGGAGAGCACATGGACGAGAGTTCGCTGCCAACCGCGCTCGTGCCGTCCGAGCCTGAATCCCCGGATGCGGCCTACGAGCGCTGCGAGACGCGCGACCGCGTGCGCACCGCGATCCAGTCCCTTCCGTGGCGCGAGCGGAAGGTGATCGGCCTCTATTACTACGGCGAAGTGACCATGAAGCACATCGGCGCGGAGATCGGTGTCAACGAATCGCGCGTGTCGCAACTGCACGCCCGTGCGATCCGTCGTCTGCGCGATGCGTTGGGCGATATGAATCCGGAGAAGGCTGCCGAGATGCAGCGCCAGCTGATCGCGTTTGCCGCCAGGAAACCGCCGATGGCGAAGGCCGGCATGGTCCCGCTGAAGGCCAACACTGCGTACACGGCGGAAACGGTCGCGTCGACCACGGCCGTGGTGCTGGCCTACAAGGCCGCGAGCAAGCGCCCCGCGCCGGTCAAGGCGATGCTGCGGATGCCGCGTCAGCGTCAGGCCATCGCCGCCGCACGCTGAGGCGACGATCGTTCCACCTCGTCTTACCAGGGATGCCGCGCGTAGTCGAGCGCCAGCTTCTCCATCTCCACGAGCCCTTCACGCAAAGTGGTTCGTGACTGCCACCAGTCGTCGGCGCGAAACAGCCCGTGGGGCGTGGTGACGACGACGGGAGCGGGCTGGCCGGCAGGCCACACGCGGGAGAGCGCCCGCCGGTAACGCCGCCCGTGCGATGGGCCCACCACGACCACGACATGACTCGCCGGGTGCGTGCGGGCCCAGTCGGCCAGCGCCGCGGCGGTGTCTGTCGTGCCTCCTTCGCCCGCGGGAATCCTCGTGACGGCGCTCCGTGGCACGCCAAGCTGCGTGAGCATCTCGACCAGCACGTCCGGTACGACGACCCCGCGCCGTTCCAGCTCCCGGTCCACGGTCGTGAATGCCCGATCGAGCAGGCCCACCGCGACGGTGGGCTGCGCGCGATACAGGTCGCTGAGCGCGATCGCACCCGCCGGCCCGCTTTCGACGTCCATGGCGATCAACGTTGGCGGGTGTGCCGGCTCGATGGAGTCGGCCACGACCAGCACACGGCCGGCGCCTCGCAGCAGGGCGTGACGCACCGGCGTGACGGCGCCGGCGCCCGCGGCGATCGCCGCGCCGATCACCACCATGCGCAGGATCTTTTTCACGCGTCAGGCCAGTCCTTCCCGCACCGCCCTCAGCAAATCCCCCAACCGGAACGGCTTTGCCAGCCAGCGGCAGCCGCTCTTCTCGAGAAACGTCTCCGCGTCGGTGCCCGCCACGTCGCCGGTCACGAAGATGACGCGCTTCGAGAGTCCGGGTGCCGCGGCCGACAGCATGCGGTAGAACGCCATCCCGTCCACGCGCGGCATCTTGAGATCGCAGATCACGAGATCGAACGCCTGCGCCATCACCTTCTTCAACGCCTCTTCGCCGTCCGGCGCATGCTCGACCAGATAGCCGGCGTCGCGCAGCGCATCCACGACGGCGCTGGCCAGTTTCGCTTCGTCTTCCACGACGAGGATCGACGCGCCCGCGACGGCCTCGACCGGGATCTCCTGCGTGCGCGTCGTGAACGCCGGCGGCAGCTTGGCCCCGGTGACCGGCAACTCGACGTAGAACGACGCGCCGATGTTCGGCCGCGACTCGAGGCGAATCCGGCCGCCGTGTTCATGCACGATGGCGTACGCGACGGTCAGGCCGAGGCCCGTGCCCTTGCCGACCTCCTTCGTCGTGAAGAACGGGTCGAATATTTTCGGCTGCAGATCGTCCGGGATGCCCGGGCCATCGTCGTTGATTTCGAGGATGACCGATTCCTGATCCGCGTCGTGCCACGTGCGGACGACGAGGACGCCGCGCCCGTTCGCCGACAACATCGCCTGTTCGGCGTTGATGACGAGGTTCAGCAGCACCTGCTGCACCTGATGGCCGTCCGCGAACACGTTGGGGAGGCCGGCTGCGAGCGCATCGATGACCGAAATGTTCGAGACACGCTGTTCGTACGCGCGCAGCGCGAGTGTCTCGCGCACGACCTGATTGACGTCCACCATCGCGCGTGTCGTCTGCCGCTTGCGTGCGAAGGTGAGCAGGTTACGAACGATCCGGGCGGCGCGCTCGGACTCCGAGAGAATCGTCTCGAGCCCGCGGCGCACCGGCTCCTCGAGCGTGGTCCGCTGCGAGAGACGCTCCGCCCAGCTGAGGATCGTCGCGAGCGGGTTGTTGAGTTCGTGCGCCACGCCAGACACTGTCTGGCCCAGCGCGGCCATTTTTTCGGCCTGGAGCAGCTGATGGTAGATGTCGCGCGTTTCGTCGTCGAGTTTCTTGCGCTCGCTGACGTCTCGAACGAGCGCTTCGATGCGCAGGGTGTGATCGGCGGCCGGCGCGTCCGCGCGCGCCGTCAACTCGACCCACACCGGATTGCTGTCCGCGCGCCGCAGCCGCAGCAGGTAGTCGTTCACCGAGCCGTCGGTGGTGAGGCGTTGGAGCAGGGCGACGCGCGCCTGCGGATCGACGAAGCGATCGCGATCGAAGGGACGGACATCGTCCTCCGGCGCCTCGCTGGCGTAGCCGAAGATCAGCTTGAGATGAGGATTGGCGGCGATCGTCGACGTGGTGTCGGGGCCGATCGTCCCGACGTACACGCCTTCGTGCACCGACTCGAACAGCCGGGCAAAGGCCCCGGCACGTTTGTCCACGGAGGGATTATAGGGGGCTGGGGACCAGGGGGCTGCGGACCCGGGGGCTGGGGACTCGGCGCTGGGGGTCAGCCCCAAAGCCCCCAGCCCCTATGTCTATCTCCTATCTATTTCGTAGCGGCCGGCGGCGGCGGCGTAGGCGTGTGGCCCGCCGACGGGCTGGTCCACTTCTTTTCGATCGCCGCGCGGATGTCCCTGACGTTGGCGCCCGAGCGGTGCATCTGCATCGCTTCGTTCGCCACGTCGAGGCAGACCGCGCAGTCCAGGCCGTGCGCGTCCCACTCGGTGACGTCGCCCTGCGCGTTCCGCGCCTTCACGAAGCAGTCATCGTTGCCGCGGTGGCCGGCCCGCTCGCACCCGCAGAAGCAGGGCACGTAGCCCAGGATCTCCGGGTGCTCGGCGGCGAACGTGTAGGCGGCGCGCACGACTTCCGGCGGTCGCGGCGGCGCGTAGCTCTGAAACGGGAGCGGCGGCAGGTTGTCCTGCAGATGCGGCCCGAACGCCGCGGCCGGCGGCGGATCGACAACCGTTGGCGTGGGCGCCGATTGCGCGATCTGCTCCGGCTGGCCCGACCGCGCGTACGCGAAGAGACCGACGATCGCCAGGCCCGCGACGATGCCGGCGGCGAGCAGCGGAGTGAACGATTGACCCGGCTTGGACGGTGGGGTCCCGGAGGCGGACGACGAGGCGCGCGATTGCGACTTGGCGGCGGATTTTCTACCCATGTCCTTTTCATTTTACCGTGCATGTGGCTTTAGGCTACAGTTCGGCTGATCCCATGAACATCGTGGCGCGGCAGGACCGGGTGCTCCTCGGCGGTCTCGCGGTTGCCCTGATCGTCGTGTTTGCCAAGCCGATCCGATACCTCCTGGACCTGGCCCGCGACGTCGAGCAGAGCTCCGGCCTGGCGCTGGTGCCGGCGCTGATCATCCTCACCGCCGTGTTTCTGTTCCACCAGCAGGGCAAGCGCCAGGAAGCCAGGGCGCGCACCGCCGCGGCGGAAGCCGATGCGCGGCGGGCCGATGGACGCGCGGCCGAGATGGAGGGGCTTGTCACCCTCGGGCAGGCACTGGGCCGCTCGCTGGATCTCGAAACAATCCGCGGCGTCGTCGGACTGCATCTGCCGAAGCTGGCGGGGACCGAGGACGCCTGGGTGCTCTTGCGGTCGGGCGGTCAATGGCAGGCGCTGGTGGGATCCGCGCGTGAGAGTTGCGTCGAGATCGAGCGCGCGCACGAGCAGGTCGCGGACCACGCGCTGATCACCGATGCCGCGTGGGCGTCGGACGCCATTGTCGCCGACGGACACCTGTGCATCCCGATGACGGCCGGCGGCCATCCGGTCGGTGTGCTGGGCATTCCGGACACGGCGGGCCCGTTCACCCCGGCGCGAAAGCACGTGATCGCGATGGCCGGCGCGGTGCTGGCGATCGCGATTCGCAACGCACAGCTCTTTCACGATCTTCGCGAGAACAGCCTGCGCGACGGCCTGACCGGCTGCTTCAACCGCACGCACGCGCTCGAGGTCATCGACGCGGAACTTCGCCGCGCCCGCCGGTCCCAGATGCCCGTGTCGCTCATCATGTTCGACATCGATCGTTTCAAAGACGTGAACGATCGTTACGGGCACCTGTGCGGTGATGCCGTGCTGGCGGCCGTCGGCGTGAAAATGCGGGAAGCGGTCCGGGGCAGCGACCTGAGATGCCGATACGGCGGCGAGGAATTCGTCATCCTCCTGCCGGAAACGCCGCTCGAAGGCGCGAAGCGCGTCGCCGACACGCTGCGCCGCTCGCTTGCCGAGATGCCGGTCACCTGGAACGGCGAGTCGGTCGCCGTCACCGCCAGTTTCGGTGTGACGGTCGCGCTGCCGGCCGAGGTCGACAGCCACGCGCTGATCGCCCGCGCCGACGCCGCGCTGTACCGCGCGAAAGACCAGGGACGCAACTGCGTGAGGCTGTCCATGGAGGCGGTGCTCGCTTAAGAACGGGGCTGGGGACCAGGGACTTGGGGCTACGCGACAGGGGCGTGAAATCGGCTCTAAACTACCAAGCCTGAGCCCCCAGCCCCCAGCCCCCAGCCCCCGTGCGTATCTCGCATGGGCCGCGGTCTGCCTGATCTGGGGCACGACGTATCTCGCGATCCGTATTTCCCTCGAAACCATTCCGCCGCTCCTGATGGCGGCTCTCCGCTGGATTGCCGCCGGCGGACTGCTGATCGGCCTGCTGACGCTGCGCGGCGAACGACTGCCGGCGCGTCGCGAATGGCCATCGCTCGCCGTGCTCGGCATCCTGTTGCTGGGGTTTGGCAACGGCGCGGTTGTCTGGGCCGAGCAGACGGTGCCGAGCGGCCTCACCGCCGTGCTGGTGGCCACGTCACCCTTCTGGATGGTGGGCATCGACACGCTGATGTCGAATGGCGAAGCGCTCACACTCCGCCGCGCCCTCGGCCTGATCGTCGGCTTCGGCGGCATCGTGATGCTCGTGTGGCCGGAGCTCCGCTTCGACGACGGCGGCGGCGCGTTCCTCGGCGGCGTCATCGCGGCGCAGATCGCGTGCATCGGATGGGCGATTGGATCGTCGTACGCGCGGAAGCGGGGGCGCGGCCACGCGCGCAAGGAACATGTGCTCGCCACCGCCGCGTTCGAGATGCTGTTTGGCGGGATTGCGCTGCTCGTCGTCTCGCTGGCGCTGCACGAGACCACGAGGCTGACGTTCACGCCGCGCTCGGGCGGCGCGCTGCTGTATCTGATCTTCGTCGGGGGGCTCGGGGGCTTTTCCGCGTACGTCTACGCCCTCAAGCACCTGCCGGTGGCGACCGTGTCGTTGTACGCCTACGTCAATCCGATCATCGCGGTGGTCCTGGGCACGTTGGTTCTGGGGGAGCCTTTCAGCGCGCGGATGGCGATCGCGGCGGCGATCGTGCTCACCGGCATGCTGCTGGTCAGACAGAAATGAGAGTGCAGGGTGCAGGGTGCAAGGTGCAAGGTGCAGGGTGCAGGGTGCAAGGTGCAAGGTGCCCAATCTCCGGTTCCCACTCTGCGCTCGGCACCCCGCACGCTGCACCCTGCACTCTGCACGCTGCACGCTGCACCCTGCACTCTGCACTCTGCACCGTCATGTTTCTGATCGCCTGTCTGCCGGTCTCGGTTCTCGCGCAATCGAGCCAGGCAGGGCAGACTCAGCCCTCGCCTGCGTCGGACGAGCATCACGTGGTCGACTCCGTGAAACTCGTCACGGGTGCCGTGCTCGCGCTGGCGATCCACGAAGGCGGACACCTCGTGTTCGACGCGGCGTTCGACGCGCGTCCACGGATGACCGGCGTGCGTTTCGGACCGTTCCCGTTTTTCGCGGTGACGCACCGCGCCGACCTGTCCCCGCGGCGCGAGTTCGCGATCTCGTCGGCCGGTTTCTGGATGCAGGATCTGTCGAGCGAGTGGCTCCTGACGAAACGCCCGTCGCTGCGCGAGGCGCACGCGCCGTTCGCGAAAGGCGTCCTGGCGTTCAACATCCTGAACTCCGCCGGCTACGCGGGCGTGGCGCTCGCGCGGGCCGGACCGTTCGAGCGCGACACGCGCGGCATGGCCGACTCGATTGGCGTCGACGAGCGGGCCATCGCCGCGGTGGTGCTCGCGCCGGCGGTGCTCGACGCGATTCGGTACTTCAAGCCGGAAGCGCGCTGGGCGAAGTGGGCGTCGCGGGCGGCGAAGGTGGGGTCGGTGCTGCTCGTAATCAGAAAAAACCGCTGAGCACGCTGAGCACGCTGAGAAACACTTTCTCAGCGCCCTTTGCGATCTCGGCGGTAAAACATCACGCCTCGCCCTGCGGCGGCCCGAGCGCGAACGTCATCGTGCCCTCGATCACCGGCTGACCGTTGACGCGCGCCACGCCTTGCAGCCGCCCCATCCGGCTGCGCAGCCGCAGCACGGTGGCTTCGATCTCGATGACGTCGCCCGCATGCACGGGACGGCGATATCTGACCTTCTCGATCCCCGCGAAGAAAATCAGCCGCTGCCGGTTCTCGGGCTTCGCCAGGATCATGATCGCGCCGACTTGCGCGACCACCTCGGTCAGAATCGTCGGCGGCAGGGCCGGCCGGCCGTTCACCGCCGGGGAGAGATACCGCTCGTTGTGCGAGACGTTCTTGATCCCGACGATGCGCTTGTCCACCTCAAACTCGGTGATGCGGTCCACGAACAGGAAAGGGTAGCGGTGGAGCAGGATCTTCTCGATCGCGGCGTTGTCGAGCGGCAGCGTCAGGTCCATGGGGCGGTCAGATTATACTGCTCACTGGGATTTCAGATTTCAGACTTCAGATTTCAGACTTCAAACTTCAGACTTGAGACTTGAGCCTTGTGACCGACCCCGTGACGCCCACGCCTGCCGCTCCTCCCAACATCCGGGAGCTCGTGATCACGCTTTTCGAGCTGGGTCGCGAAATCACCTCCGTACTCAATCTCGACGAGCTGCTGCCGAAGATCCCGCTGCTCATCGCGCGCATCACCAAGTTCCAGGCGTTCGCCGTCTATCTGCTCGATCCGCGCGGCGAAGAACTGTCGATTGCCTACGCGGTCGGCTACCCGGACGAGGTCGTCTCGACGCTGCGCGTGAAAGCCAGGCAGGGGCTGGTGGGGATCGCCGTCGCAGAAGGGCAGCCGCTGCTGGTGAACGACGTCCACGCCGATCCGCGCTACGTGGAAGCCGTCCCGGGCTCGAACGCCGAGCTCGTCGTGCCGCTGCGCCGCAAGGGCCGCGTCATCGGTGCGCTCAACCTCCTGAGCGACACCGTCGGGCAGTTCACCGAGATCGACGAGATGCTGCTGCGCCAGTTCGGTGCGCACGTCGCCGTAGCGATCGAGAACGCGCGGTTGTTCGAGCACGAGCGCGAGTACACGAGCACGCTCGAGACGCTGTCGGAGATGGGGCGGGAGTTCGGGGCGATCCTCAACCTCGACGAACTGCTCACGCGCATCGCGAACCTGACCCGTCGCGTCATCGACTACCGCACCTTCGGCATTCTGCTGGTCAACGATCGGACAGGCGAGCTGGACATGAAGGTGGCGGTGCGGTACGGCGACAAGGTCACCTTGCCTCGCGTGAAGCTCGGGCACGGCCTCGTCGGCTACGCGGCGCTGCACAAAGTGGCCGTCAACGTGCCGGACGTCTCGACCGATCCGCGCTACCTCAAGGTCGTCGACGATGCGCGCTCGGAGCTCGTCATCCCGCTCATGCTGCAGGACCGCTGCATCGGTGTGTTCGATCTCGAAAGCCCGGAGCTCGACGCGTTCTCGAAAGGCCACGTCGACATCCTGACGCTGCTCGCGAGCCAGGCTGCCGTCGCCATCGAGAACGCACGGCTCTACGAGAAGATCCGCTCGAACGAACGGCGGCTTGAAAAAGAAATCCGGTTCGCGCAGCGCGTGCAGGCGGCGCTGCTGCCGGCCGGGCTGCCGAAGCGCCAGCGGCACGTGGACGTCGGCGCGCGTCTCGAGCCGGCGCGCGGGCTCGGCGGCGATTTCTACGATTTCCTTGCCCCGGAGCCGAACAACTTCGTGGTCGCGGTCGGCGACGTGTCGGGGAAAGGCGTGCCAGCGGCGCTCTACAGCGCCTTTGCCGGCGAGCTGATTCGGTCGCGGACGTTTCGCCGCCGGTACGCGCCGGAGCGCTTCACGCCGGCCGGCGTGTTGATGTCGACCAACATCATCCTGCACGAACGGCAGCTCGAGGAGTACTACTGCACGCTCTGTTACGCCCTGTTCGACATGAAGCACCGCGTCGTGACGCTCGCCAATTCCGGCCTGCCGTACCCGATCCGGTGCAGCGGCGACGCCGTCAGCCAGGTGGCGATCCCCGGTGTGCCGCTCGGATTGTTTGCGGGATCGACCTACGACGAGATCGCGTTCCCCCTCGAGCCCGGCGACGTCTACGTGTTCTGCTCGGACGGCGTGTACGACGCGAACGATGCACGCGGCCGTGAGTTCGGCCTCGAGCGGCTGCTGAAGGTCGTGACCGACACGCGCCAACTGCCGGCGCGCGAGATCGTCGAGGCCATCTTTTCCGCCGTGCAGGACTTCCGCGGCGACACGGCGCCCAACGACGACACGACGGCGGTTGCGGTGAGGATTACCTAGAATTCAGAATTAGGAAGTTGGGATTTGGAATGCGCACGGCGCCTGGCCCGGTGTTCGAATTCCAACCACGAATTCCAACTTCCAAATTCCTAATTCTGAATTCTGTGGGCCGCGCCGAATCGTGAGACGAACGGCGGGATGCGGCGGTGCCAGCGCCTGCCTGATGTTACGCACCCCGTTGATTCGACGCGACCCATATGGGCCTTCATCAAATCGCGTACCGTCTCGACGCCACGAAACAGACCTGAAAAAGCCGGTTTTCGGCGAGCACCGTCCTGCCTGGGAGACGCACGTCTGACCTCGGGTGAGAACGGTTGGTTGGATCGTTGTCGTCGGCGCCGGCAGCTGGCGTTCGATCGCCGGCAGATTGGCGTTGACCCAGCCGAGGGCGACGGCCTACATTCGAATCATTTCGGATGGTCTTTTCATTCAGCAGGAGGTTCCTGATGAGATTCATAAGGCTGGCGTTGGCGGTTGTTCTCGTCCTCATGACGAGCGCGGCAGCGCACGCGCAAGGCAGTTTTTTCACGTCGCTCTCCGGAACCGTCATGGACACCTCCGGCGGCGTGATTCCTGGCGCCGACGTGAAGATCAAGAACAACGGCACGGGCGCTGAATTCAGCGTCGTGTCGGGTTCCGACGGCGGGTTCACGGTGAACGGTCTGTCCGGCGGCACCTACACCGTGACCGTGTCGCTGATGGGGTTCAAGACCGCCACGCTCAGCTCCGTCACCTTGAACGCCGCTGTGCCGGCGACGGTGAAGGTGTCGTTGCAGGTCGGCGCCCTTGAAGAGAACGTCACCGTCGTCGGCGACAGCGCGCTGGTGGTCCAGACGCAGTCGCCCGCTATTGCGACCAACCTCTCGGGCACGCAAATCACCAGCCTGCCGCTGACCAGCCGCAACGCACTCGACGCGCTCACGTCGCTGCCAGGCTTCAGCACGTCGGGCACGGCGCGCAACTCGTCGGTGAGCGGCCTGCCGCGCAGCTCGATCAACATCACGCTCGACGGGATGAGCATCCAGGACAACTACCTGAAGTCGACCGACGGCTACTTCGCGCGGTTGTCGCCGCTGCTCGATTCGGTCGAGGAAGTCACGGTCACCACGGCTGGCAACACCGCGGACGCCACCGGTCAGGGCAGCGTGCAGGTGAAGTTCGTGACCAAGTCGGGCACGAACAACTGGAACGGCACGGCCTACGAGTACTTTCGACACGACTGGTTCAACGCGAACACCTGGTTCCGCAACCGCGATCTGCCGCCGGATCCGGAGACGGGGAACGCCCCCAAGGACAAACTGAGAAACTACCAGCAGGGCGTCGCGCAGGGCGGGCCGATCCTCAAGAACAAGGCATTTTTCTTCTTCAACTACGAAGAGCAGCGATCGCCGGCGGAGAGCACGCTGCAGCGTGTCATCCTCGCGCCCGAGGCGGCCGCGGGGGTCTTCAGCTACAACGTCAGCGGCGCGGTGCGGCAGGTCAACCTCCTGCAGTTGGCGACGGCGAACGGTCAACTGGCGACGCCGGATCCGGTTGTCGCGAAACTGCTGAGCGACATCCGCGCGTCCACCGGGCAGAGCGGCAGCGTCAGCGCGCTCAGCAATCCGCTCGTCCAGCAGTACTCGTGGTCGACGCCGACGACGAGCTTCAACCCGGCGCCGACGTTCCGTCTCGACTACGAGCTCTCGCAGAATCATCGCCTGACCGGGTCGATGAACTACCGTCACATCAACTCGACGCCCGATACGACGAACAACGCGCAGTTGCCGTTTCCGGGCTTTGCCACCACCGGCAGCCAGCAGTCCACGCGATGGACGACGTCCGAGTCGCTGCGATCCACGTTCGGCGGCAACCTCGTGAACGAGTTCCGGATCGGCGGGACCGGCGGCGCGACGTTCTTCTCTCCGGAGATTGAGCCCGGAATGTGGAGCGGTGCGGGCGGCGTCGGGAACCAGGCCGGGTTCCGTCTGCGGTTCGACTCGGCCTGCTGCGGCACCGGCTTCGTGCTCACCAATCCCGGTCTCGGCAACACGCAGTCGTCGCGCGAAGCGGGGACCAAGGTGATCGAAGACACCGCCACCTGGCTCAAGGGCCGGCACAACGTCACGATCGGCGGGTCGATGGTGCAGGCCGACGTGTGGCTGCAAAATCAGACGCTGGTTCCCGCGGTCACCTTCGGACTCATCACGAGCGAGCCCGCGTTTTCGATGTTCTCGGCGGCCAACTTCCCCGGAGCATCCGCGACCGATCTCACCAACGCGACGAACCTGTATGCGATGCTCACCGGCCGCATCACGGCGATCAACGGCGAAGCGCGCATCAACCCGGCGGGCGATTCGTACGTGCCGCTCGGAATGTCGCGCGCGGCGGGCCGCATGCGCGAGTTCGACTTCTTCGCGGCGGATTCCTGGCGTGCGCGCCCGGACCTCACGGTCAGCGCCGGCGTGCGGTACGTGCTGGCCAACCCGTTCTACCCGGTGAACAACAGCTACACGGCCGTCACGGAGGCGAGCCTGTACGGCGTCTCGGGCGTCGGCAATCTGTTCCAGCCGGGCACGTTGACCGGATCCAAGCCCAGCTACGCGCAATATCCCGAGGGCACGTACGCCTACAACCCGGACAGGAACAACTTCGCGCCGAGCGCCGGCTTCGCGTGGCAGCTCCCCGGCCAGGAAAATGCGCTCGGACGCTGGCTCCTCGGCTCGCAGGAGGGCGACAGCGTCATCCGCGCCGGCGGCGCCATGGCGTTCCAGCGGCCCGGCATGTCGGACTTCACCGGCGCGTTCGGCCAGAATCAGGGCATCGCCGTGGCGCTGAATCGGGATAACGCGACCGGCAACCTCGGCACGCTCCCGCTGCTGCTACGGAACACGAGCGCGCTCACGCTGCCGAGCGCTCCCGCGGCGACGTACCCGCAGACGTCGAATGCGATCACGAACAGCGTGAACATGTTCGACGCGGACCTGCAGATGTCGTACACGCAGTCCTACACCGTGGGCTGGCAGCGCAAGCTGGGCCGCGACACCGCGTTCGAGCTGCGCTACGTCGGCAGCCGTCATCGTGGGGACTGGGAAACGGTGAACATCAACGAGATCAACATCAACAACAACGGGTTCCTGAGCGAGTTTCGGAAGGCGCAGGCCAACCTGCAGGCGAACATCGCCGCCGGCAGGGGCAGCACGTTCGCCTACACCGGCGCCGGCACCTCACCGCTGCCGCTGTTCCTGGCGTTCCTGAACGGTCAGCCGGGCGCTCAGTCGAGTGACGCGACGAAGTACACCGGCACGAACTGGACCAACTCGACGTTCCTCGGGTTCCTGGCGGCGATGAATCCGAACCCGTTCGGCTTCGCGTCCACCAATACGACGACTGGTTTCATCGGCAGTTCGACGTTCCGGAACAACGCGGCGGCCGCCGGACTGCCGGTGAATTTCTTCGTGGCGAATCCCGACGTGATTGGCACGACGACTGGAACGGGGGCGTTCAGCGGCGCCAACCTCACCACGAACTCCGGCGGCACCCACGCCAACTCCGTGCAGATGGAGTTCAGGAAGCGCCTTAACAAAGGGTTCCAGTTCAACACGAGCTACACCTGGGCCAACGCGTACATCTCTCAACGGTACGGGTTCACCAGGCCGTTGGAGGATGTCGCACAGGTCGGGCAGACCGGGAACGTTCAACACGCGCTGAAGGGGAACTGGCTCTACGATCTGCCCTTCGGCCGCGACCAGCGGTGGGGCAGCAACGCCGGCGGGCTCAAGGACGCGCTGCTCGGCGGCTGGTCGATCGACGGCGTCGCGCGCATCCAGACGGGCGAGATGCTCGACTTCGGCAACGTGCGCCTGGTGGGCATGACGGCCGACGAGCTCGGCCAGGAGATCAACCTGCGCGTCGCGTCGAACGGCCAGATGTTCATCCTGCCGGACGACATCCTGCAGAACACCGTCAAGGCGTTCAACGTGAGCGCCACGTCGGCGACCGGCTACGGCGCGCTCGGTGCTCCGACGGGCCGTTATCTCGCGCCCGCCAACGGTCCCGACTGCATCGAAACGGCGCCGAGCTACGGCGACTGCGGCATACGCAGCCTCGTCGTCAACGCGCCGCGGCTCATCCGCTTCGACCTGAGCGCGGTGAAGCGCGTGCGGATCAAGGCCGTGTCGGCCGAGTTCCGCGTCGAGATGCTGAACGCGTTCAACTCGCCGTACTTCAACCCGGCGTCAACCGGCGGCACGCCACTCGGGATGACGACCAGCTTCACTGGACCAGGAGGACCGGTGCTGACCGCCACGCCGACGACCAACGCGTCGGCGGGATCGAGCGTCGACAGCTTCCGTCTCACGAGCCTGCTGGGCGACAACCAGGCCCGCATCATGCAGTTGATCTGGCGCGTGCGGTGGTAGGAAAACAGGGGCTGGGGACTGGGGACTCGGGTCTGGCGTTTCAGCCCCTAGCCCCTAGCCCCTAGCCCCTAGCCCCTAGTACATCCCCAGATAGCGGTCGATTTCCCACGGCGAGACGTGCTTGATGTAGTCGAGCCACTCTTCGCGCTTGGCGGCCACGAAATGCTC
>Ga0315281_10001333_pt1 | contig 36179 bp, 38 predicted proteins | sample YL17G07_0_MG_FD_204540 | JGI IMG/M metagenome (GOLD analysis project Ga0315281, IMG submission 204540) | Sediment microbial communities from Yellowstone Lake, YNP, Wyoming, USA - YL17G07_0 | ecosystem: Environmental > Aquatic > Freshwater > Lake > Sediment | place: USA: Wyoming | collected...
CTCCACAAAATAGTAGGGTTGCCTGGAAACACTTATACATGTAAACTGTTGGGGCGTCCTTCCGCGGAAGGACGCCCCTACTCTAATTTTTAATCGGTGAAGGTGTGGGGAATATGGGGAAAACGCTAGCAGAAAAGATACTGAGCGAGAAGTCAGCTATCGACGCACACGCTGGCGATATCGTGATAGCTCCCGTTGATACGGTCTTTGCCCAGGATGGCACAGGACCTCTGGCGATAAGGCAGTTCCAGGCCTCTGGTTTCAATCGACTGGCAAACCCCTCTGCTACCATCTTTTTCTTAGACCATAATGCTCCCACTCCCACCAAGGAGCTTTCCAACGACCACCTGCTCATCCGCGATTTCGCCAGGAAATGCGGTGCTTGCCTTTCCGATATCGGCGAAGGCATCTGCCACCAGGTAATCACTGAGTCATACGCCAGCCCCGGCGATATAATCGTCGGCGCCGATTCCCATACCGTCACCGCAGGAGCGCTGTGCGCCTTCGCCACCGGCATGGGCTCCACCGACATAGCCATCGCCTTCGCCCTGGGCAAGACCTGGTTCCGCGTGCCTCCCAGCATCAAGATCAATGTCAGCGGACGTTTTCCCAAGATGGTCTCAGCCAAAGACCTGATTCTCTATTTGATTGGCAAAATCCGCGCCGATGGCGCTACTTATATGTCCCTCGAGTTCGGCGGCAATACCATAGACCGTATGCCTATTTCGCAACGGCTCACCATCGCCAATATGACAGTAGAGGCTGGCGCCAAAACAGGACTTTTCCCTTCTAATGAGATTACCAGGAAGTATCTGGAGAGTCGGGGGCGTGGAGACAAATGGCGTCCTCTCCAGCCCGACTCCGATGCCACATACGAGCAGGTCATTGAAATCAATGCTGCAAAATTGGAGCCAATGGTGTCAAAACCACATACGGTGGACAACACTGCGCGGGTTACGGAGGTCAAAGGCACCAGGGTGCATCAAGTGTTTATCGGCACCTGCACCAACGGCCGTCTCGATGACCTGGCCAGTGTAGCCAGAATACTTAAGGGTAAAAAACGCCATCATGATACTCGCTTGTTAGTGGCTCCTGCGTCTAAAGAGGTGCTGCTCAATGCCATCAAAGCAGGATATATTCGAACTCTGATTCAGGCAGGTGCGATTGTCCTGCCGCCTGGCTGCGCCGCCTGCGTGGGAGGGCATCAGGGGATACTTGGCGATGGCGAGGTCTGTCTATCCACCGCCAACCGGAATTTCAAAGGCAGGATGGGCAATCCCAATGCCTTTATTTATTTATCAAGTCCGGCAACAGCCGCAGCTTCGGCTATCACGGGCGTAATCACTGATCCCAGGGAGATAACATAGATGCTCAGAGGAAAAGCACTCAAATTCGGGGATGATATCTCCACCGACCTTATCCAGCCGGGTAGATACAACTACCTCAGGAGCAACTTGGCCGAGCTGGCCAAGCACGTCCTAGAGGATGCCGACCCCACCTTCGCCTCCAAGGTGAAGAAGGGCGACTTCATAGTCGCGGGCAAGAACTTCGGCCTGGGCTCGAGCCGCGAGCACGCCCCCACCATCCTCAAGCTGGCAGGAGTGAGCGCTGTCCTGGCAAAGTCGGTAGCCCGCATCTTCTTCCGCAACGCCATAAACGTCGGATTGCCCGTGCTAATCTGCGATACCGACAAAATAAACGACGACGATGAGCTTGAGATAGACCTCGCCTCAGGCACCATCAAAGACTTGACCAACGGCGCCAAGCTCACCTCCGGCAAAATCCCCGACGTCATGCTCAAAATCCTGGACGAAGGCGGCCTTGTGCCCTATATTAAGAAATACAGCGATTTTAAGGTGTAATATTTGAGTACATACAGACAAAAGTGTAGGTCGGGTTAGGAAACCCGACCAGACCTGGAAACAATATGCCAGATTTTCGGCGTTACCCTAATGAAGGATTCCCTTACCTCGTCACCACAAACGTCAAAAATAGGCAGCCCCTATTTGCTGAACACTATTGTTGCCAGACCGTAATAGATGGCATCAAGTTCTTGCGCACTGCTCTGGGGCATAGGGTACACGCGTACGTTCTGATGCCAGACCACATGCACCTAGTAGTTACACCCAGAGAAAGCGGCAATATCTCACAGAGCATGCCTAGTCTGAAGCTCCACACAGCACGTGAAATTGGAGCCTTGTTAGGGTCAAAAGGCGGGATATGGCAAGCTCGATTCTATGAACGGGCGCTCAGAACTCCAAAGGACGTGGAAGAAGCCATAGTGTATGTTCACGATAACCCGATTAGGGCCGGATTGGCCGACAGTCCGGAGGACTACTATTGGTCTTCCTATCGGGCCTGCATCTTGGGGGAACCAACACCAATAGATGTAGACCCATTGGTTTGGTAAGCGCTGGGCAGGTTAGGAAACCTGCCCTACATTTGTAATAACAGGTGTAGTCCTTGGTCTTTCAAATAAACAACGGTGCTCTTGTTCCACAGCAGTATTACCTGATCCGTTAGTCTGGGACCAATAAGCGCTCGAACTAAGGTAGAGCGGTTCGCGAACCGCTCCTACTCTGCAAAATAAGACCGTGGCCTCAACAATCCATGACCCCGCATTAGTCTACATTTAAAAGAACCTGCTATAATAGGCACTGAAAAATTTGTAGGATCGACTAATGCCCTATAACATCACCCTCATTCCTGGAGACGGCGTTGGGCCTGAGATAACTGAGGCCACGACCAGGGCACTGGCAGCGACCGGCGTGGCGATTAAGTGGGATATTCACCAAATCGGCGAAGCTGCGCTTAAGCAGTACGGCACCCCCCTCACACTAGAGGTGCTCCAGTCTATCAAGAAAAACAAGGTGGCCCTCAAAGGTCCAGTGACCACTCCCATCGGGACAGGCTTCAGGAGCGTGAATGTTGCCTTGCGTCAGGAGCTTGACCTTTACGCCTGCCTCCGACCCTGTAAGAGCTACCCCGGCATCAAATCAAGATATGAGAATATAGACATCGTGGTGGTCAGGGAGAACACCGAGGACCTCTACGCTGGCATCGAATTCAAGAAAGGCGCCAAGGACACAACGGAGCTTATCAAGTTCATTGCTGAGAAGGGACAGCGCAAGATAAGCGCTGACTCAGGCATCAGCATCAAACCAATCTCGGAAAGAGCGACCAGGAAAATCGTTACCTTCGCCTTCGACTACGCTCGCGCCCACGGCAGGAAGAAGGTCACCTGCGTTCACAAGGCGAACATCATGAAGTTTTCCGATGGCCTGTTCCTCGCCACCGCCACCAAGGTAGCCAAGAGCTACCCCGATATCCAGTTCGAAGACGCCATCGTGGACAACCTATGTATGCAGCTAGTGACAAAACCAGAGCGATATGATATTATTGTGCTACCTAATCTATATGGGGATATAGTCTCTGAACTTTGCGCTGGGCTCGTGGGTGGAATAGGTGTAGTGCCCAGCGCTAATATTGGAGACAAAGTTGCGGTTTTCGAACCTGTTCACGGTAGCGCTCCCAAATATGCCGGGAGGAACAAAGTAAACCCAATGGCAATGATGCTCTCGGCTGCTATGATGCTCAGGCACATCAGAGAGGAAAAGCCTGCACAAAGACTGGAGAGCGCTATAGCCCGTACCATCTCTGAAGGCAAGACCGTCACCTACGACCTCAAAGCTGACCCCAACGACCCTTCCATTGCCACAACCTCCGCAGTTGCGGATGCCGTGATTAAAAAGCTAAAGGAGGCAAGATAAAATGCGTAGCAAAATAACCGTCGTCGGCGCCGGAAATGTGGGCGCTTCCTGTGCCCAGATACTAGCACAGCGTGACTATGCTGACGTTGTACTGGTGGATATCATCGAGGGTTTGCCTCAAGGCAAAGCTCTCGACCTGCATCAGGCCGGGCCTATCCGCTACTACGATACCAACCTCGTAGGCACGAACAACTACGAGGATACAGCCAATTCGGACGTAGTAGTCATCACCTCCGGCATGGCTAGAAAGCCTGGCATGAGCCGTGACGACCTGGTGCTCACTAATATGAAAATAGTCCAGAGCGTCACCGAGCAGATAGCTAAATATTCACCCAAGAGTATATTAATCATGGTGGCCAACCCCCTCGATGCCATGGCTCAACTGGCGCTTCACGTGAGCAAGTTCCCGCGAAACCGCGTCATGGGTATGTCCGGAACCCTCGATACCGCGAGATTCAAAACATTCGTCGCCATGGAGCTCGGCGTCTCGGTGGAGGATGTCTACGCCCTGATTCTGGGCGGGCACGGTGACCAGATGGTGCCCATCACTCGACTGGCTACAGTGGGCGGAGTCCCTCTGAGCGAGCTCATGCCTAAGGACAAAATCGACGCTATAGCGAAGCGCACCGTCAACGGCGGCGCTGAGATTGTCGCCCTGCTCAAGACAGGGAGCGCCTTCTATGCCCCGGGAGCAGGTGCTGCCATGATAGTGGACTCCATAATCTTGGATAAGAAGCGGGTCCTGCCCTGCTCCACCTATCTTGAGGGCGAGTACGGCATCAAGGGTGTCTTCGTAGGGGTACCGGTAAAGATAGGCAAGAATGGCATCGAGAAGATTATTGAGGTTAAACTGACTCCGGAGGAGAGCGCCGCGCTCAAGAAATCGGCAGACGCGGTGGCAGAGCTTGTCAAGATAATGAAAATCTAACGGTTGCGAAAATGAGAGAAATCAAAGCAAAAGACATCACCGAGACTGTAGCGAGACTGAGCCAAGAAGCCAATTTCTACCTGGGAGAGGATGTCCTAGCTGCCTTGAAGAAGGCGCGAGAGCAGGAGGAATCTCCGGTAGGACGTCAGGTACTGGACCATATTCTGGAGAATGCCCCCATCGCTGCCAAAGAGCAGATGCCTTTGTGCCAGGACTGCGGCCTGGCCGTGGTTTTCGTGGAGATAGGACAGGATGCTCATATCACAGGCGGCGACTTGGTTCAGGCAATTAACGAAGGTGTGCGCAAGGGCTACGCCGAAGGCTACCTGCGCAAATCAGCGGTCAAACAGCCATTCTCGGCAAGAGTCAATACCAAGGACAACACCCCCGCCATAATCCACACCGAGATAGTTCCCGGCGACAAGCTGAAAATAACCGTTGCCCCCAAAGGAGGCGGCAGCGAGAATATGAGCCGTTTCACCGTGCTCAAACCCGCTCAGGGACGCCAGGGCGTAGTCGACTTTGTGGTCAATGCCGTGGATGAAGCAGGGAGCAATCCCTGCCCTCCCACCATTGTCGGTGTGGGCATCGGCGGCACTGCCGAGAAGGCGATGATTCTGGCTAAGAAAGCTCTGTTGCGCGAAGTGGGCAAGCCCTCGCCTGACCCCGAGGTCGCTGAGCTGGAAAAAGAGCTCTTGCAGCGTATCAACTCAACCGGCGTAGGGCCCGGAGGTGTGGGAGGGAGAATCACCTCGCTTGCAGTGCATGTGGAGACCTTCCCTGCCCATATCGCCAGCCTGCCGGTGGCAGTCAATATCCAGTGCCACAGCGCCCGCCACAAGGAAGCTATACTCTAAAGCTCAAACGTAGCTTGCAGAGGTTGTCTGGCAACTCAGGAGTACAGAGGAGCGAAGCCCCTTTGTCGGGGGTTTGGGGGTGTCCCCCAAGACTGGGGGATACAGGGGGTTGAAAAGCGTTTCCAAACGCTTTCGTTTGTATGAATAAGCCATTGGAGAATGATAACAATGGAAGTTAGCCATGATTTACTAATCCTGGGGTCTGGGCTGGCTGGTCTCAGAGCAGCAGTCGAGGCTGCCAGGGTGAGCAAGGATGAGCTTGATATAGCTATTATCTCCAGAGTTCAACTCATGCGCTCTCATTCAGTATGCGCCGAGGGTGGCACCGCTGCCGTGATGCGCCCCGAAGAAGGCGACAGCCTTGAGCTTCATGCCTGGGACACCATAAGAGGAAGCGATTTCTTGGCCGACCAAGATGTAGTGTCGCTCTTTGTACAAGAGTCCCCTAAAGAGATCGTGCAGCTTGAACACTGGGGCATTCCCTGGTCGAGGCGTCCCGATGGTCGCATCAACCAGAGGCCCTTCGGAGGACATAGCTTCGACCGTGCGGTCTTCGCCGAGGATAAGACCGGCTTCTTCGAGATGCATACCCTGTACGACAGACTTCAGAAATATGCCAAGGTCACCCGCTACGATGAATGCTATGTCACCTCCATCCTTATAGAAAACGGCGTCTTCCAGGGCATAACAGTTTGGAACCTGACCACAGGGGAATTCTTCCTGATCAGAGGCAAAGCCCTGGTCATAGCCACAGGCGGAGCCTGCCGCATGTACAGCTTCACCACCTATTCCTTCACGGCTACCGGTGACGGTATGGCTATGGCTTACCGCGCCGGGATACCGCTCAAGGACATGGAGTTCGTGCAGTTCCATCCCACCGGCCTGGTGCCGTCGGGCATCCTCATCACCGAGGCAGCTAGAGGAGAGGGTGGATACCTCAAGAACAATAAGGGCGAGCGCTTCATGGAGAAATACGCTCCTTCCAAAATGGAGACCGCGCCCCGGGACATCGTCTCCCGCTCCGAAACAACAGAGATTCTCGAAGGCAGAGGCTTCAAGAGCCCGGAGGGCATGGATTACGTGCACCTCGACCTGACCCATCTCGGAGCCCAGAAGATAAATGAGCGCCTGCCTTTGATCAGGGAAGTTACTATTAAATTCGCTTTCATCGACCCCATAGAGCAGCCTATACCCATACGCCCGGCAGCCCACTACTGCATGGGCGGCATTCATACCAACATCGAAGGAGCAACGCCAGTGAAGGGTATCTGGGCAGCCGGCGAGGCAGCCTGCGTGTCCTTACACGGGGCAAACCGGCTGGGCTCCAACTCTACCGCCGAATGCCTGGTCTGGGGCAAGATAACAGGAGAGAAAGCAGCCAAATACGCTGCGGTGCAGAAATCATTGCCCCCTGTTCCGCAAAAGAAGGTGCAGGACGAGGAGAAGCGCGTCTTCGAGCAGGTAGGACACGGCGACGGCAGCGAGGACGTCTATGTTATCCGCAATGAGCTGCAAAAAATGATGGATAACAACGTAGGTGTTTATCGCACCGGCCCCCAGATGGAAGAGGCTCTGAAGAAGATTAGGGAACTGAAGCAGCGCATCAAACGAGTGAAGGTCAAGGACAATAGCCGCATTTACAATACCAACCTTATCAATGTCATCGAAACAACCAACCTGATCGAGCTGGCTGAGGTAATTGTGGTCGGGGGATTGGCGCGCACCGAGTCCCGAGGAGCGCATTCAAGACGTGACTTCCCTAATCGAGATGACGTAAATTGGGGCAAGCATACCCTGGCTCACTACACTCCCGACGGGCCGAAGCTGGACTATTCTACGGTGGCCATGACCATGTGGAAACCGGTAGAGAGGAAGTACTAATGGAAGCTACAAGCAAACAGAAAATGCCTTTACCGAACCGTTTAGGCATCAAAGGCTGGGCGTGGGCCGGACGGTACAAGATTGAAAGATATCTATATACCCTGCACAGACTGACCGGGCTCGGCCTGTTCGCCTACATAACTTTACACCTTGTAGCAAATGGCTCCCGGTTATGGGGCGAGGGAAGCTGGGAAAGCACCATGAACTTCCTCAGCAACCCCGGGTTCAAAGTAGGCGAATATCTGGTGATAGTCGCCTTTATTTTCCATGCCCTCAATGGCGGCAGGCTCATGCTCCAGCAACTGGGATTCACCCTGGGCAAGCCCAAGCCACCCGTGTACCCTTACGTCGATGCCTTGCGCCGCCGACGTTCTCTTATGTGGGTATTGCTAGCTCTGATGATAGCCCTGGCAATATATGTTCTGGTCAAGTTTGCGATGTGAGGAGACTGACATGCGAGAAGTTCATCTGAAAATCCTGCAGTATGTTACCGCCATCGGGATATTCTTCGTTGTGGGTGTTCATTTGCTGGTCTCGCATTTCGGCAGTGGAGACCCTACGAGCTGGGTATCGGTTGTGAAGAGAGCAACCAGCTCCGGTTGGTTCGCCCTCTACATATTTATCCTGGTCTTTGGCTTTTATCACACTCTAAATGGATTGAGAACGATTATCCTGGAATTCTCCCTGCCACAACGTGCAATCAAGACATTAGACTGGACTTTAGTGTTAGGCGGTCTGGCCGTTTTTGGCTACGCTGTCTACATCCCCATACATGCTTTTTAATAATGAAATATCAAAAGCTGGAGGTCGCGTTTACTAATTGGGGAGCTCAGAGGAGTCCTTCCTAAGGGGCATTGGGGTGTCCCCCAAAACCCAAAATCCTCCAGGAGTGAGGGATACGGGGGGTTGAAAAGAGGTGCAGGAATCATCCTGCCGGGGGTTTGGGGGGGTCCCCCAAATCCTAATTCCCCCAAGACTGGGGGATAAAGGGGGTTGAAAAATAGGCCAGCAAACGCTTTTAAAAGTTCCAAGGAGCGGTGAATGGAAAAAGTAACTTACAAAGTTCAAAGATACGACCCGGATAAGGACAAGAAACCCCGCATCCAGGTGTTCGTCATCCCCTTCAGGCATGGCATGACAGTTCTGGATGGCCTCATTTACATCAAGGAGAATGTAGATAATACCCTCTCCTTCCGCAGCTCCTGCCGCATGGGTATCTGCGGCTCCTGCGGCATGTTCATCAACAACTTGCCCATGCTCGCCTGTCACACGCCGATTGAGGAACTGAAAAAAGACACGATAACAGTAAAGCCGCTGCCCAACTTCCCTATCGTCAAGGACCTGGTAGCCGACCTCTCTGCGCTGTTTGCCAAACATAAGTCCATAAAGCCCTACATAATGCCACAGGATATGGCAGAAGCAGAGAAGCCCACAGCCGAGTTCTTGCAGGCCCGGGGGCAACTTGAAGAGTTCGTACAATTCGCGTATTGCGTCAAGTGCGGACTTTGCATGGCGGCCTGTCCCACAGTAGCTACGGACAAGCATTTCTTGGGGCCCCAGCCATTGGCTCAGGCCTACAGATACTCTGCAGACCGCAGAGATTGCGGAGCCAAAGAGCGGTTCCATGAGACCGACACGCCTCACGGTATATGGCTCTGTCACCTCGCCGGTGCCTGCTCCGAGGCTTGTCCCAAAGGGGTAGACCCAGCGCTGGCGATGCAGTTGTTGAAGAGGGGAATTATCGCCGACAGCCTGCGGTTACGCAAGAAGCCGGTTCCACCGTCCGTAGCACAGCCGCAGGCGGAGAAAAAGCCCAGGGTGGCAGTGCCTGAGTTCACCATAAAGAAGCCCGGCGCCAAATCCTGAAGAATACTAGGTCGTTTACTAACAGGGAGTACAGAGGGGCGTAGCCCCTTTGTCGGGGGTTTGAGGGTATCCCCCAAATCTTAAATTCCCCCAAGATTGGGGGACAGGGGGTTGAAAGAAGATTATTAAACAGCCTTGAAGTATTCATCTGGAGGATACGATGGAAAAGAAAATCACTTCTCCTATAAGCCCTGACGTCGTGGAAAGCCTCAAGGCCGGAGACCAGGTATCGATCAGCGGCGTCATATATGTGGGCCGCGATGCGGCACATAAACGCCTGGTGGAAACGCTGGACAAGGGGGAGAAGCTCCCCTTTGACATCAAGGGCCAGACTATTTACTATATGGGGCCCTCTCCCACGAAGCCGGGACATGTCATAGGCTCAGCAGGGCCCACCACCAGCGGCCGCATGGATGCCTACACGCCGCGCCTGCTCGCCGCCGGGCTCAAGGCGATGATTGGCAAGGGCCTGCGCACCGACAAAGTGAAGGAAGCGATAAAGGAGCACAAGGCGGTCTATTTGGCTGCCACAGGCGGAGCAGCGGCGCTCATAGCCAAGGCTATCACCAAGTCGGAGACTATAGCCTATGAAGAGCTCGGTCCCGAAGCCCTTCTGCGGTTAGAGGTGAAGGATTTCCCCGCTGTGGTGATAAACGACTCCAAAGGTGGAGATTTATACCAGGAAGGCAAAGCAAAATACAGGATTCAAGTCGGGGCAGCCAAGAAATGAGCTCGTCTGGAGAGGTGGCAGGGAAAATAGATTTGGAATGGGATGACAGCCATGTGGTGCCCGAGCACGTCACCCCCGATTTGATATTCCTCTTTGACCGGATGATCGAGGCTACCATAGATAAGGTGGCCTCCAGGAACAATGACAGGGTATTGGATGTGGGATGCGGGCGGGCTGTGGACGCTATCAAGATAGCTAAAAAGGGTGGCAGGCTGGTTGGACTTGAGCCCTCAAGGGTAATGCTGAACCATAGCAAGAAGTGTGTGGCCGACAGCGGCAAAGAGATAGCCCTGGTCCAGGCAATAGGCGAGAGCCTCCCCTTCAAGACCGGATCCTTCGACTGGGTTGTATGTAAAGGCGCTCTGGATCATTTCCCCGATCCCTCCAAGGCCATTGAGGAAATGGCACGTATCACCAAACCGGACGGCAGGGTAGTTATCTCCATTGCCAACTTCGAGAGCCTGGGGCATCGTCTGGGCAAGAGTGGCCATTACATAGGCATGTTCGTCACCAGAAAGAGGCCCAAAGAGCGGCAGGCCTGGGAAAAACCTCCGGACCACACTGTAAGGTTCACCTATCCGGTGTTAAAAAAGATAGTCAGCCCTTACCTGGAGATTGAACAAAGCATGGGCATCTCCTTCATGTGGGGAGCACCCAACTGGGACAGTATAACCTCGGCCATGCCCAAGAAAGCAGCATTTTTCATGTTGAGAAACCTGGACCGGATAGCGCAGTGCTGCCCCGGTCTCAGCGATGTCATATTAATCACCTGCCGCCCCAAGAGAATGGATTCCCATGGCCAGTAAGAGAACACTCCTGATTAACCCGCCGTACCCCTTTTCCGAGTTCCCCATCATACCGGTGGGGTTGCTTTACGTTTCCGGGGTGCTGGTACATTACGGGGTAGAGGTGGATGTCCTCGACCTCTTGGTATCCAAGTATTCCAAAGACAAGATAAAGAACAAGCTCGAACAGTATAAACCCGACGTCGTCGGCATAACCTGCGTCACCATGAATTACCCCGTCGCCTCGGATATCCTCAAGTACTGCAAGTCTGTCGACAAGAAAATCATCACCGTCATCGGCGGCCCGCATGTCACTTTCAACGCAGAGGAAACGCTCAAAGAGGCTCCCTGGATAGATATCGTGGTGAGGCGAGAAGGCGAGTTCACCATGCTGGACATCGTGAACGGCAAAAAGTTTGCCGATATAGATGGCATCGCCTATCGAGATAAAGACGGCAGCATAAAGCTGACCAAAGAGCGTGCTCTGATTGAGAATCTTGACGAGCTGCCACCTCCTGCCAGGCATCTCTTCCCTATTTCGAAATATCTCGCCCTGGACGCCCACGCCAGCCTCCTCGCCGGCAGGGGCTGCCCCTTCAACTGCATCTTCTGCGTCGGCTCCAAGATGGGGGGCAGGAAAGCCAGGTACCGCAACCCCAAGCTCGTCGTGGATGAGATAGAGGAGTCTTTAGCACTCGGTTTTAAGGAGGTCAACTTCGAGGACGACCTGCTCACGCTCAATCACAAGCACCTCAATGCTGTCTGCGACGAGATAATCGCCCGGGGCCTGAAGTTCAACTGGAGCGCCTTCGCCAGAGTAGATACGGTGACCCCGGAGATACTCAAGAAAATGAGACAGGCCGGATGCACCTGGGTCTCCTATGGTGTCGAAAGCGGCAACCAGCAGATTCTGGACCTAGTTAAGAAGAAAATCACCCTGGAGAAGGTCAGGTACGCTGTCCAGATAGCGAGGGAGGCTGATATTAAAGTACTGGCCTCCTTCATCATCGGGCTCCCTGGCGAGACCAAAGAGACCCTGAAAGACACCATGGACTTTGCCCAGGAGATTCAGACCTTCTACGGATTCCACGTGCTGGCGCCTTTCCCCGGCAGCGAAGTGAGAGAGGAAGCCGACAAATACGGTATTGAGATACTGACCAATGACTGGGCCAAATACGACGCTAACCGGGCAGTGACGAGGACTAAAGGCGCTGGCCCTGAGGATATAAACGCTGTCCTGCACAAATACTTCCAGGGGCTTAAACAGCCGCCTCCGGACCCTTCTCAGCCCAGAAGGCGAAGCCCGTTGGCTTGGGACTTAGTCTCAGGCGATATAATCGAGAACCTGGGGCCTATCGCAGCCAAGGGCGACCCCGTAGAAGACCTGATAGACAAGATAATGGAGATTTCCCTGCATCCCCGGCAGCGAGTCAGCGACAGCATCAAAAAATGGTACGCCGACGGCCTCCTCAAATACGACCTCAAAGACGGCCGTCTCATCTGGCGCTGGGCCTAGAACATGTCATTCCCGCCTTGAGCGGGAATCCAGGTGCCCCCGTCCCTTCCGTAGGGCAGGTTTCCCAACCTGCTCCCCTCTTTTATGTCATTCCTTGGGAAATAGCCTTTTTACCGTTCGCCCTGAGCCCTGTCCTGAGCCTAGCCGAAGGGCTGTCAAAGGGCCTACAATATGTCTCTCCTGCGCAAGCAGGAATCCAGGTGCCCTCATTCATTCCCCCTTTCGTAAAGGAGTAGGGCCGTGCAAAACCTTATGTAAATTGCTGTCTCCGACAATGGAGCTTGACATTTCGCCGCAAATGCTGTATTAAGTACTCCCCAATGTGGTACTATAGTATCATAGAAGTAATATAGACACCCTTGGTGAATATGAATATATTAGGCGATGTTCCCCTATAAATACGTAAGTTTGCTAAAGTAGATTAATGGGGGATGACTTCTAGATACTTGACAATTTGTAAAATAGCCACAATAACTGTAGACTGTGTATATAGATAGGTAGAGATTATTTGACGTTTAGCATAGCTAAACGGGAAAATTGTTAACTTTGATTATATGGCTGTGAACTTGTAGTAAGTAGGATCATTAATGAGGGGTGCACAACATAATGGGTAGAAAAGAACGTCTGGCACTGATTGAGAAACTTCAGACCATACGGTCGAATCGCCTCTGCGTCGTGTACATAACATCGACGAGAACCAATCACGAGGTCGCGATGGCTGACGATGTTGTGAGTCTCTTGTTTGATCACCTTGAAGCAGGCCGGAACAAAGCAAAGAATGGGGTCGATCTCTTCATTCACAGCAACGGCGGACAAGGCACCGTGCCGTGGAGGATTGTCAGTCTTATCCGAGAATACACAGCAAAGTTTGCTGTACTGGTGCCCCATCGGGCATTCAGTGCCGCCACGCTTACGGCTATGGGCGCTGATGAGATCATCATGCACCGCATGGGAGTTCTGGGGCCTATTGACCCCAGTGTCGCAAACCATTTTAATCCACCACATCCGCAGAATCCTGGTCAGCCCCTGCCTATCAGTGTCGAAGACGTGACAGCCTACTTTAAACTGATACAAGAGGAGATCGGAATTAATCACGAAGACGAATTGATTCAAGCTGTCATAGCGCTGACAGATAAAATTCATCCATTGGCGCTCGGCAATGTCCAGCGATCCCACCACCAAGCGCGGATGATGGCAAGGAAGTTGCTAAAACAACATATGGTCCTTGATAACCAGGAAAACGAGATCGATCAGATTATCGACAACCTGAAATCAAATCTCTTTTACCACGGCCATCCTATCAATAGGAAGGAAGCTAGGGTAGACTTGAAGCTAAAAGTCACCGATGCGCCGGATGATTTAGCTGATGTGATGTGGAAACTGTACGTTGAGTATGAAAAGGCTCTGAAGATGACGGAGCCGTTTCAGCCGTCGCACGAGCTTGACAAGCTCGTGCCACCATCGATTCCGGCAGCGCTGACGACACAGCAGATTGTGCAACAGATGGCTTTGCTTGCACAGGCAGGGATCGGGATCGGTTTGCCCGGTGTGACCGAACAACAGATAGTCGCGCTAGCGGCCGCCATGGTTCCGTTCGTGAGCGGGGGCCAGTCGCCGCCCACAAAAGTGAGGCTCGAAAAGATTGCGGGTGCGTATGTTGAATCCGTCTACGATACAGATGTCTTCTTGACTGATTTAGCCTTGGAGCGTGCAACCGTTAATACACCGGGCGGGCCCCAGGAAGCTATAAAACAGGAGGTTATATGGCAGCGATGGGAAAAGGAAAAATGAAGAACGGGCAGGCAAGAGGCACCTCCCGCTCCGCCCGCGCCATGCCCGAGCGACCACTGGTTATGCCTCTTAGATACACCTCTGGGTTGGAGCGATTGAATGTCGTGGTCACTCCGACATCGCGGCTGAACATCAGCGGGACTGTAACAGTCGGCGGCTCAATCCTGGGTACTTCAATCATGCGCGAAGGATTCGTGACCGAGACCGGCCTCCTGCCGACGGCATAAATGGGATTGCTCAATATGCTCTGTATTTGTTGAACGGGTTATACGTTCCAGATTCGCCCCTTGCGCTTCCTTTACGCAACGTCCTTCAAATTGGGTTAGGCATTTTTGTTATCGGCAAAATATTGGAGCCTTTCCAATATTATCATGGCTAAGGCATGTGAGTGGTTGGCATGGCTATCTCAAATGGACGCAGTACGTAGGATCGTTCTACTAAATGCCCTTTTTAGCTCTTCGTCTTCTGTTGAGGCGCCTTCTTTAAATAGACCACGAGGCTCTTGGGGAAAAAATTGTCGAGGAAGCTTTCCGAACGTTGAAAAATCCGGTTCCTGTGCCGGTTATTGTCCATCTCCCAGACCAGAAACTTGTGGTAGATTGCGGGCACCAGCGCTTTCTCGTTCCTCACCCCGAACAGGCAGCGCAGCGTCCAGTACACGGAGTGATAAGCGTGTTTGTGCCGCACAGCGTACACTTTGAAATTGTTGCGCTCCAGCAAGTAAATCAGCTTGTTTGCGTGATATATCCTGATATGCCCGCCCGGATTGGTGTGGTAGGCCTCGGACAATGCCCAGCACACAGTCTCCGGAAGCCAGGTAGGTACGCTGACAGCCAGCTCTCCGCCGTCCTTCAATACCCTCAGCAGCTCTCGGACACCCTGCTCATCATCTATCACATGCTCCAGCACCTCTGAACAAATAATCTTATCGAAGCTGCCGTCTTTAAAAGGCAGCTTCATGGTGTTGCCCATTATAATGTTCCAACTGCCTTTCGCGATGTTATCCTTCTCCATCTCCTGGAACATGTACTTCGCCTTAAGCAGTGACTCCAGGTCGATGTCCATGGAGTATACGTTACAGTGGTCGAGAGTGCACGCGTGCCAGCTATGCCTCCCCGCCCCACATCCCACATCCAATACTCGCTCCCCACTTTTTATGTCAAATAGCTTGAAATCTACAGTGAGCAACTACACAACCTCCTTGTAGATTTCCAGAGTCCTCTTAGCCGCATCCTCCCAGCTAAAAGACTCTTCTATCCTCTTTCTGCCTGCTTGCCCCAGCCTCTGCCTCAGCGGCTTATCTGAGAGAAGCTGCCTTATCGCCACTGCCAGGGCAACAGGGTCTTCCGGCGGCACCAGCACCCCTGCACTGCCATTGCCCACGACCTCCGGCAGAGCGCCCGCCTTAGTGGCTATGACAGGCGTGCCACATGACATGGCTTCGGCGCAAGGAAGACCAAAGCCCTCATAGAGAGAAGCCGTAACCGCTACCTCTGCCGCGGAGTAGCGCTTGACCAGCTCTTCGGTGCTGAGGCGGCCGGTAAAGGTTACCCTGTCTTCGAGCCCCAGCTCTCGCACCAGCCTGGGAGCATACTTGGTGTGTTCGCCTATCCTATCGACGATGGTCAGCTTGACATCCGTATCATCTTTCAGCAGTTGTATCGCCTTCAATAAATAGATAATGCCCTTTTTCCTGTCCTCGGTATTGGCCACCACGATGACTCTATTAGGTTCCTTCTCGATATGATCCACCTTCTTAAAGATGTCAATATCGATGCCGTTATGGACTATCCTCACCTTGGATTGGGGCACGTGGAAGATGCGCATCACATCATTTGCCGAGCTCTTTGAGACCGTTATCACGCGGTCCATCCTCTTACTTACTACACCCTGCATAATGCTGAACGAATAGAAAATAATACGCTTAAACTTACTCGAGAACCTCCTTGCCTGGGCCAGGTCAGCTTGCATATCGATAGGTATAGGGTGATGTATGGTGGCAACAACCGGCACCCCCAGGCTTTTCATCATGAGCAAACCATAGCCCAGAGTCTGGTTGTCGTGAACAACGTCGAATTTTAAAGTGGGAGCGAGTTCCCGCAGTTTCAAATATGCCCTCATACTGAACGTGAATATCTCGGGAAACATCCCCGCGTGCTTTGCTGCAACTTCATAGAAATCGAGGGGATTAAGCATCCGTAAGGGGTCTTTTAAGGAAGACAGGGCCTTTGTCTCATATAGATTGAGGCCCTCCAGCTTATGCAGCTTTACACCGTCCGGGGCCAAGGGGTAAGGAGGCCCGGCCATTACATGGACTTCATGGCCTAGATTGCGGAGAGCTTTTGCCAGATAATAAACATAATATCCCTGGCCGCCGCAATACATATTGCCCCTGTATGTTAAGAGGCATATCCTCATATCTTTTTATCACCTTCAACCGTTCGTGGTGAGCCAGTCGAACCATGAACGGCTCTTTTGACAAGCACTGGACTGACCTGCTCAAAGCTGCAAAAAGGCCCCTTCCTGCTAGGCAGGCAGGGGCTGAAATGAGTTCGAAAGCGCCGCCATAACGTTCAACATTATACCAGAAAGCCCCAACATAGTGAAATTGAAAGAACGTCGAAGTCGTTTCCGAACTTTCCCCTTTCCCTTTCCAATTCCATCCTGTTTTTCTCCGCGCTCTCTGCGGTGAACCCTATCCTGCCCCACTCGGCTTGACATATATCTCATCACCGACTAGCATTTGATAACCACAGCCGTATTAATATAAAGAGGTGATGAGATGCCAGGACAACTAGCCGGTAGAGTCGCTTTAGTAACAGGTGCCGCTTCCGGTATCGGACGTGCCATTGCTCTCCGCTTTGCCCGGGAGGGAGCCAAGGTGGCCGTCGTCGATATCAACCTAGACGGAGCCAAAAAGGTCGCCAAAGAGATTAAGGGGCTCAAAAGCAAAGCCATAGCAATCGAATGCGATGTGTCTCAGGAAAAACAGGTAGAGCAGGCGGTCGAGAAGACACAAGAACAACTGGGTAACATCGGTATTTTAGTTAATAACGCCGGCTTCGCCGGTGGCTGTTTCATTGCCGACCTGGCAACGGAAGAATGGCGCAAGATGTTCGGAGTCCATTGCGATGGCATGTTCTTCTTTTCCAGAGCAGTAATCAAATGCATGGAAAAGGGCGACCGCATAATAAATATTTCATCGATGGATGGGATTCAAGGCCAGGTCTTCAGCACACACTATGCTGCCGCTAAGGGGGCGGTGATCGCTTTCACCACATCGCTGGCACTCGAGCTAGCACCGAGAGGGATAACAGTCAACTCCATAGCACCCGGAGTCATCAGAACATTGATGGGTGAGATGCTGGTAGAAGTTGCGCCATCCGACTTTACGAATGAAATCCCAGCACTGAGATGGGGCATGCCTGAGGACATAGCTGAGACAGCGCTATTTCTGGCATCTCCAGGTGCCAGCTATGTAACAGGGCAGACAATACTGGTGGACGGTGGCATAACCCTCGCTAATCCGGTAAACCGCTTCACAGCAAAGCTGATGGGATTGCCTTAGGCTGCAACAAGAAGCTCCTTAATAACTACAATGATACCTCGCAGCCTGGATTATATTGCCCGGCGACAACGAGCACTCATCAGCCTTTACTATCTGCCCTTATGTAAGGTATACTCTTACTATACTTCGCGATGGAGAGTCTGAATGAAAGCCTTGATTCTAGCAGGGGGCAAAGGTACAAGGCTCAAGCCTATCACTCATACCATACCCAAGCAACTACTTCCTGTAGCCAACAAGCCAATCATGTTCTATGTATTGGATCAGATTAAGGAAGCAGGGATTACAGATATCGGTATCATTATCTCGCCTGAAACCGGCGCTTATATCAGAGAAGCAGTTGGAGACGGCTCACGGTGGGATAGCAACATTACCTATATTCCGCAGGCTGAGCCTATGGGCCTAGCCCATGCGGTAAAGATAGCGCGTCCTTTCCTGGACGACTCCACATTCCTCATGTTCCTCGGTGATAACCTCATCGAGGGTGGGGTAAAGAGCTTTGTTCAGGAGTTCGGAAGCCACTCACCAGATGCCTTGGTACTCCTCAAGGAAGTCTCGGACCCACGCCTCTTCGGTGTCGCTGAGCTCAATGGTAAGGGAGAGGTAGTCCACCTCGTGGAGAAGCCGAAAGAGCCTAAAACTAACTTAGCTCTGGTGGGGATTTATCTTTTCACCCCCCTAATTCATAAAGCGATAGCGAAAATCAAACCCTCCTGGCGCGGAGAATTGGAGATAACCGATGCCATTCAGAAACTCCTAGATATGGGTAAGAAGGTCAGAAGCCACATCCTGACGGGATGGTGGCTCGATACTGGAAAGAAGGACGATCTGCTGGAAGCGAATCGAGTCGTTCTCGACAGCTTACTCAAACGCGATGTAAAGGGAGAAATTGACTCTAAAAGCAAAATAGTAGGCAGGGTGGAAATCGAAGAAGGCGCCAAGGTGGAAAACAGCACAGTTAGAGGCCCTGTATCGATTGCTACGGGGTGTCAAATTAGGAACTCATTTATTGGCCCTTTCACCAGCATAGGGGCAGGCACAGTAATAGAGGATTCCTCCGTGGGACATTCCGTTATATTGGAAAACAGTCGTATCTACCGAATCGAGCGCCTGGAGGACAGCCTCATCGGCACACGTGTGGAACTCAAGAGAGCCGACGAAAGATTCAACGCAGTGAAAATCTTCGTCGGCTGTGATTCCAGCCTGGAGTTATAGGAGGTCGAAATGGAGTATATTCACGGGGTTAAGGGAAGAAAGCTCCGCCTCGTACCAGACGAGCGGGGCTGGCTCATGGAACTGCTCCGTTCAGACTGGGAGGAGTTCGAGAAATTCGGGCAGGCATATGTTACCACCTGCTACCCTGGTGTGATCAAAGCCTGGCACTACCATAAGCTCCAGACCGACCACTTCACAGGCGTCAGTGGTCTGGCAAAGCTAGCTCTATATGACCCCCGCGATGACTCTCCGACAAAAGGCATGGTAAATGAATTCTACCTCGGCACCCTGAACCCAATCCTGATCAAGATACCGCGCAACGTCTATCACGGCTTCACCGCTGTAGGTAATGAGATGGCTATAATTGTCAACTTCCCCACCAACCTTTACAACTACGAAAAGCCCGATGAGTATCGCTTACCCTACGATGATCCCTCTATACCCTATAAATGGGCAGTAAAGATGGGTTGAAGGCACTGATCTCGTTGGGCCCGATCCCGGCGATATCGGTGGCGAGCCCCACAGAGGCCAGGAAGCTCTCAAGGTAGCCCACGGCGTCGGGGCCATCGCCTCTTTTTTTTATTGGTTCTCTGGCTCTTGCCCTCGGTTTTGGCGTAGAGCCTGTAGCCGCCGATGAGCATCGAGAGGTTGGTAGTTTTTTGACGAAGCAGGCACCCCCTTTGACCAAGGGGGGATTTTGGGCTAAAATAAGCTTGATTTTGCGGGAGTAACTCAGTGGTAGAGTTCCTGCCTTCCAAGCAGGTTGTCGCGGGTTCGAGTCCCGTCTCCCGCTCCACAAAGCTAACCGGGGTTCCTGCTTATGATAAAATAGGCGATTTTTATCATTTACTGTCGCGGGAGCACGGTGTAGGCTGTCAGCATCAGGAGATGGCGTTGACCACCCTTTCCGATGCGCTGACAGCCTATTGTATTTGCGCCAGAGCCGAGGCGAAAAGTCCCAAGACAATTGAGTGGGTCACATCAAGCGTCAGGCTCTTTGGCGAATTTATGGGCGGCGACCCGGACATCAGCACTATCACAGGCAACGACTTGAGACGTTTTATAATTGCGTTGCAGAGCAGCAACAGGTACCGGAAGCACCCCTATGCCAAGATGCAGCAGGATAAGCTAAGCCCCCAGAGCATCGAGACCTACGCGCGGGCGGTCAGGGCTTTCTTCGGCCACTTGCACCGTGAGGGTTTCATCGATGACAACCCCATGCAAAAAATCAAGATGCCCAGAGTCCCCAAGAAGGTAGTGCCTACATTCTCAGAGAAAGACCTGGTAAAGCTCCTATCCCAGGCCCAGAGGCATACCGACAGGGGATTCAGGGACTACGCGCTGATGCTGTGCTTCCTGGATACTGCTGCCCGCCTTTCAGAGATTGCGAGTTTAAGGCTTGACGATGTTGACTTTGATAATGGCTATCTGCTGGTGTTAGGGAAAGGAGGTAAGGAGAGATATATCCCGTTTGGGCAGAAGGTGGCCAAAGCGCTGCTGAAGTACAAAATCAAGCATCGACCTGAACCTATGGCCACAGACAGATTCTTCTTAACCGCTTATGGCAGACCGCTAAGCCCAGAGCGTATTGAGAAGATTTTCAGCGAATATGGGAGCAAAGCCGGGCTGAAAAGATGTTATCCTCACAAGCTGCGACATACATCGAGCGTGATGTATCTGCGGAACGGTGGAGACCCTTTCACCTTGCAGAAGAAGCTGGGGCATAGCTCGCTTCAGATGACAAGGCACTACTCGAACTTGGCCGATACAGATGTCCGGGCAGCACAGCTAAAATATTCGCCGGCTGACCGTCTGCATATTTAGCACAGAGCACAAGACTAGATACCTGTGGATTTTGGGATTGGGTTCTCGTGGTCAGTATTGTATCCGGCGCTTGACCAACTACCAATGCACGTAATTCTGAGGTGTGCGTCTGCAGTCCCTTCATTGCGCACATCTACTAGATACGGCTGGTGATAACTAGGCTTGAGCACCGATACACTGCCCACGGGGCTGTAGATGGCGCGCGCGGTGCGTCTGGGCAGCCGCACAGAACCATCAAAGCCAACGGGAATGGTGCCAGTCACTATCTTCTCCCTTTCACCTTGGTACACCGGGGTTAGTACCCTGAGTCGTTTACCTTTTGGCCCTGTGACTCCAACCCATCGCGGGTCGTACCCGTAGAACTCGGCGATATCCTCCAGTTTGTCTCGCAAATTGTGTTCTTCTCTAACTCTTGCATCTTTCATGATAAAACTCCCGTTTTTTATCGTTTACTGACAGATCAGCACCTGTTTAGTATTCTAACAAAACAAATAGAATCCCACAATAATATTACCCGTAAAGCACAATGTCCAAATCCCATACGGAAACTGCGAAACGAATCACAACACAGACCATGGTAAACGACTATGGTAATCCAGAGAGCAAACCATATGGTAAACCCACGGGCAACGACAAATTAATCGATAGGGCAAAACCACATGAAAAAGATCGCTGAAAAGAGAAAGCCTCCTTCTAGGGTAAGGTACGAGCAGGGTCATCCCACTGTGAGCTGCCGAATCTCGCGGGAACTCTATGACAGACTCCAGAAATTGAAAGACTCCGAGGGTAAGAGCTTCGCCGACATCCTGAAGATAGGTTTGGGCGTCGTTGAACTGCAGGCAACGAATGAAGCCGAGCTGAAGAAGCAAGGCTACACCAAAGGATATAAGAAAGGCTACGCCGATGCCGAATCAGTCTTCAGGATCACTTATCCCTGTAACGTATGCGGCAAGACAATGATAGTGGCGGGAGACGTTGCGAAGGAAACCATCAGGGGATACATCCGAGACAACTACTGGGGCCACACCGAATGTCATACCTGGAGGATTGCATAGTATGCCCGGCAGCAACGGAGCCGACATGATGGCCAAAGCCTACCTTGAACCAGAGGAAGTGGTGAGTCTGGAGGAATCTGCCACGAATCTTCGAGACAGACTCCTTATTCGCTCGCTTTTTCGCCTCGGTTGCCGCATCTCGGAGACCCTGGCTCTCAGCATCGAAGACGTCGATACGCAGCACTGCACTGTAGTCATTCAACACCTGAAGTACCGGATCAAGCTTGTCTGCCCACATTGCAATGCCGGTCTGGGTAAAAGTCACAGCTTCTGCCCAAAGTGCGGGACAAAAGTGGACGACGCAGTAGCTCAGGCGAAGGAGCATCGCCGCGTGAGAGCGCTACCAATCGATAGCGAGACCATGGAGATGCTCAAGGATTTTATCCACAGAGGCGGGCCTGTTACCAAAGAAGGAAAGACACTTATCTTTGGCATTAACCGACACCGTGCCTGGCAGGTGCTCAAGGAGTGCGCCGAGAGAGCAGGATTACCGCATCTGATCAACCCTGAAAACGGCAGGCAGCGTGGCATCAGCCCTCATCGTCTCAGGGATGCCTTTGCCGTGCATGCTATGAAGCTGGATGACTCGGGCGATGGGCTTAGGCTGCTCCAGGAGCACCTGGGACACGCCAGCTTCAATACCACTGCTAAATATAGAAAGGTAGCTGGCAAAGAGCACCGGCAGTGGTACGAGAAGCTTTGGGAAGAGAGAGGACAAACCTTTCAATGATATGTGGTGAGGGGGAACTGTGGCGGTTTTTCCGGTAAGACCCGCCAGGGGTGGCTTCCTCCGTCCCTTCGGTTGCGGCTGGTTCATCAGGGAGTTCCTCATGGGCAGTGGCCCATATGGGGCTCCGGTGATTGACCCCAGCGTGGGCGCTCCTCAGTCGGATATCTTTCACTACTACAAGCAGGCCATCCTCAGAGCGACAGCCTTGGACAGAGCCACCAGACATGAGGAGCGCCAGGCAAAGCGGGAGAAGCGCCTCATCAGCCCTGAGGCCATCGAGAGGATTACCGGTAGCTATCTGACTCGCATGCCGTATAAGTCCAGCGCCTGCCGCTACCATTCCTTTGTGGTGTACTTCTCCAACCTGCAGAGGCTGGGCTGGGTGGAGCCCAGTGGTCTTGAACAGCCTTCGGCCTTTCAAGACCACTACGCAGCAGGACAGCCCAGAAGGTATTACCGCCTCACCTTGGCAGGCATGACTGCCCCTGATACTGCCTGGGCTAACCCCTTCTCTGCCCTCTATGGCTAAAGGCTAACCTCACTGTATAAGCACCGATTCCGAGCCTCAAATTAAACTAATCCCTTAACCTTCCCTTCAAAATCAGCTTCTTTAAAACCCTTCATGAGAATATAGGTTCATTTTGTTGCTGAACAAGAGGACATTTTGTGCAATCATGGTATTGCAGACGAAGCAAAATAGCTTCAATAGTACCTTAACAAACATTCGCAGCCCCTCGGGGTGAACCCGCAAGGGGATTAGTTCGACACTGAATAGGCTATTCCTTATAGGGAAAGCCGAAAGGTATTGAATCTAGCGGATTATACGAGGTCTTGCCCTGTATCGGGGGTATATCGCTAATCTAAAAAAAGAGGTGAAGCGATGATGATAACTACCCCCGAATATATAGCGAGTCTGCTCAAACCGCAGGTCAAGTCGCAAGGGCGCAAGGTATGGAGCGTTGACCTTGAAACAGTCTGGCTTCCGTTCTTTACCGCCACAAACACCGCACAGGCAACCGCTATCCCGCATGAAGCATTAGGCGCACCGCTTCGGTTAGCCTACAACCCCGACAAGACCGTCAAGTTCAATGAGAGGTCGGGAAAGCCTGTTATCAGGGTAGCGAGGGAATTAGCGGAAAGCGTCAAGCTAGTCCGTGAGAACTTCGTGGCTAACCTGCAACAGTACGCTGGTTCGGTTCGCAAGGGCAACCCCGAAGGGTATTCAAACGAAGTGCGATTAAATGCCGAAGCAGGCAGACCGATAATTGTCAAGGATAGAGAGGCACTTGACAAAGCCATAGCGGAAGCCATGACCGAAGCTATGAAGGACAAGGAAGCCGCAACCCCAAACGAGGCGGAACTGGTAACCGCCTAAACTATAAGGCGATATACCCCCGCTACAGGGCAAGACAGAGAAGGGGGAATATATGCCGAACTGGAGTACACCCATAAGGCGGGATAAGCTCGTAGAACTGTTCGAGCGGTCAAGGGGTTTTTGTGTATATGGTGAACACCCTTGTACTAACCCCGAACTGCACCACTACGAGAACTATATCATCGGCTTAATAAAGGACTGGATAGCCGATGACAGAGAGGCAAGAGCATATATCGATAAGGTTATGCGAAGTCAACTTCACCGAATACCCGAAGTGGGCAGTTTGCGAGGGCAGTTTAACTTCGTGAGCCGTGATATATTCCACGACTCACAACCGCAATACTACCTTGAAGCATTGGGGGTTAGCGGTTTGACTTTCAAACCATTCGCAAAAGTTCGCATAGCTTCGGGTTATACAAGACTCTATATTGATATTGCCGAACCTTTAAGGGGTGTTAGTAAGAACAGAAGGCGCAAGGCTATCAGATACGGTCATAGTCTGCCCGTTGACATTCAAAAACAGGTTGAAGCAATTTGCAATCGGGCGATTGCACACTATTTGAGCAAGTAACCCATTCGGGTTGCGAATATAGTTTGAATTAAAAGGGAAGCAAAGAGGCTCTCCATAGCGGAGAGTCTTTTTGCGTTTTAACAGGCTACCTTTCTGTTATCAAAGGCAAGAGGGAAGGTATATGCCTGAGATGGGCACTCAAACGAGTGCCCATTTTCTTATCCAAAGGGAAGGGGGGAACATGCACATCGAATTCGCTTCGGTTGACCATGAACTTGGTCCCGCTGACTCTGCAGCGAGGTTGTGCTTCTCAAGAGTGCGCTTTCTTCCCGCCTGGCTGAAGGAGCAGCTGAGACACCAGGGGATATGGGAAGACCTGGTACAGGAAACCTATTGCACCGCCTGGGAGGCGTGGAGGAAGGGATTGAGTGAGCTGGAAACCGACAGGTTCATGGCGAGACGGGTTTACGCCTTCCTGAGAGACTACGGCTACCGGGTCTATCGGCACCGTTACTACAAGCTGGATAAAGCCCTTTCCCATATCGCCCTGGACGAGGCGCACGGAGAGAAAATACTGGAGATGGCTATGGCCAACCCTGCCCCCACCCTGGTAAGGTGCGGGGACCGCCTGGGTGAGGAAATCCTTGCCCTCCTCCAGAAAAGCGACGGCGGGCTGAGCAAGCGAGACCTCTACACCCGTCTCTGCATATCCCCCGGGGAACTCGACTGGCACTGCTTTCCCCTGATAAAGAAAGGCTTGGTCATCGAGGTGAGCAGGGAGAACATCCGCGGCCGCCCTCTCACCCCTCTACTGGTAGCCACGGGTCAGACGCTACCGATGCCGAAGATGGTCAGGACGGAACAAATGGAATGCATCAGGCAAGCCTACTTCCTGGAGGGAAAGAGCATGAAGCAGATAGCAAGGGAATTCCACCATGACCGGAAGACAGTGCGCAGGGCTATTATTCTGGGTGCGCCGGAGTTGGCCTCCCGACGCTGAAGAGGCAGGCTTTGTGAAGAGGATAAAGAGCCTGAAGGTAGTCAAACTGCCTCAGGACAATAACTACGTGCCCTGGGTGAGGGTTGCCGGCAACTGGCTCATAGACGCGGGGTTCAACTACGGCGATAAGGTGCTGCTCATCGCCTCAGAAGGGGAAATCGTAATTAGAAAGGCTGAAGACGAAGTAGAACGATAGAATTGTGAGGTTAAGGTGATGGCTTTGAAGTTTCGCTTGGGGGAAAAGGAGTGTCGGTTCTGTGCTCTGCTGGAATTCAGTATGTGGGGCAACAAAAAGTATTTTCGCTGTACCAAGGGACGGTTTGATGATGCCTGGGGTACACAATTTTTTACTTGGCAAGGGATCTGGCGACCAAATAAGAAGGTGGCGTTAGCTCAGAAGGATTGCCCGTATTTCAATATGCACCGTCAAATAAAGCTGATCAGCCGAAGAGGCAGGCCGTAAAGAGTGTGTAGCTTCACATTGCACTTTCCAAGCTATTGTGTGCGGACAATTTCGAACTTTAGAAGATAAGTGTCCTCGGTTTTAACCTTCGAAGCTAACCAGCTTCCCCCTCTGGAAGCCCACAGATGTCCAAAATCTCGTTAGGCGTTCATCATCCTCCCTGACAATAACTCTTGCCTTGACCCGATTTCGCTTGCATTCTTCACGAAATGTCTCTACTAGCCTTCGCCCTATTCTCTGACGCTGATACTGAGGTGCGACACCCATCATATCTATCCAGCCACTTATATCTGTCCCGTATTCCGCGCCTCTTATGTCCCCTAATAAGAAACCTACTATCTCATCCCCCAGTTCAGCCACATAGCTTAACGCCGGACGATATACTGCCCACTCAGTTTCGACTCTTAATGGCCAAGACAAGGCACGCCTTTCACCGGCAAGCGCTCTATCTATCGCTTCCACCTTGTCCAGGTCTGCCCCGACCATCCTTCGAATCTTGATTTTATCTCTGTCTGGCAGCATACTCTTCCCTGTACTATTTCAGACCGCGCCTGTGTGGTTTCAATGTCGGCGAGAATGGAGAAAACACCAGCCAGCCTGCTTTCGATAACTGTCGCTCGAAATTACATTTCGAAGTTAATCAACTTCCCTCTGCAGAAGCCCATGGATGTCAAAAATCGTTTCAACTGTTCGTCATCTTCCCTAACGATGACATTTGCTCTTATGTATTTTCGCTGGCACTCTGCCCAGAATCCCAACATTAACCTACGGCCTATCCCCTTACGCTGATATTCAGGGGCAACGCCGATCATATCTATCCATCCAGCCATGCCTATTCCGTATCTTTCTCTCCTGATGTCGCCTAGCAGAAAGCCGACTATCTTACCTCCCACCTCAGCTACAAAACCCAGTGCTGGACGATAGAGCTCCAATTCGGCTTCAACGCTTGATGGCCACGAAAGAGCACGCTCCTCGCCAACTAGCAGCCGATCTATTTCTTTCACTACCTCCAGGTCTGCTTCAACCATCCTCCGAATCTGGACTTCAACCCCTGACGGTGCCATAGTGCCCCCAGATATCTCCTTCGCATCTCATTATGTGACTATTAAATATATGAAACTGGACTACAACTCACTCTATCCTACATTAACGGCTGAGATGCTGCAAGGCTCTGCTAGAAAACAGACGTGGTTAAAGAAAGACGTTTATTGGCTAGCCTAGCGAATCTTAACGAGAAACAACGCTTCAAGATCACCCCGATTGAACAAGTTGGACTATCGGTCAGCCTAGATGCTTCGGGATAAGGCTTCTGCGTTGCGCTACCACTTATGGGGCGGCCAACGGGCCGCAAAGGGACCGCGGAACAAGCCTGCAAACTGTGAGCGGGCAGGCACCATTCCAAGCTAAAGCTCTATCTCTTTTAAATCCGGAGCTACAATAAGCTTAGGCTCTGTAAGTGCTTGCACTTCCTCGGTTGTCCAACCAGGGGCCAACTCCCTTAGCAAAAGCCCCTCCGGTGTAACTTCGATTACAGCAAGGTCAGTTACGATAAGGTCAACGCACTCCTTAGCAGTTAGGGGGTAGGTACACTCTTTCACTATCTTGGGCTTTCCCTCCTTTGTGGTATGCTCCATAGTGACAATCACCCTTTTCGCTCCCACGGCTAGGTCCATTCCACCACCTATTGTACCGCCAAGAGCGCCGCCGCCGGTGTTCCAGTTCGCTATGTCTCCCCTCTCTGAAACCTGAAGGGCTCCCAGAATGGTTACCAGACGTCTGCTCCTAATCATAGCAAAAGAAGTAACGACATCAAATAGGGCCATGCCAGGCACCGGGGTCCAAAACCTTCCCCCTGCATCGATATAGTGAAAATCCGCCTTTTCTATCTCATTCTCCATTACCAGGGGCCCATAGCCCAGGGCACCGTTCTGCGACTGAAAGATGACTTCTTCAGGTACATACAGGGCACATAGATTCGGAATGCCTTGTCCCAAGTTAGCGTAGTCGCCATCCTTGAGCTCCTTCGCCGCCCTCATTGCTATTGTATCCCTATCAAGTCCCTGTTTTATCCCCCTGCGTTTCACTTCCACTAGATCAAGGCTCTGATCCATGTTTGTCCGCTTGAACAACAACCTTCGCACAGCATCGATCTCACCTAGCTGGTTTATCACTGCTTTCAACTTCTGGTGAGTGGCGAGTCCTGCTCCAGGGATCTTCACGATGCGGTCAATAAATATCCCCGGAGTCACCACATGCTCGGCATCGATCTCCCCTACATCCACTATCTCATCTACCTCAGCTACGGTGACCTTCGCGGCCATCGCCATTACAGGGTGGTCCGCCCTATAAATCCCCTGGTAGACCAGATTACCAAACTTGTCTGCCTTGTGGGCTGCGATGAATGCGTAATCGGGCCTTATCGGCTTTTCGAAGATGTACTCCTTGCCATCGATAACTTTCTTCTCTTTCCCTTCCTCCAGAATGGTCCCAATGCCAACAGGGTTATAGAAGCCGCCAAGTCCGGTGGCACCAGCATACAGCCTCGAAGCCAAAGTGCCATGGCTGGTCAATTCCACCTCCAGTCCCTTTTCTACATATTCTTTAACAAAAGCCCCGGCACCCAGTCCCTGGATGCCTACCACACCAGCAATGAGCTTCTTCATTTGGGAAAGCAAGACTGAGGGCATGGTAGCGTCATCCTCGCTGAAAGCCATAGGCACAAAAGTGTGAGTGATAATAGTGAGGTCTTTTACACCCTTTTTCTTGAGAGCAGCTATCAAGTTGTGTGGAGTGGCAGCGATACCCCAAGAATCCATGGCAATAGAGGCCCCGTCAGGGATATCTGCGACCGCCTCATCAAAACTCTTAAATACCTTGTTCAGCATCTATGGATCCTCCTTGCTGCAGGCCTTTCTCATCTTGATCGGCAAATCTTACTTCGTTTCTTCCGAAGTCAAGGAGTCTTTTCAAAGATAGCCCTCCGTTTGGCTTGTCTAAACACTTAATATCCAGTTGATATCCGGTTAGTCAACTGGTCTCATCTTCCTTACCCCATTTTCGAGTCAGTTCGTATGTCATGTCTTTAAATTCCTTGTGCTGAGGAAGTGGTCTCCCCAGCCACTGCCTGTAAAAGGCATCCAGATCGGGCAGGAAGTCGAAGACCGCTGGGTAACCGAAGGGGACGACATCTACTTCCAGCTGCGCGCCGCATCCAGGACAATAGTGCTCTCTGATCTCACAATACTTGGGATCGAGTTCATTGGGATAGGGATACAGCTCTCTTAGCTCCTCTTCTGTTTCTAGGACGTGAATAAGTGCCTTTAGTTTCCAGTTTTCACGATAGTCCCCGAATTCATAACCACAACCACATTTGACAATCCTCTCGGTGCCCTTCTGCACTATATATAGCTCATCGCTCAAAGGCAGCAGTATCTTCTCCTTCCAGGGCACTTTCTCCTGCAATACCTCTATATATTTGTCGAACCTGTCATCGTCCTTGTAACCACTTATTATCGACTTTACTTGAGGCCAGGGCAGCTTTCCCTCTATCAAATCCCTTATTACTTCCTTGGAATAAGATATCGCTGGCATGTTAAACCTCCTTAGAATGTGAAATCCTCAACTAATTGCCAAAACGCCCTGAACTCCTTGGGCCACCTTTCCCCTTTGGCTAGGGAGTCATTATACATTTCCTTGAGCAGCAAAGGCATATTTCCATTGACCATATCCTGCCGCCGCTTTTGCCACCACTCCTTTGCAGGCATGCCCTTTGCTAGCCTTTCCTGTCTCCTTTTATTTCTCAGCTCCGCTGTCTTTTCCTCATATACTATCCACTCCTTAGCCTTCTCATCGTATCTGGCGTCGACGCAATAGATACGGCGGCAGCGGTCGATGGTGAGCAATCCATTATCGAGGTCCCATTTGACAAGCGCTGGATCCCTCTTTATTGGGTCGCCCACACCGGCAGCACCACCTCCGTTGTAAATCTGAATGAAGTCCCCGTGCTTGGCTATTGACTTAACGTAGCTGTTCATCCAAGGAATAATAATATTCCCTCTAATGTTCTGCTCCAGGTCGCTCTCTCCTGGTGATCTTATTATTCCGTGAGCCAGAGGTCTTTTCTGCTCTATCAGTTCCATCGTATTAGCATTCGTGATTACCTTGGCGAAGGAAGGTGTCCCTGGGTAACCTCCAAACATTCCCGAGTTGCAGCCGATCTTTTCGGCGTGGCCCGCTGGGCTGGTGTCGAGGGAGACCAGGGATGTTTTATACACCATATAGGTTCCCATAATAGTGGGGCCACTGCGGTATCTTCCCCAGCCACAGGCATCTGGGATAAATCTTCTCCCCATCCAAAGCAGAGGCAAGACCAGTTCCCATACTTCAACGTTGCCCATGTCCGATTCCGCGATAAAAACCGGATCAGATGTTATCCCATCTCGGATAGCGAAGCCGCCGCTGCCACCTACGCCACCTTGCTCTGTCATAAAAAATCCAAAATCCATCCCCCAATGGTTTTTGCCTGCCAATGCGCCAACAGTACCCGAACTCACAGCCATAGGCGCTGGCGAACGAAACTCCTCAACAAAACCGCGGCTGAAGAAAGCGCGGGACTGCTGCCCTATCCATAAAGCCCCGCCATTGATCGGCCAGGAGAAGAACATGCCTGAGGCAATATTGGGTGAGCTGGGATTGACGAAGGTGTCATAGGGGGTGTTCATCTCTACAGTGAGCATCGTTCCCTGGTTGGCCCTACCGTTATAAGCTATAGTGCTGCCAAGCAACATGCAGACGGTTCCAGTGAGCGCTGATGGGGTGATGTTAGAAGCATGCCACCCCCATGAGCCGACACCATCGAAATCTAGGAAGTACCTCCCTTCAGGCTTAATATGAAAATCACAGGGCACCAAGGTTATGCGGTCTATAGCATGATGTGGCGGAGCGAGGGACCTGCTCAGATATATCTCATAGGTGGTCAAGCTATGAAATCGGCCTGGAACCGTCCTCCGCTTAACCCTCTCCAGTTGCGCTCTCCTCTCTATCTCGATAAGCTCCCTAATTCCCTCCATATAATAGTCTACGCCGAATTCATCTATGACCTTCTTGATCGTCTCCCTCACCTTAATATCGGCGGCCATCGCTCCTTTCCTGTCAAGAAAGAAAAGGTCTGCCATGCGGCAGCCCAACCGAACCCTTCTCTCAAATGCCTTGGTATGCCTATCATTGACAGCAGTCTTCTCTGCGGAAAACCTCAGCCCCTCGACGAAGCGTTCTGTAGCACCGGAGGGCATGCATCCGGGGGCAAGCGCCCCCTGCTCCGGCTCCATGATGACGGTGCCCACCCATCCTACCAGCTTCCCTCCCCAGAAGATGGGCATTATGTCATAGATATCGGCAGGGTGCATACCGGCAATATAGTTATCGTTGGAGGTAAAACAATCCCCTTCACTGATACCTTCCTCTTCCTCGTAATTCTGCTTTATCATCCACTCTATTACCTGCCCCATGAGGGGGATATGGATTATGATGCCAGTAGACTGGAGGATACAATCCCCCTCCGGTGTATAAATGGCAACTGCCAGCTCAGCGACTTCCCTAACTATCGGGGAGGCGCTGATCATGCGGGTAGTTTCCCTACCCGCCACCGCAGCAGCAAGTAGCCTACTTGCGAATACCTCCAACTTCAACGGGTCCTCTTTCATCAATGGCAGTTCCTTAAGACCGTAATAGCAGCCAATCTCTTTGTAAAGCCGCTCCTTCTCCTCCCATATCTCCTTTAGGGTCTTTCCATCCCAGCCTATGCCTTTCTTAACGCTCTTCTGTTCCATTTTCAGGCCTCCTTTAGCCAGTATCTCTTATATTCATCCACCACCACCCTTTTACCTTCCGGAACAAGCATTGTGGTAGCTGGAGCCTCCAATATAGCCAGCCCCTTAACCTCATTGCGGCTTTCCAGCAGATCCATCTCATATATCTTGGCTCTCTTCCATTCGCCACCTTGGTAGACCTCCCTTTCCCCCTTGAATGCTTTCATGGGCGGCGCTTTGCCTCTAAGTGGATGCTTGCTCAACATCGGCTTCGGCTTCGGCACTGAAGCATGCAGACCCAGCTCCATGATATGGTAGCCTGCCTCGGGATATTTCGCCGCATAGGTATACTTCCGGGAGTAGGTCTCCTCAAAAGCATCTATCAGTTTATCCATGTCCTGGGCTGTATTGATCCTCGAGACGGGCGAGATAACCTCCACGTCTTCCAGTTGCCCCATATATCTGACATAAGCGATTTGTCTCATGATGATGTCCTCTTTTCTGAAACCTTCCTTCTCCATTTCGCTGACTGCTATCCTTTCCAGATCCTCCCATCCGGAGTTGACTAACGTTCCCATGAACATCTTGGTTGGCTCATCAGCTCCAGGGAGTATTGCCACTATGGTGGATTTTTGATAGCGGTGGAGATAGTCTGCTGCACAGCATCCAAAGGCCGAGAAGGCCGCTGCCCACGGGACGGTAAATATACCTTTAAAAGGCAACCCCTCTGTATATCCAGCAAGAAACATCGGACCAGCACCACCGTAGCCTATCAAGTGATAGTCAGCAGGGGAGTAACCCCAGACAGATAGCACGGTGCTTATGTGCTCTCTCATGCGGACGTTTATCAAGTTTATGACCCCTTCCGCGAACTGGTAAGGGTCGACAGCCATAGGGTCGGCACACTTTTCCTTTATGGCCTTAAATGCTAAAGTCTTATGCAACTTCATTTTGCCACCGAGGTAATAATCGGGGTTGAGAATCCCCAAGATGAGCGCACAGTCCATCACCGTCGGGGTCTCATTGCCCATGTTGTAACAAACCGGGCCGGGATCAGCACCGGCACTCTCTGGCCCAATGTCGACCCACTTGGACTCAGGGTCGATCCTGACATACTGGCCAGTTCCAGCGCCTATTGAGTTCATGACCAGCGTGGGAATATTGACGATGGCACGTCCTACTTCTACCTCCCGAAGCATTATAGGTTCACCACCCATAATGAGGCCCACATCGAAGCTGGTGCCACCCATGTCTGCGCACACTAGGTTGGGCATATCCATTACTTGGGAGAGGTATCTTCCACCGAGAAGGCCGCCAACGGGGCCAGAGAAGCACGCCTTGAATAAAGCAGGGTATCTTATGTTGGCTACGCCACCATCAGCTAGCACAATTTGGAGAGGGTATTTATAGCCGTTGTCCCGTAACTTCTGCTCTATCCTGAATAGGTGAGCTCTCACCGGCTCAGCACCATAGGCTTGTAGTACCGTAGCATTGAGCCGCGAACCTTCCCTCCACACTGGCATGAGTTCGCTCGAAAGGTAAAGGGGTACCTCCCTGCCCTTTTCCTCCATTACTTCCTTGGCTATCTCAGCGATCCTTTTCTCATGGGCCGGGTTCAGATATGAGCAGAGACACAATATAGCTATTCCCTCAACCCCACCATCTAACAGGTCTGCTGTGGCCTGTCTGGCCTCGTCCTCATAAACGGGGATCACCTCTTCGCCAAAGACGATGCTTACCCTTTCAGTAACACCCCGGATTAGTTTTTTGGGCACAAGTGGTACGTTGTGGACATGGGCTACCTTATGAACCTTGTCCTGGTAGCCATATCCAGCGTGGATTTGAGCCCCCCTCTCGTGAAGCAGCGTATCCTCGAAACCCTTGGTAATTATTATCCCGACTTTTCTACCTGTCCTGGTCAACAAGGCATTCAGCATGCCAGTGCCCGAATACACAACGGACAAAACACTGGGGAGCACGCTCTTCGCCTGCTTCTCCCAGTCCATTTGCCAGCGTTCAAAAGCATCGGCCAACGAATTTATGAAGCCTATAGATTCATCCCTGGGCGTTGTTGCTGCTTTCCCCACGACGAAATCTCCGTCCTTGTCCACCAGCAGCATATCCGTCATCGTGCCCCCAGCATCGCTTCCTATGATGACTACTTCCCTCATATGTGTCATTCTTCTCCCTCTCCTCTCTTGCTTGAAAGGTAGCGTTGACGTAGATCAACCGTCATCGATGCCATGAGTCTTGAGCGTCCATCACAGCCACCCCTCAATCCAAGTGCCCGAATGAACGCGGCCATAACTACGTCATTCAGTGTCGCACTGTGGGTACGACCATACTCAATCAGATAGGCAACCTGGTCAGCCGGGAAAAACCGATGAGCAAACCCGAGAGTCTCACCCTGGCTATGAGCTAGGGGCAGTCTATATGTGCTGTGCCCCACCCTCCAAACACTCCAGTTCTGTCGCCAGTATTCGAGATAATTCCCAGGGTATGCATGCCAAGGTATGTGCCGCATGACTTGCCATATATCTCGCAAACCTTCTATATTGGGTTCTGGCTGGTAATTTGGTTCCTGAGCCAACCGACAGTAGATGGAAGAGACAGCACCAGCAATCTCTTTAACAGCTCCAGCATCAGCAACATCGTGACATACTTTAATGAGAAGGCAATCGCGATCAGCGGACTGCCAAAGACAGGCTTTAAGCTGAGGCCCAATACGAGAATCAATCGATTCGCTTTTGAACTTCTCATATTCATCTTGGCCATAAACCAACTCAAATGCCTGACGCTCGCTCTTTTCGAGCCTTTCCCATAGTGGCTTCCGCCAGTGGGATATCCATCGACACCCTAAAACTGGTTCAGCGTCAAGAATTAGGTCCATTGATCTGGCAAGCCTCTCAACATCAAGCCTGCGAAGGAACTCTAGCTCCAGTTGGATCGCCCAATTAGCCCAGCCAAAATCGCGATCAACAGTAATGGCTTTGTTTGGAATTGTTGATGGGATGCGCTTGGGCATACTCATAACTGTCTCAATTTAATCCTCCTATTGTGATTTGTCAAATAATCTCTTAGGTGAGGCTCTCTAACATTTTACGTCACAAATGTGTGCATGCTCTTAACTTTGGTGTCGTTAAAGGCCTGAGGAAAATTCTGCGGCGGTGTTCCCTAACGAAGGGGTTTTGGAGCGCTAAATAGCTCCGAAATGACTTGTTTCCGAACATCAAGAACTAAACAAAACGATGGAGTGTTAAATACTGCACGCAAAGATGAGAGGTTTATGGAGTGGTACATGGCATTAGCGGCCATCTGTTACCCATGTGCCCGTTCTTTTTGTACTGCTGGAAATACTAATAGAGGATCTTCTTGGAAACCTCCAGGGCCTTACAGTCGGGATCGCTGGGGCGTTTGCCCGTAGCGATAAGCTGGAAAGCCTGCTGCTTTTTGTTGAGGACTTCAGTCATGTTGCCTACGGGATTAACCTAGTGCTACTACCCCGCAGGCTTTGGACTCAATATGCTACCGAATGGACGGCCTGTCAACGTTTGCTGATGTCGCTTACAACCTTTTCCAGCCGGGAACGAGAACTCAGCACTTTTTGCAGTTGTGCGGAGGTTGCTCACATGTTTCTACGAAGAAACACAGCTCCTAACCACCTGTCCAAATTTCGGCGACCACCGCAATACCTTGAGAGACAACTCCAACCTCCGGTTGATACCTACTTCATCCACATCAACGTAAGCTATAGCTTTTGTTTCGCAACAGGTGACGCACTGTGGGTCGCCACCACACATATCGCACTTAATGCTAACGCGCTCGATGGTATCAAAAAATGGGTGCCCGAATGGGCAAGCAATGATACAGGTCTTGCAGCCTATGCACTTATTCTTGTCAATAATGACTCGATACGTTTTCAAGTCCCGATGACAAGCTTTCGCCGGGCATACCTCAGTACAGAAAGGTTTTTCGCAGAACTGACAAGTCATCGGCAGGTAAAACCCAACATTGTCCCATTTCATAATTTTGATACGAGAGCGACTCGGGTCTACAGTGTTCGTATGGAAGGCAGAGCATACTATCTCACACTTTCGGCAGCCCGTGCATTTTTCCGGCTCTATCAATAATACCTTATCTTTCACTAGAAACTCCCTTCTCCGATTGCTCTCTTGAAAAAACTGTTACCTTTTCTTTTTCAGAACCCGCAGGTTGTATTTGAGCTCAGTCAACCTATGCATGGGTATCTGTTGTTTGATTCCAGCAGAAATGACTAAGAACCTAAGCAAAAAACCGCCAACTAACAAAGAAATTCCGATGACGAGGAGCAAGTATGCAGATTTTAAAACACCAGAATATATAGCCTCTAGGACAATAGGGAAGAAGAATCCGAGCAGAACTATGCCTGTCCAGAAACCGAACTTCGAACTCCCTGATAGCAATAAATGAACAGAGCTCTTGCCCTGTTCATTCACTCTATACCTTAATAGAAGAAATAAGCCGAGAATAA
>Ga0315281_10001334_pt1 | contig 36162 bp, 39 predicted proteins | sample YL17G07_0_MG_FD_204540 | JGI IMG/M metagenome (GOLD analysis project Ga0315281, IMG submission 204540) | Sediment microbial communities from Yellowstone Lake, YNP, Wyoming, USA - YL17G07_0 | ecosystem: Environmental > Aquatic > Freshwater > Lake > Sediment | place: USA: Wyoming | collected...
AAGCGGATAAGTTATGTCTTGATTATAATGAGAGATATAAACTTCGCCAAGACGAAGCAAAGCCTGTATTAGATGAGTTCAGGGCATGGTTAGAGAAGAGGTCAATAGAGACACCACCGACAGGATTATTAGGCAAAGCTATAAGCTATGCATTAAATCAGTGGGACAGGCTTATACGCTATATAGATGATGGCAGGCTGAGACCTGATAATAATTTAGCAGAGAATGCTATTATGAAAACCCTCTTTCTCATCGGGTTTTCTTTATCTATTAATGTCCATTTGTAGTGGGACGAAAGAATTGGCTGTTCTCAGGGCATCCACGAGGAGCAAATGCAAGCGCTGCCCTGTATAGTCTGATAGAAACAGCTAAGGCAAATAATATAGAACCTTATAGATATTTGCGATATATCTTTGAACAGATACCATATGCGCAAACGGAATATGATTATAAAAAACTGCTGCCTCAATATCTTGACAGAGAGGCTATAATTGGGATTATATAGGGTGGGGTTAATTAGACGCTTACGATTTTATAATTGATAACCCTTAAAGGCATACCTATCACTGAGCAAAAATAAATTGCTCAGCGCCTTAAAAATCCCTCTTTAAAAATATAATCAAAATAGCATAAAATATGCAAAGTAAAAAGTTATTATGAGATGTTAAAAAGTTTACTGCGGATCCAGATGCAACACAATTTTTTTAATTCCCCTTTTAAAAGGAGTGGATGTGTTAGCAGACGCATAAAAAAACTTGAGAGTAATTATTAAGTTACTCATTGCGTCTTCCGCATAAGACAAACTGCTCTCACAGGTGTGGTAGAAACCAGTGAATTGTGGCGACTTGTATGACGCTTCATATCACATAGATGGTATAGATGACAAAGTGAAGGGGGAAGAAGAATTGACATTTTTTATAATTTCTGTTATCTTACATCTAAGTTTATGGAGTAACGGAGATTAAATAATGGCAAAGAAAACCGTGTCATTTAATAAAAAAAATATAGAAACTATAATCTACCCCATAAACTGTTCAGTACGCATAAAGAGGTCATTAGAATATTAAGATTTCATCAGTAGAGTATATTTTATTTAAAAAATATTAAAAGATTTTTAGCGTGACGCGTATGGGAATCGTTAGCACATAAAGATATAAAATGTCATATAAAAAGATAGCTATAACAACATCGTCATTTGCAAAATTTGATTCAAAACCAATTAATCTTTTAAAAGAGAATGGTTTTGAAATTATTACCAATACCTTGAGCAGAGAGATTAAGGGTAATGAGATTATAGAAATTTGCAGCGGGTGTATTGGGATTGTGGCAGGCACAGAAAAATACGAGAGAGATATTCTATTTAGGCTTTCAGGGTTAAAGGTGATTTCAAGATGCGGAGTTGGTATGGATAATATTGATAAGACCTCCGCAAACGCCCTTGGGATAGAGGTAGTAAACACGCCATTTGGGCCAACACTTGCTGTGGCTGAATTAACCGTTGGATTAATCCTCAATCTATTAAGAAAGATTAATCAAATGGATAGAGATATTAGAAAAGGCAAGTGGGAAAAACTGATGGGTAATCTCTTAAACAAAAAGAAGGTTGGAATTATCGGTCTTGGTCGTATCGGCCAAAAAACTGCGCAATTATTGAATGTCTTTGGCGTAGAGCTTGGATATTACGATATTGTAGAGATAGAAACAACCGCAAAGAGGATGGGGTTTAATGAGATATTGGGATGGGCGGATATTGTAGTAATACATCTATCTGCCTCAAAAGGAGAGGCGCTGATTGGCAAAAATGAAATAGATATGTTAAAGTATGGAAGTATACTTATAAATGTCTCACGAGGAGGCGTTGTTTCAGAGCAGCCGTTATATGAAGCCTTAAAAAACTGCCATATTGCAGGCGCTGCCCTTGATGTGTTTGAAAAAGAGCCATATATTGGTTTATTTACGCAATTAGATAATGTGATACTAACACCTCATATCGGGTCATATGCTAAAGAGGCACGGATAGAGATGGAGACGCAGTCTGTGATAAATTTGCTTGAAAAACTATAACAAAGAAAAATAATTCACCACAGAGGCACAGAGTACACAGAGAAACACAGAGGAAGATAAAATTAATAAAATAAATAAATTTGTTATTTTATCATTTCTCTTTTTTCTCTGCGTCCTCTGTGCTCTCTGTGTCTCTGTGATGAATTCCTTTTATCTAATATTGTTAAAGAGAGAAATGTTTAATACGATAATAAAATTTCTTTTTGAATCAGTAAAAAACCTGCTGCCATTGATAGCGGTGATGTTATTTTTTCAATTATTGGTTTTAAGGGCGCAAATCCCAAATCTTAAAAATGTAATAATTGGAATTATATTCACGGCAATTGGTCTAATTATATTGATTCAAGGGTTGAAGATAGGGCTTTTTCCAATGGGCGAGTCTATAGGGATACTTTTTGCGCAAAAGGGGAGTATAATCTGGACAATAATATTTGCTTTATGTCTTGGATATACAACAACATTAGCAGAACCATCATTGATAGTAGTATCATTAAAGGCAGAGGAGATATCTCAAGGAATAATATCTCAATGGAGATTAAAAAATGCTGTGGCAATAGGAGTTGCTATAGGCGTAGCATTTGGCATATTAAGGATAATATTAAATATATCGTTATCGTGGTCTTTTTTTATAGGGTATGTGGTTATAATAGTATTAACAAGGTTTGCGCCATCAAATATTGTTGGCATAGCCTATGATTGCGGAGGCGTTATAGCCGGCCCAGTAACTGTGTCTTTAGTGACTGCCTTAGGCATCGGCATATCAAGCTCAATATCAGGGTGCGATCCTTATATTGATGGATTTGGTCTAATAGGTTTTGTCACTATGTTTTCTATTATCTCAGTATTGTCTCTAAGTATAATTACAAAATATTTTTAAGGGGATATAGGTGGAAAAGGAATTATTAAATAATCTAAAGGCTGAATTAACATTAATTGTAGCAATTGTAAACAGAGGTCAGGCTGATAAGGTCATAGAGGCGGCAAAAAAAGCAGGCGCTTCAGGGGCAACGGCATTTTTTGCGAGAGGGGCTGGAGTAAAAGAGGCTCATACCTTTTTAGGACTTACTATAGATTCTGCGCGTGAGATAATATTATTTGTAGTGATAGATGATATGGCAGGCAATGTCTTGGATGCAATCCATAAGGCTGGTAATTTTGAAAAACATGGATCAGGCATAGCCTTTAGTTTGAAGGTAACAGGCGCAACCGGTATAGGCAAACACGTTGAGGTTACAAATAAGTAAAGATGAAACATCTAATTGATAATATAAGAAAATTTGCGAAACTAAGAGATTGGGAGAAATTTCATACCCCAAAGAACCTTGCTATGGCATTAAGCGTTGAGGCATCAGAGATAGTTGAGATATTTCAATGGTTGACAGAGCAGGAGAGCAGGAATTTAGATAGAGATAAGTTGGAGGCATTGACTGAGGAGATAGGAGATGTGCAGATTTATCTGTTAAGCCTTGCGGACAAATTTGGAATAGACCCTATTGAGGCAGCTAAGAAAAAAATGGTTATAAACAATAGGAAATATCCTGTGGAAAAAGTATTTGGCGATTCGAAGAAATATACGGAATATTAACCCCAATTGTCTCCCATCATCCCCCCACAGGTTTATAGAAAATATAGCTAAAAAAGAATAAGGAATTTTACAATGAGAAAACCTATTTTTTGGATTTTTTTCATAATGATGTCCCTATGTGGAATCATTTTTGCTCTTAAAAACTTTGATAAAGCCTCTCCCATAGTTACGCTTGACTTAAGAATGGATCGTCATCAGGCTTTGCAATCTGCTAGAGATTTAGCTCAGAAATTTAATTGGGGGTTAAAAGATTATAGGCAGGCTGTATCATTTGATGTAGATAGTTATACTAAAGATTTTATTGAGCTTGAAGGAGGCGGAACTGAGGCATTTACTAATATGATAGCAAATGGACTTTATCAGCCATATATCTGGAATGTGCGTAATTTCAAGGAAAATGAGACTAAAGAAACATTGATTCGTTTTACGCCTAAGGGTCAACCATATGGGTTTGTTGAAACCCTGCCTGAGAGCGAGGCTGGCATGAGCCTGCCTGTGAGTAAGGCTCGTATAATTGCAGTAGAGGCCTCTATACATCAATGGCATGTAGATATGACGGCTTATAAAGAGATTGAGGCATCCAATATACTTCAACCTAGTGGACGATTAGATCATATTTTTGTCTTTGAACGCATCAATCAACATTTAAAGAAAGGCAATTACCGCTTAAAACTGGTCGTTAGTGGTGATAGATTTACTGAGCTTACTCATTTTGTTAATATACCTGAGGCATTTTCTAGGCGTTTTGAAGAGATGCGATCTGCCAATAAAACAATTAGCGTGATTTCCAATATTTCTTATAAGATCATGTTTATTATTGGAATTTGTGGCGTGTTTTTTCTTATGCCTCATTGGATATTATGGCGTAAAGCCCTTATATGGGGAGTGTTTATCGCTCTTCTGGGTATTTTACAATTTTTTAATCAATTACCTTTAGAATGGATTAATTATGATACAGCTATTTCGGAACAAAGTTTTCTGTGGCAGCAAACAGCGGCTATATTTTATAACTTTTTTGAGGAAGGATGTATTATTATCTTGACGTTTATTATAGCTGAGAGCTTAACGGCTAAGGCATTTCCTCATCATATCAAGTTGTGGAATCTATGGAGTTCTGATGTCGCCAATTCAAATTCTGTTCTCGGTAGAACTATTAGCGGCTATCTTCTTTTAGGTTTAGAATTAGCCTATTATATTGCCTTTTATTTATTTACAACAAAAGTTTTGAAATGGTGGACTCCTTTAAGCACACACGAAAATCCCAATATATTAGCCAATTATATTCCTTGGCTTTCCCCAATCTCTGATTCTCTTAATGCTGGATTCTGGGAAGAGTGTATGTTTCGCGCAGCGCCGATTGCGGGAGCTGCGTTAATAGGCCAGCGTTTTGGCAGGCGAAGGGTTTGGATAGTTACGGCATTTATCTTACAAGCGCTGATCTTTGGGGCTGGACATGCCTCGTATTCACAGCAGCCTGCTTATGCTCGGTTGGTTGAATTAATCATTCCTTCCATATCCTATGGTTTGATTTATCTCTATTTTGGTCTTTTACCTGTGATTATTTGTCATTATTCATATGATGTTGTTTTCTACAGCCTGCCGCTTTTTGTATCTAAAGCTCAAGGCGCTTGGATCGATCAAGGCATGGTGATTATTATGGCAATGGTTCCATTATTGGTAGTTATAGTATCAAGATATCGCAGAGAATGTTGGATGCAGCTTAAGGAAGAACATTATAACCAAACACGGTATCCATCTGTTAAAGAAGAGCCTAAAACATCAGTGAGTATTTTGCCAGAAACGATGACAATAGCTAAGAAAACTGGACGAATTATCTTGATTAGCGGTATTTTAGGTTTTGTTCTTTGGATTTTTACCGCAGAGTTTCAAAATTATGCGCCTTCTCAGACTATTAGACGTAATCAGGCAATAGAGCTAGCTCGTAAAATTTTTATCAAACAAGGTATTGAACTAAATCAATCTTGGAAGGTCTTGTGTACTGTCACTTCTTTGCCCGAACAATCAGATCGCTTTATTTGGCAGTCTGGCAGTAAAAAAATATACCATGTCCTGTTAGGCACATATCTGCAGCCTCCTTTATGGAAGATACGTTTTGTTCATTTTGAAGGCGCTGTTGAGAGGAGGGCAGAAGAATATATTGCGTTCATAACCATAGACGGGAATGTGTGCGGGATGAATCATTTACTGCCAGAAACAGAGCCTGGTAAAAATTTAACCGAAGACCAAGCTAGTACAATTGTTAATCAAGCTCTGATAAGCTATTACAACTTAGAACCAGAGAAACTCAAAAAAATAATTACAACACCATCAAAACTGCCCGCTCGAACTGATTGGAGATTCATATTTAACGACACTAAAAACTCGCTGCTTAACAAAGATGAAGCCCGCATTTTTGTTAAAATTGCAGGCGATAAATTAGTTGGAATATTCCGCTATATTTATGTTCCAGAAAAATGGAATCGTCATGAACAAAATCGGATATACATGACATCAACTATAAAGATATTCAGTATTGCTTTGATATTCATTATTGTTGTATTAATACCAATCTATGCCTATAAGGATATAAATATTAATCTAAAAACATTATTAGGTTCTACATTTTTAAAATATTTAATATTAATATTGACGCTGAAGATCATTCAATTTATAAATAATTGGCCATCAATCTCATTTGAGTTTTTAACAACTGAACCATTAATAAACCAGGTATTTTCGGAGATCAGTCTTAACCTTATATCTTATATTATATTTTCTGGAATATTAGCGCTGTATGTAGAATTTATTCAAAAATATAAAGTTAATCAACATCCTAAGCAAAGTTATAAAACAGTCCTAATAGGCATTGCTATAGGCGCATTGATCAGCGGTATTTTGTCCCTGATTAACAAATGCAGTCCCTCATTAGAACCAATTTGGGCTGATTACAGTAATATTAATAACTATCTTCCTTATATTAATGCGAATTTCTATACTATCATTTTACAAATTTTTGTATCCAGTATTATGCTGCTTGTTTTTTTAACAATAAGCCGTCTGATCAGATATGGCAGAAATAAGGTATTTTCTTTTGTAATTATTATTTTAACAATTATGGCGCTTCTTGGCTCTAATGTGATGAGTGTAAGTTATTGGCTGTTAGCCAGCCTTGTCATAGCTATAATACTTTGGATAATGTATCAAGCAGTATTTCGTTATCATCTATCTTTAACGCCTATTGCCGTTGGAACATTTTTTATATTTGACAGCCTTGAACAAGGGGTAATGAATCCCTATCCTGCGGCTGTGCCTGAAACAATATTTATAATAATATCTATTTGCCTGCTCTCATTTTACTGGTTTAGAAAATTAGCCGATAAAAATCTTAGTCTCTGACCAAAATTAATCACATTTGTCTATTGACTTATTGTATTATTTTATGTTAAGTATAAGTATGAATTGCATAAGAACCTAATCACACTAAGCAATACTGGCAATCATTGTCAGTTATTTCAATAGATGGGAGGTTGCTATGATAACAATACGTTCGAAACAAGATTTGAAAGACCGCAGGAATTGCGGAGATTTAATGGGAGCAGATCTTTGTGAAGCCAACCTTGAGGGAGTAAATCTTGAAGGCGTTAATCTTGCAGTAGCTCATCTTGCAAAGGCAAATCTTAAAAATGCCCATCTTGAGTACGCTAATTTTGATGGCGCTGACCTTAATGGAGCAAATCTTTCCGGGGCTTTTCTTGAGGGAGCTCATTTTGAGGTAACCAATCTTGAAGGAGTAGATTTTACGGGGGCGCATCTTAAAATAGCTAACTTTGAAAATGCCTGTCTTGCGGGAGCCAACCTTGAGAACGCTGATCTTGAAAGGGCTGTTTTGGCAGGAGCAGATCTTGAGAGGGCTAATCTTAATAACGCTCACCTTGAAATGGCTAATTTTAATGGCGCTAATCTTGAGGGCGCTAGCTTTAAAAGAGCTCACCTTGAAGGAGCTAATCTTAATAAGGCATATCTTTATGAGGCTAACCTTGAGGATGCTAATCTAAATAGGGCAAGTCTTAATGACGCAAATCTGATAAAAACTAAGCTTGAAGGAGCTAAACTTGAAGGGATTAGCTGGAGCGCATCTTGAAATGGTTAATTTAAAGGGATTAGATATTGAAGTGAATTATTCAATTATTTATTTTAAGGGGCAGTGAATGAGGCATAAATAAATAAGTGGAAAATTTTGAGCAGTTTTTAAAGTAGACATAAGAAGACAGCTATATATTCTAACTATTTGGAAAGAATATTTTTTTAATGCCGCTAAATATCTGTGATAAACCACTGCGTTGCGTCTGATCTTTTTTTTCCTTTTCAAGGTTTTCCTTTTCTTTACGTAAAGTATCTCTTTTTTCATTTAAATACTGCTCACTTAGAGTCGTTTTTTCTGCAAGGGCGTTTTCTCTTACATGAATTTGATCGGTCAACATTTTTTCTTTTTCGTTTAATCGTTCAGTAAAGAATTTTTCCTTAGCATTCAATTGGTTCTCTTTTTCATATAAACTATTTTTCTCCTTTTCAATAAGCATTTGTTTTAATAAGGCATTTTCTGATTCCTTTGAAAAAGAAACGGAATCTTTAGGGTTTGATGGTTTGGTATCTATATCAAGTGGAGTTTTCTTGTATGTAGTTGTTAGTCTTGAAGAAGGAGCGCTTGAATAATCAGTCTTTATTTGTACCATCACTAACCCTCTAGCATAACTAAGATTATTAGTATTAGTAATTAAATCACCCAACAAATATAGTATAGCAGAGATTTTAATTAAATGTCAGTATAAAAATTCCCCTTCTATAATAGAAGGGGAATTTATATATTACGCCTTATCCTTATCAACCAGCTTAGACCCTTTAATCCACGGCATCATAGAACGAAGTTTTTTGCCAACCTCCTCAATCTGATGTCTCTCGCCTTTGCGGGTTAAGGCATTAAATACTGGCTTATTAACCCTGCATTCTGATAACCATTCCCCAGCAAATACCCCTGATTGTATCTCGCCAAGAATCTTCTTCATCTCCTGTTTTGCGCTGTCAGTGATAACCCTTGGTCCCCTTGTCAAATCTCCATACTGCGCAGTATTGCTTACTGAATATCTCATATTTGATATACCCCCTTCATATATCAAATCAGTTATCAATTTAACTTCATGCAGGCACTCAAAATATGCCATCTCTGGCGCATATCCAGCCTCAACAAGGGTTTCAAATGCAGCTTGTATCAAAGAGGTCAGACCTCCGCATAATACCACCTGCTCGCCAAACAGATCTGTCTCTGTCTCTTCCTTAAACGTTGTTTCAATTATTCCAGCCCTTCCGCCCCCAATAGCAGAGGCATATGCAAGGGCTATCTCCTTTGTCTTACCCGATGGGTCTTGATGCACGCTTATCAAACACGGCACTCCGCTGCCCCTAACATATTCGCTTCTTACAAGGTGTCCAGGTCCCTTAGGGGCAATCATCATTACAGACGTATCAGCATTAGGCGCAATCTGGTCAAAATGTATGTTAAAACCATGCGCAAAGGATAAATATGCGCCTTTTTTCATGTTTGGGGCTATCTCCTGTTTGTAGACATCTGCCTGCAATTCATCAGGCAGGAGTATCATAATTATATCTGCTTCTTTTGCGGCTTCAGTTGGAGTCAGAACCTTAAAGCCTGCATTTACCGCCTTTGTCCAGCTTGAGCCTTTCCTTACGCCAATAGTAACGTTCATACCGCTTTCCTTGAGATTATTGGCATGGGCATGTCCTTGGCTCCCATATCCCATTATTACAATATGCTTGTCCTTTAAAATCTTTAAATTTGCGTCTTTGTCATAATATACGGTTATCATAAATCCTCCTATATAATAAAAAAATTTTTATTTTCATGAGGGCTTTGCCCTCAAACTCCCATAAGGGGTCTAAGACCCCTTAACCTCATTATTTTATATTTATTTAATAAAAAACATTTATTAATAAATAACTTGATAGTATTCAAAATAATTTCTAATTCATTTTAATTTTTTTATAATGTGCTTAGCAAGATATTCATTAATTTCTTTATGTCTTGGAACTGGTTGAGAAGCATTTGTTTTTGGATTTTGATACCATATCATGCTTTCCACCAAATCTAATAAAAACACAACCATTATTTTCAATTTCTCTAATAAGATATGTTCTCTTCATGAAACCTGCAATTCAGCAATTTTACGTACACAAGGAATATTTCCATTGGTCAGTTCATTTAAAATATCTCTCAAGTTATCTTGAAGTTCATTTAGAGACTCTCCTTGAGTCATATAGTCTGGATATTCTTCTAAATATCCCAACCACATATCTTTATCCTGCCAATAAATATATTTCATTTTTTATCCCTTAAGTTTACTATTACTATTGAATTAATTTCTTCTATTAATTTTGAATGTTTCTCATACCAATTATCTGATATTATTGCGCTATCCATATCTAAAAGTTTTTGTATATAATCAGGAATTTCTTTATGTAAACATGGGTTAGAATTATTGGAATTTTTTGATTGCAATTCAAAAGAGAAATATTTTTTAAATATAAATATATTGACTCAACAGTGTTTCCTTCTGAAATTGAGCAGCAAACTATACAATGAAAAGGGTTTGCGTATTTTAATAAGTCATTAGCACTCGCATTTGTCGCCCCTTTTTTAATAAACACTTCATATAGTTTTGAAGCGCCTGCCAAGTATATTCCTATATTATTAATATTAGCATACCTTTGACATTGAGATGTATTTTTACCTGTATAATAATAACAATAAAATGGTAAATAATCTTTCTCTTTAGCATCACCTATTAATTTTTCTATCTGCAATTCACCTTTTTTATTTTTATAACATTATTTGTTTTGCAATATTTTGAGCAGCCTGTGGTTTATCTGACTTGATATAATTTCTTATCTCTATTAAATCCGACAAGGCATTGCTTAACCATTTTATTTGCATAAAGGAGGTTCAACTTCAAAGTCTGTTCCCCAACTTTGAAGCCATTGAGTTACTTCTTCATTATCCACAAATTTTGCATCACTAAAACCTGCCCTTTCAACTGAACTCTCTATAGCCTTTATCTGCCAATCATTAAAGTCTAAAAAAGTCTTTATCAACTCTTCTGCTACATAGGAACTGCTTTTTGCAGTTGCCTTTGCAATCTTATCTAAACCTTCTTTGACTTTATCCTCAACTGTGATGGTTAACGTTTTCATATAAATTATATTACCATAATCTGAAATATTTTACAAAGACAATTTCTTTAAAATTGTATCATTTAATAACTTAGGGTTAGCCTTACCCTTAGTAGCCTTCATAACCTGTCCAACAAAAAATCCAAGCAGTTTTGTCTCTCCTGCCTTGTATCTCAGATATTCCTTTGAATTTGCTGAAATTACCTCATCTATTACAGTATCAAGCTGCCCACTATCGCTTATCTGCACCAGTCCCTTTTCTTTGACAATCTCTGAGGAAGTCTTGCCTGTATTAAACATATCTTCAAATACAATCTTGGCAGTATGTCCGCTAATAGTGCCTTCTGCAACAAGTTTTAACATATCAACAAGATGAGTTGGTTTTAATAGAGACTGCTCAATTGATATATTCTTTTCATTTACTAGTCTCATCAACTCGCCCATCATCCAATTGCTCGCTTGTTTAGGATCGCCTCCAAGCCTTACCGCCTCCTCAAACCAATCTGCAGTATATCTCTCTATTGTCAATAAATTCGCATCATAAGCAGGCAGTTTATAATCACTAATAAAGCGCGCTGCCTTTTGATCTGGAAGTTCTGTGATTGTTTTTCTTATATCATCAATCCATTGTCCGTTTACTGCAATCGGCACAAGATCAGGCTCTGGAAAATAGCGGTAATCATGAGATTCTTCCTTTGAACGCATAGATACTGTCTTGCCTGATTGGGTATTAAAGAGCCTTGTTTCTTGTATTATCCTGCCTCCGTCTTGCAATATCTTTGTCTGCCGCCCTATCTCATATTCAAGTGCCTTTTCAACATATCGAAATGAATTAAGGTTTTTTATCTCTGCCTTTACGCCAAGTTCTTTGACGCCGATTGGACGGAGAGAGATATTAGCATCGCATCTTAGAGAACCCTCCTCCATATTGCCGTCACAGACATCAAGATACCTTAGAATAGCCCTGAGTTTGCGCATAAATGCCCCAGCCTCTAGCGGTGAAGCGATGTCAGGCTCAGTGACTATCTCCATCAAAGGGACTCCTGCTCTGTTTAGGTCTACAAGGCTGTGGATATCAGAAGTATCATGAATATTTTTTCCAGCATCTTCTTCTATATGTATCCTATTTATATTTATGGTCTTACCGTCAATGGTCAAACTTCCTCTTTGACATAATGGAAGCTCAAATTGACTTATCTGATAACCCTTTGGCAGGTCAGGATAAAAATAATTCTTTCTTGCAAATCTGCTGTATTTGGATATCGTACAGTTAGTGGCAAGCCCTGCCTTAATCACAAATTCCACTACCTTTTTATTTAATACTGGAAGCACTCCAGGCATACCAATACAGATTGGGCATGTCTGGGTATTTGGGTCTGAGCCAAAGCTGGTAGAGCATCCGCAGAATATCTTCGTCTTTGTTCGTATTTGGGCATGTATCTCAAGCCCGATTACTGTCTCAAATGTCTTCATATTGGTGGAATCCTTTTATGATGCTCTGTTGCTTGTTCAAAGGCATAGGATGTCCGTAATATTGTCTCTTCATCAAAATCTCTGCCAATAATCTGAAGCCCAATCGGCAGTCCTTCTTTGCTTAGACCGCAAGGAATAGAGATTGCGGGAATGCCAGCAAGATTAACTGGAGTTGTAAAGATATCATTTAGATACATCTGAAGAGGGTTTGCCATTTTCTCGCCTAACTTAAATGCCGGGGTAGGAGTAGTTGGAGTTATAATTACATCAACTTTTTTAAAGGCATCGGCAAAGTCTTTTCTGATAAGAGTTCTAACCTGTTGAGCTTTTTTATAATAGGCATCATAATAGCCTGAAGATAGTGAATATGTCCCAAGCAGTATCCGCCGTTTAACCTCTTTTCCAAATCCAGCAGATTTTGTATTTAGATACATATCTAAGAGATTGTTACCCTCTATTCTTAATCCATATTTTACACCGTCAAAACGCGCAAGATTAGAGCTTGCCTCAGAAGTTGCCAATATATAATAAACCGCAATAGAATATTCTGTATGGGGAAGGCTGATTGGGATAACCTCTGCCCCCATTGCCGCTAGCTGCTCAATCGCTAGCTTTACCGCATTCTCAACATCTTTATCAATGCCTTCTATAAAATATTCCTTAGGCATTCCTATCTTTAACCCTTTAACTCCATTTTTAAGGACCTCAGTATAATCAGGCGCTAAAAAATCTGCGCATGTAGAATCCTTTATATCATGACCAGAGATAATATTCATTAATATGGCGCAGTCTTCGACATTTTTGGTTATTGGACCAATCTGATCAAGAGATGAGGCAAATGCGATAAGACCGAATCTTGAAACCCTTCCATATGTAGGTTTAAGCCCGACTACTCCGCAAAATGCCGCAGGCTGTCTGATTGAGCCCCCTGTGTCTGAGCCTAATGCTGCAATACACATCCCGCTAGAAACCGCAGCAGCAGAACCCCCGCTGCTTCCGCCTGGCACACGTTTAATATCCCATGGATTTTTAGTAGGGAAGAATCCGGAGTTTTCAGTGGATGAACCCATTGCAAATTCATCAAGATTGGTCTTTCCTGTAAAAATATATCCAGAGTCTAATAGTTTCTGCGTCACAGCGCTTTCATAAGGCGGAATAAAACTGCCGAGTATCTTAGATGAGCAGGTAGTCTTAATCCCCTTTGTGCAGAGATTATCCTTTATGGCAATTGGAATTCCACATGAGGGATTAGAAGGATTAACTCCAGAGATTGCAATAAGACGATCAAAGGCTTGTTCTTCAGTAATCGTAACATAGGCATTAATCTTGATATCAATATTTTTAATGCGGTCAAATACAGACCTTAAAAGTTCTTGATTAGAGATTTCACCTTTACGAAGAAGCCTTTGAGCCTCTGCGATAGTTAAACTAAATAATTCCAAAAATGCCTCCGATTTGACAGTTGTCCTGAAAGAGATATTGAAACCAACTCTTTCAAGGCTATTAACACGTTTAAATAGTTTGGATGCAATTCCCAATAAGTACTTAGGTAGTCTAAACGGTTGAAGAAGATTATGTCAAGGTAGGCATTGTAATGTGCCAAGCAAAAATAAATAAATAAATTATTTTATTTATTTTATTTATTTTATTTATTTTTTTATTTATTTATGTTATATTTGTACAGGAGATTTGAAAAGGTATCTTTGGTACCTAAAAGCAGTAAAATGTATGGGGGTCTCAAATGATTAAGAAGATCGTAGCACTAACAGCAGTACTTTTGTTTGTAATGGGCGCATGTTTAGCATTCGCTGGTTCTGATATTCAGGGAGCTATTGTAAATGACGCTAAGGTCAAGGGTTCTGCTAACATTGTTGCTGGTAAAGGTAACACAGGAAACATGGCATCAGTTGATATTGAGAATTCAAAGGTCAAGGGAGCAGTTGTAAACCAGTCATCAGTCAAAGGCTCTGCTAATATTTCCTCAGGAACAGGAAACACTGCAAATATGGGTTCAACAAGCATCAAGGGATCTAGTGTTAAGGGAGCAGTAGTCAACAAGTCTAAGATTGAAGGTTCTGCTAACATTGCAACTGGTACCAATAATACCGCAAATATGGGTTCAGTAAGCGTTCATTAAGAATATTGTCAACTTGTCGGAGATAAGATTTTGATAATCTTATCTCCGATATAGTTAATAAGGAGATGAAAATGAAAAAGATAAGTATCCTTATAATAATATTTGTAGCTGTTGTCAGCATTGTAACATGCTATTCCAAAAGAGTCTCTTTTGCTGGGGACCTTGATGATAAGATTGGCTCGTATACAGATGATTCAATATCCTCAGGTGATAAGCTAGGCGGAGAAGGTATAAACGTAAAATTCACGAAATTGAATGCAAAAAGTAAGGCTAAGGGTCAAGAAAATCAAGCAATAAAAGAAGGGACTTCATCTCTTGCTGGCGGCAAAAAAGGAAGTTCTTCAAGTATCAATAGCGTTGATGTGGGAGTTGGGAGTACCGTGAGGGGTAATATTATAATTATAGATGAGAGTAAGGGCAAAAAAACTGCTATTGCTGGGCAATAAGATATTTTAAATATAATAATAGAGTGTGAGGGGGATTTTTTATGAAGAGACTCTTAATTGTTTTTTTATCCATAGCTATGTTTGCATGCGGAGCAGTAGGCAAGGATATGAAGGTGCCTGGAGAAGAAAAGGCAGCTAATACTGCGCCAGGAATAAAAATCACAAAATTTACTGAAACTCTCAAAGATTTTGGTTTGATGATGGAGATATATCGTGAGACTCCAGTAAGGATAGTATTAAGAGAGATAACAGATAAAACAGGCGCATCAGCCTCAACAGGCGCTGAGATTCAACAAAGTATAACTGAAATCTCTAAAAGTACCCTTGGTAATATGGGTGAAAATGTTGTATATATAGAATTTGATCCAGAGTTTCTTCAATCAATGCAGCAAACTGGATATTCCGATTTTAGCAACAAGATAGTACCTGAAGTTGCGATTACCGGCGCTATTACTGAATTTGACAGGTCATTGACCTCATGGGAAAAAGGGATGGATGCTGGCGGAGAAGCTAATATAGGCGGACTTCCTGCTGGGCTGCCTACAAAGGCTGTAAGTCTTGATTATAGTCAATCGGAAGGTCAAAGCACATCTAGAATCACAGTAGATTTTAATATGAAAAAATTTCAGACTCTAGCAAGTATTCCTAGTATGTCAATGACTAATAGCATGGAAGTCAATAAAGGTATGGCGAAAAAAGAGATCGGGCTAACCCTGTTTGGACCTACCTTTGGCAGTAATGGCAGCATGAAAAAGGTTCAGGGCAGACATGATGCCGTTAGATTACTGGTACAATCATCACTTTTACAAATAGTAGGCAGGTATGCAGGCGTTCCATATTGGAGAGTATTTGGTAATGATGCTATTCCAGACGAAGTGGTCTTACAGAGTTGGAAGCGCCAGTTTAAAAATTTACCCGGAGAAGTACAACTCTCACTCCTGCAGCGTTATTTAAATCTGCATGGTTATGATGTTGACATTACAAAACAGCTTGATTCAAAGACCAAGGCAGCATTTTCAGAATTTTGTTCAAAAAATCATATTGGCTCAAATGCCTTGGATGCTGATACATTCTTAAAGATATATTTAACAGTGCCACTCACCGAAGCTACTTATGAACGCGCGCAGGCACTGAATGCAGGGCAAAATCTTGGCGCTCAGGAACCAGATTATGGCAAGATCGCAAATATTTTAAATGAAGCCTTCAAATTATTCACCTCAGGCGATTTTTCTGGCGCTGTTTCAAAGTTTGATGAATCTATAAAGATAACTCCTTCACCTGTTGCTTATTATTATATGGGAATGAGCTATCAACAAATGAAGGATATTAATAAGGGAATTACTGCATTAGAAGCAGGAACTAAGGCTTTCAAAGGTGATTTTGCGCTTTGGAAGAATCTTGGATTAGCCTATAATGAAGTTGGAGATAATGCAAAGGCAAAGCAGGCTTTTACTGCAGCTAACGCAATCAATCCTAATGACAGGAATGTCAAATTCTTCATGGAAAGAAATTAAGTTTTTTTGTAGGGGCAGGTCTTGTGCCTGCCGTTGAGATATTAGATATAAGGGCAGACCAAAGTGTCTGCCCTTTTTTATTTTGGGGCTATTGCCTAATATATATTTTTCAACACAATCATATCAAGCAGCCTATTAACATCCATGTCTTCAATAAACCCAGCCCCATAAACAAGAGTATTAGCAGTCCCGCAAGCAACCCCTAACTTGAGGGCTTCATCAAAGTCAATGTGTTTTATAAGACCATGCGCAAACCCTCCTGCAACGCAATCTCCACTCCCCCAAGTATTGATAGCTTTAACCTTAGGAGGGGTTATTATCCACGCCTGTTGAGCCGTACACCCAAACACATCGTTTCCGGCGTCTGTTACAATTACCCCACAAATCCCTTGCTGCAATAATTCCGTTGACATATTTTTTAAATCAGTAATATTATGGATTGAATGACCAAAATAACTTTCAATCTCAGCCCTGTTGACCTTTACGAAATCAGGCAGCGCAGATATAGCGTGTCTTAGATTATCTCCTTTTAAATCCACCATTACTTTGCCGTCCTTACCCGTAAGTTTTTTAGCTCTTTGAACAAGCTTGGCATAAAACTCTGGGATAATCCCGCAAATTGAACTCCCTGAAATTACTATAAAATCATTGATAGAGATATTATTTACAAATAATTCCATAAATTGTCTCTCAGCATCTCCATAAATTGAAGGTCCACACTCATTAATAATCGTTTCTTCTCCATTGATTATTCCATAGCATATCCTGCTCTCGCCAATTATTGAGACATATTTGAAAGCAATTTCTTCATTCTCCATCATTTCTACAATCATCCTGCCAGTAACTCCACCGATAATACTTAGGCTAAGGGTTTTTCCAGATAGACGCTGAACTGCGCGGGAGACATTGATCCCCTTGCCTCCTGGCGCAATTTTAAGGATTTCTGCCGTATTGATTGAGCCAGCCTTGAATCCTCTGCAATATAATGTCCTGTCTATGGATGGATTAAGCGTGACAGTGACTATCATTATGGCTTTAAACAGAACTCCAGAGTTGTAGATTGGATGTAATAAAGGATATGATAGATGTGTGGGCTTGATTTTGATTATCAGATTGGATTGGGTTTCCAAATGTGATATTAATTTTTTTAGATGTATCAATTACTCCAACTTCTTTTAATATTTTGCCATTGCCCCATGCGTCTGTTTTAATTGCTATTGGGATAACGTCAACTCCTGCTCGCTTGGCTAGCTTAATTCCAATGGTATTAAATTGCTTAGGGTCAAATTTGACTGTCCTTGTTGCCTGAGGAAAGATTATAATTGATCTTCCGCTATTCAATATTTCAACTCCCTTAGACATAACAACGGCAAAGTCTGCCCTTGGATTTTGACGGTCAATCACTATTGGGTCACGTGAACGAATGAGATGTTTAAAGACAATCATGTCATAAATCCCGCGTTTTACTACAAATGTACAATCAACATAAGGCTCAATTATACATGGAAGTATCAAGGTTTCAAGGGTACTCATATGATTGCCGATAAACACTACTGGACGTTTTAACTCTTTAAGGATATCTATGCCTGTTATCTCAATATTCCCTCCAACGCTCTCCATAGTCCTTAAAATAGAGAGGCTGCTTTCAGACCATTGGGCATTGCCATATAATGATTGTTTGCAAAGAATGCTTGACTTCCATATCAATCTAGCGCATCTGAAGTAAAAAAATGGTGAAGGCAATATTTGGGTAAGCAGAGGTATCTTTCTTGACTGCGTGTTATAAATGCCGTTTATGTCAGATAGTTTATTCATAATATTTTGTCGATTTATGATACAATTATGAAATATATATTGCGTAATTGTCAAAATATATCTAAAAGGATTAGAAAAAATCTTTAGACCTGAGTTGACTTAAGCATAATATAAGTGTATAATTTATTTTTATACGTTAGAGATAAATCTATAATTGAAAAGGAAACTGATGGCAACAGGCAGAACAATTAGCGCAAGTTTTTTAACAGAAAAAGATAAAACAATTATTGATCTTTGTAATATTATTTCTCAAAATATTTATAATCATATATTGAGTGAAGATCAAAAAAAGGAATTCAAAAAGGAATATGGGAAAATAAGTTTTACAAGAGATAGTGGTTTAGGGTTAGGCGGAGGAAAATTGCAGAGGGATGCTGTATGCACAAGAGGAAGACAAGGTAAGGCTCCATTTTCAAATAGAAATTTGAGATGGCATCCATTAATAGTTGCAGAACATAAGCCAAGTTACGCTAAAAAAATTGAAAGAATTGAAATTGAAGGTGAAGATGATACTCAGGTTTTAGTTTTTGTTATTAAGGACAAGAAGAATAAAAGCGAAATTAAATATCCTTCGGATAAAGTTCATGAAATGAATGGTAGATTTGTTGCTCTCCCAGAACACTGGCTGCCGCACATAGATCAATTGAAACATTGGTCAGATATTTTGTGGACTCAAAACTCATGCGTAATTCCTGCTCTTGAAGCATGCAATTGGGTTGACTCTGTTGAAACTTATGCTGTACTAGGGTTAGCTTTAGCAGTAGTTTTATATGGCGCAGATTTTGAGATACTTTATTCTAAAATAAAACAAATTTTACAAAATCAGATTATTGATAGGTCAATTATTTTACCTAGTCAAATATTTCCAACAAAAAAAGATGATATTATTAATTGTCCAGTATGCAAACTCAACATTTCTCAAAATCTTGAAAGATTTAGGACATTTGAAAGAGGTAGTACATGGCAGCCAGCTTGGCGGTCTTCAAAAAAAGAAGAAGGCGATGATTCAAGTATTCAAATAATGCATGTTAATCCATTATTAGATAATGAAATTAAACATAATGCTAGTAATGTAAGGTATGGCCATAGATGGTGTAATGTTGCGATGACAGATCATTCATTGGATGAAACTCTTAATTTTATGGAATTTATAGTTAAAGCTCATAATAGATGTAATTAATTTAATATGTTATATCCAGATTTATTCGATTTAGCCGAAAGAAATAAACCTAAAAAAATTATAAGAGTTGTTGATCTTAAACCTATCAATAATCTCAAATTAATATTTAGAGAAATAAGGGATTATTTTGTAGGTAACGTAACGGGTATAACCAGAGACGAAATAATTGCGCAAAATATAATGCGTCTTTTGTTTTGTAAAATTTATGATGAAAAATTCAGCATAGATATAACGGAATTTTCAAATCGTCCTAATGAAGACTATAAAACATTTCAAATAAGAATAGATGTTTTATTTGAAAAGGTAAAAAAAGATTATTTTGATATTTTTAATAAAAAAGAAAAAATCGAAATACAAGCGGAACAATTATCATTTATTGTTTCAAAATTAGAAGAATACTCAATATTAAATGCCGATAGAGATGTCATTGGCGATGCTTTTGAAGAGTTAATTGGAACATCATTTAGAGGAGGAGAGGGACAATTTTTTACGCCTAGAAATGTTGTACAGATGATGATTGATGTATTACAACCTGATGAACAAGAAAGTATAATAGATCCTGCTTGTGGTAGTGGTGGTTTTCTGGCTTATACTCTTAGATATTTACTATCAAATCAAAAAAATAATTTTTATATTGCAGGCATTGAGAAGGATGATTTTTTATCAAAAATAGCAAAGATTTACTTATCTTTAATCAGTGATGCGAATTATAATATCTATTGTGAAAATAGCCTTGAAAGTCCATCCAAATGGAAGAAAGAAACAAAAGAAAGTATTAATATGGGGGAATTTGATGTTGTTTTGACAAATCCGCCTTTTGGATCAAAAATCCCAGTCATTGGTACTGAATTATTAAAACAATATAAGCTCGGACATCAATGGCAAAAAGTTGATCAATGGGTAATTACTAAAAAGCTGTTTGAAAAACAGCCACCTCAAATACTATTTATTGAAAGATGTCTTCAATTGTTAAAAGATGGTGGCCGTATGGGAATAGTTTTGCCAGAAGGAATTTTTGGTAATCCTTCTGATAAATACATATGGGAATATATAAAAAGCGTAGCATCAATAATTGGTATTGTAAGTTTATCTCAAGAGACATTTCAACCAAGCACACATACAAAAACTAGTGTTCTATTTTTAAAGAAAACCACGCAAAGACCAGTATCTATATTTATGGCAATTGCAAATAGTGTTGGTCATAATAAAAACGGGAAGCCAATTTATAAGATTAATGTTGATGGTAAAGAAATTATAGATGATGAGTTACCAATAATTACAAGCAGTTTTATCGCCCATAATAACCAAAAGAAAAAAGAAGAAGATCATCTTGGTTTTTCAATTGCTTATAATGACTTAGATGATCATATTTTTATACCTGAATATTATAATCCAGAAATTCGCAAAGAACTTAAAGCGTTAAAAGACAGTGGCAAATTTTTGTTAGCTTCAATCGGTGACTTAATGGATAAAGATATTTTACAAATCAGAAGAGGAAATGAAATAGGATCTGAATTTTATGGGACTGGAGATATTCCGTTCGTTAGAACAAGTGATATTGTTAATTGGGAAATTAAATTTGATCCCATAAAAGCTGTTTCTGAAAATGTATTTAATCAATACAAAAATCAGGATGTACAAGAAATGGATATTTTATTTGTAAATGACGGCACTTTTTTAATTGGTCGTACAGCTATGATTACTAAATTAGATTTGAAAATAATTATACAAAGTCATGTAAGAAAAATTAGAGTATTAGATAGCGCCATTATTGACCCATTCTACTTATTCTATTTACTAAATAGCAAAATTGTAAGAAAACAAATAAATTCAAGAACTTTTGTGCAAGCTACAATATCAACAATTGGCAATAGATTAAGGGATATAATTCTACCAATAAGCATTGATAAAGATGAAATAAACAAAATGACAAACGAAGTTAAAAATATTATTAACGAAAAGACGAAATTAAGGGAAAAGATTATAAAAATAATGGATGAAAGTATTTAGGAATTTTTTTTGTTACATTCTCCCTAATTCTTCTTCTCAAATTATACTATATATAAATGGGATATAAGAGTTTTTATTAAATTATGCAATATAACCTTCTCATAGCAGCCACTCACAGCGGGGCAGGAAAGACCACGATTGCCCTTGGTCTTATGGCTGCCCTCAAAAAAAGAGGGCTTAATGTTGCGCCATTTAAGTGCGGCCCTGATTTTATTGACACTGGGCTGCATAGTATGGTCTGCGGAACATCCTCCCATAATCTTGATCTATATATGTGCAGCCATGATTATGTGTCTAATCTCTTTCATAGTAAAGGGCAGCCCTCAGATATTTCTATTATTGAAGGCGTTATGGGGTTTTTTGACGGAGGAGAGTCTTCCAGCGCAGCTCTGGCTAAGGCATTAGATGTTCCAGTTATTGTCGTTATTGACGCCAAGGGTATGGCGCAAAGCGCAGGGGCTGTACTCTTGGGATTTTCAAGGTTTGATAAAGGAGTAAATATTGCAGGCGTAATATTTAATAATATCGGCAGTCCAAGACATCAAGCAATGATTGAAGAGGGGTTAGTTGAACTCTCAAACATCCCAATCTTAGGGTTCCTGCCGAAAAATCCAGATATTGTAATCCCTAATCGTCATCTTGGACTTTACACAGCCTATGACAGTCCTATTGACGATGTCTTGATAAACAACCTTGTTAAGCATATTGAGGGAAATATTGACGTTGATAAACTTCTGAAGATATCCAAGACTTCTAATAAGACTTCTGTTATTGAGGCAGACCAAAGTCACGCAATTGAGCCAATTATAAAGATAGCAGTTGCAATGGATAAGGCATTTTGTTTTTATTATGAAGAAAATCTGCAGTTATTAAGGAATAATGGGGCTGAGATTATATTTTTTAGTCCTATGGAAGATCACTCTTTACCAGATGGAATAAAGGCAATATATCTTGGCGGCGGTTATCCAGAGCTTTATGGCGGACAGCTTTCTGGTAATAGTTCAATGATAAATTCAATAAAGGATTTTGCTGAGAACGGTGGGGTAATATACGCTGAATGCGGTGGATTTGTCTATCTTACTGAGGGGATATATGATATAGACGGAGGGTTTAACCCATTTGTTGGAATATTTCCTGTCAAGGCAAGGATGAAAAAAGATAGGGCGTATTTAGGGTATCGTGAAGTAGTATTACAGCTAGATACGATTATAGGGAAAAAGGGTGATGTATGTAAGGGACATGAATTTCATTATTCTGAGATTTCACCAATGCCAAAAGAGATAGAGCGTGTTTATGATAATGTTGGTTATATATCAAAAAATTGTTTGGCTAGTTATGTGCATATTCATTTTGGAAGCAATATAAATATTGCTGGGCATATTTTAAGCTATATCAGATGTTTAAATAGGGACAGCGACCATTTAAATTGACAAATCAAAAGATAAAAGTATAATGTTATTTAAATTATATGGTCGCTGTCCCTATTTAATTCTTTATCAAATTAACCTTAATATAGTATAACACTAACTATAATCTCATCTCCACAAAATTATAGATTGTCAAAAATATATTCGCTTTAGACAAGATTTTATTTTAGCTCATTTTCTGATACCCCTGTATAAGGTGAAACAGGATTTATCGCAGTTCCACATTTATGGCTGCCACCATAGAAAGGGGAAATGAAAGAATCTATAGGTAGAGTTGCGCAGAGGACTTTATAAACAAATCTTGCAGAGACTTTTCATCACGCCTCTATCCTCAACAGATCAAGCGTCTCTTTTACCGCCGCTGAAACGCTTATATTTTTTATAAACCTCTCAATGCCTTCCCAAATCCCAATCTCAATGCTGCTCTTATGCTTGGCATCGCAATACCTTGCAGTAATGGATGCTGCTGTGATTATCTCATCATCTGTAAAGACTCCTATCAATAATGTCGCAGGAGAGCCGACGGTATCGGCTATCAAGATCAAATCCCCATGCTCATAAAGTCCTTCAAGGATGTTATTCTCTCTCTCGTTTCTCCCAACTACTGCCTTACATTTATCCGTCAATCTAAAATGCCTTCCATATTTTAATAGATTTATCTCCTTATATGTCGCCTGCGGACTATGCTTTAAAAGGTCAGTAAGACGATAGGCATATAATGGCTCTGTAAGAAGACATCCGCCTCCTGGGTCAGGATACTCTGTCAAGCCAAGTTCCTTAGCAAGGGCAATCTGCGGCTTTCTGTTACGTCCGTGAAAGTTGTAAAGTGAACTTCTATCAATAATCCCATTTATCTCAGGCAGAGTGCGGTTTAAATGTTTGGCAGATAATGGCCTTAATACAAGCCCAATTGTATCCGATTCACTGTCTATTAATGGGAAGGTATCCCTTCGCTGACTCATTGGACGCTGGCCCAAGACCTCTCCTGTTATTAGGAAATCCGCAGACATCGCCACCATTAATGCCTTTGCTTCTTTGAGCATCAAAATCCTGCAGTCAATACACGGATTGATGTTTTTACCGTAACCAAACTTTGGATTTTTTACTATATCTATAAATTTATCGGCTAGATGACAGAGTTTTACGTCAAACCCAAATTTCAGGGAATTCGGCATTGGATTGCTTGAACAAGATGAGCTATCCGTTATATCGCATCCAAAATGAGTCATAAAGGTCACGGCCGTTACCTCAATCCCCTGTTTTAAAACAATGAGGGCAGCAAGTGTGCTGTCAAGACCGCCTGAGAGTAATGCTATTGCCTTTTTCATATTCACGCCATTAGGAATACAGAGATTTCAATATATCGTCAATTGTAACAGTTGCAGTTCCAAGTTTGCCTACTACAATTCCAGCAGCATGATTAGAGATATTGGCGGCTTGCTGCATAACTGCGCCTGAGATATAAGAAAGTGTAAATACAGAGATAACAGTATCCCCAGCTCCAGTAACATCATACACCACTTGAGCCATAGTTGGAATATGATCTATTGTCTCGCCTGTAAACAGACTCATACCGCTCTCGCCTGTTGTTATTAATACTGCCTTACATTGAAGGGATTTTCTTAATCTCTCCCCAGCAGCCTCTAAGGAATCTTTATCTGTAATATCTATGTTAGAACCAAGGGCAGCCTCTTTTTTATTAGGCGTTATCATAGAAACACCTTTATAAAAGGGAAAATGTCCTACCTTTGGATCAACTGCTATAAAATGACTCTTTGATTGCGATAATTTTATTAGAAGTTTTATCAGTCTTCTATCAACAACTCCTTTATTATAATCAGAGACAATGATTGCATCATATGAGTCAATATTTGAGGAAATATATCTTGAGATTTTATTAAATAACGAATTATCTAAATATTCCCTGCCTTCACGGTCAAACCTGACAACCTGTTGATGATTCGCTATAACACGGGTCTTGACAGTAGTAGGCCTGTCATCAATAAACAGCCCCTCAGAGCTGATATTTTTTTCATTAAAGATGCGTAAGAGCTGCTTTGCGCTTGAGTCATCTCCTATTACTCCAACTACTGAAGCCTTAGCTCCAAGGGCAACAATATTATGGGCAACATTCCCTGCGCCTCCTACCAAAAAACTCTCTGTTGCTACATCTACCACTGGCACAGGCGCCTCAGGTGAAATCCTGCTTACACTGCCCCATATAAAATGATCAAGCATCATGTCGCCTATAACAAGTATATGCTTATCTTTAAAATTATCTAATATGCCTTTATAATCCATAGAAGTTATAATACTATATTGACTAAATTTTTTGTCAAGGGTTATTTAGAATATTATCATGATTACCCACAACTCTCAAAAGAATCGTGTAATCACTGATTTTCATACAGAATTACCAATACTGCTTTCCAGCCAAATAATACCTCAAACTTATCCATAGCATAAGAAAAAAACCTTAAAATCAATATGTTGTTAAAATATACTGATAATTTAAGACACCTTTTTGCTCTTAAATTAAATTTTAGATTAGATTTATTTAAAATAGATATAGTAATATATAACTTAAAGCCGGTGTGGTGGAATTGGCAGACGCGACGGACTCAAAATCCGTTGAAGGCAACTTCGTGGGAGTTCGACTCTCCCCACCGGCACCAATCATTCAAGATTAAAAAAAATTATCTATCAATCTATCAATCTCTGTGGTGAATTTTTCTTTATTAAGCAAAATATATTGGAGCGGGCGACGAGATTCGAACTCGCGACCAATAGCTTGGGAAGCTATCACTCTACCACTGAGTTACGCCCGCATCTTATAATGAGGCTTTATGTTACAACATTTGATATTTTTTTTCAAGTAGAAAACTAATTGTAAATATAATATATCTATGATATAATACTTTATCTTATAATTATTAAAGAAGATTATTATATTATGCTAAAAAAATTAAATGTAAAAGACCTTAAAGAGGGAATGGTTACAGCGCGTGACGTTCATATCCCAATTCCTCTCTTAAAAGAAGGAAAGGTTATAGGCGTTGAGAGCGCAGTTGATGATGATTCGCTAACTTTAATTCCAGCAGGGATTGTTATCACTAAAAAAATAATTGAATTATTTAAAAATCACGTTGAGTATGTAGATGTTCTTGTTAGGTCAATATTAGTTTCCCTTGATGAAACTACCATTACAGAAGATGTCACAAAAAATATCAAGGTTAATGGAAAGTTACGTATAAGCGCAAAAATCTCTCCATTTATCAAGATATCGGCAACAAATAAGATAATCATAGAAAGCGATATCCCAGCAGGCTGCACCATTGAATCAGAAACCGCAGAGATAGTTATCAAAGGCAATATCTTAGGCACTAAGCAAGCCCCAGTGAGATTAAAGGCATTTAACGGAATCTCAGCCAATTCAATAACATCTGCTGAATTAGTATCAGGGGGTTCTGCTATTATCTTAAAGAATGTTATAGATTCTCTTATTATCTCTAAAGAAACAATTACAGTTACAGGCTGTGTTATCAGAAGCAAGCTGCAAACCCAAGAGAGTATAAAACTGCATGATTGCGGGTCTCTCAAAGAAAAAGGGTTGATAACCTTAATTATAAGCACTGATTCTTATAATAATCTCAATGAAAAATTTTCTATTGAAGCCCAAAAGACGCCAATTCTTATTGATGATCTAAAGAAACGAGCAACAGATATAAGTAAATTCAAGGATCAAATTAAAGAACTACTAAAACAGGGACAAAAGGCTCCAAGAGATAAAAAGAAATTTGCATTAGAGCAGTTGGTTACTGCGGAGAAAGACCTTAAAGAGGCAAAATATGATTTTAGACTCCATCGTTCAAGCCTTGTAGATATAAGCAGCCAATTAATAGAGCAGATGCTGAAAAATAAAATAATCATCTCAGGCGCTCTTTATCCGCCTGTATCTGTAACCATTGAAAACTTTACAATTATGATGAATAAGGCTTTAGAAAGGGTTACTTTTTATATTCATGATACCGAAAAGAAATTGAAATATAAGGAATTTACGCATTTGTGATGATATGAACTAAAAAAGGAATTCACCGCAGAGGCGCAGAGAAAAGATTGGTGAATGTTTTTTTGTTCTATTTTTAATATAAAAGATGTTACACTTGTTAAAATAATCATGATAAAAGTTGTGTTTTAATAATCGAGGAGGTTTAATAATATGAAAAAAATTGAGGCAATCATCAAACCTTTCAAATTGGACGAAGTAAAGGATGCCTTACATGAATTAGGGGTTCAGGGTATGACAGTTGTAGAGGTCAAGGGATTTGGAAGGCAGAAGGGACATACTGAACTATATCGGGGGGCAGAATACGTAATTGAGTTTATCCCTAAGATAAAGATTGAAGTGGTTGTCTCAGATGAAATCTTCCCAAAGGTTCTGTCAACCATTCAAGAATCAGCAAAGACTGGTAAAATAGGAGATGGCAAGATATTCGTTTACGAGGCATTAGAGGCGATTAGAATTCGTACCGGCGAAAGAGGCGATACTGCGCTTTAAAATTAGCCCGCATAAAGGAAGATATTATTTCTAAAAGGTCTATTTATTTTATTGGCTTAGTATTTTTGATTGATTGGCTGCTGATAGCTGTCTTTTATGCTGCAGGCGGTAAGTGGAATACGACTGAATCAATAATTATATCTGTTATATACATGTTTATCCCCATGATTATAGCGCTTACGCTGCAAAGGTTTATCTATCATCAACCGATAAAAGAACCTTTAGGCATAAATTTTAAACCAAACATCTGGTTTTTCATTGCATGGGCGCTTCCTCTTTTTATATCCTTAGCTGCATTTGGCGTCAGTTTGATGTTTTCTGGTGTGACATTTTCACCAGACATGACTGGCATGTTTGAGCGGTATAAATATTCTCTTACACCAAATCAATTATCCATGATGAGAGAACAGATGCAAACACTGCCTATTCATCCGTTTTGGTTTGCCTTGGTTCAAGGAATGATTGGAGGTTTAACTGTAAACACTATAGCTGGATTTGGCGAGGAGCTTGGCTGGAGGGGATTTTTATATAGTGAATTTTCAGGGCTTGGGTTTTATCGTCAATCAATATTAATTGGCGCAATATGGGGGATATGGCATATGCCTATAATCTTGATGGGACATAATTATCCGCAGCATCATGTATTAGGCGTATTTATGATGACCTTATGGTGTATATTACTTTCCCCGATATTTAGTTTTATCCGTCTTCGTTCTGGTTCTGTAATAGCAACATCAATATTGCACGGAACATTAAATGGCACATTTGCCTTATCTATCTTATTACTAAAAGGCGGAAGTGATTTAATAATAGGCATAACTGGGATATCAGGTTTTATCGCTTTAATAATAATTAATATAGTAATATTTTTTTATAATGGCACTAGGGTCACTGGCTTGCTCCCCAAAAGCCCCCTTCTGAAAGATTGACGAAAATATTAATGAAACCCTCAAAGATCACAGCATTAACAGTAGCAGGGTTTGACCCGTCCGGCGGAGCTGGGATTTCTGCAGACCTAAGGGTATTTCAATCATATGGGCTGCTCGGAATATCGGTTGTATCTGCAATAACCGCTCAAAATTCTCAAGGGGTTAGGCTGGTTTCAGGCGTGACTGTAGATATATTTGAAGCGCAGTTAAGGACTCTTTTTGAGGATATTATTCCTGATGCGGTTAAGATTGGGATGCTTTATAGTGTGGAAATAGTGAAAAGTCTTTGCAGGATAATCAAGGAATATGGTTTGAGAAATATTGTTATTGATCCAGTAATTTCTTCATCTTCTGGTCTGAGTTTAGCCCTTGAGGGAGTTGCAGATGCTATTTTTGACAGGCTATTTCCACTTGCAAGCATAGTGATTCCAAATATAGAAGAGGCGGAGTATTTTTGTAAGCGTGAGATAAAGACCATTTCAGATATGAAAGAGGCTGCCCTCAAGATGACAAGCATGGGAATTGGATGTGTAATTATCACTGGCGGTCACCTTGATAAAGAGGCGGTTGATATATTTTATGATAGAACACAATTTGAACAAATAAGTTCTAACAAATATCAAGGACAATTTCACGGAACTGGTTGCGCATTTTCATCTGCGGTTGCTGCAAATTTAGGATTGGGTCATAGCAAGGTGGAGGCATTTATCTCTGCAAAGGAGTCTATCGAAAGAGCTATAAAGACATCTTATAAGATTGGAAAGGGGATGAGTTTTTTAAATATTTGATGATTAACTCCGCAAATTATACGTAATTATACGTAACATGACTCAAGCAATCTTGCGAAGTATTTCTTTTGCCTTTTTGATGTCTTTGAGAATCTGTTTTTTTAACTGTTCAGGGGTGTCAAAAAACCTTTCTTCCCTGAGTCTTTTAACAAAATAGACCCTAGGTTTGGCGCCTCTTAGGTCGCCTTGAAAATCAAAGAGATGTACCTCATAGCTGAGTTTATTTTGGCCAAATGTGGGATTTTTTCCAATGTTTGAAACACCTTCGTAAATAGTATCTCCGACCTTTACCCGCACGGCATAAACTCCATCCATCGGGGCTAATTCATCATAAAGAGTGAGATTTGCAGTAGGAGTATGCAGTATTTTAGTCCCAATTCCAGCGCCATATCCAACTGTGCCTTCAATAAAATAGGTTCGTCCAAGCAGTTTATTTGCTAAATGAACTTGGCCGTCAAGCAATAACTGGCGTATCCTGCTGCTGCTTACAGTAAGCCCCGCATTTATTGCGTTTCTAATGACGTTAAGCGTAAATCCATACTGACGCCCCCTCTTACGTAGAAGGTTTGTATCACCCTGCTTTTTTGAGCCAAATCTGTAGTTATGTCCAACAATGATATGAGAGGCATGCAGCCTGTCTACAAGTATGTCCTTTATAAAATCCTCTGCTCCCATCTTAGCAAATTCAGAGTTGAATTCAATACATAAAAGGACATCTATCCCAAGATTGCCAATAAGTTCTGCCTTGATATTAAAGGGCGTTAAAAAGACTATATCAATGTCAGGGGCAATGATTGTCAATGGATGTGGTTCAAATGTGACTATCATAGATGTAGAGCCTGTTACAAAGGCTTTATCTCTAACCTTTGTAATGGTTTTTTGATGACCTAAATGAATTCCATCGAAATTTCCAAGTGTTATTACAGGATGAATATATGTCTTTGTAAGATTATCAAGACCTCTAATGATCTCCAATTAATGCCTCCAGCAAACTTCATTGAATACAAAAAAATCAATATAAAGCATAACTATTATACAATTTTAAAAAAAAATAGTGTTATAATTAATTTATGGCTAAAAGAGAAATATTAAAATATCCTCATAAGTTATTAAAAAAGGCATCTATTCCTGTTGCGGAGATTAATGGAGACATTCAGACTCTTATTGATGATATGTTTGATACCTTAAATCATGATGTAATTGGCGTTGGTCTTGCTGCGCCGCAGATAGGCATAAACAGCAGAGTAATAGTAATTGACGGCAAGGTTGTTACAAAGACCGATTCTGAGATAGCGGTAATTAATCCTGTTATTGTGTATAGCGAGGGTGAAATGGAGTCCTATGAAGGATGCCTAAGTATACCAGAATTCTTCTCAACCATAAATAGATTTGCAAGGATATTTGTTAAGGGTCTTGACAGGTTCGGTAAAGAGATTGAGTTTGAAGCCTTAGGTCATTTATGCAGGGTCTTTCAACATGAGATTGATCACCTTGACGGTATATTATTCGTGGACAGACTTGCGGATGGCCAACTTAAAATCTTTAAAAAAACCTATAGAAAAAAACGATGAATACAATCTTTATGGGTACTCCAGTTTTTGCGCTGCCAACACTCAAGGCGCTGGCTGCCTCAAGGCATACAGTTGATCTGGTTGTCACACAGCCTGATAAAAAAAATGGACGCGGCAAGATACTCTGCCCACCACCAGTTAAGGTTTACGCTCAAGAGATAGGGATAAAGGTTATACAGCCTCAGAGATTAAATGATTCTGAATTTGTTAATTTAATAACGCAATACTCCCCTGACGTTATTGTTGTTACAGCTTATGGCAGGATATTACCTTCTTTGATATTAGATATTCCAAAGAAGGGATGCGTAAATCTTCATGGCTCATTACTGCCTGAATATAGGGGCGCAGCTCCTATACAATGGGCTATTATAGACGGCAAAAGCGAGACAGGGCTTACAACCATTAAGATGGATGAAGGAATAGATACTGGACCAATATTTTTAACCCAAACAGAAACAATCCTCAAGGATGACACATATCAGACGCTTGGGCAGCGCCTTGCAGATATTGGCGCAGGGTTATTGATTAAGACCTTAGACCTGATTCAAGATGAAAAAATTGAGCCAGTTAAGCAGATTGGAGAGCCTTCATATGCAAGGATATTAAAGAAAGAAGACGGACTGATTGATTGGTCTGAGACATCAGAACATTTATCCTGTCTTGTCAGGGGATTATATCCATGGCCTTGCGCATATACATTTATTAACGACGAGCGTGTAAAGATTATAAAGGCAGAACCAGTCTCTGAACAGGGCCAGCCCGGAAGGATAATAAGACAAGACAATCAAGGGTTGATTATTGGCGCAGGCTCAGGGTCTCTTTCAATTTTAGAGTTGCAGCCCGCTGGCAAGTCTCCAATGTCTTATAAGGCATTTTTAAAGGGCAGGTTGAATAATAAAGGAGACCAATTATATGTGGGCTAAGATGATTAGAGGACTTATCTTAAAGATATATTATCCCTTTTTAATGCTGTTAGCCGCAGTTTTTAAGAAAAAACGCGAGAGCTTTCAGGCACATATTATAAGACTTAATAATAATCTTGTGGTCAAACAAGGGATTCAGACTAAGAGAATCCTGTTATTACTTCCTCACTGCATTCAGGTAGATACCTGTAAGATACGAATCACTCATGATATAAATAACTGTAAGAGGTGCGGTAAGTGTGAGATAAAGGATTTAATCGGGATATCAGAGGCATTCTCCCTAAATCTTTATGTTGCTTCAGGCGGTTCAATAGCCAGAAAGATTGCGTCTGAGGTTAAGCCAGAATTAATATTGGCAGTTGCTTGTGAAAGAGATCTGTCAAGCGGGCTGGCGGATTCCTATCCTATGCCTGCATATGGGATACCAAATCAGCGTCCCTTTGGCCCTTGTTTTAATACAAGGGTTGATATAGAGTTGGTAAGACAAGCAATAAGCCTATTTTGTGAATAATTATTAAAAAATTCACTACAGCAATGTAGGGGCAGGTCTTGCGCCTGCTTTAAGTTCGGTATAGACAATCAACACTGATACCACAACAACAGGGCAGGCACAAGACCTGCCCCTACGTCTCAGTGGTGAATTCCTTTTCTTTTTAATATGTTTTTTTGTTACTTTTGCAAGAGGCTCAGTAGTAAATTAAAAAAGATTAAAATTCACCATTGAGATGCAGAGAGTTAAAATAAAAAAATAATCTTGACAAAATCGGTTATAATTATAAATAATTTAATTGAGGGAATGCTCTTTAGTTCCCATTTAAACCCACTGACTCTGATATGCGAGGTGAATTTATGGCAATTTTTAAGTGCGAAAAATGCGGCGCTGAAAAAGATTGTAGGTGTAACCCTAAAAAATGTCCAAAGTGCGGCGGGACAATGAAAAAAGAAGATAAATAATAAGGAGGTAAGACTATGTGTATGGATCACAAGTTTAATTGCAAATGCGGTAACAAGGAAATAAACTTTGAATTTAAAAACGACATTCTGCCCCATGAGGTAATTGTATCGCTATATTGCCCAAATTGCTCAGGCGATATGTCGTTTGACCCAAAGACAATGGTTGCTGATAATGGCTGGGTCATTGAATATGATATGGATATTGCCAGATTTATGTCTAATCGCATGGCTAAACAACATGCTGAAAATTTAACCCCTGATGTTATATTTGATAATGGCTATTGTTCATGGCTTGGTATATATCCGGATGACCAGCATGACAGCGCCATTGAACGTGAAGGAATCATGGCTATAGCAAAGGTAAATCCAAAAAAATATCTTACAGAACTAAGAGATTGGGCAAATAACCGTATGGACAGATTAAAACAACAAGGATGGAGAAAGGCTAATGAAAGGTTCGCTTAAGGAAAGACCTGCCTGTAATGTCTCTTATTCAGATACGCCAAAAGAGATAGAATGCGCAAAATGCGGAAATGTTAATGAACTCTGGAAGGATGAGACAGAGTTTAAATGCTCGCAATGCGGTAATCTTATCAAGGTATAGATATGCAATTAATTGCATAGTTTGTGAAAGATTTTGCGCCTTGATTATAGTGATAAATTACCTAAAAACTATTAATACTGGTCTAATGCCAGCATTAATAGAAAGCCAATACCTTTGGTATTAAAATTGCAATAATATTTCAGGCAATAAGGAGTGAATGGCAAATGAATGAGACAGAGATTAAACCAGATATCTACTGGGTAGGCGCAATAGATTGGGCTGTGCGTGATTTTCATGGCTATGTCACTCCTAAGGGTACAACCTATAATAATTATCTGATATTAGATAAAGAAACAACCCTTATTGATACGGTAAAATATGATTTTGCTGACATTACCATACGCAGCATTAAAAAACTTGCAGGGCCTTCAGGAATAAAAAATATTATAATAAATCATATTGAAAATGATCATATGAGCGCCCTTGGCAGGGTGATGGAGCATTTTCCACAGGCGGTTATATATTGCACATTAAGGGGCAAGCAGGGGATGGAGAGATTTTTTGATATCTCTAAATGGAATATAAAGACCGTAAAAACAGGCGATTCTCTTAATATTGGCAAACATACCTTGATGTTTCTTGAGACGCCTATGCTGCATTGGCCTGATTCAATGATGACCTATGTGAAAGAGGCAAAGGTATTATTTTCTCAAGATGCCTTTGGACAGCATATAGCGACTACTCAGAGATTTGATGATGAATATATAGAAAGTTCTTCAATAAATGAGCTTGAGGCAATAACAATTGACTATTATGCAAATATATTGATGCCATTTGGACGTTTGATTAAATCTAAGATTGCAGAGATTGTAAAGCTGAATATGGAGATAGATATAATTGCCCCTGATCATGGATTAATATGGAGAAAAAGTCCAGAAATGGCAATTGATATATATCTTAAAATGGCAGATGGGCATGCTAAACTTAGAGTTGCCCTGATATATGATACAATGTGGCACAGCACTGAGCAGATGACGCTTCCGTTGATTCAAGGGATTAGAGAAGAAGGCGTTGAATGTAAGGTCATAAAACTAAGGGCAACACCTATGAGCGCGGCAATAACTGAATTTTGGAATTCAAGGGGATGCTTGGTTGGCTCGCCTACGTTAAACAATGAGGTGTTCCCGTCAGTAGCAGAATTCATAGTACATTTAAGGGGATTACGTCCAAAAGATAGAATGGTTGGAGCATTCGGAAGTTACGGATGGGGCGGCGGGGCAGTTAAATGGCTATATAATGAATTTGATGTAATGAAACTTAAGTCAGTGCCAGAAGGCGTGCAGGTAAACTATAGGGCATCTGATGAAGATGAGATAAGGTGTTTTGAATTTGGAAGGGAATTTGCGAGAAATGTAAAGGAATATCATAGGCAATTTAAATAAAAAAACATTCAGTGCAAGAGACATAAAAAAGCAGAGACGCAGGGGCAATTCATGAATTGCCCTCTTGATATACATGCAGGGCGAACACATAGGTTCGCCCCTACATTTCTGCTCTTCAGCGGTGAATATTATTTGGTAAAATACCCGTATAAATGGGAAATATATTTGAGGAGGTATAGTTATGTATAGATGCAATGTGTGCGGATATGTTTATGATGAGGCAGCAGAAGGCAAACCATTTAAGGATCTGCCGGATGATTATCTCTGTCCAGTGTGTAATGCGCCAAAGGAAGAATTTGACAAGGTATAATTTGTTTTTAAAAAGTTTGATTTTATAGGAGGGTATTATGCATCACGAAGAAGAAGAAGACCCAATGGACTTAGTATGCTGTGGTTTGAAGATAGGGCAAAGGGTGCCTGATTTTAAGATAGCCACATTTGAGCCTAGCAAGGGAGATTTTGGAGAGTTTTCATTTTCAACGCAGAAAAAGGACAATAAGAAATGGACTATATTATTCTTTTATCCTGCTGATTTTACATTTGTGTGAGCAACAGAATTTGCTGCTCTGGCAGAGCAGTATGCAAGATTTAAAAAGATGGGCGCAGATGTAGTAACTATTAGTTGCGATACTCAGTATGTGCATCTGGCATGGCAGAAAGATGAAAAGATGCTGGCGGATGTGAAATATCCTATGGGGGCAGACCCAACGGGTAATCTGGCAAGTTTATTTGGGGTATATGATGAAGAAAAGGGACTTGCATTAAGGGGAACGTTTATAATTAGTCCTGAGGGAGTATTACTTAATTCAGAGGTTAATTTCTTTAATATGGGTAGAAATATTGATGAATTGATGAGGAAATTCAAGGCTAATCTGCATCTGGCTAAGAAACAAAATGAGGGATGCCCGTCAAAGTGGAAAGAAGAAGGCGATAAAACCCTTGTGCCGTCAGCAGATTTGGTAGGAAAGGTTTTTGAGGCGTTACAATAAGGACTGTTTATGAATACGCCCTGCGGTCTTAGGCGATGAGCAAAAATAACTTACTCACTTTGCTTGCCTTTTTATCCGTCTTCTGCGTTGTTCGGCGGTTACATAGCCAGCTATGCGCCCAACGCAGCCTTGAAGCCGTTTAAAAATTCTAACCAAATTGAGCAACTTATTTTTGCTCAGCGCCTTACCGCAGGGTAACTAATTTAAATTAAAAACATTTGAGCCTCTTGCAAAAGTATTTGCAAAAAATGATTTAGGCACTGAGTAAAAATAATTTTGCTTGCATTTGTGTCATTATCCATGATATTCTATTTTTAAGAAACATTCCTGCTCCTTATGGATATTTTTTGTTGTTGATAGATAATTATACCAGCAGTAATATATCTTATAAATATGCTTGTTTTATTACTTTTGCAAGAGGTTCAGTATTTATTAACTCAAGTTTCGCGTCCTAATAATTGGTTATAACATATTGATATAATTAAATAATATAGCATAAATAGGCTATAAAATAGTATAATTGTTTTAATTCCCCTTTTTTAAAAGGGGTGGCAGGCTTTAGCCTGACGAC